>Ga0070741_10005544_pt1 | contig 27894 bp, 23 predicted proteins | sample Coa_R1_4_FD_66440 | JGI IMG/M metagenome (GOLD analysis project Ga0070741, IMG submission 66440) | Surface soil microbial communities from Centralia Pennsylvania, which are recovering from an underground coalmine fire - Coalmine... | ecosystem: Environmental > Terrestrial > Soil > Unclassified ...
CACCAAGGACGAGCAGGGCGCCGGCGACCAGGGGATGATGTTCGGCTACGCCTGCGACGAGACGCCGGAGCTGATGCCCTTGCCCATCGCGCTCGCCCACCGTCTCACCCGGCAGCTCGCCAAGGCGCGGCGCGGCGAGCTGAAGTGGCTGCGGCCCGACGGCAAGAGCCAGGTCACCGTCGAGTACCGCGGCGGGCGTCCCCACAAGGTGCAGGCGGTGGTGATCGCGGCGCAGCACGAGGATTCGGTGACCACCGAGCACCTGCGCGAGGCGATCAACGCCGAGGTGATCGACAAGGTGGTCCCGGCCGAGCTGCGCGGTCCGGACATGAAGCGGATGATCAACGCCACCGGGCGCTTCATCATCGGCGGCCCGATGGGCGACTCCGGCGTGACCGGGCGCAAGATCATCGTCGACACCTACGGCGGCATGGGACACCACGGGGGCGGCGCGTTCTCCGGCAAGGATCCGTCCAAGGTGGACCGGAGCGCCGCCTACGCCGCTCGCTGGGTGGCGAAGAACGTCGTCGCCGCCGGCCTCGCCCGCCGCTGCGAGGTGCAGGTGGCGTACGCCATCGGGGTCGCCGAGCCGGTGTCGATCATGGTGGACACCTTCGGCACCCACGCCGTTCCCGAGGAGCGGATCGAGAAGGCGGTGCGGGCGACGTTCTCGCTCAAGCCGGCCTCGATCATCCGCGACCTCGACCTGCTCCGCCCCATCTACGAGAAGACCGCCGCCTACGGGCACTTCGGCCGGAACGAGCCGGAGTTCACCTGGGAGCGGACCGACCGCGCTGAAACCTTGAAGCAGGCCGCGGGCCTCAAAGGCGCCGCCTGACCTCCGGAGATCGAATGGCCGTCTCGAAGAAGCAGATGAAGACCGCGCACCACGTGAAGGACCTCGACCTCGCGCCCAAGGGGCACGGCCGCATCGAGTGGGCGGGGCGGTCGATGCCGGTGCTGGCCGACATCCGCGAGCGATTCGCGAAGCAGAAGCCGCTCAAGGGCCTGCGCGTCAGCGCCTGCCTGCACGTCACCACCGAGACGGCGCACCTGATGCAGACGCTGCACGCCGGCGGAGCGGATCTGGTGCTCTGCGCCTCGAACCCGCTCAGCACGCAGGACGACGTGGCCGCGGCGCTGGTCGACGAGGGGATCAGCGTCTACGCCATCAAGGGCGAGGACCGGAACACCTACTTCGAGCACATCAAGGCGGCGCTCGACCACGCGCCGAACCTCACCATGGACGACGGCTGCGACCTGGTCTCCAGCCTGGTCACCAGCCGGCGCGAGCTGCTCAAGAACGTGATCGGCGGCACCGAGGAGACCACCACCGGCGTGCAGCGCCTGCGCGCCATGCAGGTGAACGGCGACCTCGCCTTCCCGGTGATCAGCGTCAACGACGCGCTCACCAAGCACATGTTCGACAACCGCTACGGCACTGGCCAGAGCACGCTCGACGGGATGATCCGCGCCACCAACCGGCTCCTCGCCGGCAGCGTCTTCGTGGTCCTCGGCTATGGCTGGTGCGGCCGCGGGCTGGCGATGCGCGCCAAAGGGATGGGCGCGGACGTGGTGGTGACCGAGATCGATCCGCTGAAGGCGCTGGAAGCGACGATGGACGGGTACCGGGTGATGCCGGGGCTGGAGGCGGCGAAGATCGGCGACTTCTTCTGCACGGTCACCGGGAACTGCGAGGTCCTCGCCCAGCCGCATTTCGAGCGGATGAAGGACGGCGCCATCGTCGCGAACAGCGGCCACTTCAACGTCGAGGTGGACATCGCCTGGCTGGAGAAGAACGGGAAGAAGCGGACGGTGCGCGAGTTCGTCGACGAGTACACGCTGAAGAGCGGCAACCGCATCGCCATCCTCGGCGAAGGGCGCCTGATCAATCTCGCCAGCGCGGAGGGCCACCCCAGCTCCGTGATGGACATGAGCTTCGCCAACCAGGCGCTGAGCGCGGAGTACGTGGTGAAGAACCACAAGACGCTGGAGAAGAAGGTCTATCCGGTGCCCGACCTGATCGACCGCGAGATCGCGCGGCTCAAGCTGAAGAGCATGGGCGTCCGCATCGACAAGCTGACGCCGAAGCAGGAGAGCTATCTCGCCTCCTGGGAAGAAGGGACGTAGAAGGGCGCGATGCCGGTCTGGCAAGCGTTGGTCTACGGGGTCGTCCAGGGCCTCGCTGAGTTCCTCCCCATCTCCTCCAGCGCGCACCTGGCGCTCCTGCCCTGGTTCTTCGGCTGGGAGGATCCGGGCCTCGCCTTCGACGTCGCGCTGCACTGGGGCACCCTCGCCGCGGTCCTCGCCGTGTTCTGGAAGGACTGGATCCGGCTGATCGCGGCCGGGCTGGGCGGGCGCGGCGCGGCCAACGACAAGCGGCTGTTCTGGGGCCTGGTGGTCTCTTCCATCCCCGCGGCGATCGCCGGAAAGCTCCTCGACAAGTGGGCGGAGACCAACCTGCGCGCCCCCTTGCTGATCGCGGCGACGACGGCCCTGCTCGGCGTGATCCTCTGGTATGCGGACAGCGTGGGACGGAAGGCGCGCGCGCTGGACCAGATGACCATCGGGCGGGCGTTCACCATCGGCGTCGCGCAGGCGGCGGCGCTGGTGCCCGGGGTCTCTCGCAGCGGAGCCACCATCTCGACCGGCCTGATGATGGACTTCACCCGGGAAGAGATCGCGCGCTTCAGCTTCCTGATGAGCACGCCGATCATCTTCGGCGCCGGTCTGCTCAAGCTCCCCAAGATGGTCCACGACATGCGGACGGGCGAAGGCGACCTGACCTGGACGGCGGTGGCGGCGGGGTTCTTCGCCTCCGCCATCGTGGGAGCCGCAGTGATCCGCTGGATGCTGGACTACCTGCGCCGCCGCACGTACGCGGTGTTCGCCTGGTATCGCCTGGCTCTCGCGGCCCTGGTGGTGGTGCTGTGGCTGAGCGGCAAGAGGTAACCCTCGCGCAGATCCGCCGGGGGATCGCGCGGCACACCCCGGTCCGGCGTCCGCAGTTCGGGCGGGCGGCAGCGGTGCTGGTCCCGCTCCTCCCCCGGCCGGAGGGGCTGCACGTCCTCTTCACCGAACGGAGCATGGAGCTTCGCTCGCACGCCGGACAGATCAGCTTTCCCGGCGGCTCGGTCGACGAGGCGGACCGCGACATCCGCGCCGCCGCATTGCGCGAGGCGCGCGAGGAAGTGGGGCTGCGCGAGGAGCACGTGGACGTGCTCGGGACCATCGACGACTGCCCCACCTTCGTCACCGGGTACGTGATCACGCCGGTGGTGGGCGTGGTGGATCCGCTCGCGTTCACCGCCGCCGGCCGCTACCCCTGGGAACCGAGTCCCGCGGAGATCGCCGCCTTGCACGAGCTGCCGCTCTCGGGATTCTTCGATCCCGCCAACCTGCGCGTCGAGATGCGCGAGCGGGAAGGGGTGGAGTTCGAGCTCTACTGGTACACCGTGGAAGGCCAGGTGGTGTGGGGAGCGACAGCCCGCATCCTCAACCAGCTGATCACGCTCGCGCAGGAGGCATCATGAGCTTGCATGCAGTGATCCTCGCCGGCGGGAGCGGAACGCGGTTCTGGCCGCTCTCGCGGGTGAAGAAGCCGAAGCAGTTCCTCCCGCTGGTCACCGGCCGCACGCTGATCACCGAGACGTTCCTCCGCGTCGAGCCGCTCTGCTCCAGCGCGCGCACCTGGGTGGTCTGCGGGAAGGACCACGCGCAGGCAGTGCGCGAGGCGCTCCCGGGGTTGCCCGAGCAGCACCTCCTGGTGGAGCCGGCGGCGCGAAACACCGCCCCCGCCATCGGCCTCGCCTGTGTGCATGTCCTGCGCGAGGATCCGGAGGCCGTCCTGGCGGTGCTCCCGAGCGACCATCACGTCGCCCGCCCGGACGCGTTCCGCGAGGCGATCTCGGTGGCCGCGCGCGCCTGCGAGGGCGGCGATCTGCTCACGCTCGGCATCCATCCCACCCGGCCGGAGACAGGCTACGGGTACCTGAAGCGCGGCGAAGAGAAGGGTCCGGGCGTGTTCGCCGTGGAAGCGTTCGTGGAGAAGCCGGACGCGAAGACCGCGCAGCGTTACCTCGAAGATGCGGCGTATTCCTGGAACGCCGGCATCTTCGTCTTTCGCGCGGATGCGATGCTCGGAGCGCTGCGCCGGCACCTGCCCGAGGTGCACGAAGGCCTGGTGAGCGGCGGCGACTTCTCCGCCCTCCAGTCGATCAGCATCGACTACGGGGTGATGGAGCCGGAATCCCAGACCACCCGGCGGATCTCGCTGGTGCCCGGCGATTTCGGCTGGAGCGACGTGGGGTCTTTCGCCGCCCTGCCCGAGGTGCGCGCCCTCGATGCACGGGGGAATGCGCTGGCCGGCGACGCGATCGCGATCGATTGCGAGGATTGCGTAGTTCTCTCCGAAGGCAACCGGCTGGTCGCGGCCGTGGGGCTGCACGGCCTCTGCGTGATCGACGCCGGCGATGCGCTGCTGGTGGTCCCGCGCGACCGGGCCCAGGACGTCCGCGCGGTGGTCGATGCGCTCAAGGCGCAGGGGCGCAAGGACAAGCTCTGACTTGCAGGCGCGCTGCAATTTCACAACGCGCGCCGGTTCCTTGACTCGGGCTCCGCGTTGCTGCGATGACATTCCGGGCTGTTTTCGAGGGCGATTCGCATGCGGGCTCTGCCGTTCGCGCTTTTCGTTGCCATGCCTTGCGCTGCGCTTGCCGCGGATCCGAAGCCGCGCGCGGACGACCTCATCCCGCTCGCGCTGCCCTCGGCGGAGCCGCCGCTGCTCGATCTCAACCAGCTGAAGGACACCTCGCTCTGCATCTTTCCCTTCGTGAAGGAGTCGGCGACCGGCAGCGCCGACAAGACGTACCTGGACGCGATCCAGAAGACGTTCTTCGACGTGGCGAAGGACTCGCCGCTGCTCAAGGACGCGGTGCTGCTGGGCGACGCGACCAGCCGCTGCGATGCGCACGACGCCGCGTGCTTCGCCGGCGTGGGCCGGCTGGCGCGGTGCCAGAACGTGCTGGTCGGGTCGTCGTCGGCCAAGGGCAACGGATTCGTGCTCTCGGTGCGCATCTTCGAAGTGGCGAAGCAGCGCGTGCTCCCCGGATCGGAAGTGGAGCAGGTGCTGGAGACGGACCGGCTGGGCGACGTGCAGGCCTGGGCCGAGGGGCAGGCGTGCCGGGCGCTGCAGGTGAAGTGCGCCGGGCGCATCTCGGTGGATGCCGATCGCAAGGACATGACCATCTACGTCGACAACCGGGTGGCGCCGCGCGGGTTCAAGACGCCGGAGGTGATCCCGGTGGAGCCCGGAGTCCACGGCGTGCGCGTCGCGGTGGGGCAGCGGACCTCGCTGGAGAAGAAGGTCGCGGTGCGGCGCGGCGGGTTCTCGGAGACGGTCTACGCGCGGCAGACGGAGAAGGGCGGCCTGCCGCTCTGGCTCGCCTCCGACCTCCACGGGGCGAGGCCCGATCCGAGCGTCGATGTGCGCGAAGGCGGGTGGACGCGCCCGACTGGCTACACCGCCGCGGGGTTGGGGCTGGCGCTGGTGGCCGTCGGGGTTTACGAAGGTCTTCACAGCAGCAGCCTGGTGGACCAGGCGCAGAGGAACTACGCGGCGAACGGCAATACGTATCTCGCTTCCGACGTGGCCAGCCTCAACTCGGCGCACAGCGCGGCAACCCTGGGCAACGTGCTCACCATCGCCGGCGCCGCGCTGATCGCCTCGGGCGCAGTGCTTGCGTTCGCCTTCTAGGAATCCACAGGGAGTCGCATGGATCGCAAGCTCCTGATCGTCGCCGTCGCGGCGAGCGTCGCGTGCTGGAAAGGCGAGGCGAGCGTCGGCCTCTGCAAGGCCGACGCCGACTGCGGCGCGAACTCCACCTGCAACCAGAGCCTGCACGTCTGCCAGTACGCGTGCGCCAAGCTGTGCGCGACGAACGAGGTCTGCCTCGGCGGCGCCTGCGTGGCCCAGGGGCCGGAAGTGAAGCAGGTGACGGCGCCGGCGACCTGGTCGAGGCGCTCGCAGCCGGTGACGGTGACGGCGGTGGTCGACGGCAGCTCGGGGCCGGGCATCGAGTCGGCCACGCTGCAGATCGCGGGGCAGGCGGACATCACCGGGACCACCGCCGACACGGGATTGGTGCGGACGTACACCTTCCTCGTGGCTGGCGCGGTGCAGGCCGCCGGCGCCGAGACGCCGATCGACTTCACCATCACCGCGAAGGACACCGGCGGACAGTCGTCGCTGCAGGCGGCGCTCGGGCACGGACAGCTGCTCATCGACGATTCGGGTCCGTCGCTGGTGAGCGGTGTCGTGGTCAACGGCGGCGTGGCGGTGAGCGGGATCAAGTGGTTCAAGGCCGCCGCGAGCGGGAACATCGACGTGCAGACGAGCATCCAGGATGCCGGCAGCGGGGTGAAGCAGGACACGCTGACGCTCGTCTCGGCCGGGCGGCTCGACGTGGGGACGCCGGCGTGTGCGCCCGGGGCGAACGCGCAGACCCTCACCTGCCACTTCTCCGTGCCGCTCTCGACGGTGGCGGCGGGGAGCCAGCGGCGGATCGCCTTCGCGGTGGCGGGCACGGACGCCGCGGGGAATGCGGTGAAGACGAACACCGCGGCGCTGGGGATCGACGGGAAGGCGCCGACGATCACCTTCACGACTGCGTACCCTGTCGCGGGGGCCGACTGCGCGAGCGACCAGAGCCTCTACTGCGGACACGACGGCAGCCACTTCTGGCGCGCGGGGGATGGCAAGTACAACCTGACCTTCACGGTCAGCGACGTCTATCTCGCGCCGGACGACCAGGGGAGCGGGGCGGACCAGGCGGGCTCTACATGCTCGATCGCGGGCAGCGCGCTGGCGTGCACCGTGACGTACGACACGGCGACCTCGTCGTTCACGTTCCCGGCGAACTTCGCCGACGCGACGTTCTCGTCGGGAGCGGACGGGAGCGGGAGCGTGTCGGTGACGGCGCACGCGAGGGACGCGGTGGGGAACGACGCGACGCCGGTGGTCGCGTCGGTCGACGTCACGCGGCTGAAGTGGATGCGGAGCATGATCGGGAAGGTGGACACGTTCAAGGGGAGCCCGATCGCGACCACGCAGCCGGTACCTCAGGTCGTCCTCGCCGGCAGCGAGCGCGATGGGGCGGGTCCACTCGTCTCGCTGGGCCCTGACGGCTCCGTGCTGTGGCGGCCGGGCCACAGCGAGGCGACTACGGTTTCTAACAACGTCGCTTACAGTTCCGCGACGAGACGCGTCTATGTGCTTGGGGACAATGCGACAAAGTTGTTTGCGTATGCCGTTGGGTCGACTGGAACGACGGGATCGTACTCGTGTGCTCTCGACGATGGTCTCGGGAACTTGGGTGCTGCCACGGGATCGCCAGCATTGATAGGCGTCGGTGCTGCTGAGCGTGCGTTGGTTGCGGATTCAGGCCTTCATCGCCTGTGGCTGTTCGGTGGCAATCCAGCGACTTCGAGTTGTACGTCGCTGACGTGGACGGACGACGGCGGAAATTGGAAGACGAATGTGAACCCGCCCACGACTGATGGGGCGTTGATTTACCTAGGACACGACGTATCGAAGCTCTCCTCGGTCACGCCAAACTTGGTGACCGTCGCAGATGCACCATCGTTCGCGATTTCGATCAACGGACCAGTTTCGCTGGCGACCGCGCTGTTCTTCGCGAACCGTAGTGTGCCCGCGCAGTTGTTCTCGTACTCCAGTGCGTTTGTGCAGAATTGGGCAACTTCGGGCACAGCTCTCGCAGACGCCGTGAACGTCCCTGTCGTCGTGGGGACGAACTACGCATTCGCTTCACCGCTGAGCGGCGATGGGCACTTGCATGCATTCAACAAGGCGACCGGAACCGAAGCATGGAAATGGGATCCAGCTTCCACGATCGGCAATGTGTCCGCTCCGGCGATTGGCGCCAGCCAGGTGATCTACTTTGGCTCGGACTCGCCAACGAAGCAGTTGGTTGTCCTGAAAGTCGTCGCTGACGTGCCCAGTGCGGCCGACCATTGGGGGTCCGCGTACAAAGGTAGCGGGACGCAAAAGACCGTTGCGCCGGTAATCGATACGACCGTCGATGGCCTCACGACCGAGCCAGTGATCGACAGTACCGGCGTGCTCTACTTCGCGACCGGCACCGCAAACGCCAAGGTTTTCGCGCTGATCACCGATTCGACAGGCCCGCTGGCGCCCGTTGCGGGCAGCACCTGGCCGCGAGTTGGTTATGACAACTGCAATTCAAGCAACACCGCATTCGTGTGCCAGTAAACTGCCGATTGATCTGATGTGGGCGTTGCGCGGAGAATGTAGGCAGCTCATGAGCGTGGAGCTGTCCCGTGCGTCCTGCGATCGCCGTCCTCCTGATGTTCGCGGCTGCGTGCGCGCCGCAGCTGGACGGCGTGTGCAGGGTCGACGCGGATTGCGGGCGCGCGGATGAAGTCTGCAGCGGCGGCATCTGCCTCCGCCGCGGTGTGGGTTCCGGACCGATCGCTGTCGAGCTGACCTCGCCCGCGTCCGGCGCGCAGCTCTCGCGCGCGTTCCGCGTCACGGCGCACCTCACCGGAGACGCCGCGGTCTCCGACGTCACCTTCATCGTCGCGAACTCCGCGAATGGCGCGCAGCTCGGGCAGCTCTCGGTCACCTCGGGAACCGCCGGCATCTGGTCGGGGTCGGTGACGCTCGACGCGAACACGTTCGGCGGCGCCGCGAACGTCCGCGCAATCGCGCACCAGTCGGGTCAGCCCGAGGTCGCCTCGAGCGCCGTCGCGGTGGTCATCGACCAGAACGCGCCGGCCATCACGCCGGCCTGGACCGACGAGTGGCACGCGCGCGACGCGGGGCTCTCGCTCGAAGCCACCGTGGCCGACGATCGCACGGGAGTCGCCTCCGCCGAGTTGCAGCTCCCCGACGGCGGCACGTACGCGGCCACCGTCGCCGGATCGAAGGCCACGTTCCAGGTGCCCGCCGGTCACGTGGGCACGGCGGGGGCGGCCAGCGTCGTGCCCGTCTCGCTCTCGGTCACCGATGTCGCCGGAAACCGCGCGAGCGTGGATGGCGCCGTGCTGCGCGTCGACGACGAGCCTCCGTCGGTCACGCTCGATCCCGTTTCGACCACCGCCCGGTTCGGCGGAGCGTTCGACGTCGCGGCGATCGCAGGCGACGGCTCAGGGTCCGGAGTGGCTGCAGCCCAACTCCTGATCGGCGGGCACCCGGCGGCCGCGGACGTCCCCTCGAGCGGATCGTGGAGCTTCCACGCGAACCTCGCGCAGCTCCTGCCACAGACCGAGGGACCGGTGACGCTGGAGGTGATCGCGACCGACAACGTCGGCAACGTGGGAAGCGCGCGGCAGACGATCCAGGTCGACACCGTGCCGCCCTCGATCAGCGCGGTCCAGATCGAATCCACCCCCGACGGCCGCGACGCCGCCGGGCAGGACTGGTTCCGCGGTCCCACGGTCGCGCCCGCGGCCGCGGACATCGTCGTCTCCGCCGCCATCGAGGACGAGAACCTGATCTCCAGCGGAGACTCCGCTCCAGCCGCGATCGCGGGCGGCGTGCGGGTGCCGGGCGTCGAGATCTCCGGCCGCTGGACGTTCGCCATTCCGCGCTCGGTGGGTCTGGCTGCGGCCGGCCCGGTGGTGGTCACGTTCGATGCGCAGGACCTCGCCGGGAACCATCCCGCGGTCTCGCCCTCCGCCGCGCTCTACTTCGACGACGTGACCCCGACGGCGTTCAACCCGGTGGTGGCGGACGATCCGACCTGGTACGGGCGCAGCGTCCTCATCCGTCCCGCCGTGGCGCTGACGTTTGCGGCGCTCCCCAGGAGCGGCGTCTCGTCCGTCGTCCTTCAGGTGGCGGATCAACCCGAGTCCGCCTGCGTCAAGAGCGGCGCCAGCGCGTACACCTGCAGCCTCCCCTCTCTCTCCGCGCCGGCGTCCGCGGAGACCGTCCTGCCGTTCCAGGTAGTCGCGACCAGCGGCACCGGCATCGTCTCCTCCGCCTCCGGCACGCGAAACATCGACGACGCTCCCCCGGTCATCTCGAACGCCGCGCCGCCGCCGTACCCGGCGCCGTCGGGAGCGCTCTCCTGGAGCCATGACGGATCGCACTTCAACATCCGCGACGACGGGGTCCTCTACACCTTCAAGGCGTACGACTGCGGGTCGGGCGTCCGATCGGCGGCGAGCTTCGCGCTCGCACCCCAACCATCAGCACGCACGGTGACCGTCACCGCCACGGCGGCGCGGCAGAGCTGCGCGAACGGAGCTCTCGCCACCGTCTACGACGTCTCGGTGAGCGCGAACCTCTCTTCGCTTCCCGCGGGCAGCCTGCCGGCAGCCGACAACATGCTGAGCGTCTCGGCGACGGTCGTCGACGGCGCCAGCGACGGCAATGCGGGCGTCGTCCAGCATTCCGCGACGCAGGCGAGAGCGGTCGCCGTCACCCGCAGGCTCTGGCAGACGGACCCTTTGGGTTGGTTCCGGCTCGCGCTCGGGCCGCTGCCGATCGTCTCGTCGGCGAGCACCGTATCGGCGCTGAGGCCTGCGGACGGCAGTGTCGCCTGGAGCCACGGCCCGGCAAACGTCCTCGCCCATCCGGTGGTTGGCGGCCAGCCCGGCGCCCCCGTGGTCTCCTACGCCACCGGCTCCCCGACCGTGGAAGGCGCGACGCTGAACCAGGTCTCCGCGTTCGACGGCAGCCTCGCGGCGTCCGCCTGCCCGGTGCGCGCGAGCATCTCGGCGAACTGCTCCGGTGGCTTCCGGACGCACTCGGTCTCGCTGGCGCTCGCGACCGACGGGACTCCGGTGCTGGCCGACAACTTCTTCCTCGACGATGGAGTCGTGCCGCCCAACAAGGAGGTCTCCTGCTGGGCGGCCGCGTATGCGCTCTCGATCGGCTGCTCGCCGTTTGCCCAGAGCTCCTCCGGTGACAGCCTTCAAGGCCTCTTCATCGGGCGGCAGGGGCACGCGTTCTTCATCGACACTCCGGTCAACACGCTCACCGGGCCTGGCATCCCCGGCCTCCAGGTTCGCGCGCTCGGCGGTGGAGTCCTCGCCGATGGCCCCCGCTGCGATTCGATCGATCTGCTGACGGACGCGGCCGGCGCCGATGCACCGGCCTGTGGGGGTGGTCGCTACACGTTCGACGGCGCCGGTTTCACCTCCACCTGGACCGCCAGCGCTCCTCCTGCCCGCGCGGTTCCGGCGCTGAACCTGTTCTTCGCCCGCGACGGGACCGCGTACTCGCTCGCGCAAGGGACTGCCATTCCCGGGTTCAACGGCGCGGGAAGTCCGCTGCTCATCGCCGGATCGAGCGCTCCGGTCCTCTACAGCGCCTTGGGCATGGTCCTCTCCGCGTTTCACATCAGCAGCAACGGGTACGGGCCCACCGCCGTCGGTTTGCCCGCGATCCCGGGGCCATCGATCGACGATGCGTTGCTCGATTCCCGGACGGGGACGCTGTACGTCGCCAGCAACGGACAGGTATCGGCCATCGCCGTCGAGCGGACCGACGTTCCCGGCGGGGACACCGCGTGGGCCACCCGCAACCGCGACAACTGCCGCTCCAACAACCTGGAGTTCGCGTGCGCGTTCTGAGCCTCGCGATCGCGGCCTTGCTCATCTGTGCGCCGGCATTCGCCGATGCGACCAGCGACGCGCGCGAGCACTTCAAGAAGGCGCAGACCCACTACGCGCTGGGAGAGTTCGAGGAAGCGGCGCGCGAGTTCCGTGAGACCTACCGTCTGCGCGAAGAGCCGGCGCTGCTCTTCAACATCGGACAGGCATACCGGCAGATGCGGCAGTGGCAGCAGGCCTACTTCTACTACCGGCAGTACCTGAGCAAGCAGCCGGACGCGCCGAATCGGGTGGAGACGGAGTCGCTGGTCGCGCAGATGCAGCGACGGATGGACGAGGAGGAGGAGCAACGGTCGCGGGTCGCGCGGGACCCGGCGGCCTCGCGCAATACGGAGGACGTGCTTCCCCCGGCGGCGAAGCAGCCCGCTCCGGCGCAAGCCGTCGCTGCGCCCCCGCCCCCGCCGCCGTGGCGGCCGACTCCGGTCCACCTCACCGGTTACATCGCGCTGGGCGTCGGCGTGGTAGCCGAGGGCGTGGCGCTGCTGGCGCACAACTCGGCGCAATCCTCCGCCGATCGCTTCAACCAGAAGCACGCAGCGGGCACGCTCACCGCAGCCGACGCGCAGCTCAAGGCGGACGCGGAGTCGAAAGGGAAGCTCGCCACCGCCTCGGCGGTCGGCGGGCTCGTCCTTCTCGCCAGCGGAGCCGTGCTCTCCTTCGTGTTCTGACCGGATCGGCGGGAACACCGCTTGTCCCGCGGACCGGTGGCACGTAGATTCGGCGGCCTCATTCCTGCGGGGCGTCCATGACCATCCCGATGCATGTCTTCCGCGAGTACGATATCCGCGGGCTCGTCACCACCGAGCTCACCCCCGCTTTCGCGGAGCAGCTGGGGCGCGGCTTCGGCCAGTATCTGCTGGAGAAGAACCCGGGTGCGCAGAGCATCGTGCTCGGCCGCGACCACCGGCTTTCCAGCGAGGGGCTGGCAACCGCCTTCTCGCGCGGTGTGCGCTCGCACGGCATCGACGTGCTCTCCATCGGCGTGGTTCCTACGCCGTTGACGTACTTCGCGGCGCACGTCCTCCCGGTCGACGGGCTGTGCATGATCACCGGGTCGCACAATCCGCCGGAGTACAACGGGTTCAAGATCGGAATCGGGAAGAGCACGCTCGCGGGCCCGGAGGTGCAGGAGCTGAAGGCGCGGGTGGCGGCGGCGAAGGACGGCGGCCGCAGCGCGTGGCAGCGGGAGCACGACATCGTCACCCCGTACATCCACTTCATCGTCGAGTCGCTGGGGATGACGGTGCGGCCGTTGCGGGTGGTCTGCGACGCGGGCAACGGCACCGGCGGCATCGTGGGCCCGAGCCTGCTCCGGGCCCTCGGCCACCACGTCATCGAGCTGTTCTGCAACCTCGACGGAAACTTTCCCAACCACCATCCGGATCCGACGGTGGAGGCGAACCTGCGCGACTTGCGGAAGAAGGTCGCCGAGTGCGACGCCGACCTGGGCATCGCTTGGGACGGCGACGCCGATCGGGTGGGCGCGCTCGACGAGAACGGGAGCATCCTCTGGGGGGATCAGCTGATGATCCTCTTCTCCCGCGACGTGCTCAAGGAGCGGCCCGGCGCCGCCATCGTCAGCGAGGTGAAGTGCTCGCAGACGCTGTACGACGACATCGAGAAGCACGGCGGCCGCGCCATCATGTGGAAGGCGGGGCACTCGCTGATCAAGAGCAAGATGAAGGAGGAGCACGCGCTGCTCGCCGGCGAGATGAGCGGGCACATCTTCTTCCGGCACCGCTATTACGGGTTCGACGACGGCATCTATTCCGCCGCCCGGCTCCTCGAGCTGGTCGCGCGCGACGGCAGGCCGCTGAGCAAGATGCTGGACGGGATCCCGCGGACGTTCGCCTCGCCGGAGATCCGGTTCGACTTTCCCGAGGAGAAGAAGTTCCGCGCGGTCGACCTCGCGAAGGAGCGGCTGCGCAAGCACGGCAAGACCATCGAAGTCGACGGCGTGCGTCTGATCGTCGACGGCGGCTGGGGGCTCGTGCGCGCGTCGAACACGCAGCCCCTGCTGGTGCTCCGCTGGGAGGCGAACAGCGAGAAGAGGCTGGGGGAGATCCAGCGGCTGATCGAGAGCACGGTGGAGCAGATCCGCAAAGAGCTGACCTGATTCGCGTCGGCCACGGTCCGCCTGCTAACATCGGCGGCGGGACCGATGAAGCGGGACGAGCTGTACCTGGGCGTCGATCTCTCGGGCGTGAACGTTTGCGCCGGGGTGGTCGACGGCAGCGGCCGCGTGCTCGGGCAGGAGAAGCACCGGCTGCTCTCGAAAGAGCCGCCGCAGGTGGCGGAGGCGGTGCTGCGCGCGGCCAAGACCGCGTGCGGCGCGGCGGGCATACCGTTCTCGGAAGCGAAGGCGATGGGCCTCGGCATCGCCGGCCGGATCGATCGCGAGCAAGCACTGGTGCGCAGCGCCCCGGCGCTGGGGTGGCGCGACGTTCCGTTCCTCAAGCTCTTGCAGGCCCGCAGTCCGCGCACTCCCCTGTGGATCGCCAGCGAGCTCTCCGTGACTGCCTGGGGCGAGCGCGCGGCCGGCGCGGGCCGCGGCGTCGACGACCTGATCGTCGTCCTGGTCGGTGCAACCATCGGGGCGGGATTCGTCCTGCGCGGCAAGCTCCACGAGGGCGCCTGCGGCGCCGCCGGCGACCTCGGTCACGTCGTCGTGGCGCCGAACGGGCGGCAGTGCTCGTGCGGCCAGCGAGGGTGCCTCGAGGCGTACGCGGGCGGACAAAGCCTCGTTGCGCGGGCGCGTGACGACCTCCGCATCGCCAGCGCCGCGGCGCGGGTCTCGGGCGAGCGCTACCCGGCCGCCGGCCGGAAGCTGCTCGATCTCTGCGGTGAGCCCGAGAAAGTGACGGTGACCGCGATGGAGAGGGCGGCGCACGAGGGAGACGAGCTCTCGCGCCGCCTGCTCGACGAGGCAGGCCAGCATCTCGGCCTCGCCCTCGCCAACCTCGTCACCACCCTGAACCCGGCCCGCCTTCTCCTCGGCGGCGGCGTCGTCGCCGGCTCGCCCCGCCTCACCCGCGCAGCGCTCGCCGGCATCGACGCGCTCGCCGCCAAATCCTCCCGCTCCGCCCTCCACATCTCGACCCCAGAACTCGGCGACTCCGCCGGAATCATCGGCGCCGCCCTCCTCGCCCGCGAATCCCTCTCCGCCTGAATTTCGGGGACACGATACAGGTTTCTTTTTTTGCGCCACCGGTGGCGCACGAATTTAAACGTGTATCGTGTCCCCGGGTTGTCGCGAATCCCCGAAATTCAGTCGAGGGTGAAGTGGATGGTGAAGGGGACGGTGGTGGCGACGGCGACTCCGTTGACCTTGGCTGGCGAGAAGCGGAGCTCGCGGACGGCCTGCGCTGCCGCCGGGCCGAGTCCCTGGCCCGGGTCCGAGACGACGTCGACCTTGGCGATGGTGCCGTCGGCGTCGATCAGGAGGCGCAGCACCACGTCGCCCTCGAATCCGTTCTTTTTCGCTTGGGGCGGGTAGTACTTGCGCAGGTTCAGCGACTCGCGGTTGAGCGGCTGAGGGAGCTCGTTGACCTGCGCCGCCGGCGCGTACTGCTCCGCCTTGTACGGCTTCACCGTCTCCGGTGCGCGCGCGGTCTTCTCCGGCGCGCCGCGCAGCGTATTCCCGGCGCCCACCGCGAACGAGCCGCCCTGCGACGTGCTCTCCATGGTGATCCCGGTGATCACCACCGGCTCCGGAGTGGTTCGCGGAGCCTCCGTCGTAGGAGGCGGGGGCGCGTTCGACGGCGGCAGCGGCGTGCGCGTCGGGGGCGGAGCAGTCTGCGGAGCCCGTGGCGCGCGGGCGACCTTCATCGGGACGGGCGGCGCCGGCGGAGGAGGCGGCTGTGTCTCCACCGGCTTCGGAGGAGGCGGCGCGTCCACCACCTGGATCTGCAGCGGCGTCTGCGGGACCGGCCGGGGCCGCACCGCCAGGGCGAGGATGGCCCCCGCGAGCGCGGCATGCAGCGCGATCGACGTCCCGACCGGCACGAGCGCTCTGGAGGCGGGCCGCGCCATCGGACGCTACTGCTGCTTCTCGATCTGGATCGCGAACTTCGTCACGCCCGCGCCCTTGAGGACGTCGAGGAGGTGCGTCACCGCACCGTGAGTCGCGTTCTTGTCCGCGCCGATGATCGCCTGGACGTCCTCGCCCGCCGCCTTGGCCTTCTGCACCTCGGCGACCAGCGCGCCGTCGTCGACGGGGACGCCGTTGAGGAACGCCTTCCCTTCGCGGGTGACCAGCACCGCGAACGTCTTCTGCACCGTCTCGCCGCCGTGCGCCGCGCGCGGAAGCTCCACCTCGATGGTCTCCTTGACGATGTAGCTGGCGGTCACCATGAAGATGATCAGCAGCACGAGCGTGACGTCGACCAGGGGGGTGACGTTGATCCCGGTGATGCTCTCGTCCTCTGTCTCCGCGGCGCCGCCCGCCATCAGCGTGCTCCGTTCTTCACGTGCAATCCGCTGGCGATCGCGTTCCCCAGCGCGTTGGAGCGCCCGATCACGCGCTTGAGCAGCCGCTGGAAGATGTTGAACGCGAGCACGGCGGGAATGGCGACGAAGAGTCCGACCGCGGTGGCGACCAGCGCTTCGGAGATGCCCGCCATCACGAACGAGGCGGTGCTGCCACCGCCTCCCTTGTTCGCCGCGGCCAGATCGGCGAACGCGCGGATGATCCCGAGCACGGTGCCGAAGAGCCCGATGAACGGCGCGTTGTTCCCCAGCGTGCCGAGGACGAACAACCACTTCTCGTATTCGAGCCGGCGCCGATCGATGGTGGACTGCACCGCCTTCTCCACCGCCGGCGTCCCCCCGTCGGCGACCTTGGCGGCGGACCGCACCACCTCCGACTCCATCGAATCGCTGGTGGCGAGCGCCGCCGCGCCCTTCAGGTCGCCGCTCAGGCAGAGCTCGAGCAGCCGGGGGAAGAGCTTCGACATCCGCCGGCTCCCGAAGTACATCCCGCGCTCGACCATCACCGCCACCGAGAGCACGGAGAGCGCGAGCAACAGCCAGAGCACCCAACCGGCGCCCAGCAGGGTGAATGCGAGCAGCCTGTCGGCGATCACTCTGTCCCTCCCGTGACGTCGAAGGCCCCGATCGCCTTCGCCACCCGCAGGCTGGAGATCTGGACCGCGAGACGCTGCTGGAGCACCGTCGATTCGCTCTGGAAGAGCGCCGACTCGGCGTCGCTCACCTCCACCTGCGACGCGGTGCCCGCGGTGAACTGCGCGCGGATCAGCCGCTCGTTCTCCCGGGAGACGATCACCGCCTGCTCCGCCTCGTCGCGCAGCGCTCGCGCGGAGTCGAGATCCAGCATCGCCCGCCGCAGCTCGTCCTCGACGCGCACCGTCTCCGAGCGGGTCTGGGCGCGCGCCTGGCGCATCTGGCTGTCCGCGTCCTTCAAGGCCACGTAGCGGAATCCTCCGTCGTAGAGCGGCAGGGTGAGCGAGAGCGCGACCGCCCAGGTCCCCTTCTCGCCGGTCGTGCTGGTCGGCGGGTCGTTGTAACGGCCGGTGCCCGTGAGCGCCAGCGTCGGCGCGAACTGGGCCCAGGCGTCCGTCTTCAGCCGGGCGGCGATCTCCTCGTTCGCCCGCGCGGCCGCGATCTCCGGACGCTCCTGCAGGGCCCGCTCCACCAGCTCGCGAAACGTGCCGCGGATCTGCTCCGGCGGCGCGGGCGGGCTGGCGATCTCGAAGGCGGTGTCGTGCCGGTCGAGCAGCGCCGCGAGCTGGCTCTTCGACGAGGCGTACGCGTACTCCGCGCGGCGGACTTCCTGATCCGCCCTCAGGTAATCGATGCGCGCGCGAAGCGCGGCCGAGAGCTGGATCAGACCGGCCTCGTAGCGCGCCTGCGCTTCGAGCGCGTGCTGCCGCGTGGCGCGCGCCTGCGAGAGGGCAACGCGCGCAAGCTCGCGATTGCTGACCCCGGAGTAGTACGTGGCCGCGACCGAAAGCAGCAGCTCCTGCCGTTGCTGCGTCTCGGTGAGACGCGAGACCTGCACCTGTTGCCGCGCGCTGGCCAGCGTGGGGAAGGCGCGCAGGTTCAACAGGTTCCAGGCGAACTGCAGCGTTCCCGCCTTGGTCCAGTTGCTCCCCTCCGTGACCTGGAAGGGAAATGCGCCGCCGGGGGTGAGAGTGAAGACGGTGCCCGGCTCGTTGTTGTAGGTGAGCGTGCCGGTCGCGGACAGGGTCGGCCGCAGCGCCGACCAGGCCCGCTGGACGTTGTTCTCCGCCAGCCGCACGCGCTCGAGCGCGATCGCCAGGTCCGGCGATTGCTTCCGCGCCGCCTCGAGCGCGTCCGCCAGCGGGAGCACCGGACCTTCCACCGGAGCTTCCGGCGTCAGTGGCGCGAGCGGCGCGTTCAGCGACGAACCGGGAGGCGGCTGGACCGCCTGCACGGGCGGCAGCGCCTGTGCGATGAGCAGGAGCGCGATCACGGCGCGCGAAACCTCGTCGACGAGCGCTTCGCTGTCAAGACGCCGGCGAGGCGCAAGGATTTTCGCGTCAGGGACGAGAGGCCGAGAGCGGAAATGCCCTCCGGGACGACCCAGCGGACTTCCGCGCTGGCCGGCGTTCCGCTCGCCCGCCCAAAGGCGATCTCGACGCGGACCTCGCGGTGCGTGAGGGTCTGCTCCACCAGCCCCCGATTCGTCAACGGCCCGTGGACGCGGATCCCGGCGGGACGCTCCATGGGAAGATCCCAGAGCCCGCCGAAGAGCGCCGCTGCGGGCCGCCGCGCCAGCAGCACGGCCCCGTCCTTTCGCCGCAGCGCCAGCGCGCGCCACTCCAGAAGCGGCCGCTCGGGCCGCCGCCGCGTCGCGGGATATCGTTCCGGATGCGCCTTGCCGCGGCACTCTGCGGAGAGCGGGCAGCGCGCACACTGCGGCGATCGCGGCGTGCAGAGCGTCGCGCCCAGCTCCATCAGCGCCTCGTTGAATGCCCCCGACTTGCCGGCCGGCATCAGCGTCGGGACGAGCTTCCAGGCCGAAGCCCGCGCATCGCCGTCCAGCGCGAACACCCGCGCGAGGACGCGCGCGACGTTGCCATCGACCAGCGGCGCGTCCTCGCCGAATGCCAGCGAGGCCACCGCGGCTGCGGTGTACGGTCCGAATCCGGGAAGGGCGCGCAGCTCCGCCGACGTCCTTGGCAGCGCGCCGCCGCAAGCCTGCGCCGCGCGGTGGAGATTGCGCGCGCGCGCGTAATACCCGAGCCCGCTCCAGAGCGCGAGCACGTCGTCGAGCGGCGAGGCCGCCAGCGCGCGCAGGGTGGGAAAGCGGCGGAGGAAGCGCCGGTAGTAGGGGATCACCACCTCGACGCGCGTCTGCTGCAGCATCACCTCGCTGATCCAGACGCGGTACGGGTCGCGCGGCTCCTTCCGCCAGGGAAGGTCGCGCCGCGAAGCGGAAAACCACGGGAGCAGGCGATCCGCGAGTGTGCTATTCAGCGCGCCCATGAAACGCATCCGGGTGCACAGCGTGGCCCAATACGTCGACGAGATCGGCCCGCTGATGCAGAAGGGACTCGAGATGTATCGCGCCGACGTCCCCGAGGAGGGGCTCCTCGGCGTCGGGTTCGTGGGCGCCGAGACCGAGGTGCTGATCTCCATCGAGGAGTTCAAGGCGACCGGCGACCTGATCAAGTACGGCGAGCTGATCGACCCGTATGAGCCGCCGGACAAGAAGACGCAAAAAGTAAAAGGTGGAGGAAAAGAGTAGGCCGCCGGTTCGCGGCCGCTGTCCAGCTGCCACCGCGAGGTCCTGCGCCCCGAACCCGATCACCGCGCGCACGCCGCCTCGACGTTGCTCGCCGTCCGGGGGATCGACGCGGTCAGGTTCTCGTGCCCCGACGGCGTCACCAGGATGTCGTCCTCGATCCGGATCCCGATGCCGCGCAGCTCCTTCGGCGCGCTCTCGTCGTCGCCCGCGACGTACAGGCCGGGCTCGACGGTGAACACCATCCCCGGCTCGAGCGGGCGCGGCTTGCCGTCGACGGAGTAGCTGCCCGCATCGTGCACGTCGAGCCCCAGCCAGTGGCTGGTCCGGTGCATGTAGTAGCGGCGGAACGCGTTCTCCTTGATCAGCGTCTCGACGTCTCCCTTCAGGAGACCGAGCTTCACCATTCCGGCGGTGAGGATCCGCACCGCCTTCTCGTGCAGGCCGTCGATGGTTTCGCCCGGCCGCGTCGCCGCGATGCAGGCGTCCGCGGCGTCGAGCACCAGCTGGTAGCACTCGCGCTGCGGCTCGGTGAATCGCCCCGAGGCGGGAAACGTCCGGGTGACGTCCGCGGTGTACAGATCGTACTCCGCTCCGGCGTCGACCAGGACCAGCTCGCCGTCGCGGATCTCCACGCGGTTGTCGGTGTAGTGCAGGACGGTTGCGTTCTCGCCGGCCGCCACGATCGGGTAGTAGCCCCATCCCCGCCCGCCTTTCTGCCGGAACTCGCGCTCGAGGATCGCGTGGAGATCGTATTCGTGCGCTCCCGGACGACCCGCCTGCATGCAGGCGAGATGTCCCTTGCGGGTCAACTCCACCGCCCGGTGGAGCGCGTCGATCTCCCGCGGCTCCTTCCGCAGCCGCAGCTCGTGGACGATCTGTCCGGGGTCCTCGATCCGCGGCGGCGCATTGACCCCCGCGCGCGCCCTCGCCCGCAGATTGCGGAGCACGCGGGAGATCCGCAGGTCGAACTCCGGGTCGTCGCCGCCGATCCGGTAGAAGAGCGTGCGCGCCGAGCCCAGCAGCTTCGGCAGTTCCTCGTCGAGCTTGCTGACCTCGAACGCCTGATCGGCGCCGAAGCTCTTCATCGCGCCATCCACGCCGGCGCGGCGCCCGGTCCAGATCTCCTTCTCCTTGTCCCGCGGGCGGACGAAGAGCGTGAACGGCTTGTCGCCGCCGGTCGCGAGGACGGCGACGGCCTCCGGCTCCTCGAAACCCGTCAGCCAGTACAGGTCGCTGTCGGCCCGGTACGCGTGCTCGACGTCGCTGTTCCGCGTGGCGACCGGCATCGCGGGAAAGATCGCCACCGACGGGGAGGGGGCGAGCTCACGCATCCGGCGGAGGACCTCGTCGCGCCGCTGCTTGTAGACTCCAGCCTCGAACGCAGGGGTCAACGGCATGCGGCCTGTTGTAACAGGACTTTTTCTTCCAAGGGATGCTGCGCAGCCGCCCGCCGTCCATTAAGTTGCCCCGACACTTGGACGAAAGGACCTGGCCATGGCCGAGAAAGGTCTATCGAGCGACGCGGAGATCGAGAGCGCCCTCAAGGAGCTGCCGGGGTGGAGGCGGCAGGGGAACGCGCTGCAGAAGACCTTCGATCTCAAGGGCTTCAAAGCGGCGATGGCGTTCGCGGGGACCGTGGGCGAGCTGGCGGAGCGCGCCGATCACCACCCCGACATCCTCATCCAGTTCCACAAGATCACCCTGACCCTCTCGAGCCACGACAAGGGCGGCATCACCGACCGTGACCTGCGCCTGGCGCGGCAGATCGAGGCGGCAGCCAAGGACCAGATGGCCTGATCAGCGTGGAAGCGTCCGCCTGGCATCTGCTGCCTGACGACGCGCTGCTCGCGCAGTGCGACGTGCAGGCGCACCGCGCGAGCGGGCCCGGCGGGCAGCACCGGAACAAGGCGGAGACCGCGGTGCGGCTGGTTCACCTGCCGTCGGGCGTGAGCGTCGAAGGCAAGGACGAGCGCTCGCGCACGCAAAACCTCAGGATCGCGCTCGGGCGCCTGCGCGAAAAGCTGGAGCGGCGCGCATACCGTCCGCCGCCGCGCCGGCCGACGCGGCCTTCCCGCGCGGCGAAGCAGCGGCGGCTCGACACCAAGAAGCGGGAGAGCCGCAAGAAGGCGCTGCGGCGCGGAGAGGAGTAGGGTGCGCGCGATGCCGGGGTCTCCCGAGGAGAAGGGGTTCGGTCAAGGCGATCCCGCGCTCATGCGCTGGGCGGAGCAGGTCTTCCGGCCGGAGGATGCAGTCCTTCGCGAGATCCGCGAGCGCAGCATCCGCGAAGGCTTGCCCGCCATCGCGGTGGGCCGGTTCGACGGGCTCCACCTGGAAGTGTTCGCCCGCGCGATCGGCGCGTTGAAGGCGGTCGAGATCGGCACGCTCGGCGGGTACAGCGGAGTCTGCCTGCTCCGGGGGATGGGCCCGCACGGCGTCCTGCACACCTTCGAGTACTCCGAAAAACACGCGCGCGTGGCGACGGAGTCGTTCCACAAGGCGGGCGTCGCCTCGCGGGCGCACATCCACGTGGGCAAGGCGTCCGAGAAGCTGCGCGAGATCGAAGCGGAGGCGCCGTTCGATCTCGTCTTCATCGACGCCGACAAGGTGAGCTATCCCGCGTATCTCCGATGGGCGGCCGACCACCTGCGCGAAGGCGGGGTGGTGCTCGCCGACAACGCCTTCGGCTTCGGAGAGATCCACGTTCCCGGCGGCGATGAAGGCCGCGCGGCGCTCCGCACCTTCAACCAGGAGCTGGCGCAGGGCGGCCGCTTCCGCGCCACGATGATCCCCACCGCCGAAGGCCTGGCGATGGGCGTCAGGATCCGCTGACGGACTTGTCGGCCTTGATCACTTCCTCGGCGCGCGACTTGCGCCAGGAGCGCAGCTTCTCGCGCAGCTCCGGCCGCTTCCCGGCGAGGATGGCGACCGCGAGCAGCGCCGCATTCGCCGCCCCCGGCTTGCCGATGGCGAGCGTTCCCACCGGAATGCCTTTCGGCATCTGCACGATCGACAGGAGCGCGTCCGCGCCTCCCAGCGTCGTCGAGGGGACGGGGACCCCGAGCACGGGCAGCACCGTCTTGGCGGCCACCACGCCGGGCAGGTGCGCGGCGCCGCCCGCCGCGGCGATCAACACCTCGAGCCCGCGGGTCTCGGCGCTCGACGACCACTCCAGCACCTGCTCCGGGGTGCGATGGGCCGAGAGGACGCGCACCTCGTGCTCGATCCCGAATTCCTTCAGGATCGCCACGGCCCCCTCGAGCACGTCGAGGTCGGTCTTGCTGCCCATGATGATTCCGACGAGCGGATTCGGCATGTGCGCGCGGGTAGCAAACGGCGGCCGGCGGGTCAAGCTGATACGCTCGCGATCGTGAACCACCGCTTGCTGGACGTGCGCGGCCTGAAGCTTCACGCCGTAGAGCGCGGAGAAGGAGAGCTGACCGTCCTCCTGCACGGCTGGCTCGATCACGCGGGCTCGTTCGACCTGCTCGCGCCGCTCTTGCCCGGCCGCACGGTCGCGCTCGACTTCCGCGGGCACGGCGACTCGCAATGGGTGGGTCCGGGCGGCTTCTACCATTTCGTGGACTACGTCGCGGACCTGGACGGCGCCCTGGAGGTGCTGTCGCCGCAGGAATCGGTGCGCCTCGTCGGCCATTCGATGGGCGCCGCGGCGGGCCTGATCTACGCGGCGACGCGGCCGGGGCGCGTTTCGCACCTGACGCTGATCGATGCCGTGCCGCTGAGCATCTCCACGCAGGAGATCCCTGCGCGCCTCGGGAGCTACCTGGAAGACCTGCGGCACATCCCGCGCAAGCGGCGGCGAGTCGAGTCGGTCGAGTACGCCGCGCAGCGTCTGCTCCGGAACAACGCCTTGCTCTCGGAAAAGGCCGCCCGGCTCCTCGCCGAAGGCGGGATCGCGCCGGATCCGGAGCAGGAGAACGCGCTCGCCTGGAAGTGGGATCCGCTGCTTCGCGCGCACTCGCCGCTGCCGATCAGCGAGCCCGTGATCCAGCTCATCTGCGCGCAGGCCACCGTGCCCATCCTCGCCATCCGCGGCGAGACCGGGATGCTTCCCGACGAACCCGACCTGCGCGCCCGCTTTCCTCATCTGAAGATGTCGGTGCAGACGGTCCCGAACACGGGTCATCACGTGCACCTCGACGCGCCCGAGGCAGTGGCGAACCTGATCTCGGCAGCTTGGGCGCGCTGACGGCGACGGATCGCCAGTCCGACGCACGTCGCACGGTAGATCCGACTCATCGCGTCTTGAGTTCGCGACTGGACAGGACGCTACGGTGCGCGCCGACGATGCACCCCCGCATCGCGCACCCGGAAGGAAGCACCCCATGGTTCGTCGCATCTCGCCCCTCGCCGCTCTCGCGGCCGCCGCCGCTGCGTGGTCCGCGGCGCCGGCCCACGCAGCAACCTGCACGAGCCTCACCTCGCTTTCGCTGCCACACGCCACGGTGACGCTCGCGCAGTCGGTCCCCGCGGGCTCGTTCACCGTGGGCGGCCAGGTGTTCAACAACCTTCCCGCATTCTGCCGCGTGGCGGTCGTTTCCACGCCCAGCCCCGATTCGCACATCGGCCTGGAAGTCTGGCTTCCCGCCTCGACATGGAACGGCAGGTACCAGCAAGCGGGGAACGGCGGGTTCGCCGGCGCGGTCCCGTTCGGCTCGTTGGCTGCGGCGATCGCCGGTGGATTCGCCGCCGCGGGCACGGACGACGGGCACATCGGCGGAACCGCCACCTTCGCGCCGGGACATCATCAACAGGTCATCGACTTCGGCTTCCGCGCGCTGAAAGAGACCACCGACAGCGCCAAGGCCGTGATCGCGGCGTTCTACGGCAGCGGCCCGGCCCGCTCCTATTTCGTCGGCTGCTCCGACGGCGGGCGCGAGGCGCTGATGGAAGCGCAGCGGTTCCCGGACGACTTCGACGGGATCTCCGCGGGCGCGCCGGCGAACAACTGGATCCACCTGTTCACAGGGTTCATCTGGAACGAGCAGGCGTTGTTCGCGAACGCCGCCAGCACGGTGAATCCGCCGAAGCTGGTCGCGATCCAGCGCGCGGCGCTCGCCCAGTGCGACGAGCTGGACGGGATCAAGGACGGCCTGCTCAACGATCCGCGCCAGTGCCGGTTCGACCCCGCCGTCATCCAGTGCGCGGGCGCCGAGAACGACAACTGCCTGACCGCGGCCCAGGTCGCCGCCGTGCGGAAGATCTACGCGGGGCCGCGAAATCCACGGACCGGCAAGCTGATCTTCCCGGGGTACGAGGCGGGCGCCGAGGCGGCGCCGGGCGGATGGTCGGCGTGGATCACCGGACCGTTGCCGATCGCGGGATCGCCCACCATCCAGGCCTTCTTCGGCAACCAGTTCTTCACCTACATCGTCCGCGAAGATCCGTCGTTCGACTACCGGACCATGAACTTCGACTCCGACGTCTCCTTCGCGGAGAACACCACCTCCGGGACGATCGACTCGACCGACGCGGACCTGAGCCGGTTCCGCGCGCACGGCGGCAAGCTGCTGCACTGGCACGGCTGGGACGACCCGGCGATCGCGCCGCGCAACTCGATCAACTATTTCGAAAGCGTCGTCGCCCGCTCCGGGCAAGGGGATCGCGCGCTGCGCGACACGCAGGACTTCTATCGCCTGTTCCTGGCGCCGGGCGTCCTGCACTGTGGCAGCGGCCCCGGCCCGAACGTCTTCGATACCGTCGCGCCGCTCGTCGACTGGGTCGAGCACGGCACCGCGCCCGAGAGGATCACGGCGACGAAGTTCAACGCCGATGACCCGACCAAGGGCGTCCAGATGACGCGGCCGCTTTGCCCGTTCCCCCAGTTCGCGGAGCACCAGGGGAAGGGCAGCACGAACGACGCGGCCAGCTTCGTCTGCCGGGCCCACGGCGACCGGGACCACGACCGCGACGACGACTGATCGCGGCGCGCGCCCCGATCAGGGAGTCACGGCCGACCGGACGGAGTAGTAGCTCGCCTCCGGGTGCCAGACGATGATCGCGCTGGTGCTCTGCTCCGGCACCATCTGGTGCGCCTCGGTGAGGGTGATGCCGATGCGCTCCGGATGGAGGATGGCCCAGACGCCTTGCTGGTCGGCGAGATCGGGCCAGGCGGGATATCCCGCGGAGTAGCGCTTTCCCTGATCGGGCGGCAGCCCCATCTCCGCGCGGACGCGCCGGTGCCAGTACTCGGCCAGCGCTTCCGCCGTCTCCACCGCGAGCCCGTGCACGAAGTACGACTGGGTGAATTCCCCCGCCGCTTCCCAGTCGGCGCAGAGCTTCGTCGCCCGATCGCCCACGGTGACCGCCTGGAAGGCGACCACGTCGTCCTCGGAGAAGAAGTCGGCGAGGCACTTGCGCGGCGTCTCCGTCTTCCGGGGGAAGTTGAACTTCCAGATCGGCTTGCGCGAGTCCGGGTCGAGCACCGTCAGGTCGTTGCCCTTCGCCGAGCAGGGGAAGTAGCCGTAGATGACCTTCGGGGTGAGCCAGCCGTTGCGGATGCACTCCTCCTGCAGCTCGTGGCGCTTCACCGCGAACTCGTCGGCGATCATCTTCTGGTACGTCTCGCGCGACTTCGGCTTCACGCCCCACTGCAGCCGGTAGAGCTCGACGAGGTCGAGGCAGTCGAAGATGTCGCGCAGCGAGAGATCCTCCGGCGGGACGATGCGCGTGCCCCAGAACGGCGGCGACACCTTGGGCGGCTCGGCCACGCTGCGCGGCGCCACGTCGGTCACCGCGGCCAGCTGCTCGCTGCCCGCCCGCTCTGCGCCCGCGATCACCATGTTCCGATGCAGGTACGCCTCGCGCTTCAGCTTCTCGAACAGCTTCGGGCGCTCCTCGGGATTCTGCAGCAGCCCCACGGTATCCAGGCCCTCGAAGGCATCGCGGCAATAGTAGACGCCGCCTTCGTACAGCTTGTCGGTCCCCTCGACGTAGGCCGTCCGCCATCCGTACTTGCGATTGATGGCCGCTCCGCCGATCAGGATCGGCAGCTTCAGCCCGCGGCGGTCCATCTCCTGCACCACCAGCGGCATCTGCCGCGAAGTCGAGACCAGCAGCGCCGAGAGGCCGATGGCGTCGGCGTTCTTCTCCACCGCGGTGTTGACGATCTTGTCGACCGGCACCTGCTTGCCGAGATCGTGCACGGTGTAGCCGTTGTTCGAGAGGATCGTCTTGACCAGGTTCTTCCCGATGTCGTGCACGTCCCCGAACACGGTCGCGAGGACCACCGTTCCCCGCGAGTACGTGTCGTTCTTCTCCATGAACTGCTCGAGGTGCGCCACCGCCTTCTTCATCACCTCGGCGCTCTGGAGGACGAAGGGGAGGATCAGCTCGCCGGCCCCGAAGCGATCGCCCACCTCCTTCATCGCGCCGAGCAGGACGTCGTTGATCACCCCGACCGCCGAGCGCGTCTTCAGGCACTCGTCGAGCGTCTCGATCAGCCCCTTCTGTTGCCGATCGACGATCATGTGGTGCAGCTTCGCTTCCACCGTGTCGAAGTGCCGTTCCTCTTCCACCGCGGCCTTCGCCGGCCCCTTGCCCTCGAAGTGCGTGATCAGGCGCGCCAGCGCATCGTCACGGCGCGCGAGGACGAGGTCCTCGGCGAGCGTGCGCGCGTCCGGCGGGATCTCGTTCCAGGGCAGGATGTCGCGCGGGTTGATGATCGCGGCGTCGAGTCCCGCCTTCAGGCAGTGGGTGAGGAAGACCGAATTGAGGATCGGACGGGTCTGTTTGGAGAGGCCGAAGCTGACGTTGGAGACGCCGAGCACCGTCAGGGCGCCGGGCAGCTTCTCCTTCACCAGCCCGATGCCTTCGATGGTCTCGACGGCGCTGTTCTTGTACTGCTCGTCCCCGGTCGCCAGCGTGAAGGTGAGGACGTCGAAGAGCAGCTGCCACGGCTGCAACCCGTCGCTCAGCGCCCGCTCGTAGATCCGCCGCGCCACCTCCAGCTTGCGGTCGCGGGTCAGCGCCATCCCCTTCTCGTCGATGGCCATCGCCACCGTGCAGGCGCCGTACTGCCTGAGCAGGGGGAACATCTTGTCGATCTTCTCCCAGCCGCGCTCGAGGTGGACCGAGTTGACGATGCCGATCCCCGGCAGCCACTCCAGGGCGTTCGCCACCACCTCCGGTTCGGTGGAGTCGACGCAGAGCGGCGCCTCGATCTGTCCGGAGAGCACCCGGACCACCCGCGTCATCGTCTCCTGCTCGTCCGCGCGCTCGGTGAGGGCGACGCAGACGTCCAGCGCATGCGCCCCGCCTTCCACCTGCTCGCGCGCGACCGCGAGGATCCCGGCGATGTCGTTCGCCAGCAGCAGCTCCTTCATCTTCTTGCTGCCCTGCGAGTTGACCCTCTCGCCGATGATCAGCGGCCGCGGCTCCTGGTGCAGGGCGACCGCCTTCAGGCCGCTGGAGAGCATCGGGACGCGCCGTGGAGGCTTGCGCGGCGCACCGGTTCCGCGCGTCGCCTCGACCACCAGCTTGAGGTG
>Ga0070741_10005545_pt1 | contig 27891 bp, 30 predicted proteins | sample Coa_R1_4_FD_66440 | JGI IMG/M metagenome (GOLD analysis project Ga0070741, IMG submission 66440) | Surface soil microbial communities from Centralia Pennsylvania, which are recovering from an underground coalmine fire - Coalmine... | ecosystem: Environmental > Terrestrial > Soil > Unclassified ...
ATCGCTCTTCCGAGGGTGCTTATTGCCACTTCTCGTACAAACTACCGGGACGTTACCGGCCGTAATAATTGTCGCTGTTCTGTTCGCACTCTTTCACCGACCGGCGAGTCCGGTGCACTGGGTGTCGTTTACCGCGACTGGAGTCGCTTACGGCTGGTTGCGTTTGGCATCACACTCGACCACGGCACCTGCGTTGATGCATGCCGCCTACAACCTAAGCTTGTGCCTGTTGACCACACACTAATCGTCGGCGATGGCTCGTGGTCACCCGGCCTAGCGAGCGAGCGGTTGGCTCTCAAGCATCGATTATCTGAATCAGTGGTCCGAAAAACTCACGCTCGATGTCCACTCAACCGACGGTTCACCTCGCACGAATCAGTTCGACACCGATGTTGGGACCGGGTCAAATTGAGGAGCATGAAAATAGCGCTCTTGTAAGTAGAACGCGACATTCACTAAGGCAATCATTACTGGAACTTCCACGAGCGGACCAATGACGGCGGCAAACGCGGCGCCGGAGTTGATGCCAAACACCGAAACTGCGACCGCGATTGCCAGCTCAAAATTGTTTGACGCGGCGGTGAACGACAGGGTGGTCGTTTTGGAGTAATCCGCCCCGAGCTTCCGCCCCATGTAGAAGGAAACCAGGAACATCAATACGAAATAGACCAGGAGCGGTACGGCGATCCTCAGCACATCCAGCGGCAATCGAACGATGTACTCACCTTTCAACGAGAACATCACCACAATCGTGAACAGCAACGCGACCATTGTGAGAGGGCTGACATGCGGCACGAAGCTCCTGTCGTACCAATTGCGTCCTTTTGCCCGAATCAGCACGGTGCGGGTGATGAAACCAGCAAGAAACGGAATGCCGAGATAGACGAAGACGCTCTTTGCAATCTCTGCCATCGAAACATGCACGATCGCGCCCTGCAAGCCAAGCTTGGCGGGCAAGACAGTTATGAACACCCAGGCGTACAGCGAGTAGAAAAAGACCTGAAAGAGAGAATTGAACGCCACCAGTCCGGCCGCGTACTCAGTATCGCCTTTCGCCAGCTCGTTCCAGACAATGACCATGGCGATACACCGCGCCAGACCGATCATGATCAGTCCCGCCATGTATTCGGGGTAGCCGCGCAGGAAGACCACGGCCAGAGCAAACATCAGAATCGGTCCCACCAGCCAGTTCTGTACCAGCGACAGACCGAGCACCTTTTTATTGCGGAACACCTCGGGGAGTTCTTCGTAGCGCACCTTGGTGAATGGTGGGTACATCATCACAATCAGTCCGACAGCAATTGGAATTGAAGTTGTACCGACGCTAAACCTATTCAGAAACGGCACGACTCCGGGCACAAGCCAGCCCAAGATGACGCCCGCCGCCATCGCAGAGAAAATCCAGGCGGTGAGATAACGATCCAGAAAACTCAGGCGACTACTTGTGCGCATAAGAAGTCCTCGTGATCCGCAGCACTGGATTCATCAGCCTTCCTGTGTTGCAGGAGTCATTGCTTGACCGATGTGATCGAGCTCACGCTTAAGCGCCAGGCCATCGAGAGCTTTGAACGGAAGACACAAGAACAAGCTGATTCTGCGGTCCAGGATAAAGAATGCCTCGCGAAATGCTCGCTCCACATCCGCCTCACTGCCGTGAACTGCAGCCGGGTCGGGAACGCCCCAGTGTGCGGTGAGGGGTTGTCCGGGCCATATCGGGCAGACCTCCTTGGCGGCGTTGTCACAGACCGTAAAGACAAAGTCCAGTTTCGGAGCGCCGGGCTGACAAAACTCCTCCCAGGACTTGCTGCGAAGGCCCTTGGGTGGAACGTGCGCCATTTCGAGTTGCCGTAGCGCCTCGGGCCGAACAGTACCCGTTGGATGGCTACCCGCGCTATGCGCAGTGAAGTTGGGTCGCCCTTTGAAATTCAGGATGGCCTCAGCCATGATCGAACGGGCTGAGTTCCCGGTGCACAGAAAAAGAACGTTGTAACGGCCTTGCATATGATGTCTCCAGAAGCTCAGCTAATTGCAGCACGTAGGAGCGCAGCAAGACTGCGCAGTGTTCTTCGGTTTTGCTGCGCGGACAAATGCGCTCATGAATTTGGCGTCCACCTGCGAAACCGCCGCCGCATCCAGTCCCGCATAGCCAAGGAGATCCTTTGCGTCCTCGGCTCGATATACGCGCGTTGCCTCAATCCCAATCTGCTCGAATCCCGCAGCCGCCAGCTTGGCGCGATATTCGTTTTCGTCTAGAGCGCCGGCGACGCAGCCAGCCCAAAGCAGAATGCTTTTGCGAATCGTGGGATCGATTTCGCCGCGAGTGACAATATCCGACACGGCGAATCTGCCTCCGGGCCGCAGCACACGAAAGGCCTCCCGAAGCACGCGATCCTTATCCGCCGAAAGGTTGATCACGCAGTTCGAGATGATCACATCAACGGAATTGTCCGGCAGCGGGATGTGTTCGATCTCGCCTTTCAGGAATTCGACATTCTCGGCCCCTGCTTTCCGCTTATTCTCGTTCGCCAGGGTGAGCATTTCGTCGGTCATGTCGAGCCCGTAAGCCTTGCCGGAGGGCCCGACTCGTTTTGCGGAGAGCAGAACGTCAATGCCGCCGCCCGAACCAAGGTCTAGAACCGTTTCGCCGGGATGTAACTCAGCTAACGCAGTGGGGTTTCCACAACCGAGGGAGGCCAGCACCGCTTCTTCTGGTAGCGCGCCCGTCTCGGATATGTCATAGAGATTGGAAGTAATCGGATCGCACTGGCCGATCCCGCTTGGAGAGGCCCCACAACAACTGCTCCCGCCCGACTTCACGCGAAGGGCTGCCTGCCCGTACTTCTCTTTCACAACTTCTTTTATGTCAGGGCTACTCATCGCGATCTCCTATTTGCAGATTTGAATCACGTCTTGTGGTTTAAGTGCTTTGTTACGGGTGCAGCACTCGGCATAGAGAAATTGCAGCAGCTCCTGCAGAGCCTCAGTATTGGCGGTATAGCGGAGGAAAGTGCTTTCGCGTTTTACGTGGACCAGGCCCTCATTCCTGAGCTTGTCGAGATGGTGCGAAAGGGTCGAATTCGGTATATCGAGTTCTTCCTGTATCTCTCCGACTACCATGCCTTCGGGATGCGCAGAAAGGAGTAGTTGCATGATGCGGAGGCGGGCTTCCGTGCCCATCGCCGAAAACATGTCGGCGTACCGAGTGACTTGTTCTGTGGATTTCTTGGCCGAAGCGATTGCCATGTTTCGATACTTGCAGAAATATGAGTTGATGTCAAGCGGAGGCAGATCGGTGGAAATAGCACGACTATGGCAGAAACCTAGAACTTTAATGCGGAAAACCGCGCCTGCGCTGTTCACTATATCGGTGCAGGGCGTCTTCGATGATTGGAAAGGCGTCTTCTGCTGTGGCAATCTCATCGACTTCAACCGCTTTATGCTCAAGCTGCTTGTAATCTTGAAAGAACCTGCGCAGCACGTTGAGACGATGAGGCGGGAGTTCATCGGCCTTGTGATAGTCCTTGAATTCAGGATCGCCAGTCGCGACCGCGATGATCTTGTGATCTTTCTTTCCGGCGTCGATCATGGTCATCAAGCCGATAGCTCGCGCCGGTACTACCGTCAGTGGTGCCACTGCTTCTCGTGAAAAGACGAGAACGTCCAAGGGATCGTCGTCCTCTGCAAGGGTCTGCGGAATGAATCCATAGTTGGCAGGGTAATAGACTGCCGAATAGAGAAGCCTATCCATTTTTATTAAGCCGCTGTCCTTATCGAGTTCGTACTTTACGCTTGATCCTAGCGGAATCTCGATGACCGCGTTGAACTCCTTAGGGAGGAGTTGTTGACCGGGAGCGACGTCATGCCAGGAGTGAGTCATGGTCGCGATCCGTTTACGCGCCAAATTGCCGCGTTGAGCCTGGGTTTTCTCTTGGGATCCGAGCGGCGCGCCATGGCTCCGCAACAGGATCACCTGGCAGGAGTCATCAGCACCCGTTCGCAGGATGCGGTTAAAGGCGAACTCCCTCGCCTTTCGACGGATGCCAATACTATAGCAAATCGAAATGCGAAGTTGGCCGGGCGGGGTAACTGTCGGGTCCGAGATCGCTTAGGGCCGTGATCCGAGTCACTGAGCGCGTTCAAACTGCCGGCTATTCTGAACGACGTGCCACCAACATTTTCTTGAACCATCTTGATTCTGGTGGCATCCGATAGGTGAATTGATTTGTTATCGGTGAAGGAGTTCCACCGTTAACCGCTGTCCTCCCTTGTAGAACGGGATGGCTGATGACTCCTGACAAGAGGAATCTTGCCTCGGGAGTCGCTAACGCCACCCGCAACCAACTCCCGCGACGACTTCCTCTGCAGTTCAGCAGTGATATTCACGTGGAGGAAGCAATGACAGAAAACAGGCGAAACTGCCAATTTCACAGAATTCTCGTTGGGTACGATGGCTCGGAGAAAGCGGAGAGGGCCTTGGAAACGGCTTTGGGTTTTGCCAGCGCCTCTGATGCGAAGGTGGAAATTCTCAGCGTGGTCAGGCCACCTGAGCCTCTAAATCAATCGCAGGCACAGGAGACAATCGACATGGCGCGAAAGCACTTTGAGCGGGTGCTACAGCGCATTTCCGAAGCGGCCAGGAGCAACGGAGTCCAAGTTTCGAGCTCCATCGCCGTGGGCCATCCCGCGGAGGAGATTCTCGAATGCGCTGAGAAAATTGGCGCCGATCTGGTCATAGTGGGCCAGCGTGGTGCTTCGAAATTCGAGGGGATCAGCCTGGGCTCGGTATCCGAGCGTGTTCTGGCCTACGCTCATTGCCCAGTACTTTTGACCCGGTAATCATTACGACAGAATTCGTGTTGACAACAATGTCCGTTGACTTGGGTAGGCAACTTTGCTGTACTGAATGCATAAAACGACGGTGAAGGAGTTCGCCTTCAACCGCTGTTCCATTCATTGAGCCGGAACAGCTGATAACTCCTGACAAGCGGATTTGTCTTGTCGCGGAGTTATGGCCCGGCAAGCATCCGCCCAAAAATAAAAAGGAGTCAGTCTGATGGAGAACGTGTGGGTCCTTGCGGCTGTTTGGGTCGGCCTCGCCCTGATCGCCACCCTCGTTGCTATTTGGTTCAAGGTTTCGACCGCATTAAGCGAGATTGTGGTCGGTACCGTCGCTCAGCTTATAATCGGCGCTTTCTTTGTCCATGGCGAACTAGGATCGAAAACCCCCTGGATAACGTTCCTCGCGGGCACTGGTGCAATCGTCTTAACATTCCTTGCAGGAGCAGAACTTGACCCGCAGGTTTTCCGAGCAAAGTGGAAAGAGGCGACCATTGTTGGCCTCGTCGGCTTCTTTGGTCCCTTCCTGGGCTGTACAGCGATAGCTCACTTCGTACTGCATTGGACTGTGCCATCCAGTTGGCTGGCGGGAGTGGCGCTATCCACGACCTCAGTAGCGGTTGTGTATGCCGTCATGCTGGAGCTGGGGTTCAATGTCACGGATTTTGGCAAGGCGATTCTCGCGGCTTGCTTCATCAACGACCTAGGGACGGTAATTGCTCTAGGATTGATCTTCTCCCCATTCACGATCAAGACCCTAATCTTCGTCGCTGTCAGCGTGGTCGTGTTTGTTATCCTCCCATTCCTGACGCCAAGATTCTTCAAGAGGTACGGCGGACGAGTCTCGGAACTGGAAGCGAAATACCTGCTATTCCTCTTGTTTGGAATGGGCGGCCTGGCTGTGTGGTCGGGCAGCGAGGCTGTGCTTCCCGCATACATTATTGGCATGGTGCTGGCAGGTACGGTCGGTAAGGACCACGTCTTGATACGGCGTCTTCGGACCTTAACGTTCGGCCTGCTGACGCCGTTCTACTTCATTCGGGCCGGCTCATTCGTATCGATCCCCGCGTTGATCGCAGCACCACTTGTATTCGTCGCGTTGTTCGCGGCTAAGATGCTGTCCAAGGTCATTCCGCTCTTCCCCACAGTGAAGACGTTTAAGTACCAAAGAGAGGAAGGCCTTTACTTCACCTTGATGATGTCCACAGGATTGACGTTTGGGACCATTTCTTCGTTGTTCGGCCTAAATCACGGAATCATTACGCAGGCGCAATACTCGCACCTGGTTGCCACCGTGATCGGCAGCGCGGTTGTGCCAACTATGATCGCCAATGCGCTGTTCATGCCACGGCACCTGTTGGCCCCTAAGCACGAGGAACCTGCGCCAATGGTTCAGGTCAGGAGTGAAAGCGCAGATTAGAAAGTAAGGAGGAACAGTGACGGGCAGACGACATAATCCACACTTTCGAAAGATATTGGTCGGCTATGACGGATCGCCGCAGTCGGATAAGGCAGTGGATGTCGCATTGTCGTTGGGAGAGTGTGTCGATTCCACTGTGCTTGTTTTTGCTGTAGCGCGTCCGCCGGAACCGTCCACATCTGTGGAGCTGGAAGCCGTGCTGGATGACGCGCGAGAACACTTTGAAGAGGGCTTCAAGAAGATCATGGAAAGAGCGCGAGGCCATGAGCTGAGCGTCACAACCGACATGGCGGTAGGCCATCCCGCGCAACAGATCATTCACAGGGCAGAAAAGGATGGAATTGACCTGATCGTCTTGGGACGACGAGGGCGATCGCAGATAGCGCGAATGATGCTGGGATCTGTATCGGAGCGGGTGCTTCGGTATGCGCATTGCCCAGTGATGGTCGTGCACTGATGGGGTTAGAGGAAGTGCTTGAGCATGAAAATCGTCATCATTTCTGATTTGCATGGAAACTGGGAAGCCTTACGCATACTTCCCGAAACGTATGACGAACTGTGGGTGCTGGGTGATCTCGTCAACTACGGCCCGGAGCCCGGAGCAGTAGTGGACTTCGTGAGGGAAAAGGCAGCAGTCGTCGTGCGGGGGAACCACGACCATTCGATAGGGTACGAGGAAGATCCCCGCTGCACACCCCGCTACCACAAGATGGCGGAAACAACTCGCCGCTATACCTCGTCAGTTCTCAGTCCCGAGCAGAAAGACTTTCTACGACAGTTGCCGCTTCATCAGGAGTTGAAGCGCGGCAATACGCGTTTTTATCTGTGCCACGCGAAACCTTCCGATCCGCTGTACGGCTACTGTCCCGAGGATTCAAAAGACTGGCCGCTCGAATTGAACCATGTAGATCGTGATGTGTTGCTCGTCGGGCATACTCATACTCCATTTATTCGCCAAGTTGGCAATCACGTCGTAGTGAATCCCGGAAGCTTGGGCCAGCCAAAGAGTGGAAAGTCGGACGCCTGTTATGCCGTCTGGGAGAAAGGACGATTCCAGTTGAAGTCATTTCCATATGACGTAGATGAAACCGTGGGACGAATTGAAGCGTTGTCATTCCCAAAAGATGTTGAAAAGGATTTGATTACTGTACTCAAGACCGGGTCCCTGTAGTGCATTCATAAATCATAGGCAAGGAGAACTCATGTCAACGATAAAGAGTATTGATGCATTGGAAATCCTAGACTCGCGAGGCAATCCAACAATTGAGGTCATTTTGACCTTGGAGAGCGGAGCAAGTGGTGTGGCGAAGATTCCATCCGGAGCCTCAACGGGAAAGCGTGAAGCAGTTGAGCTTAGGGACGGCGATAAGAATCGCTACAAGGGAAAAGGGGTTCAAAAGGCAATTCACAACGTTGTCAGCACGATTCAATCCACGCTGAAGGGCTTTGAGGCGGCCGACCAGAAGGCGCTAGATGAAAAGCTGATCGCATTGGATGGCACTCCGAACAAGGCCAAATTGGGTGCTAACGCAATCCTGGGTGTTTCGATCGCTGCCGCCAAGGCAGTGGCCGCTGAAAAGAAAATCCCTCTTTACCAGAAATTTGCTTCTCTGGATGGTTATACGTTGCCGGTTCCTCAGCTCAACGTGCTCAACGGTGGGGCACACGCAGGCAACAACGTAGATTTTCAGGAGTTCATGATTGTGCCTTTCGGGGCGCCGACCTTCGGCGATGCTCTGCGCGCGGCCTCAGAGACGTTCCAGACCATGAAGCAAGTGCTGCAGCAGAAGGGTTACGAAACGAGTGTTGGCGACGAAGGCGGTTTTGCCCCACGACTGCGCTCAAACGAAGAACCTATGGATTTGATGTTGTCTGCTATCGAAAAAGCGGGCTATAAGCCAGGCAAGGACATCGGTATCAACCTCGACCCGGCCGCAAGCGAGTTCTATCAGGATGGCCAGTATGTGTTCCACAAATCCGACAATTCGCACAAGAGTTCTGACGAGATGATTGAGCTCTGGTCCGACTGGCTGAAGAAATATCCGATCCTTTCGATTGAAGACGGACTAGCCGAAGATGATTGGGCTGGCTGGAAAAAGCTGACCGCGAAAGCTGGAAACCAGGCGCAGCTTGTGGGAGACGACATTTTCGTAACAAATCCTGAAATCTTCGCCAAAGGAATCAAGGAAGAGATCGCCAATTCGATTCTGATCAAACTCAATCAGATTGGAACCGTAACGGAAACACTACGCTGCATCGAGATGGCGAAGCAGAACAACTATACGTGCGTGGTCTCGCACCGCTCTGGCGAAACCGATGACACCACGATTGCAGACTTGACCGTTGCTACAGGCGTGGGGCAACTCAAGACTGGGTCAGCATGTCGCGGCGAGCGGATCGCCAAGTACAACCGCCTGCTGGAAATCGAAAAGGAGTTGGGTCCGCGGGCGAAGTACGCAGGCCCCGCCGTGTACCCAAGGTGGAAGCACTAGTGAGGAGCTAGCCGTGGAGGCCGAGTCCAAGCGCCGTTTTCAGGACCTCTCCGTCGCAGAAGTATGGCAACTCGTTCAGAGTCTGGACTCGCTGCATGAAGGCGAGCTGGGTATCTCCATGCTCGTGGCATGCGGTGAAAGAGCGGTGCCCGCGCTGCGCAGCTTCCTGCTTTATGGAAGACCGAGCGGAATCTTCACGCCGCGCCAGCGCGCAGTACGGGCCCTGGCGGAATTAGGGGCAAAGGACACCTTGTTGGAATATCTCAGGGCAGAACTGCCCTCGCCCGATCCGGTCGTCGCGCACGGGGAGGAAGCCGTCAAGAACACGGCCGCCCGGTCGCTGGCAAACTGGAAAACGGATGATGTGTTTTACGCGTTGTTGAATGTCCTTGAGCGGCACCGATTAACCGGAGTGATAGAAGCTCTTGGCGAATTTGGGCGCGCTGAAGCTGTTCCCGTCTTGGTGCTTACACTGGAAGACGACTTCTGCCGGAGCTTTGCCGAAGATGCGCTACTCAAGATCGGGGTTCCTGCTCGCCCTGCGCTCATTGACGCAGCACGAACGCCAGACCCCTCCGGCAGCAATGAAAGCTCGTCAAGCCGACGCCGCCGCAAGAGCGCATTGCGCCTCCTTGAGGACATCCAACTCACAGTCGACGATTGGCCGCTGCTCGCTGCTCTTTTGTACGACAGGGATGCGGAAATTGCGGCAAGGACAGCGATTGTTGCTCTGAAGTTCAGCAATGGAGAAGAACAAACGATCGCAATTCGACGGCTGATCGCGGCACTGTCAACCGGAGATTGGCTCCTGCAAGGCGAGATCGAGAGTTGTCTCGACGAGCACTTCGACGTCGCACATTCGTTGATTTGCGCAGAGATCGATCGCCGTCGTGTGCGAGAGTTCCGGGCGCAGAGCCTGGACACTGTGTCGCGATTGCTGCTTGCGATTGTGACCAGGCACGTGCGTCAGAAGGTGGTGTAATGGCTCAGTTCATCTTTGATCGCGATGAGGAGCAACAAGCGATTCGGCAGCGACTCTCGAAGGGCAAACCGTTCTTACTTCACGGCCCTTCCGGCGTAGGTAAAACACTGCTGCTGCGGAGTGTCTTGGCAGCATTTCCTGCTGTTTTGTACTGCGAAAATTCGGCAACCACTCACACCGTCTTTCGCAGCATCGCTCGTCAGTTGCTGCAGCAAGGCAACGCGCGCCTCCGTAAAGCCTTTCGCGACGAGAAGGCAATAGAGTCCAAATCTGCTATCTCCCTCAAAGGAATTGTGCTCGATGCGCTCAGGGGAGGAAAGTACGCCATCATGCTCGATCACATCAAATGTCCATCCCATTCTTTCGCTGCGGTTGTGCGCGAGATTCGATGGGCATCAACGCAGGTCAGCGCTGTGGCGCAGTCCAGCCACATGGAGGACGTTGGCTTCCTGCAGCCTCTTTATTCAGACCGCTCCGAGAAATGCGAAATCCGCAATTTCGATAACTCAGCCGCCGAACAATTCGTTCACGAAATGATTCGCCGGACTGGCCTTGCGGCCCCGAACCTTAACGAGTTTGTCGGAAAGATTCTGGAATTCAGCGCTGGTAACCCAGGCGCCATCGTTTCCCTGATTGGGATGGCGAAGTACCCGAAATACCGCTCAGACGAGCATATTAAGATCACGCCACTGTACATTGACTTTCGCATGAACTGGGGAGCGGTGAGATGACGACCGCACGCTCCCTCGCAAACTACTTGAAAATGGTGTACTTGCCGTCGATAATATTGTTGGGTGTTGGAGTTCGCCCTTAACCGCCCAATTGGGCAGATGACTCCTACGAAGAAGGAAAGTTTTCTTGGTAGGTGTTCTATCGTCTGGCCCTGAACCCTCCAAGAAACTCTCCTCAGCTCTTGAAGTCAACTAATGCTGCTGTGCGTCTGCAGTTGGCATTGTGGTGACGACTATGCCTGAGGAATCTGCCAATTCGCTGAATGCGAACCACGAGCGCCGGCTCACGGTGACGTGCCGCTACATTGACAAGCTGTTGGCGGACATGGAAAGCACGCTGCACAGCTCAGAATCGAAGCTCGCATTTCCCCATTACGTTTCTGATCTCTCGGCACAGCAACGGCGGGTGATTGAGGACTACATTCGTCGAATCCGAGCGCAATTGATCCGAGTACTGGATGGGCAAAACATTGAGCGTCCTTCGGCCGATATTCCCGAGTCTCGCTCGTTGCATGCGTCGTTGACATTTATCGACATCGCCGCAGAAGAGCTGAAGCCCGAATACATGCGCGGCTATGGCGAGATTCCTCCTGCAGCGGCCGTGGAACTGAACGGAATTGCTGGTGAGCTGAAGGGGCTTGTCAGACAGCTTGATCAGTTTCTGATGCGCGGAGGTAAAGAAGACCTGCAAAAACGCCTGGACAGCTTAGAGCACACCGGGGATGAAGTTGCGCTTCTCAAGAAACTTGAGTCCATCATCAGCGCGCACGGCCTGGTCGAGTTTCGCTCCACGCTGTCGATGATTATTGATCGCTTGGAAGACAATCGCTTTGAGATTGCGATCTTTGGCCGCGTGAGTTCAGGAAAGTCATCTCTCCTAAACGCTATTTTGGAGACCGACGTACTTCCGGTCGGCGTGACACCGATTACGGCTGTCCCCACCCGTCTGGTTTACGGCGAATCTCCGGTTGTGAACGTCTGGTTTGCCAATCGGTCTCCAGAACAGTTTGAGATTTCCCGGCTGCCAGAGTTCGTGACCGAGCAGCTCAACCCCAGCAACGAGAAACACGTGGCGAGAATCATCGTGCAGATTCCCTCGCAACGATTGCAGGATGGCGTTGCGTTTGTGGATACACCGGGCCTGGGCTCCCTGGCGACCGGCGGCGCAGCAGAAACCCTCGCGTACTTGCCGCGATGCGATTTGGGAGTAGTAATGATCGATGCCGCATCGACTCTCACGTCAGACGATCTGCAAACGATTCAGACACTTTATCAATCAGGCATTCCGGCAACTGTTTTATTGAGCAAGGCCGATCTGCTCAATGGTGGAGATCGTGCCAGGGTGGTTGAATACATCCGCGAGCACATCAAGAAGGACATCAATTTGGATTTGCGCATACACCCGGTGAGCGTCATCAATCAGCACAAGGAACTGATCGACCAGTGGTTTGATGAAGATATTGCTCCGCTGTATAGCCAGCGGCAAGAGCTAAAGATTCGGTCAATCCGAAGGAAGCTCGGGGCGTTGCGCCAGTCAATTGGGACGGGGCTGCGTGTGCGTCTGCGCAAGAAGGATCAACTCTCCCCTAAGAGAGTCGAGCAGTTGAGGGTAGTTGAAGCGGAATTACGGCAGGCTGGCGGTCGTCTGGAGGAAATGACAAAGGTCGCTCGAATAGTTTCGAATGAGCTTGAATATGCCGGCGCTCAAGTGCTCCGAATCGCAGCGGCGACGCTTGTCGAAGCGTGGTCCACACAGGGTGTCACAGCCGATACAACGGCAGAACTCGTACGAAACTCCATCACTCGAACCATAAACGAACACACCGATACTCTTCGCCGACGTATCGATTTGCTCTCGCAGAAATCACTCGAAATCCTGCACTCGACCGCGAGGGTGCTGGAGATCGAAGACACTCCGACCGAGCAGGAGTTCGCAAACATTGTGCGAGAAATGCCGACATTCGACCCCGGCCACTTCAGTATTCGGCTCGGAAAGCCCGTCGTGCTCGGCTTGTTCGGGAAGAAGGTGCTCCGAGCGGCGATGTCGAAACGTCTGGCGGAAGTGATTGGAGACCACGTCAATAAATCATTGGCCGCCTACCATGCTGTGCTTAACGACTGGTCTGAAAGAACTCTAAACCAGATGCAACGACGCTTTAATGCGTACGCGGATAATTACCGCGCACAGATCGGAGCTCTCAGCTCATCGCAGGAGTCGGGAATGGAAGAAGATGCAGTTCGCCGCGATCTGAAAATGTTGCAAAACGAACACGTCGAGGCACAAATCGCCTCTTGATCGTTGGTCTCTGTGGGATTTCGTGAGTATGAAGAAGAAAGGAACAGAACGAATTGCTGAAATACGTGATGGTTGGAGTAGGAGGTTTCATCGGCGCAATTGCTCGTTTTTGGGTAGCAAGCTTCGTCGGCGCAAGGATGGGAACTCGGTTTCCATACGGAACGTTCATCATTAACATTTCAGGTTCGTTTCTGATTGGCTTCATTGTGACGCTACTGACAGCAAAAGCGCACCTGAGCCCCAATTGGCGCTATCTGATTCCGGTCGGATTTATTGGTGCGTACACGACCTTTTCGACATTCGAGTTCGAGACTCTGCGCACCATCCAGGACGGGCAGTTTGTGATCGCAGCGCTGAACGTGGTGCTGAGTGTTGTGCTTGGGTTCATGGCTGTTTGGGCAGGTGCAGTAGCGGGGAGGGCAGTTCCATGAAGACGGAGTCTTCTGTGGCAGCAACCAGTGTGAGCCAGGCGCTCGCAAAAGGGACGTGCCCAATTTGCGTAATCCTGAAGGATTACCAGTGGGTACTCGCGACGAAATCGCCGACCGCGTCGCATTTGCGAGTGTGCAACTTCCACTGCTGGGCGCTCGCACGGTCGCGAGGTTCTGGGCTCTCGCGCTCGACGCCCGGCGAAACTGTCACCAAGATCTTCCTGCAGATGCTAAAAGATCCGCTCTTTGAGAAGGCCCCGATCGAGGAATGCGACCTATGCCGGCAGGTCTTGGAAGAAGAGGTCGTCAGATTGCGTGAGCTTGGAAAGAAGTTCCAGAGCGCGATGTTTTCTCAATGGATCACAAGCCAGGGCACGTTGTGCCTGGATCATGCGAAAAAGCTGAAGGAGTTTGTACCCTTGAAGCACCGAAAGGCAATTGACGAATTAATCAAGCGAAACCGTACAGAACTCGTTCATGAACTCGAAAGCTTTAGCGAACAGCTTAAGCATGGAGTTCACGAAGGCGGAGGATTGCTGGGCCGTGTTGCGGAATTCCTCGTCGGCCAGCGGGGACTCTAACTTAGGGAGGGCAAATGCTTAAACCAGGACCGGGCAAGAAAGTAGGAATCTACGTGGCGGAAGACCAGCAATATCACGGCAGCCCCACCTACGCGGCGATCTTGGATTTTCTGTTTTTTCATGGCGTCTCGGGAGCAACAGTCACGCGAGGGATAGCAGGCTTCGGCGCCGACCACCACATGCATACGACGCGGCTGGTCGATGTGGTGCAGCGGCTGCCGATCAAGGTTGAGTTCATAGAAACCGTTGAGAAGGTTGAAGGACTGCTCCCCAAGCTTCACCAAATGGTCGGCTCAGGCTTAATCGAGATGCATGATACCACGATCGTGAAACCCGCCGAAAAGAAGCACACTGAGACCCGTGGCGATGTTCCGGCACTCAAACGGGAGGGCAAGGCCAAGATGATGCGCATTTATATCGGCGAAAACGATAAGTGGAACGGTAAGCCGCTTTATGACGAGATCGTGAAAGGTCTGCGGGCACACGATATTGCCGGGGTGACCGTTTATCGCGGGATTCTGGGGTACGGCGCAAATCGTCGCATTCACAAAGACGAACGCTTCTCTCATGATCGTCCCATCCTGATTTCTACCGTGGATACGGAAGAGAAGCTAAAAGCCTTTGCCCCCATATTGGACGAGATGGTCCAGCAGGGTCTGGTCGTTCTCTCGGACGTAGATGTGATCAAGTACACGCACGATTATCAACAGACGGAGCGGCGGCAGGAGACGAGAGCATGAAACTCGAAGGCAAAGCCAAGATGCTTCGCGTCCATTTCGGCGAGGATGACAAATGGCACGGCAAGCCGCTTTATGAGGCGATTGTAGAAAAGTGCCGTGAATTGGACATCGCAGGTGCAACCGTGTTCCGGGGCATTGAAGGCTACGGCGCCAGCACACTGATCCATCGCTCGCACTTGTTCCGGCGCGGCGCTGATCTTCCGATCATGGTCGCGATCGTGGATACCGAAGACAAGGTCAAGAAGCTCTTTCCAGCCTTGGATGAGATGGTCGACCAGGGATTGATCGCGATGTCGGACGTGGATGTGATCCGTTACGTCCACCAGGAAGGTGTTCGGTCTCAGGCCTGAACAACTATGGACGAGGTGAAGAGCAATTTAGCGCTGCAGGACTACACAGCAGGAGGATCTCCGCCAGACGGCGCCTCCCGTTTGCTGCGTCTAGCCGATCTCGGCCTGGAGCTAGGGGCAGAACCAATCGTAGATGAAGCTCGTGAACTGGCGACGCGCGTAGTTGAGGGCCGCTTTTACGTCGCATGTGTCGGGCAGTTCAAGCGCGGCAAATCCACTTTGATCAATGCGCTGATCGGTCAAGAAGTTGTCCCCACAGGTTTCGTCCCGGTCACGGCGGTGCCGACGGTCATCCGCTTTGGCGAGCGTCCACGTGCGCGGGTGCGCACTCGGGATGGCTCCTGGCGCGAGATACCTATTTCGGAACTAAAGGAATACGTAACTGAGGAGCGCAATCCCGAGAACAAGAAGCAAGTGGATGGCGCGGAAGTCTTTGTAGCCAGCCCGCTCTTGTCCTCCGGAATGTGCTTTGTGGACACGCCTGGCCTGGGATCAGTTTTCACTGGAAACACCGCGACCACGCAGGCATTCATTCCGCATATCGACGCCGCGCTGGTCGTAGTAGGCGCGGACCCACCGATCGCCGGTGAGGAACTCACGCTTGTCGAGGCGGTTGGGAAGCAAGTTCAGGATTTAATTCTGGTCATCAATAAGGCTGATCGGACTACGGATGCCGAACGGGCGGCCGCAGTCACGTTTACTCAACAAATCCTCGAAAAACGGCTGCAGCGGCCTGTAGGAGAGGTGTTTGAAATCAGTGCTTCCCAGAGACTGCAAAATCATGGCCCTTTACGCGACTGGGAACGGCTGATCGCCAGCTTGCAGCATCTGGTGGATGACTCAGGGCGAAACCTCGTTCGCGCTGCTTGTGAGCGTGGTCTGCAACGCCTGAGCGAACAGTTGCTGGTCATCATCAGCGAAGATCGAGATGCACTGAAGCGACCCATAGAAGAATCCGAACGTCGCATTACGGTGATGAAGCAGACCATCGCCGACGCCGAACGGTCCATGCGGGAGCTCAGTTTCCTGTTTATGGCGGAGCAGCAGCGAATTTCCGATCTCTTTGTGGATCGCCATAGGGAGTTTCTGAACTCGGTAATGCCGAAAGCAGGCCGCGAGTTCGCAGAAGGCATCACGTCCACCGCGAAGGGCTTTGGACCACACTACCGCCGGCGCGTGATGCGCTTTGCACAGGAGATCGCCCACACACATGTCGCGCCATGGCTCAAGCCCGAGCACGAAGAGGGAGAAAGGCAGTATCGCAATGTCGCACTGCGGTTTGTGGAGATGGGCAATAACTTTCTGAAAAAACTGGCGGATGCTGGCTTAACCGAACTCGCCCGCATCCCCCACGCTCTTGATCCCGAAACCGGATTTCGCGTTCGGTCGCAATTTACATTTCAAGAATTTATTGAAGTTGCCCAACCAGCGTCTCCGTTGCGCTGGCTCGCCGATGTTGTGCTTCCATTGCTTGGTGCTCGAAAGCTCATTACAAACGATGCACGCGAATTCCTCGACCGCTTGTTGGAGGTAAACAGCACGCGTGTGCAAAGCGATGTGTTAAACCGAATTCAGGAAAGCCGCGGCCGCCTGGAAGTAGAGATTCGCAAGCTGCTACACGAAATCAGCCGCATTGCAGAACAGGCGCTGGCGCGAGCCCGGAAGACCAAGGAAGAGGGCGCGCCGGCCGTTCAAGCGGCTTTGGATGGACTAGAACGGCTAGAGCACGAGGTCTCAGCCTTAGCGCAATGAATTAAACGTCGGTCACGCACTCGGCGCGGATGCAATACTTGCGCAATGGGCCGAAAAAGTAAGACGTATCGTTACAGGTGAAGGAGTTCCACCGCTAACCGCCATTCGGACCCGAATGGATGATGACTCCTGAGAGGGTATTTTGATGTCTCAGGAGACTGTCAGCCGCACGACCCCATTTCAAGAAACTGAAGATCACTCGGCCTTCCAGAGCATACTATTCAACTGCCTCCAAATTGAGCTGTCACCCGCTGCGCCCGAGTTCTTCCCCGATCTGAATCTCGATCAGGTGGTCGCATCAATTACCGCTCGACGTGATGAATACGAACTACAGCCGTTCTTCCATACTCTATTGCCCAACCCTGGAATCGTTCAGTACCGGCAAGAAGTTTTCCGCGACCTCGGGAATCAGAAGACGCTCGATTCACTACGCTCGTTCTCTGAACACATGCGCACAATGCGGAGCCATCTCGCGCTCTCGGAGAAGCTCTACTACAAATATCAAAAAGAAGGATGGTTCTTGGAGGCAATCCAGGTCTATGCCGATGCCATTGCAGCGCTCCGGCGAGACCTGAACGGAATCGAACTCCGCTCGAACGGGTTGGTCCGCTTCCGCGAGTATTTGAACGCCTATACCGAATCAAGTGAGTTTGCGGCTCTGGTGTCAGAAACTCAGAAAATCACGCAGGGGCTCTCAGGCGTTCAGTACTGTCTGCATATAGATGGAAATCGTGTTGAAGTGAACCCCTATAAAGGCGAATCCGACTACGCTGCAGATGTGTTGGAGACATTTGACAGATTCAGGCAGGGCGCGCGCTGGCAGTACCGTTTTCATTTGCCTTCTAGTCTGGAAATGAACCACGTAGAAGCGGCAATCCTGGAGTTCGTCGCTCAGTTGTACCCCGATGTGTTCGCTTCGCTGGATGAATACTACGAGAGGCACCGTGCTTATTTGGACCGCATCATGGAACGGTTCGATCGCGAGATTCAGTTCTACATTGCTGTTGTCGAGCATATCGACCGACTGAAAAAGTCAGGCCTGAGCTTCTGTTTCCCGATCGTCAGCGATCGATCCAAAGAAGTCTGTGGACGCGAAGTCTTCGACGTCGCGCTGGCCAACAATTTGATGAGCGAGATGAAGCCGATGGTGGTGAACGATTTTCATCTTCGGGGACCAGAACGCATTCTAGTGATCACGGGGCCGAATCAGGGTGGCAAAACGACCTTCGCACGAACTTTTGGGCAGCTTCATTACTTGGCCAAGATCGGCTGCCCGGTGCCGGGCAGGGACGCGAAGCTCTTCTTCTTAGACCGGCTATTCACGCACTTTGAGACAGAAGAAAACATTCACAACCTAACCGGCAAGCTGGAAGACGACTTGCTCAGGATGCATAAGATCCTCCAGACCGCGACTCCCAACAGCATCCTCATCATGAACGAGAGTTTCCTCTCGACTACGCTGAATGACGCGGTCTTCTTAAGCAAAGAAATTCTGACGCAAATCATTGAGCGCGACATGCTGTGCGTGGCCGTGACGTTTATTGATGAGCTTTCGTCTCTGAACGAAATGACCGTGAGCATGGTAAGTACGGTCGATCCGAAAGATCCAGCCATCAGGACATTCAAGATCGTACGAAAGACCGCAGACGGCCTTGCGTACGCTGCGGCACTGGCTAACAAGCACGGCCTGACGCCTTCGGAGATCAAACGCCGCATTGCTGAGAACGGTAACGGAGGTGACCCGGCGTGAAGGCCTTTCTGATGTTTCGAGAACGCGACTTCAACTTTGCATGGGATTCGCGCGAATTCCGGCGCTATGAGGTCAGACAGCTACGACGAACGGAAACGGTGGCTGACTCTCTCCCAAAAACTACTGCGGATTTGGTTCAAGACCTGGAGCTGAATACGCTTTTTGCGGCAATGAGTGCGGGCGATCCGTTTCTCCTCGACGTGAGCAAAAAAGCTATTTTGACCAGCCTGGGAGAGCCGGAGGAGATTCTCTATCGACAAGAGATTCTGAAGGATTGCTTCGCGCAACCTGACATGGTCAGGTCGATGTACGGCATCGCGATAGAAGCAGTCACCCGCGAGAGGAAGGTCTGGGGATGGTCGTCCACATCATCGCCGCGCGGAGTACTGCATCGATCAGTCGAAGTTCTTCAGATATTTGTCGAACTCCTGGAACATCTTCGGCAACTCTCCGACGAATACCGCAGCAAGGTTCACTCGGAAGGGTTCACGCGATTCTTCCGAATAATTGCCGAGGAGCTTAGCAACGAGTACATCCGAACGGTCGAGGAACATCTCAAGCGACTGGAATTGCGTAACGGCGTCCTAATGAGTGCCCAGCTGACTCAGGGCAATAAAGCGGGTGATTACATCTTGAGGAAACTTCCCCAGGAAGAGCTGACCTGGAAGCGGCGCGTTCAGAACTGGGTAAAGAACCAATTCGTCGGGGATTCACGGCTGGTCTACGAAGTCGATCCACGCGATGAAGCCGGTGGTAGAGCGCTCGACGATCTGAGAGCGCAAGGTATATCCCACGTTGCCGCCGCCCTTGCCGAATCCAGCGACCATATTTTGGATTTCTTCAAGATGTTGTGCGCGGAGCTTGGCTTCTACGCCGCTTGTCTGAATGTGCGGGACCAGATGTCAAGCAAGGGGGAACCCATCTGCTTTCCGGAACCTGCGCCCGCTGCGGCCCCGGTTCTCTATGCTCGCGGACTATACGACATTTGCCTCAGTCTGGCGACGGCGGAACGCGTCGTTGGCAGTGATGTCAAAGCCGATTCCAAGCACCTCATCATGATCACCGGCGCAAATCGTGGCGGAAAATCTACTTTCTTACGGAGCGTTGGACTGGCTCAACTTATGATGCAAGCGGGCATGTTCGTGCCAGCTCAATCATTCCGGGCCAGTGTGTGCTCCGGGATATTTACGCATTTCAAACGTGAAGAAGACGCGGCCATGAAAAGCGGCAAGCTGGACGAAGAGCTTGCGCGAATGAACTCGATCACTGAGAAGCTAAGCCCCAACAGCATGGTCCTGTGCAACGAATCGTTTGCCTCGACGAACGAGCGAGAGGGGTCGGAGATCGCTCGCCAAATTGTCAGGACACTCCTCGAATGCGGTATCAAGGTGGTGTACGTCACGCATTTGTTCGATCTGGCGCACAGCTTCCATCACGCACAAATGGGTAATGCACTTTTTCTTTGTGCCGAACGGCTCGCCGACGGAACGCGTACTTTTCGAATTACTGAAGGTGAACCGTTGCCGACAAGTTATGGAGAAGACTTGTACAGCAGAATCTTCGGTGATCACCATACGACCACCGCTTGCACCAGAATTGACCGTCTGTAAAGGAACAATAGCAGCGTGAAAGATGGTACGACCAAGCAGAAGTAGCGCACTCAGATTTGTCATTTTGATTGGGATAGTCAGCTTCTTTGCCGACTTCACCTACGAAGGCGCCCGGAGCGTGACGGGGCCGTTCCTTGCAATCCTGGGTGCCACGGGAGCGCTCGTTGGTTTTATCGCGGGCTTTGGAGAATTGCTGGGTTACGGGCTGCGGCTCGTCTCGGGCCGACTGAGCGAACGCTCAGGAGAGTTCTGGCCGATTACGTTGTTTGGCTACGTGGTACAGATGAGCGCCGTCCCGCTATTAGCACTCGCGCCGAATTGGCAAATTGCTGGGCTGTTGATCGTGGTAGAGCGCATCGGCAAGGCTATTCGCAACCCTCCTCGGGATGTCATGCTCTCACACGCAGCCAAACAGATCGGCTACGGCTTCGGTTTTGGTCTGCACGAAGCACTGGACCAGTTTGGGGCACTATTTGGACCGCTCGTGGTCGCCTTCATACTGGCAGGGCGCGGAAACTACCGCACCGCATTTGCCGCTCTGCTGGTGCCCGCGATCATTACGCTTTGCCTCCTCGTCGTTGCAAGACTTCTCTCTCCCAAGCCCGAAAGCATGGAAGTGAGCGTCCCAAAAATTCATGGAGCAGACCTGCCTCGCGTGTTCTGGATATACATGGCGGGCGCCGCGTTGGTGGCAGCCGGATTCGCGGATTTCTCCCTTATGGCATTTCACTTCGAGAAGGCAGCGGTCGTTCCAAAGACCTGGGTCCCTTTGTTCTACTCCATTGCTATGGCCGTGAGCGGCATTGGCTCTCTCATCTTCGGTCATTTGTTCGATCGGGCCGGGTTCTGGATTCTGATTCCGCTCACGATTATTGCGGCCATCTCAACACCACTGGTCTTCTTGGGAGGGTTCTGGCTAGCTCTGGTTGGATCTGCCATATGGGGTTTGGGCATGGGCGTTCACGAGTCGATTATCCCTGCGGCGGTCGCCACGATGGTCCCTCAACAGCGGCGACCGTCTGCTTACGGGATCTTTACCGCTGGATACGGGGTGTTTTGGTTTATCGGCAGCGTAGTCATCGGGAAACTCTATGATGTTTCGCTGACGGGACTGATCGTCTTCTCGGTAATCGCGCAGCTCGCCGCGATTCCCATCTTTGTGATTGTGAGAAGGACAGCTCGACAAGGCTGAAACCCTTTTGCCCTACAAAATGTCCCGCACGGTGAATATCGCATTCACATTTCTATGGCCAACGAGCATTTGGAGACCTAGCAGCGGTGCATCATTCTCTTCCTTGCTGACGAGATGTCGCCGAAGGGCATCGTGCTTGATTGCATATCGCTGCATGTCTTCAGCAGTTCGCTCGAGCACGGCCGCTTGGCGAATCAGCAGATTGCGCCGGGCCGAGGCCTGATCGATCTTCACGAGGACCATTTCAAGATGGGGCAGGCAAAGCGTGGACTGCTCGCCTTTGGAGGAGTTCTGGACTTTGCGAGCGAGCGACGCCACCATCCTGTCCTCTGTGGCCCATCGCACCTTGCACGCCGGGCAAGTGTATTCCATGAGTTCGGCATCCCGGTTAGAGTCATTGGACTCTGCCAACGTTCGCAGTGACTTCGCCGTGAGATTAAGCAGTCTCGGATAGGCTGTGCATACGCCACGTGGTGACGCAATTTGTTCATAGTGCCACGTGTGCTGAGGGCAGAAGCCACCCTGACGTGCGTGCACTTCCTGTGTTTCAGGACTGGTGCTGAGGTCATACTGATATTGCCGCATGAAATCAAGAACATCATGCAGCACGCTTCGGCAAATCTCACACGGCGTGATGCCGCGGGCATCGATTCGAGCGCGTGGAATTTGGGCAGGCACAAGGCCGGGCTGTCGTGGTGAATCTAGGCCCGAATCCCCGATTCGATTCCGTACTTCCTTGAGCTTAGAAATCAGAGCCGGAGCCGCTTCAGTGTGGGGCAGTGATTCCAGCCGGCCAAGTACACGATCACACATTGTCACCAAGAAGAGTTCGCTTCGATAGGTCGTTAGAAACTGCAGTAACTCGTTCTCAAACTCCAAAATCCCGCTCGACTTGAGGAGTTCCTCGTCTCTCGTTTCCTTGGCGCGCAGCCCGTCCCGTGCTGAAACTGAGAACGGTTTCACGTTGTTTTCATTCAACAGACTCTTGGCGTTACTGTTCACGAACTCCAATACCTCTTTTCGTGTCTCTATTGGGACCGTATCTTGCTTGTTGACCACGATGAACACGGCGCGAACGGAGGAAGAGGCTTGCTGTAGATACCGAATCTCATCATCTGTGAGAGGACTTTCATAGCTGGTCACAAGGATCAAAACGTCGATCTCGGGAATGAAGCTCTCTGTTGTCCTTGTGTTTTCAAAGATCGCAGATCCAAGCCCCGGCGTATCGACGAGAAACACCCCACGACGCAGAATTTCCGAGGGCAGTTGGATTTCGGCGGAACGCAACCGTTTCACATTCGCTGGATTACCTTTTTCGGTTACGTAGTCGGGTAGTTCTTCGAGGCGAGCCTCGCCTCGCAGTCCCGAGCCCTGATAGTCCAGCAGAACTCGTTCGCTTGTGCCATAGCGCACATAGGTGATCACGGATGTCAGCGGCACAACGCCAGTCGGCAGACGGTCCATTGCGAGAAGCGCGTTCATTAAGGACGACTTGCCCCGGTTGAAACGGCCCGCGAAAACGACTGTAAAGCGGTCATCAGCCAGGCGAGCTAGCAGATCGCGCCAGGGTTGCTCCGCATCGTGCTTCTTCTTGGAGTCATTTTCGCGTTCAGTTGCAATCAGTTGTCCAGAACGTACAAGTTCCGCTAAAGCAAATTTGATCTGTTCGTAGGTTTTCAGGTCCACGGCTTCGACTCCATTTAGCGACCCGCGTCCAAGCACATCGAGAAATGGCTGGATGGAATCGACCAATGAGTTTTATCGAGGGAGACCTGTCCAGACATGACTCCGCGCAGGTGTCCCTGCCAGGAGTCATCATCTGTTCAGCTTTGGGCGGAACAGCGGTTACGAGCACGCAATCCGAACCGCCGATTGAGGCTCTGGGCGAACTCCTTCGCCGAACTGGGATATTTTCGCATATGTGCCCAGATGTACGCAGGAATGCTTGAACCACATCAAAGGCTTTGTGCGAAAGCTTTCATCATGGGAGCATTGAGTGAGCGTTCTGAACTCGCGCATAAATTCCTCAACTATCTGCAGCGTCCTAAAGTCGCGGCGGCAGCGGCCGACTACACCAGGGTCGCACCGCAAATGCCGCTGCAAAAGCCTTGTTGCCCGAGGTGACCCGCAACAGTCCCACGCTCTACCCGCCAGAGGACACTTTTGACGAGGAGAATGGCCGCAACCGCTGACACCCGAAGCCCAGCGCCTGCGGGACCGCATCTGGACCGAAATCAAGTCTTCGTAGCAGCGATCTAAACCGTGAGAAGGAATCGAAACGAGCAAACCATTCAATTCTTCGTTTCGCCAAGCCGTTCCACACTTGTTGCGCTTCGGGTCACCCACCAGCGTCGAAGGGCGACAATTGCCCAAATCGCCTCCACCAGCCCGAAAGGCCATGCGCCTTGAAGAAAACCGTACACCGATCCCAGCCCGCATGCTCCAGCGAACCCCAGGATGAACCAAGCGCTGCGCTTTTCCAATGCGTAACAGACCAGCATCGCAGTCACTGAGAACAATCCGAATGCTGTTAGCAAATTCATTTGCCAGTTTCCACCCGCGCACGACGGTGGTTCACTTTTGTCAATCCATGTGAGGGCGCAGCAGTCATTTTGCGAGAAGTCTTTCCAAGCTTTTGGGCGCACTCGGAGAGCGTTTGACAGCGGCAAGAGAGGACGGATTCGAGCATCCGTTTCATGGCGCGCGCCCTGGCCACAGTACGTTCAAGCTCTGTAAGCTTCGCAGTCGCCATCTTCTTCCACCGGCGGGAGGGAGGAGTCCCCGCAGGGAAGCCTCGTAGGAGGAGCTTCGTTTCCCTTAGCGTAAATCCAGTCGCTTTTGCAAATTGAATGAGCAACAGTTCCCGCAGAGCTGTTGCATCGTAGACCCGCCGCCCACTCTCCCGCGTCGCGGCGTCGAGCAGTCCCGCCTTTTCGTAGTAGCGGATGGCGGATGCAGTGAGGCCGCTGCGCGAAGCCAGTTCCCCAATCAGCATTTTGTTATGTGGTATTCGGCCTCTTGACTTAAACCTAACTTTAACTTCTACCATTGCTTACTGCCATTGCCAATGGAAGAGAAGAGAGGAGAAAACCTGTGAATCTGCACAAGCTCGCTTTCGTATCCTTGGCTGCTGGAGCGTTGCTCACATTGAGGCCATTCGCACACGCCGGTCCCAAAAGCCTGGACTCTAACACGGCGACGAATGAGGAGGGAAAGGTGTCCAAAGTTGATGGATTCTACTGCAACATGAAAGCAATGACAAAAGCAGAGCGAGAGCGGCACAAACAACTTACGGAGAAGTTGATGCGGGGGAGATTGGAAATCAAAGAATTGCCCAATGGCTATGCCTTTAGACTAAGCGAGGAAGCCGCCACCCTCGCAGAGGTAGCTGAGTGGGTTTCCGCAGAACGCAAGTGTTGTCCATTTTTCGATTTCGAGATTGAGGCTCAGCGGAGCAACGGCCCGTTGTGGCTACGACTCAGGGGGTCGGAAGGAGTGAAGGTGTTCATAAGGGCAGAGTTCGAGCTCCACTAGAGGGACCTGGAAATCAGCGCAGGGGATTGGCCCTGCTGTATGTTGAAGGGACCCGGAGATTCCCATGCCGCTTGGTGGCATCCATGGTATCGAGATCGTATTTCTCCTCTTGCTCCTCTTTGTGGTGGTTTTCGGAGCATTGGCACGGAAATTGGCGATCCCGTACCTTATCTTTCTGGCATTCAGCGTTATTTTGGTGACGCTCGTGCTTCAGGGGCTCACTCTTCCACCGTTGATCCGCGCTCTTGGAGTAGCGGGCGCCAGTTCCGGCCGCGTCCCGAGGAAAGAGAGGCACGGCGAACGATATTGCAGGCGGCCCTGAGCCATCTGGAGAAGTCGAGGAGCGAAAGTGACTCGGAAAGCGCGGAGGTGTACGAGGATTTGGCACAACACTACCGCCATCGTCTGGCCACCTTGGCCGAAGAGGATGCCACTGGCGCAATCGGCAGCGATGCAAGCTTCCATCAACGATTCAATGAACTGTCACGCGAATTGCTTCGTGTCGAAAGACAAACTGCGGTTCGTCTGCGCAATCAACACCACATCAGCGATGAACTGCTCCGGGAAATCGAGCGCGAACTCGACTTGGGGGAAGCACGTCTGTCAGCCAAACACTGATGGTGGAACCCGGCAGGCAGTATTTCGGTTCAGAATCTGTAGGTACACCTAGTTCGTTCTCTCGGCGGAGTCGTTTGATCCGCTTGGCGAGGAGAATGCTCCAGCATTTAACTTGTCGGCCTGGTCTAGGAGTTCTCGGAACTGGCTTAACAGTTCACGCCGTTCGGTCGCATTGACGCTGGTATGGAGCTTATCCACTAGGTCACTGAGTCGTCTGGTGACTTGCTTTATGTCTGGTTCCATGATGGGAGCACAAATTATCCCTGCTCCTGTTCGGTTGCTCAATACCTGAAACCATTCACCACCAAAGTGCCACTGGATCGTGTTGACAATTCAGGCCCTTGTCCCAGACTCGGATTCTTGATCGAAAGCGCGAAGGACAACTAGACTCGCATAATTCACACTGGGGGGCAGGATGAAGCTTTCCGTCTTCTGTGGAGTGAGTGTCGACGGCTTTCTGGCTCGTCCGAACCACACACTAGATTTCTTGGATGCCGGTGGCCAGGAACCGCACGGCTTCGAGGAATTCTATGGCAGCGTCGATGTGGTGGTTATCGGGCGCAGAACCTTTGAAGTCGTGCTCGGCTTCGGGCAATGGCCTTACGGAACGAAGCAGGTGGTGGTGCTGAGCAGCCGTCCGCTGGATTTCTCCTCGCTCAAAGACGCCGTGGTCGAGCAGATGTCCGGCGAACCCGCGGAAATTGCAGAGAAGCTCAAAGCACGAGGCTTCAAACATGCCTATATAGATGGCGGACTCACCATCCAGCGATTTCTGGCAGCAGGAGTCATCGACCGGTTGGTGATTACACGAGTGCCGGTCTTGATCGGGAAAGGAATCCCGCTATTTGGCCCTGTGCCCCACGACATAGGCCTCCGGCATGTCGCGACGCGCTGCTATAACGGCGGACTCGTGCAGAGCGAATACGAAATCAGTGCTTCTGCTGGTGCGCGGGCTACTAAGGAGCGCACGCCCAGATCGCGACCGAAGACTTCTGCTCGCCGGAAGCGGCGGTCGAGTTGAAGAAAAACCGGTCAATTCCGCCTACGAGAGATAATAGAAAGCAACCGGGGTGATATGTCGTTTTATAGAAATCATGTATATCCGCATCTGGTGCGTGTTCTGGGCAATCCCAAGCCAGTACAGGCGATCCGCGAGCGCCTCATCCCGTTGGCGCAAGGAGAAGTGCTAGAGATCGGTGTCGGTCCAGGAGTGAACTTCCCGCACTACGACGCGGGAAAAGTGAGCAGAGTCTATGCCCTGGAGCCGAACCGCGGAATGCTTCCGCGTGCCGAAGAGCTGCGTCGTCGTACCCAACTCAACGTGGAGTTTCTCGACATGCCGGGAGAATGCATTCCCTTAAGCGACGCCAGTGTCGACACCGCAGTCAGCACTTTCACCATGTGCACCATTCCTGGCGTCGAAGAGACGATCCGTGGGATCAGCAGAGTCTTGAGACGAGAAGGCCAGTTCATCTTCTTCGAGCATGGACTGGCGCCCGATCTTCAGGTACAGCGCTGGCAGAGGAGGACTGAGCCCTTTTTCAAATGGGCATTCGAAGGTTGCCACGTGACTCGTCACATTCCGTCGCTCCTGAGGGAGGGTGGCTTCAAGGTTGAACAGCTGAACGAGGCATACCTGGCCCCATTTCCCAAATCCGGCTCGTATTTCTTCTGGGGTATTGCGCGTCGAGACGATTGAGTCACAACCTGTCGCTCGCCTTTCTCGACCGGCGCACTAGGACAATGCGGATACAGCGCGGAATAGCAGCGACACTGCGGCTGCTATCTCGTCCCGGGTCGTTGTGCGTCCCAGACTAAAGCGTATTGCGCCCATCCCGATTGCGGGCGCGATATTCATCGCCTTGAGGACCGGAGATAACTCCACCGAACCGGAGTGACAGGCAGAACCCGTCGAAGTAGCGACGCCTTCCATGCGCGCCAGGATCTGCGATCCGATTTTGTTTACGAAGCTGACATTAAGGGTATTGGGCAGGCGCTCATCAGGATGGCCGTTCAGAACAACGTCAGCACCGAACCGCTGGCGGAGCAGATTCCAGAACAGATCGCGCAGTTGCCGGACTGGCTCCATTCCAATCCAACTCTCCGCCAGGGCACAAGCTGCACCGAGTCCGACATCGAGCAAGATATTCTCGGTGCCTCCACGGCGGCCAGATTCGTGGCCTGCCCCGTGAATCAGTGGCTCTAGGCGAATACCATTGCGAATGTAAAGCGCTCCAACTCCCTTCGGCCCGTAACATTTGTGGCCGGCTATCGAAAGCAGGTCGACACCTAGCGCCTCCACACGCGTACTGATTTTTCCGATAGACTGTGCTGCATCGGTGTGAAACGGAATGCCGCGCTCGCGGGCGATCCTGGAAATCTCGGAGATGGGTTGAATGGTACCAACCTCGTTGTTGGCGTGCATGATGGAAACAAGGACTGTATGGGGCGTGATGGCCCTTCGCACGTCATCGGGGTCAACTCGGCCGAACCCGTCCACTGGCAGGTACGTAATTACAGCTCCCAGACGCTCTAGAAAACGGCAAGGGCCGAAAATGGCGGGATGCTCGACCTGA
>Ga0070741_10005546_pt1 | contig 27888 bp, 14 predicted proteins | sample Coa_R1_4_FD_66440 | JGI IMG/M metagenome (GOLD analysis project Ga0070741, IMG submission 66440) | Surface soil microbial communities from Centralia Pennsylvania, which are recovering from an underground coalmine fire - Coalmine... | ecosystem: Environmental > Terrestrial > Soil > Unclassified ...
TCGTTCAATTCCAGTGTCGCGCGTATGAAGAACGGCGCAACCGGCAAAGAGTGTTACCGGTAAACTAAAAAAAGCCCGTTTGAAGCTTTGTCGGTGTAATCGCGGGCGGAAGCTCGCTCGAGCAGCCGTGCTTTTCGAAAAGGCGGATGAGTTCCGCGCTATCGCTTCACTGGCGGGAGCGTGGAGCCGTCCTGCCAATTGCCGCGCACGAGAATGTTCTGCCGGAATTCCGGCATTCCAAGTTCGCCGCGCTGAATCAGCGCGACGAGGTTTTTGACGGCGACGCGCCCGACTTCCATGGGGTTTTCGAGCATGCCGGCAGTCGCATCGCTGGCCATGATGCTGGTAGCCGCGACGCCGACATCTTTTGGCACACGGAAACCAGCGGCGGTGAGCAGCGCGATGATGTTGCCTTCGGTGCTGAGAATTGCTTCCGGCTGATGTTTTTTCATCCACGCGCGAACCTCGTCCAGGGGCTGCGGATTCGCATTCGTCTGGTCGGCGAGCATCAGCACGGGAATCTGGTCCTTCTTGGCCTCCATCGCGCGCACTTTCATATAACCGGCGTCGAACAAACCATATGCGCGAATCGTTTTACTGGTGACATAGCCGATGCGCTCGTAGCCTAGCTGCTGAATCCGCACCATGAGATCGACCGTGTTCGAAGCCTGCGCGTGAGCCACCACGTGAGCCTTCGGGTAGGGGACGCTGTGGCCGATACGAATGACGGCAAACCGGCTCCAGTCGAAGTCATACTTTTCCCGGGGGATCGGCGGCCGTTGCGGGGGAAGAAGAATGCCCTGGATGCCGCGGGCGGTGAGGATGCGCTTGAGCCGTTCCGGCGGGAGCGATTCATTGCAGATGAACTCCTCGACACGGTAGCCGAGCGATTCCGCAGCCTCGATGGCTCCTTTCCACTGCGCATCGAAGAGCGCGATCTTATACAGCTGTTTCGGCTCGGGCCAGAAGTTCAGCCATGCGAGAACTGACTCGATCGGTTTCGTCTTCGAGGTGGTGCGAAAATGGGTGAGCGCGGCCGCTGCGGCGTTCGGCCGGTAACCCATTTTCGCGGCGATTTTCTGGATTTTCTTGCGCAGTGCCTTGGCCACTTTCGGGCTGTCCTTTAAAGCGCGCGAAACCGTCATGTGAGAGACGCCGGCCTTTTGCGCCACGTCGCGCAAGGTGGCGCGGCGTGATGGCTGGGAAGGGGGATTGTTCAACGTGCGTCATCTATGCATCCGTTCGGCATGCATAGTCAAGAGAAGGTGTTAACGGGAACAAAAAGCGGGGATTGCTGCATCCTTTGCGAGGAATAGGTTGCAATCAGTTTCCAAGACGAGCCCCTGCCTGCTTGGGAAGCACCTCATCCCTAAACCACCTCCACCCTCCCAAACATGAAAGTCGAAAAAATCTCGCCCCGGTTCGGCAGCCGTTTTGCCCAAGCGGTCGCATTCAGCTTGGTGCTCGGAATTGCCGATAGCCATGCCGCCACGCAAACATGGACCGGCGCCACCAGCAGCACGTGGGAAACAACGTCCAACTGGGGCGCAACCACTCCAACATCGAGTGACATCGCATTGTGGGATACGGCTTCGACGAGCAATCTGAGCATTACGCTCGGCTCGTCTGAATCCGTAGCCGGACTGAAAGTAGGCAGCCCGAGCGGCGCCGTGACGTTGAGCGGGAACACGCTGACTGTTGGAACTTCAGGCATCGACATGAGCTCGGCGACACAAAACCTGACGATTAGCTCAGGCCTGACGCTCGGGGCCGGGAATCAAACGTGGAATGTGGCGACAGGAAAAACGCTCACATTAAACACCGGCACCTTTACCCGCAGCGCGGGAGCGACACTCTTGATAGACAAGAGCACCAACACAGGGACGATCGCGGCTAACATGACGAATCTTAACGCAACGAGCGTCACGGCGAACAACGGAATTGTGGGGCCTTGGGCGGTTATCAAAAACAACAGCACTGCTGCTTCGAATAACACGGCGAATGGCTACACTTTTGGCACGATCACCAGCGGCAATCTAGTCGCCTATACCGCTGCAACTCCGGAGACTACCACTGCCAGCGCATGGGGGGGCATTCCCAGCGGGGGCACCGGCACGGTAAACTATGACATCTCCATTGCGGGCACTCCTGGTCTGACGGGTCTTAACCGCAATGTGAACACGATTCGCTACACAGGGTCGGGCATGATGCAAAATGGCAACACGAACACGACTTTGCTCAACGTAAATGCCATACTTAATGCCGGAACAGGAACATTCATCTTGGGCGGTGCCGGCACGGCCTATAGTATTGCTCCTTCTTCCACCACGCTTAACGAACTCGTTTTGGCGGCGGCAAACGCCAATATCACGATTGGCCCCGTGGCGAATATCGTGAATAACACAAATCCAGGTGCGGTTACTGTGACAGGCCCTAACACTGTAACCCTTTCGGGCTCGAACACCTTCACCGGTGGTTTGACGGTCACATCCGGAACACTATCCGTCTCCACGAATCTTGCCCTTGGCGGAGCGGGTGGCACAGCGGGGGCCGTGACTCTGAATGGCGGCACATTGTCGAATTCCACTGGAATTACCAATACGCACGCGATCACGATCGGCGCGGCAGGCGGCACGATCAATGTGCCGACGACCGGACAATACTTTTTCAATACAGCAAATACACTTCTCGGCGGCGGCGCTCTTACTCTTACCGGCAGTGGCGGCACTTTGATTGCAAACACCGGCAACTTGCGTGTCGCGCAGACGAATACCTACAGCGGTAACGTGATCTTGCAGAGCGGCGGAATTTTTGAATACGGCGTCGCTGGCGCAGTGGGTGCAGGCGCAACCTTCACCATCAACAACCAGGGTGAACTGGCAGTGCAGAACGCCACAGCGCTTCCGAACAACATCACGGTAAACGGCAGCACGAATAGCGTGCTCAGCTTTGAGAATGGCACCACGGGCAATTTCTCCGGCAATATTGCTAACAACGGCGCGCTCACAGTAGGTCTGCGTGATTGGTATGCCTATGGCACCGCGCGCAGCGGCACTATTTCGGGCATCGTTTCGGGCACGGGCTCTTTGGCAATCAACGGCGGCTCTACCAGCGGCGGCGTGGTGGTGCTGTCGGCATCGAATACTTACAGCGGCGGCACAACACTCGGTTCCGCAGGCGCAATTCTGGCAAACAATAACACAGCACTGGGAACGGGAACCGTAACCGTGAATGCGGTAACGAATACGCAGCTTCAACTCGGCAGCGGCGTCAATGTCGGCAATGCGCTGATAATTAATGGCGGCGGCATAGCCACCCAGGGAGTCCTCTGGGTTCCCACTGGAAGCGCGACTTATAGCGGTGCGATCACTATCAATGGCGTGCAGGGTGCGGGCGGTCACTTTGCCACCAACGGCGGCACGTTGACGCTTTCCGGTCCGATCACCTCGTCCGTGCCCGTAACCGTGCGCACTGGCACGGTGCTTCTCTCCAATACCAATAGCAGCTACAGCACGCTTACAATTCAGGCGGGCACGGTGCAATTGGGCGCGAACAATGCGATCCCCGCCGCAGTGACTTCAGATCTGGGCATCAGCGCCGCCGCTACACTCGATCTGGCAGGTTTCAATCAAACACTTGCAGGCATTACTAAAAACACAAACAGCGCCACAGTAACCAACAGTCTTGCCAGCAGCACCTCCACGCTGACTACTACGGGCAATTCGACCTTTGCCGGTGTAATTCAAAATGGCGCGGGCACAACAGCTCTGACCGTCAACGGCGGCAGCCTGAACCTTACCGGCGCGAACACCTACACCGGTGCCACGTCCGTTACCAACGGCACTCTCACCATCGGCAACGGGACCACTGGTTCGCTCAACGCAAGCAGTGCAGTCAGTGTGGGAGCAACCGGCACGCTGGCGGTAAACCTTGCCAGCGCGAGCACGTTTGGGAATGCAGTTGCCAATAATGGCACGGTAAATTTGACTTCGAGCGGAACGACTACCTACTCCGGCGCGTTTTCGGGTAGCGGAGCCATTAATCAAAATGGCGGTGTGGCCATCCTATCCGGCAGCAATAACTCTACTGGTGCAGTAAACGTGAACACCGGCACTGCGACTTTCGCGGGAGCTGGAAGCATCGGCGCCTTGACGGTGGCTGACAATGCTACTTTGGGACTAAAGGTAACTAGCACGAGCACGACGATCGTCGCGCCTTCCAGTGCTACTTTTGGCAATAGCGGCGCGAGCAACTTCGCGGCGGATTTCAATTTCCTCTCGAATCCCACTGCGGCCATGATGGCTGTGTCCGGCACACTTACTCTCAACGGCACGGTGAATGTTTCGCTGGCAAACATGAGCGGCCTGAGCACCACAAACAATACCCTGCAGCTAATCAGCTATGGTTCGCAGACTGGCTCCGGCACGTTCAACCTTACCACGACGTCGGCGGGTCATACGACTTTTTCGCTGAACGACACTGCGACCGCGCTCTTTCTCAATGTCAATGCCGCGACGAATACCTGGACGGGTGCAAATAGCAACACTTGGGACATCAACGCCACCCAGAACTGGAGCATCTCACCCGACCACGTCTACCTCGATGGCGATAACGTAGTCTTTAACGACACAGCACAGAACAATAATTTCAACGTCAGCATTGGTTCGACGGTATCGCCTTCGACCGTTACCTTCGCCAACAGCAGTGCCCACACCTACACCGTGAGTGGTGCAGGCATCGCCGGCAATGGTCCGCTCGTATTAAGCGGCTCGAATAGCACAGTCATTCTGACTAATGCCAATACCTACACGGGCTCTACAACGATCGGCGTGGGCGACACGCTGCAACTCGGCGACGGCACGACTGACGGCACCATTACAAACAGCGTGAGCATTACGAACAACGGCACGTTAATTTACAATCGCTCAACCGGCAGCAGCTTTACCTATAACAACGTCATCAGCGGCATTGGTGCATTGGTCAAGAGCGGAACCGGCACTCAGATCCTTGGTGGGACGAATACTTATAGTGGCGGCACGACTATCAATGCCGGCACGCTGCAACTCACGACGGTTGGCCCTGACGGTGCTTCGGTGAACAACGGCACCTACAATCTCAATGGCGGCGCCTTCCAGATCAACCAATCGGTGGCGAACTTTGGTTACAATGCAACGATCAACCTGACAGCGGCGGGTTCGAGCTTCAGCAATGTTGGCGCCGGCCAGATTAACTACACCGGCACAATGAATGGCAACGGTAACGCGCTGACAATCGCCGGAAATTCGGCGCGCCTCTATATGAATGGCACCGTGAACAATGTCAGCCAGTTCAATGTCAATTCTGGAGCAATGGGACTTGATACGGGCACTGGTAATCAAGGTGGTGGTGCGCCGGTTGCCGTGGCGAATGGTGCGGCGCTGTGGGTTTGGGGTGTTAACGCTTTAACAAATAACCTTACCTTCAACGGTGGCAGTGGTGTTAATGGCGGGGGCGCACTTTATTACGAAGGCGGAACTACTAATCCTGCCGCATGGACGGGTGCCATTACGCTCGCCAGCGGCACGACTGGAGTAGGCGGTGGTTTCACTGCTGACACGGTTACGCTTGCAGGCTCGATTACTGGTAGTGGCGCCTTGAACAAACTAACGGGCGACACTTACGTGCTTTCCGGTTCCAATAGCTACAGCGGCGGCACTACATTAAGTGCCGGCAATTTGGTGATTAATCACAACAATGCGCTGGGCACGGGCGCATTCACCATCAATGGCGGCACGATTGATAGCACCTTGGGCGGCATCACGCTGGTAAATATTGCGCAGAACTGGAATGCCGATTTTACCTTTGCAGGCACACAGAGCCTGAACCTCGGAACGGGCGCGGTGACCATGAATGCAAACCGCACCGTGACCGTGACTGCGAATACATTGACCGTCGGCGGCTCTATTGGCGGTGCGTTTAACTTTACGAAAGCAGGCGCGGGAACTCTCGCCCTTTCCGGATCGAACAACTATAGTGGTGTGACGAATGTCAACGCAGGCATTCTCAATGCGCAAAACAGCTATGCCTTTGGCGCAAGCGGCACGGTCACCGAGACTGCGCGCAGCGCTGGCATTCAGTTGCAGGGCAATATCAGCATCCCATCAGCCGTAAGCTTTATTACGAGCAACGACGGCACCGGGACTGTGCCCTACACGATCGACAACGTCAGCGACAACAACACCATCAACGGCAACATCACACTGACGAGCGGCGGCGGTAATACCATTGTCCAGTCCGACAGCGGCGCATTGACGCTGAGCGGCACGATCGCTCCGGCCAATACCATTGGTGCCCGCACACTTTTCCTGCAAGGTGCGTCCACGGCGGCGAACACAATCAGCGGCATCTTGAAAAGCGGAACCGGGGCTGCCGACGTTCTGAGTGTAACCAAACTCGGAACCGGCGCATGGACAATTTCTGGAACGGGCACCTACACCGGTGCTACGACTGTAAGCGCCGGCACGCTTAATCTCAGTGGTGCGCTTGCTAATAGTGCAATCAGTGTGGCTTCCGGTGCTGCCTTCAATGAAAGCAGCAGCGGGGTAATCAGCGGCACGACCGGCCTCACGACGGCGGGACTCACCACGCTATCAGGCTCCAACAGCTACACCGGCGCGACGGCGATATCGGGTGGAACATTGAAGGTTGCGAATGCGTTTGGTTTGGGAGCGACATCTTCCATCAACCCGAGCGGGACGACTGGAATTCTCCAGTTTGCGACCGATGGCAGTGAGCCGGCCTATACGAGCAACTTCGGCACTGGAACGATCTTTACGATTGTTTCGGATCGCGATACAGCCGGCGCTGGAATCAACCATACACTAGGCGCGGTAACATGGGGCGGCGGCACCGTAAACTTCACCAGTGGAACGAACGTAACCAGCGGCACCGGCTCAATCACGATTACGTCGCTCGGGTTAACGGCGGGCTCCGCGCAGACTACGTTTCTCAATCCTACCAGCGCGACAGTATCCATCGGCTCGGTCAGCATTCCGAGCAATAACCAGAACAAGACGGTAGGACTGGACGGCACGACCGCCGGAAACATTGTGACCGGCAGTATCACAGATGGCGTTGCCACCGGTGCCAACCACATGAACCTGACCAAGTCCAACACGAGCACGTGGACGCTGACGGGCAACAGCACCTACACCGGTGCGACCACGATCAGTGGCGGCACGCTGCAACTCGGCGATGGCACCAATGGCCATGATGGCACGATCGCAAACACGAGCGGTGTCTCGGTTGCCAGTGGCGCTACTTTGGCCTTCAACCGCTCTGGAACAGTAACATCAAACTACGCCATCACCGGCGCAGGCGCTTTGACGATGACGGGTGCCGGCACGCAGGTGCTCACTGCGGATAGCAGCAGCTTTAGTGGGACGACTACTGTCAATGGCGGCAAGCTTCTTGTCGCAGGCTCGCTCGCGGGCAGCACCAGCACTGTAAACAGCGACGGCACGCTCGGCGGCAGCGGCAGTGTTGGCGCGGTAACTGTCAATGGCGGCGGCACATTAGCCGCCGGTCTGGATAGTGCGGGGACAACGGCAGGAACACTAACCGCGAACGGTAACGTAAGCTTCGCCGGTGGCACTGCCCATCTATCGATTCGTCTTGGCGAAACCACTGCGACCGATGGTGACAAGCTGGCAACCAGCAGCGGTTCCGCCGTTACAGTCAGCTTGAATGGCGCGGATCTTCAGCTAACTCTCGGGTCGAACTACAGCCACAACGATAGCCAGTTCTTTGTGATTGTGGCTAACCTAAATGCGAGCAGCACCGTCAGCGGTTTGTTTGCGCAGGGGAATAATCAAATCACCGCATCCTATGGCATTGGCCAGACCGAGACCTTCAACATCATCTACAACTACGTAGCCGATGGCGACAGCATCGCCAATGACATCGCGCTGCAGGCAGTGCCGGAGCCAGGCACGTGGGCCATGCTGTTCGGTGGAGTAGCGATACTCGGCCTCTACCAGAAACTCCGCCGCCGCAGTGCATAACTGACATTTAGCGAACCATGAGCTGCCTTTTTCATGATCAAGCCGATATGGGGTATCGGCACGCAGAGTGGTCATGATCTGCCGCCGCAGCGTTTGGGGACGCTGCGGCGGTCTTTTTTCTAAGAATTCGAAAGATAGCTTGCTAACCCTGCAGCATTTTCGCACTGCATGTTGCCAGTGAATCGAAGCGGTCGCACTTCCTCAAAAACGAAAAGGCACGGCTTTGGAAAGCTGTGGATGGTAATACTGCTCTCCGTTGTGGTAGGGATTTGCTATCTGCAATTTCATCTGCATCAATCGCCGCAGGAATTCTGGAGGAATATCATGCGGCAACCAAATGCCTATCCGGGAAGCACACCGTCACCTGTGCCGGTTCCGGTGTCTACTCCAACTCCGTCGCCGATTCCTGCAGCTAAGGCTGCTACGACACCTTTACTTGATCCTATCGCATGGCTATCGCAGCACGAAGCATATTGGCCAAAGGAAGTGCGTTTGCTGGAGCCGGTTGTTTTTTGGTTGAGAGTCAACGGTGCCGAAGCGGGTTCCGTTGAAGTGCCCACGGGTAGAATAGTCGAGTTAACGGAGATAAGAGACGGTAAAGCTCTTCTATCTTTCGAAGGAGGCACTGCTTGGGCGGCGATTGCTAAAACCAATCTTGGCGAATTATCGAAGTCGCTCATGATGAAAGGCGAGGCGAACATTGCTACGCCCGTGCCTTCCGCGACAACGATGCCTTCGCCAGCTAGGTCTTCCGTCGCTGGTTATCGACCGGCAGACAATCTGGTTCCTTTGACTTTAAAAGATGAAGTTCGCGCTGAAGAGCGTCTTGCTAACCGCCGCATCACACTGAGCGGCACAGCCGATCTGCGCATCAGCGGCACGGGAAATCCACTGGCACGGAGCATGATTAATTTCACGTCGCCGGACGCGCGCCTCATTCTCGAAAAGGTTGGTGCGAGTGAGGCCGAAAATTCAATTTTACCTCAACTATTAATCCAAGACACTCCGGCTGCAACCGGCTCGAATGTGCGGATCGCCGGATACGGTCATGGCACAGTGATTATTCCTCAAGGCCCAAACTTTGAAGCGATGGCGATCTTTGATGGAAACTCTTTGTCGGGCGCGTCGATGTCGCTGCGATGCTATGTAAAGTATGATATCGATAAGCTAGGCGCGATGAAGGCAGCTATCCGCTCGTTCCGGCTAAAGCGCGGCTACATGGCCACTGTTGCGCAAAATGAAGATGGCACCGGTTTCAGCAAAAACTACGTTGCTCAGGATCGCGATGTAGTAGTGAATGAATTACCGGCGGGATTGGCCGGAAATGTCGCTTTCGTCCGCATTTTTCCATGGCGATGGACAGCGAAGAAGGGTGTTGCAGGCGGTATCTGGCAGGGTTTGAACGTGGGATGGTATTACAATTGGAACATCAGCGATAACTCTACACCCGAGCTGGAGTATGTCCCGATTGCGCAGAAGCTCTATTGGCCGGGCTTGGATCAGGATTGGCAGGCGAGGGGAGCCACGCATCTCCTCGGCTACAATGAACCCGACCACAAGGACCAGGCAAATCTCACCGTGGACCAAGCTATTCAAGGTTGGCCGAAGCTTCTTGCCACGGGGCTTCGTCTCGGCTCACCCGCGGTATCGGATGGCGGTTTGAACTGGCTGTATGATTTTATAGCCAAGGCTGACGGCAATCATCTAAGGGTTGATTTCATTGCCGTGCACTATTACCGGAGTCATAATCCAGCTGATGCCAAGGGCGCAGCAACTCAGTTCTACAATTTTCTAAAGGAGATTCATGGGCGCACTAAGCGTCCTATTTGGGTAACTGAATGGAATAACGGCGCTAATTGGACTCACGATCCAAAACCGACGTTTGCTCAGCAAAAAGAGGCTCTCAAAGAGATGATCAAAATGCTCGACAGAACACCTTTTGTTGAACGTTACGCCATTTATAACTGGGTGGAGGAAACTCGCAGCGTTAAACGAAAAGACGGCACTCTTACACCGGCTGGTGAGGTTTACCGCGATCAAGAATCCCCGCTTGCTTACGACCAGTCCGGGCCCTAGCTATAAATAGTAATCAAAGTTCTGCTCGCGACTAACCCAGCGGCGGATGCGGAAGATGTGCGCGGGTTTTTGATTCGGATCGAGCAGCACGAAGTTGCGCGAACCGTGCCAGAGATAGCGCTCGTCATAGAGTAAGTCGTGGACTTGATAAGTCTCGCCTTCGAGCCACCCGAATTCCTCAACCGGCACGTGGATATAACTGTCGTGCGATTGATACGGATCGAGGTTTACGACGACGAGGATGATGTTGTCGCGGGACTCGGTCATCTTTCCATAAAAGAGCACGTGCTCGCTCTCGGCTTTGTAAAAACGCAGGTTTGCGTATTCATGCAGTGCACGGTTTTCGTGACGGACGCGATTAAGCCGCGTGATGATGTCCTTGATGTTGCCGGGTGCATTCCAATCGCGCTCCTTCCACTGGTATTTTTCGCTGTCGAGATACTCTTCGCGGTTCGGCAGCGCGGCATTTTCGCAAAGCTCGAAGCCGCTGTAGATGCCGTAAACACTGGACAATGTCGCAGCCAGCACGGCGCGGATAAGAAACGCCGGACGTCCGCCTTGCTGCAAAAAGTAAGGTAGAATATCCGGCGTGTTCGGGAACAAATTGCCGCGAAAATATTCCGCCATCTCGGTCTGCGTTAGCTCGGTGAAATACTCCACGAGTTCGTGCTTATAGTTACGCCAGGTGAAGTAGGTATAGCTCTGCTGAAAGCCGGCCTTTGCAAGCTGCTTCATCATCTTCGGGCGCGTGAAAGCTTCGCTTAAAAAGATCGTATCGGGATATTTCGCGCGCACTTTCGCGATGAGGTATTCCCAAAAAGCGACCGGCTTTGTGTGTGGATTATCGACACGAAAAATACGCACCTTTTTCTCACACCAAAACAGGATCACGCTGACCATCTCGTCCCAAAGCTCGCTCCAATTTTCGCAGAAGAAATTCAGTGGATAAACGTCCTCGTATTTTTTCGGCGGGTTCTCAGCGTATTTGATCGTGCCGTCGGGCCGATGGTAAAACCACTCGGGATGCTCGCGGACGTAAGGATGATCGGGCGAGCAGTTGATCGCGAAATCGAGTGCCAGCTCCATGTTTCGCTTGTGCAGCTCTTTGATGAGCCACTCGAAATCCTTGAACGTGCCGAGCTCCGGTTCGATGTCCTTATGCCCGCCGCCGTTGCTGCCGACGCGCCAATTTCCGATCGCGTAAGGCACGCCGGGTTCGCCCGGCTCGCTTTTGACCGAGTTGTTGCGGCCTTTGCGATTTGTCACGCCGATCGGATGTATCGGCGGAAAATAGATCACGTCGAAACCCATCGCCTTCGCGTCTTCGATGCGCGGAATACAATCGCGAAAAGTCGAACCTTTGTCACCGCGGCCTTCCGCCGCGCGTGGGAAAAATTCATACCAGGAAGCAAACTTCGCGCGTTCGCGATCGACATCCACGCGCGCGTAAGGCTCGTATTCCGTCGAGAGTGAACGATCCGGCCATGTTGTCATTAGCGCATCGAGCTCGGTCCAATGCGCGATTTGATCGACCTGCATCGGCTCGCTTGATTCGATTTTTTTCGCGAGCTCGAGCAGCCGCACGGCGTCGGGAGTGCCTTCAGCACGTTTCGCAGCAGCCTCGACAATGTGCGCGCCTTCGATTGTCTCGCTTGCTAAATCGGTGACGCCGCCCTGGAATTTTTTTCGGAACTCGTGCTGCCAGGAACGAAATGCATCGATCCAAGCCTCGATCGTGTATTCGTGCGGCACATTTTCAAAAAACGAACACGTGCCGCGCCAGCGATCCTGGCCATTCGGAGTTGGCTGCATCGGCGTCTCGTGCCATTTGCCCGCGCCGACTTTTCGCCATTTTAAAAGCGCCGAGACGATATCGTGACCGGCCATGAAAATATCGGCTTCGATCGTGAGATCTTCGCCGACCACGCGCTTGATCGGATAGCGGCCGCCATCGATCAGCGGCGTGAGTTTTTCGATGACAACGGTCGCAAGTTTCGGAGCCATGGTTCGCCCAACTTGCCGCAACATGCGCGGTTGCCGCAAGCAGCGAAATGCGCGCGCTTACGCGAGTGCGCCCGCGAGATTGTCAAATGCTCGCAAACTTTGCATCGCCTCGCGGATTTCGCGACGAAGTTCGACGAGCATTTCGCGCGTGATCTCGAGATCGTCCGCGAGGAGTTGCGACCACTTCTGCGCGGTGATGACGAGCCGCTCGTAGGCAGTCGCGATGATGCCGTGATGCTCGTGCGAATCGGCGACGGTCGCGAGTTTCTCCTCGAGCTGGCGCTGCGTTTCCGCGAGTTGAGCGAGCAGGATTTTTTCCGACGGAACGCGGCGCAGTCCCTGCGCGAGGCCGACTTTATGCAGGCACCAGATCGCCCATTTCGTGGGGTCGTATTGCCAGGGTTTCACGCCGTTGCGATAGTCGTGCTGAAATTCGTGGTGATAGTTGTGGTAACCTTCGCCGAATGTGAAGATCGCCATGAGCCACGAATCGCGCGCGCTGCAACGGCTTGAATACGGACGTTTACCGATGGTGTGACAGGCGGAATTGATGAAAAACGTGCTGTGCTGCACGGCGACCACGCGCGCAACGCCGGCGATCAAAAACGCGCCAAGCGCTGCATTCGCACCGCCCCAGAACCATCCGAGCACGGCGGGAAACACAAAGCTCACGACGAACCCGAGCAAATAAATGTAACGATCCTGCCAGCGCACGAGCGGATCGCGGTCGAGATCGGCGATGTTATCGAACGGCGGCTCGGGCTTGAGTTTGAACAGCAACCAGCCGATGTGCGCGTGGAAAAAGCCCTTCGAAATATCGTATGGATCCTCCTCATGATCGACGTGCTTGTGATGACGGCGGTGCTCCGAGCACCACATGCGCACGGAGTTTTCAAATGCTGCCGCGCCGAAAATGAGCGTGAATAATTTCACCGACCAATGCGCCTTGAAAGCGATGTGCGAAAATAACCGGTGATAGCCGAGCGTGATGCTCATGCCGGTCGCAAAAAACATGAACAGGAACAGCGTGATTTGGAATGAATCAACTCCGCACTTCCAGATGTAGAGCGGCACGGCGGTCAGCGTGAGGAGGAATGTGCCGATGAGGAAAGCGCTGGTTTTCCAGTTGATGCGGACGAAAGGGATGCGAAATATCATGGGACTGTAATTGGCAGGGCAGCGCCAAAACAGCGATGCAGACGCAGTAAGAAACCTCAAATTCGTTTAATAGCAACCGAAAACAGTTGTTGCACTCAATTTTGTTGCGTTACTATCACGAATGTCTTTTAGAGATTTAGGTTTATCCGACGACGTCATTCACGGTGTGCAATCCATGGGCTATCTGGATCCAACGCCCATTCAGCTCCGCGCCTTTCCGGTCGTTCTTTCGGGAAAAGATATCATCGGTTCCGCGCAGACCGGCACCGGGAAAACGGCGGCGTTTGCTTTGCCGATTTTAACGCTGCTAAAAAAACATGGCGCGATGCGGTGCCTGGTGTTGGAGCCGACGCGCGAACTCGCTGCGCAAGTCGAGACGGCGTTTCGTGATTACGCGCGTTTTTCGGATTTGACGGTCGGCGTCGTTTACGGCGGCGTCGGATTCGGTAATCAAAAACAATTGTTCAAGAAAGGCGTGGACATTCTCGTCGCCACGCCGGGACGCCTCATCGACCTCATCGAGCAGGGCTGCGCGAGTCTTGGTTCGATTGAAGTTCTCGTGCTCGATGAAGTCGACCGGATGCTCGACATGGGCTTTCTCCCGCAGGTGCGCAAGATCGTCGAACGTTGCCCGAAACAAAGGCAGACGCTGTTTTTTTCCGCAACCCTGCCGCCGGAAATCGAGCGGCTGACTAAATGGATTTTGAAACCGGAGGCAGAGGTGATCGAGATCGGTGCGCGGCGTTCGCCGGCCGAAACGGTCACGCACGCGCTTTACCCGGTCGCCCGCGACCAGAAATTCGACCTGCTTGCAGCGCTGCTCGAAAAAACGAATTACGACAGCGTGCTGATTTTTTGCCGCACGAAATTTGGCGCCGACAAAATTGCGGCGAAGCTCAAGGAGCAAAAACATTCCGTCGCCGTGCTGCATTCGAACCGCACGCAGCGTGAGCGCATCGAGGCGCTGGAAGGTTTCAAGTCGGGCAAATACGAAGTGATGGTCGCGACCGATATCGCCGCGCGCGGCATCGACGTGCAGGGAGTGAGCCACGTCATCAACTACGATGTGCCGCAGCACCCGGAGGATTACGTGCATCGCATCGGACGCACCGGACGCGCGCAAAATGTCGGCGATGCGTTTACGCTTTTCACCGGCGAGGATGTCGACCACGTCCGCGGCATCGAGCATTTCATCGCGCAAAAAATTCCGCGCATCAAACTCGACGGTTTTCCGTATCTCTACACTGTGCTTTTCGAGGAAGGCAAAGCGCCGGCGCGTCGCAGCGCCGGTCGACGCAGGCGCTGACCGGGCATCAACGCTTAAACACGTTTTTCAGCGTCTGCCCGATTTTATTCCACGTCGAAGGCGGCGGGGTTTTGCGATGTGTGTGACTCGCGCTACTCGCACGCATCGCGAACTGGACTGTTTCGGTTTCGTCCAGCGCGATTGAAACGGAGTGCTTTCGTTCGGGGAAACCGGCATGATGTGCTGTTAATTCGTGTGCGCCGATAGGCACATCGAGACTGAGCGGAGCAACGCCGATGGCAACCTTATCCAGAAAAATCTCCGCGCCATCCGGCACCGACGTTACTTCGATTCTGCCTGTGCATGGCGCGAGCAAAACAGGATCAGGCGTAGTCGTTTTGCCCTGCTCAACGATGGCATCGATGCTGGCGACTTTGTAGCGATCGAGTGCGAGACGAATCGATTTGTAAGTTCCCGCCGGCAATTGTGCGGATAACGGCGTCTGGCCAAGCAACCTGCCATCGACGAAAACATTTGCCCCCGATGGCTCGCTCGTTAAAGCGAGCGCGCCTTGCCCGAATTCCCATTCCACGACTTGTGTCGCATTACGTTCCACTTTGACCTCGCGCGAAAAATTCGGCCAGCCGGCCCGCTTGATCGTGATGGAGTAGCTGCCCGTGGGCAGCTTCGCAATCGTCTGTGGCGTTTGCCCGGAGCGCAATACCGTGCCTTGCTGGCTGATTTCAAAATCCGAACCGGGCGGCGTGGTGATGAGCTGCACGGCGCCGACGCTGCGTGTGAGCGCAATGGTTCCCAAATCACCAAACTTGCTCGCGACGATCTCTGTTTGCATATCCACCGGCTCATAACCATCGAGCATGATTTGCAACGGATATTTGCCGGCTGGAACGCCTTTGAATGTTGCCGGTGTGGTCTCCACCGCATCGCCACCAATCGTCACAGTGGCTCCGGGCGGCGAAGTTTTTACAATCAAACCGCCGCGTCCCGCTGAAACCGTCGCCGGTGCGGCCATTGTGCTGATCGGAGCGGGGGATTTGTTTGCAGCGTGATGAAAGGAAACCGAACCAGCCAAAAGCGCGATGCCGGTAAAAACTGGGACTGCATATTTTAAAAGCCGCGAGGATGCCGCCGCTCTGTAATTCGCAGGGATGATGGTTTTCGACGTCAAAATTTCCACCGGAGCGGTCGGAGCCGTGATGCCGAGCCAATGCGGAATTTCCGTTGCGTGTTGAGGACGTTTCGCCGGGTCTTTCGCCAAACACGCGGCAACGACTTTTTCCCACGCTGCGGGAATGGTTTTCCCGGTAATCCCGAGCGCGTCACGCCGTCGCGCAAGGGACTCAGGAACAACTTCGCGCACTTGCAAAGTGAGATTGCCGGAATGAAACGGCGGTCTGCTGGTGAGCAATTCGTAAATCGTCGCGCCGAGCGCGTAAATATCGTCGAGCGCCGATGCCGGGTCGCCTTGCATCTGCTGCGGACTCATATAAGCAAGCGTGCCGCCGGAGCCTGCGGCCATGCTGATGCGATTGACCGAGTTCATCAAACTGCACGCAATGCCGAAGTCCGCGACTTTCAGCGCGCCTCGCGATGTCAGCATGATGTTCGCCGGCTTGAGATCACGATGCACGAGCCGTGCACTTTCGTGGGCGTAACCGAGCGCGCTGCACAAGCCGGGCAGCCAGCAGGCGAGCTCATCGGTCTCAAAAACTTTCGCAGCTTTTTCCACGCGCAAATGCGAAAGCGTGGCGCCGTCGACGTATTCCATCGAGATCGCCGCCGCCTGGTCATCCTCGATGAAATCATAAATCCGCACGATATTTGCATGCGTTAGCTCGAGGCTTTTGCGCGTCTCGCGTTTCAAATCATCGCGTGCGGCTGCATCCAAAAAGAGCATCTCCGGCAAAAGCTTCAGCGCTACGTCACGCTCCAGTCGTTCGTCTTGGGCGAGCCAGACAATGCCCATGCCGCCGCGTCCGAGTAGCTTTCTCAGTCGGTAACGACCGAAAACCTGCATGCCCGGACCTAACGTCCGCACGGTCTGCCCAAGGTCGAGCGGTTCGCTGCTTCCTTCAAAAATCGAGCCGGTAAAAATGGTAGCGGAGTTTCCCACTCGGCGTTTCACAGAACTTTTCGTGCCAGAGCTGCGCGCAAAGCACGGTTTTTGCTCGTATTCGATTTTGTGACCACTGCAAGCGTCGTTATCAGCGAATCAAAAGCGATCAACTCCCGCCAGGATGCGTGGCTTGAGACCAAACTCGGCGTGCGCGTTCCGGTCAACGGCACCTGCTCGATTGGGCGAGCCCGGTCAAATTCAGTGAATATTCCCTCCGACCGCGTTTCGCGCCGGCACGCGCTGGTGCATCGGCATGGCGACGGCGAATATCTTCTCATCGATCTCGGAAGCAGCAATGGCACCATCCTGAACGGCCGGCCCATCAATCACCTGACGGTGCTGCACGATGGCGACATGATTGAGATCGGTCCCGCGAGATTGCTTTTCCGCAACGCAGTCAGTGACGGCGAGGAAAGTGGATTATTGATGCAAGATATCGCGTCTTCCTCCGAGCCGTGCTGGCTGCTGGTTGCGGCGACGGAGAACGCAAATCTGGCGAAGCATGAGGAAGCGGTCGATGAATGTTTTAAAACTGTGAAATCGTGGTCATTCGAATGCGAACTCATCGTGAAACGCTTTGAAGGCGCCGTCGCGAGGCAATCGGGTGAGGACATGTTCGCCTACTGGCAGTCCGACGAATCGAATCTCGATTCGACCCAAAAAATTCTCGAGGCACTGGCCCAACTCCAAAAACTCCAAGCCCAAAACGGCAGCCGTTTTCGTATCGCTCTTCATTACGGCAAAGTGCTCATCGAGGCCGCTACGTCGCAAAATTACGCTTCCCTCGAAGGCAGTGGAGTGACGCTTGCGTTTCACCTTCAGCGTCTCGCATGGAGGTTCCCCGTGGATGTGCTCCTGAGCAAAGCCGCTGCAACTGCACTCGCTCCGCTCGCAAAAGCGCGTCCGATCGAGATGGCAGACATCAGCGCGACGACGCAACCGCTCTTCACACTTTAGCGTTGAAACAAAACGGCTGTGCAACATCAGTGAATTGCCTCCGCGGATCACGCTCGGTCTGATTCAAAGATTTTCTTTCGCCGGAATTTGCGTAGTCTGCGACCGCAAATGGACCTGCTTGCGGCGCTCAAAAGATATTTTGGCTACGACTCCTTCCGTCCGTTGCAGGAGGAGATCATTCGCGACGCGCTCGCCGGCCGCGATGTCTTCGCGCTGCTGCCGACCGGCGGCGGCAAATCGCTCTGCTTCCAGCTTCCCGCCTTGCTTCGCGACGGATTGACGGTCGTCGTTTCGCCTCTGATTGCGCTGATGAAAGATCAGGTCGACGCGATGCAGGCGAGCGGCGTGGCGGCGACTTTTTTAAATTCGACACTCGATGGCGAAACTGCGCGCAAGCGTTTGCGCGGGCTGCACAGCGGTCAGTTTCGCCTGCTTTACGTTGCGCCCGAGCGGCTGATGCTCGATGGCTTTTTACAAAATGTGAAATCCTGGGACGTGAAGCTGATCGCGATCGATGAAGCGCATTGCATCAGCGAATGGGGACACGATTTCCGCCCGGAATATCGTCAGCTTGCAAATTTGCGCGAACACTTTCCCGATGCGCCGCTGATGGCGCTCACCGCCACTGCGACCGCGCGGGTGCGCGAGGATATTGTCACGCATTTGCGGCTCCGCGATCCACGCCGCTACGTCGCGAGTTTCAATCGCCCGAATCTGACATATCGCGTGATTCCAAAAGCGAAGCCATACGAGCAGGTGCTCGATTTCGTGCGCTCGCGCAAAAACGAAAGCGGCATTGTCTACTGCAGCAGTAGGAAAAGCGCCGACTCATTGGCCGAACGATTGAGTGCAGATGGCGTGACGGCGCGCCCTTATCATGCCGGCCTGGAAGCGAACGAGCGTGCGCGCAACCAGGAGCTGTTTTTGCGTGATGAAGTGCGCGTGATTTCGGCGACGATCGCGTTCGGCATGGGCATCAACAAACCGAATGTCCGATTCGTCATTCACCACGACCTGCCGAAAAATATCGAAGGCTACTATCAGGAAACCGGCCGCGCAGGACGCGACGGATTGCCTGGCGAATGTTTGCTTTTGTTCAGCGCCGGTGACGTTGTGAAGCAGACGCAGTTCATCGAGGAAAAAAGTCCCGATGAACAACGCATTGCGCGCGAGCAGCTGCAGCAGATGGTGCATTACGCCGAGTGCAGCGAGTGCCGCCGTATCGCGCTGCTGCGTTATTTCGGTGAGGAATGGCCGGACGGACAGTGCGACGGCTGCGACAATTGTCTCACTCCGCGCGAAACATTCGACGGCACGATCGCCGCGCAGAAATTTCTCTCGTGCGTGCTGCGCGTCCGGCAGAAAAGCGGCTTTGGCTTCGGCCTCGGCCATATCGTCGATGTGCTCATGGGCGCCGACAATGAGAACATCCGCAAATGGCATCACGCCGGGCTTTCCACCTTCGGCATCGGCAGAGAAATAAAACGAGCCGCATGGCAATCGATAGGTCGCGAGCTGATCCGGCTCGGCCTCGTCCGCCAGTCGACCGAAAAGTTCACCATACTCGAACTCACGCCGAAAGGCATCACAGTGTTAAAAGAGCGCAGCCCAATCACCCTCACCAAACCCGCCGACATTCCCGACAAAAAGCCGCGCGCCCGGCGCGGTGAAATCGAATGCGACGAAGCCCTTTTCGAGCGCCTGCGAGCATTGCGCCGCAAACTCGCCGACGAACGCGGCGTCCCGGCCTACATCATCTTCTCCGACACAACGCTTCGCGAAATGGCGCGCGCTTTGCCTCGCACCCGCGACGATTTCAGCCACGTCCCCGGCGTCGGCGAACAAAAGCTGAAAGACTTCGCCGCACCGTTTCTCGCCGGAATCAGCGATTACATGCGCGAGAATTCAGCCGTTGCCGTGCGCTAGCTTTCCTGTTCTGACTTCTCCCCGCATTTGCGCGCCTCACGATTCGCCGCGAGGTCTATGACCGCCGACCTCCGGGCAGGCACAAACACGACACTCACAGAGCGCCGCCACAAGGTTATCTTGCACAAATGTTGAGCCTGGCTGCTGCAACCTTGGGCCTATCGAGAATCAACCCGCCTGAAAACGTAAATCATCTCGAGCTTTTTGTTGTAGTTTGTGATCGGCGTAAACGTCCGCCGGAAAAGCTCGGGACGGTGCATGTCTTTCCAAAAGTGATCGATCGTTGCCTCCTCCTCGTAGCGAATCCATTCCACTGTTGCATAAGCTGGACGACCTGCTGCACCACTGGCCCAAACGCAATGATGTAATCCGGCGGCAAGTGCTGAAGGCGATATGCAGAGGGAGTCATTTACAAATATCTTTCAATGGTGCAGGAAATCGAACGTGAGCTCCCCTAAGCCATTTTCTGCGAACGGACTATTAAACAGAAATCCAATCCGAAAACTCTGGCCTTATCTGCTGCTGCTCCTGTGCGTGGTGATCTTTTTTTGGGACTCCATTTTCGCCGGGCGTGTTTTTGTCATGCGCGACATTTTTTGCGGGATGCTCGCGTGGCCGCAGTTCGCGCAGCGCACGATGCCGACTGGCGAATGGGCGCCGCTTTGGAACCCTTTCTGGGGCTTTGGAAAACCTTACATCGCTGATCCTGAGACGGCATTTTTCTATCCGCTGAACTCTATTTATTACTGGTTCCGTCCGCCTCTCGCGCTGACGTTATTTTGCGCGACGCATCTTTACATTGCAGGCGCTTCCATTTACGCGCTGGCGCGGCACTGGCGAATGAATGTGGGCGCGGCGTTGCTCGCTGCTGTGAGCTTCATGTTCAGCACATGGATGGTCGCCATGATGGAGTTTCGCGCACCTTTTCCGACCTTCGCGTGGGGGCCGCTCGAACTGCTCGTGGTCAGCCATCTCATCGAGCGATGGCGCGCGCGAGAGGCAGGTGTCGCCGTGTTCGGTCATCTCTGGAAACACGCCGGCCACGTCGCGATACTCGCGCTGCTCATTGCGCTGCAATACTCGGCAGGAAACCCGGAACGGATGTTCCAGACGCTGCTTCTCGTGACGGGTTTCGCCGCTGCTCGCTGCATATGGCTACGTGAAATTCGCGCCCTGATCGCATGCGTGTGCGCGGTGGCGCTTGCGGGTATTGTCGCGCTCTGTCTGGCGATGCCACAGTTCCTGCTCGCGTGGGAATTCATCGGAAAGTCCGAGCGCTCCCAGGTGATTGATCCCGGCCTCGACATGGCATCCATGCACCCAGCCCACCTGCTCACGCTGCTGCTGCCCTTTCTCTACGGACGCGCCGGCTACCCGCATGAATACTGGGCGCGGACGATCTACGAATTCTGGGCTGGCACGTGCTACGTCGGCATCCCGGCGATAATCGCGCTGACGTTTTCGCCGCTCGCGCTGCGCCGCACCCAAGCGGCAAACCAAGAGAGCAAGACCGCGGAATTGCACCGCTTTCTATTCTGGTTTTTTTTAGGCATCGCCTTGTTTGCACTGCTCATGGCGGCTGGAAAATACACGCCGTTCTACATGCTGGTTTACAATTGCGTGCCGGGATTCGGCCACTTTCGCTGGCCGACGAAATTCCTGAGCCTGCTGCTCTATGCGCTTACGATGCTCGCCGCGCTCGGTTGCCATTCGCTTTCGCAGACTTTAGGGAATGAAAAGCGCGCCGTGTGGATTCCGCGACTGTTCATCGGCTGGGGCGTGCTGCTCGCGCTCGCGCTGCTCGGTTGGCTTGTCGCTGGCGGAGATGCCGGATTCTATTCCGCGCTCACTGGCGGCGCTTTTCTAAATACGCCCGCGCACCTTTCCGCTACGCAGAGCGATTATTCGACCTTCATCATTTTCCTTGCGCTCAGTGTTGCCTCGCTTGGCGCACTTTGGCGTTTCCGGGCGCATACGGGACGGCTCGCACCCGTGGTCGCTCTTATCGCGTTTGCCAACCTTTTCGTCATCAGTCGGCAGATTCATCCGTTGCAGCGCGATGATATCTATGAAGCCGTTCCCGCCGTTGCTGCGAAAGTTTCCACGCCGACGCAACCTTCACGACTCCATACGAATTACTCTTCCGTTGGTCAGTTCCTTTACGGCAACAAAGACCGCGCGGCCTGGCTTTGGGCAAAGGAAGCCGGGACAAATAGCACGCTGGTTCCGTTTCGCGTTTTCCAGACTTATCAGGATGGCCTGAAACTGGAGCGCTATCTGGTTTTACTCTCGGTCTTAAATCAGCTCCCGCCGCAGCAGGCAAACCGGCTCGCCGACTTGATGAATGTTCGTTACATCATCGCAGGCGCGCCAGCGGAGCAGGTGCTGTGGGGCGGCGCGCCGCGCGAGGTTTCCGTTCTCGAACGTCCGAGCGCACAACCGCGCGCATTTGTCGTCGAGCAATGGCGCACCGTCTCCGATATGCAGCACGGTCTGCAAGCGATGTTTAACGCGCAATTTGATCCCGCTCGCGAAGCCGTCATCGAGATACCGGACGGCGCGGGTCCCCCGCCGATCCCCAATTTCGACGCGACACCGCCTACGCCGCAAACCGCGCCGGTGGACTCCATCCACTACAAATGGAACGAGGTTGCGCTCGATGTCACCGCTTCACGCAAGTCGTTGCTCGTGCTCACTGATTCCTGGTATCCAGGCTGGCTCGCGACCGTTGACGGCCAGCCGCAGCCGATCTTCCGGGCGGATTTGAATTTCCGCGGCGTGTTTTTGGAAAGCGGCATGCACCGCGTGCAATTCATCTATCGGCCATGGCAGTTCCGCGCGGGCCTCGTCGTCTCAGCCGCGACCGCTCTCATTTTCCTGCTGGCGCTGGGCTTGCGCTATCGGCTGGAGCTTGCGCATTGCCTACGCCGCCCGTAGGGCTCGCCGAATACGGCGGCGATGTCCGTTTGAAAATGTGGATTCCCCACATGCGCGGATCGTAGCCGGTGATCGGCTTAAACGAGCGCCACATCAACTCAGGCCGATACAAATCCTTGCCGAGTTGATCGAGCGTTGCGACGAGCGAATACTGCAGCGGCGCTTTCCACGACTGGAGTGCGCGCGACATATCATTGACGGCCGGCCCGAAGGCTATGAGATAGTCCGGCGCTTTTTGGAATTTGAAATGGATAGGGTCGAGATTCGCAAACTGCGGCTTCGACGGCGCATCGAGTTGCCAGCCGTAAATCGCATTCGGCGCATGATACATCAGCGGATAGGCCATGTAATCGGGCTGCACCCAGATCGTCGCGTCCCGCTCGACGTGCTCATTGATCCATTTCGCAACCACCGAATACGGCTCCGACGGAGGATTCATCAGCTCCTGGAGATAAAGTGTGATGGTTGCGCGCAAGCCCGTTTGCATGAAGATTCCGCCATGGAGCAGGTTTGTGAAAAATGCGAGCGCGCCAAGCGTGAGAGCGAACCACGAAATACCCGAAGTCATCGCAAGAATCGTGCGGACGGCGACAAACGTGCATAGCGGAATCAGCGGCGGTAGATAGCGCACGTCCGCCGTGATCGAGGTGTGAATGTCAATGCGCTGCGGGGTGAAAACGACAACCGCGAAAATGTATGCGAGAATCGCCACAGGCCCGCGCACCAGCCAACTGTCCCTTTTCAAAAAGTAAACCACCGGCGCGGCCAGGATCAGAAAGCCGACGCCGAATTCGCACACGTCGGCATCGCGCAGGTTCCACCAGAACAGATACGATTTCTCGATGAGTCCATTGTGCGGGCGTTCGCCGCCGTATTGGGTTGCGAGCGGATTCCAGACGTAGGCGATCGCGCCGCAGACGATCAGATGCGTGGCGAAAATCCATGCGAGCTGTTGCCACGAGATCCGGATTTCGCGCCGGCCCCATACGAAGTAATCCACCGCGAGGCAGACGTAAAACGCGAGAAAAATTATGTAATGGCAAGCGAAAAGAGACAGCGAGGCGGCGATGAACGCGGCCAACTCGCGCGGCCTTCCACTCCAGTGCCGATACAAATACGCTAGCGCCGCGCAAACGAAAATGGCGAAGCCGTAGTAGCGGCACTGCCGGGAATACAAAAGGAACGACACATTGCCGAGGATGCCCATCGCGAGGAGCACCCATGTCAGCAAGTCCGCGCGATCGCGCCGCAGCCACCAGAGCAGTAAGCCAACCGTGCCGAAGCCGAACAGCGCAAAAGGCAGCCGCGCGACAAAGGCGCTGTCGCCGAGAAGCCCGATGAAGACCGCCGCGAGATACGAGGAAAACGGCGGCGTCACGCGGTCGCGCAGATTGTTGAGCGTCATGCCGCCGCCGTAGGCAACGATGTTGTGCCCGACCAATGCGCAGGTGTCGCCGGTTTGCAGCACGCCTTTTGCGAGCAACGCGGTGTTCGATTCATCATCCCACAGCGCGTAATGGCCGAGCCGGAAGAAGATGAGAAACGCCGCGACGATGAGCACGATTACAGCGCAGACCGGTTTGCCGCGTTGCGCAGGCTGCGCATTTGGTTTTGGCGGAGCTGTGGTTTTGCGTCGCTTGCTCATCGGGAGCGCTCCGCTTTCTCGCCCACGACCACTGCTTGCACAAAGAAATCTCCCGGCCCAAAGCGATAATCCGTCAGACGAAAGTTGGCGGGCGTGAGCAGTGACTCGGCTTCGTCCCGCGAGCGCAGCAAGGAGATTTCCGGCGGGTGAAACTGCGTCGGCTTTTTGAGCACTGTGTTCAGCAGCCAGTGCAGGACTCTCAACACTGCGACACTAGTCGCACGCCGGTGCGGCCAGAAGATCACGATCTTTCCACCCGGTCGCAGCACCCGGTGGAACTCGGTCAAAATGCGCCGGATTTCCTCGTGCGTAAAGTGCTCGACGACGCCGAGATTGTAGATGCCGTCGAAAGTTCCATCACTAAAGGGCAGCTCGAATATATTGCCGTGCCGCACCGCCGCGGCTCCCGGATTGTTGCGGCTGTAAAGCGCGAGCGCCGCGGGCGAAATATCGAGCGCGGTCAGCTTCATCTCGTGCTGGAGGTCTTCATCCACCTGACCACTGCCGCAACCGGCGTGGAGCAGGTTCGAGCCGGATGAAAAGCTGCGCCGGATGGCGCTGTTGAGTTCGCGCTTAATGATTGCCCGCCGGTAAATGCCGGCCACCAACTCGTAAAATGCGCCGCGCTTTCCGCTCTGCGCATTCCAATAGCTGTCCCAATCCTGCGGATCGGAGAGCGCTGCGTCCACAGTGGGACGTGAGCGTTGCAGCAAAAACTGCTCGGGACGGCGCAGGTTCGCCAGAAACAACTCGAAAACGTAGCGTGCACTTCGCCAAGCCGACGAGGTTGTCATCTTCGAGTGTCCGTAAGTGCGAGCCGGCAGGACGATGGGCACTTCACAAACAGAGAACGCGTTTTTGTTCACCACGAAAAGGCTTTCAAAAAAAAACGAGTAGCCACGCGATTGAACAAGCTTGAAGACTTCGCGCGGCACACGGTCGAGGCGGTAGGCGCGGAATGCGCCGCTGGCGTCCTGTGGAATGCCGAGGATGTTTTTTGTCAAAAAATGCCCTAGCTGCGTCATAGCGCGGCGGAAAAGATTCCATCCTGGCAGGCTGTTTTCTTGCGCCCAACGCGAGCCGACAGTGATGTCGCACTTTTCCGCCGCCATGATCATTCTTGGAATGTCCTGCGGCGAATGTGTGAAATCGCAGTCCATCGTGACGAGCACTTCGTAGCCCTGGTCGTAAGCCCATTGAATGGCCTCGGCGTGGGCGCTGCCGATGCCGAGCTTGCCCGCACGATGCTGAACCATGAGGCGCGGGTAGCGCGGCTTGAGCTGTTCTAGGGCGTCGCCTGTTCCATCCGGCGAATTGTCATCAACGAAGAGAACATCGGCATCGAGAGCGAGCTTGAAGATTTCCTCGCACATACGCGGAGCATTGTCGCTTTCGTTGTAGGTGGGGATGAAAATGAGAGTCTTAAGGGGCATTGCAGTGCGTCTGTCTTGCGGCATCGATAAGTAGCCCGATCATATTTTCGAAATCAACACGCGGTTTCCAGCCCGTGCGTGCGCGCAATTTCGTAGCATCTCCAATGCGTGCGATGGCTCTGCGAGTGAGCACGCCTGGATTCTCTGAGACATGCTCACGCCAATCGAGATTTAGCTTTCTAAAAGCGATTTCGACAAACTCCTGCACGCTATGAGCCTCGCCGGTGGCAATGATGTAATCGTCCGGCTCTGTCAATCTGACAATGCGCTGCATCGCTTCGGTGAAATCCGGCGCATAACCCCAATCTACACGCGCTGAAAGGTCGCCCAGCACCAGCTTTTCACGCGAGCCGCGCGCGATCGCAATCGCCGCGCGAACAATTTTCTGTGAAACGAAGCCCGCTCTTCGCAAAGGCGATTCATGGTTGTAGAGAATTCCCACACTCACATGAAGATCATGGCTCTCGCGGTAGAAGCGGCAGCTGTGAATCCCGGCAACTTTTGTAATGCCATAGACGCACTGCGGCGCAAGTGGCGTATCTTCATTTTGCGGCGAATGGGAGGGCGTGCCGAATACCAGCGAGGAAGCAGCATAAAAGAGCCGCGCATCTGGCGCGTGCTGTTTCATTGCCTCTAGAAAGTGAATCAAGCCACAAACATGCACTTCAAAGCTGCGCTCGAATAGCTCTGCGTCGTCTCCGGTTTTATCCTCGGATGAGTGATGATAAGCCGCGAGATAGTAGATTTCATCGGGCTGCCATGCGCGCACAGTTTCCAAAACTTCACTCCGGTTCGTGATATCGATCCCGACCGGGCTGTCCGGTGTGGTGCTGCGTGTTCTGTTGCTTCCAATGCCTAGAACGGCCGCGCCGGTGCCGGCTAACTGGTCGAAAAGAATGCGTCCGTCCTGTCCTTCACTGCCAACGATGACCGCGCGCTTCATGCGCCGACGATCTCGATCTCGGGCAGCGGGAAGATCATTTTTCCGCCGTTCTTGAGATAATCAGCTTCGCGTTCGAGAAGATTCACGCGGAAATGCCAGGGCATGACCAAAAAGTAGTCGGGATTCTGCGCGTGAGCTTCCGCTTCGGAAATGATGGGGATGTTCGTGCCTGGGGTGAATGCGCCAAATTTGTCAGGGTTTACCTCGGTCATCGCCGGGATTTCCGCCGGAGTGAGGTTGCAGAATTGCAGAATGACATTGCCTTTGGTGGAAGCGCCGTAGCCAAGCACCTTTGCGTTTTGCCCCCGCAATTTTCCGAGTAGTGCGAGCAATTGATCGCGATGCTTGAAAACGCGCTCCTTGAAGCGCACGTAAGGTTCCAGCGTGTCGAGTTTCGCGTCCATTTCCGCTTTTCGCATACGTTCTATCGATGCGATGTCCGGCTCATAGGGCGCGTCGATTTTTGAAACAGTCAGTGCGAAGCTGCCGCCGTTTGTATCGTTGAGTTCGACGTTGAGAATTTTCAAGCCGCAGCGATCCAGCATCCACTCGATTTGCCGCAGTGCGTAGTATTCGAGGTGCTCGTGGCAAACGGTATCGTAGGCATTTTGTTCGAGCATCGCAGGCATGTAGCTCTGCTCGAAATGCCAGATGCCGTCATCGGCCAGCGTCTCTGCGATTTGTTCGACGAAGCGAATCGGTTCCTCGAGATCGTAAAACATGGCGATGGAGGTGATGATCTTTGGCTTCGCACCGTGAGTCTGCGCGCGAAAGGTTGCAGCGGAAAAGAAGTCAGCGATGACGTTGATGCCCGGTTTGTAGAACTCGCGAAATTTCGCTGCGGTCGGGTCCATCCCTACACGGCTGAGGTGCTCCGGATAAAACGAAAGGAGCGTTCCATCGTTGCTGCCGATGTCCAGCACGACATCGCCAGCCGAGAGGGACACACTTTGAAGTAGCTTGCTTACTTTTGACTTCAAATGCTCGACCATCGAGCGGTTCAGCCCGGAGCGATAGCCGTAATTCGCTCCATACATTTCGTTTGAATCGTAGGAATGCCGGAGCTGCACCAGCCCGCAGGCATTTGTTCCGCCGCATTTCACCAGCTCCAGCGGGCCGCGGGTCACTTTTTCCGATGTGCTGTGGGGAAAGACTCCGGTGAGATACTGCTGACCAAGATCGAGGATGGGGGTGAGCGTCTCGCTTTTACAAATGCGGCAGCGCTGAATTTCTGAAGGCATGTGAAGGGAACTACGCGACACTTTGTCAGTGCGCGTTTATCTGACAAGCCCCGACTGCGAAATTTCCACCGCCGCGCGGATGGGACGCGCGGGGGTGGCTTTGGATTTAGTGCGGGTTACTTGGTGCCGGTTTCGGGGGTGGC
>Ga0070741_10005547_pt1 | contig 27885 bp, 22 predicted proteins | sample Coa_R1_4_FD_66440 | JGI IMG/M metagenome (GOLD analysis project Ga0070741, IMG submission 66440) | Surface soil microbial communities from Centralia Pennsylvania, which are recovering from an underground coalmine fire - Coalmine... | ecosystem: Environmental > Terrestrial > Soil > Unclassified ...
CGTCTACACGGCCTAGCCAGGGCTAGAGATTAGTGCGCAAATCTGGTCTCAACAGCAAGCGAACCTGCAGGTCAGCGGACTGCAAGATCGTTAAGTGCCAAACTCTGGCCCAACTCGGGTAACAGAGTGCGGTACAGCAGTCGGGCGCTCCTGGCGAGACGGTCAGGGTCGGCGGCAGCATCGTCCGTATGGAGGTCGCCGATCGCGGCGGCCCTGCTGTGCAGGAACTCCGCCCTGTCAGCGATGACCCGGAAGCGGTGGAGGTGGCGGCGGCTTGGCGGGTGGATGGTGACCTGGTTCAGTACTATCGCACTCCTGCTGTCCGGGTGGTCATGGCAGAGGTCTCATGGAGGGGGTTTCATGGGCAGGGAGCTGTAGAGCGGCAGGCTGTCAGGGCCGCCGCGGTCGGCCAGGCGCCGGAAGAAGCCGAGCAGCCCGGTGAGGCCGAACGCCCACGAGGACGGGTTGCTGCCTGCCGGGGCCTGGCCCAGAAAGACCGGATGGCTGGGCTTTCCCCCGCTGCGCAGCAGCATGTGGGCGGCGACGTCGTCCGCCGCGTCCCAGTATCCGTCGTCTTCGGTGGCGAGAGCCAGATCGATGAGGAAACCGCCGATGCCTGCCGCGCCACAGCACCGGCCGAGCACGCTGAGCCGGGGAAGATAGGCCAGGCACACGTCCGCGGCCGCGCTGGCCAGGCCGATGAGGGAGGAAGGCGAGGTGGGCGGGGTGTCGTCCAGCACGGTGCTGGCCTGCAACAGCGTCCACCCGATGCCGGTCAGGCCCCGGCACCAGGAAACCGTGAGCGGCTGAGCATCCTGTTTCCTGGCTTGGCCGGCCAGCACCCGGGTCCGCTCGGTGAGCTGGGCCACGTGCTGCCGCGCCACCGCCAGGTCGGTCTCGTTTCCGGTCTGTGCGGCCAGGGTAACCAGGAATCCGGTGACGCCGGCCAGGCCGTGCGCGCTGCCGGAGGACAGATCCGCCGGCTCCGGGGGCGGGTCTTCGGCCGCCGGGCCGGTCTGGCCGAGCCAGCTGGCACAGTTCCTGGCCACGTCCAGGTGCGCGGGGTCGCCTGTCGCGCGGTGGAGCGCGAGGTGGCCGAGGCCGACGCCGGCGGCCCCGGTGACCAGGTCAGCGTTCACCGGCTCCCAGTCTGGGCCAGGGATGCTCGCGGCCCTCGGGCCGCCGGGCACATCGATACCGTGATCCGCGGCCTGGCCCAGGAATACGTCCACGCCGGTGACCCCCAGGAACAGGCCGGGTGGTAGCCCGACCCGCGCCGCCGCCCCGGCGGTGAATGGCGCGAGGGCGGCGACGATCTCGGCGGCGCGCTCGTGCTTCACGTGGTGCAGCAACTCTAGGCCGAGGCCGGCCGTGCCGCTGTAGATGCTGCCGTCATGGTCGGCCGGACCGCCAGGCACCCCACGCAGGATCTCTTCGGCCTGATCCAGCAGGTCGTCGCGGATGCTCCCGGCCACCTCAGCGGCGATCCCGGGAGTGATCCGCGGGATTGCGGGCAGCGGCCGGGACGCAGGACGCTTGTGTGGCTCCTGACGGCCGGCCAGGGCACGAAAGGCGTCCCTGGCGCATTCGTTGTCCGCGCTGATCAGGTCAGCGATCGCCGCGACGGCCGGCGGTGGGGTCTTACCAAAGCGGCACCGGATAGTCTGCAGCGCCCTGAGCTGGGGCAGCTCCGGATCCTCGCCCAGGGAGACCGGATCCAGCATGGTGACCGCGAACAGCAATGTCATGCCGAGGGCGTAAAGATCGTCGGTTTCGCGAGGCGGGTCGCCGCGGAACTGACGGGCCGGCGAGTAGCCGGCGGTCCCACCGGGAAGGTACAGGTCATCGTACGCGGCGATGCCGAAGTCGATGATGGCGATGGCCCCCGCGCCGGTCACGACGTTCTTGGGCGACAGGTCCCGGATGATGACGCCACGGCCGTGCACGTCGCTGACGATCCGGGCCAGTCTGGCCGCGAGCAGGTCCAGGCGCCGCGGCCGCGCCGGTTCGGTGCCCTGATAGAGTCCGTGCTCCATCACGTCCTGCACCAGCGTGCGCGGCCCGCAATCTGTGGTGACCAGGAACTCGTCGTCGGCATGACGGAAATGATCGAGAAACCTCGGCACTCCGGGCATCCCGTCGAGAGCCTGCAAAACGCGGCGCTCGTTGCGCAGCCGCAGCCGGGTGTCGTTGTGCTCGCCCTGCTCGGCCACCAGGGCGCGGGCCTGCTTGATGATCACCACACGACCGTCGCGTTCGTCCACGGCGGTGTACACATTGCCCCGGGCCGATTGATACAGACCGCCGGTCACGCGGTAGCAGCCGCCGAGCCGGACCGGCGCGGATGGTTCCCGTCCGCATTCGCTGCCGTCCTGGCCGGTGAACGGATCGACGGCCCAGGAAGGCTGCCGGTAGGTGAGCGTGGCAACGCCGTCGAATTCCTCCCCAGCCGGTCCACGCAGTGAGTTCACCAGCCGCCCGTGCGCGTCAGAGCGCCAGGACGCGATCCGGAACGGCCCGTACCGGTAGTAGACGGGGGCGTCCTGGCGGATCCGCCGGTCGCTGAGAACCCGCGGCCCTCTTTGGCCCTGCAGCAACTCGGCAAGCCTGAGTCCCAGCTCGCGCACGCGCCGCTGATCAGGGTAGATGGTGAATGCCTTGCCCACCGTAGCCGGTGATGAGCGGCCGTCATTCAGGTCACTGAGCACCCGCCGGGAACGGGCGAGCTTGAAGGCGCAACCCTCCTTGAGCAGGACAGGCAGCACCTTCTGCAGGACATCGGGGAACTCCCGTACCCGTGCTGCCACATGCAGCTTCCAGCCATGGGCAGGCAGGGTGAGGCCCGTCGGCATGACCAGCAGCCATACCGGCCCACTGTCCACCTGGTAACCGGCACCGACCCGGTCCCGGACGAGCTGCTCGACCAAGCCGTCGTGGGCAGCCTGATCCACGTGGCGCTTTACTCGCCGGTTCGCCCGCAGATGAGAGTGTGATCCTGGCAGATCAACGAGATCGGGCACCTAGCCGAGTCGTGCAGACTGTCTTCGTTCTCGGCGAAGGCCACCACGGGCTCGATCACCTCGGTACCGGCGACGCGTGGCTCCAAGCTCAGCAGTGTGGTCAAAGGCTTGTCCTTCCCAGCCGGTGATGACTTTAAGGATACAGGTTCACTCAGATTTGGGACATATACGCGTTCCAGCGGGCCGTCCATAAGAGCACCGCCCAGTACCTGTCGGTGCCGGTTATCTTGTCACGGCTGTTGACCTGGTGTCTTCCGCCAGACCGGGAAGGGCGACGTTCGGAATCCTGCGGGGCTCGAAACTCGGCTCCGTACTCTGAGCTGGGAATTCACTGGCAGTGCGCTGAATATCCGGCACTGCTCCTGAACACGTTCAAGTTGCTGAGCCAATCCCGTAAACAAGCTGAGCATGATTCCCGCACTACTCCCGAACAGTGCAGATCAGGGGCATGGACGGCATTTTCGGCACCCACACCGCACCAGCAGCACCATTTACCCGGCCAGCCGGACGAACATCAAATAGAGCAAGCCGAAACCGTCGCAAGTACGCGATCCTGCCAGCACAGCCACTCTACGGCCTGACATACTCGCAGGTCAGCGACCCATGTACGGGTTTTGAACCCTACAGGTGCCCGCGCCTTTCACGACGCGCACCGGGCAAAGGAGCTCGAACGTAAACCGACGTCCTCTGTCGGCTGGTTCGCATTATACGTGTGCCTCAATCCGCACCTGCTATGACAAGGCCGCCGCCCGGGGCCACGGGGAAACACCGTCCAGTCTTCCATCGCTGCTTGACATCTGGACTCCTGGGAATCTTGGATCCTAGCGGCGGCGCATCGCGTTTGACCTGCGGGCACTCGTCTCCGTGGATGCGGGATTTGTGTACGGCATGCTATGGGCCGATCCGGCGAGGCTGTCTAGTTCGGCGGCGAGGTTGGCGGCCTCGGCTGCGCCGATGCGCTGGAAGATGTCCCGCGCCTGTCGCAGGTTCCCGGCGGCTTCGCTGGTGCGGCCGAGGGCCAGCGCGCAGAGGCCCAGGCCGGCCAGCGCGCAGGCTTCATCGTAGGGGCTGGCGATCTCGCGGGATAGGTTCAAGGCCTGCCGATGATAGTCCGCGGCTGGGCGGGGATCACCGCGGACACGGTGCAGCGTCCCGGTCTCGTTAAGGATCTCAGCCTCGCCGGACCGGTTGCTGACGTCGCGGGAGATGGCCAGCGCCTGTTCCAGTGCCTGCGCCGCACTGCGGTATTCCCCGGTCGCTTGTCGCACGGCACCCAGGGACTTGAGGGCGTTGGCCTGACCCAGCCGGTTGCCGATGTCGCGGAAGATGGCCAGCGCCTTCTCCTGTGCCTGCGCCGCACCGCGGTAATCCCCGTTCGAATGCCGCACGTCCCCCAGGTTGTTGAGGGCGTTGGCCTGACCCAGCCGGTCGCCGGTCTCGCGGAAGATGGCCAGCGCCTTCTCCTGTGTTTGCGCCGCACCGCGGCAATCCCCGGTCACATGCCGCATGATGCCCAGGGTCCGGAGGGCGTTGGCGTGACCCAGCCGGGCGCCGATCTCGCGGTAGATGCCCAACGCCTGCTCCAGTGCCTGCGCCGCACCGTGGTAATCCCCCGTCATCGCGCACAGGCTGCCCAGGTTGTTGAGGGCGTTGGCCTGGCCTAGCTGGTCGCCGATGTCGCGGTAGATGCCGAGCGCCTGTTCCAGCGCCTGTGCCGCACCGCCGTAATCCCCGGTCACCCGCCGCACTCTCCCTAGGTCGTGGAAGGCATTGGCCCGGCCTGGCTGGTCACCGATGTCGCGATAGATGGCGAGCGCTTCTTCTAGTGCCTGCGTCGCACCGCGGAAATCCCCGGTCAGCTGCCGTACGTCCCCCAGGTCGTTGAGGGCGTTGGCCTCGGCCAGCCGGTCGCTGAGGTGCCGGGCTGCCTGGATGGCGGCGGTGTGGCGGGTGATGGCGCTGGTCCAGGGGCCATCTAGGCGGAGCAGGGACGCGGTGGCGGCGGTGAGCGCGACGACCCGGGCGTGCTGCTCGGCCGCAGTGGCCTGGTCCAGGCAGGCTAGCAGGCTGTCACGTTCAGCCCGTGCCCACGCCAGCGCCTGGGTGCTATCGGCCAGGCCGGGGACCGCGGCCGGTGCCGCCTGCGGGGCCGGTGCGGGCCTGGTACGGGCCTGGCGGGCCAGGAATCCCTCCGCGAGGGCGGCGGTGTGCTGGTAGTAATCCAGGAGCCGGTCCAGCCCCTGCAGGCGGCTGCCGGCCGGGTCGGCGGCCGCGAGGTCGCGGGCGTAGGAGCGGATCAGGTCGTGCATGCCGTAGCGACGGTGCCCGGTCTCGGTCAGCAGGCCCTCCCCGTGAAGGACATCGAGCTGCCAGGCTGCCTCATGCAGGGAGATCCCGGCCAGAGCGCCGGCCGCGTAGGCGTCGGTGCTGGTGCCCGGGTGCAGACCCAGGTGGCGGAAGAACTGCTGCTTGCTGGGAGCCAGGTGCCGGTAGGACATCTCGAACGCGGCGGCGACGCTGTCGTGTTCGGCGGTCATGGTGAGCACGCCCGCCCGGGTCTCAGCGGCCAGGTCGGCCAGCGTCCAGGACAGATGGCGGGCATAGACCCGGGCCAGCAGCGAGACCGCCAGCGGCAAGAACCCGGCCAGCTCCGCCAGCTCCATGACGGCCTGGCCTGGTTCGGCGGCGGCGCGGGGGGCCAGCCGGATGAACATCTCCCGCGCCTCGTGTGCGGTCAGTACCGGCAATTGGACCGGGGCGGCTGCGCCGGGCAGGTCACCTAGGTGGCGGCGGCTGGTGACCAGCACCAGGCAGCCTTCGCTGCCGGGCAGCAGCGGGGCGACCTGGGCGGTACTGGCGGCGTTATCCAGCACCAGCAGCGCTTTCTGCCGGGCCATCCGGTCCCGCCACAACGCCGCCCGGGCTTCCAGATCCTCCGGGAGATTCCGAGCATGGACCCCGGCCGCGGCCAGTAGCCCGGCCAGTGCCGCATGCGGGGTGAGAGGGTCCTGGCCGGGGGTGTGGGCGTGCAGGCTGACGAACAGCTGCCGGTCCGGGAACCGGTCCTTGAGCAGGTGCCCGGCGTGCACCGCCAGCGCCGTCTTGCCCACGCCGGGCATCCCGCCGATCGCGCAGATCGCCACCACCCCGCCCGATCCGGCAGCCGCAGTGATCGTGGCCGCAATCTGGTCGAGTTCGGCCTGCCGGCCGGTGAACGCAACCGTATCCGGCGGCAGCGAATAGGCCAGCCCCGGCCCGGCACCGCTGGCTGGGAGCGGGATGTCCTGGCGCAGCACCCGCTGGTGCGCCGCGGCCAGCTCCAGGCCCGGCCGGACTCCCAGCTCTTCATCCAGCCGCCGCCGCAGCGCCTCGAAGGCTTCGATCGCGGCGGCCTGCTGTCCGCCCCCGGCGAGGGCGACCATCAGCCGCGCGTGCACCCGTTCTTCCAGCGGCTGCTGGCGGGCCAGTTCTTCCAGCAGCGGTATCACCCGCTGATGCCAGCCCAGCGCGCACGCCGCATCCGCGTAACCGAGCACTGCCTCTGCCCGCCGCCGCGCCAGGCCCGTCACGGCCGGATACCCGCGCAGCAGCGGTATGTCCGCGGCGGGCTCCCCCCGCCACAGCCCCAGCGCCCGCGCATAAAGCCGGCACGCCGCCGCCGCATCCCCGGCAGTTGCCACCGCTGCGGCCCGCCCCGCCAGCTCGTCGAACACTGCTGCGTCCAGCTCACCGGGCCCGGCGCGCAGCCGGTAACCCGCCGGGCCCTGCTCCAGCAGTCCGCCGTGGCCTCCCGGGTCCAGGACCCGGCGCAGCCTGCTGACATGCGCCTGCACTAGCGCCGCCGCAGTGGCCGGCGGCCGCTGTCCCCACAGCACGTCGATGACCGTCTCGCGGCGTACCAGTTCGCCGGGCTGCACCGCCAGCAGCCCGGCCATCGCCGCCTGCCGGGGCGCCCCCAGCCGCACAGGCACCCCGTCCCGCCACGCCGCTAGCGGCCCCAGCACCGCCAGCCACAACCCGCGGCCATGCCCCGCAGGCACCCCGCCGACCGCCCGGCCCATGTCCCCGGCCGAAGCCAGCGCCGCCGCCTGTCCGCCGCCTAGGCCCAGCGCGCGGGCCAGCGCGTCCAGCGACTCTCGCTGCGGCCGCCTGGTGCGGCCTTGCTCCAGATCACGGACCGCCGCCACGCTCAGCCCGGACCGCTGCGCAAGCTGCCGCTGCGTCAGCCCCGCCGCTCGCCGGCGCTCCCGTACTAAAGTACCCAGCCGGGCGTCCGCCGCGTCCCGCGCGCCGCTCACTACAACCATCCCTTCCCATTCCGGGCCAGCCCGGAAGACCTCACCCCGGAGACCGCGCTGGCCTACAGCCGGCCATCACCAGTATCCTGCCCGCCGCCCGGTATCAACCAGTACTACGGTCCCGTACTCAGCCTGCCCCGGTTCCCGGCGTATACGGCGGACAGGCATCATGCTCCGCAGCGGGCTGCATGGTACGGGAAATTTCTGGCAGCCGCCCGCCAGCCCGCCGCCCGCCGCTAGCCCCACGCTGGAACCACCCACAGAAGGCACTACCCCGTCGAAGTGCCACCGGCTTGCTACGGAGATGCCACACGACGGGTCGAAGCTGGGCGTGCATCTATCGGTGGTGCCCGGCATCCGACCCGAAAGATGCAGTTCCGGAATAGTTCCCGTCGGCACTGGCGGCGAAACACCGCTCGGACACCTTCAGGACTCGTACAAGAGAGGATAATTTCATGGGCATTTTCAAAAATATCTGGCACGGCGCCACAGTTACGGTGTGCGTCGCGGCAATGTCCACCGGCTTGGCGGCAGCTGCTTCAACCGCTGATGCGGCAACGCCATCCTATTCAGCGGACCAGACCGGTGTCGTTCATTCCTGCACGACGAACCGCGACGGGCAAGTCTATACAACTGACGGCGGGTATACCTGGTACTTCGATGGATCGGGAGGATCGGGTACGCAATATCAAATCGGCGTCGTGTATTCCTACACAACGGGCCGGCATGCCAATGTCGTCACGGAAGACGGCGGGCTGGACTGGATATACGACCCTAACAGCGGTCCTCCATTCTGCTCAATACCGTAACCGGACTTCACGAGATCGTGAGCTCACGATCTCGTGAATCTGAGGGCTGGCCTGGGCAAATGTGAGTTGCCCAGGCCAGGCGTGTTACTAGAGGAATGGAATCCCTGGGTCCGGGAGGACCGGGCTGGCGAATATGAAGCCGCCGTCGCGGTCTTCGGGCAGTGTCATCGACATCCAGGGCTCTTGTGCCCGTTGGCCAGCGGCAAGGACGCCGCGTCGGCCGGTGGCGCGGCATCGTGGGTGCCTGCGCCCAGCGGAGGCCCTGTGGGGTGCCAATACCTAGCCACGTACTGTGAGCTGGGATTTCTCCCACTGCGCGATGGAGGTTCGGCATTGCTTCTGAACGCGTTGTGTGTCACGAACGTTGAGGGGAGCCTGATATGTAGGCAGCGGGTTTCTTGATGCGGTGCTGCACGGAAGATGGGGGATTGGTGGCCCTCCGGAGCCTGTAGTGCTTCCGAAACCCGGCTATCAGGTCTGACCTGGTAGTTCATGCTGCGGCCTCGTACTGGTTGATCAGTCCGCCGAGGACGGGGTTGCGGCGGATCTGGTCTGGCGGGCTGGCGGCGTGATGACGTCCGGGTTGCCATCAGGGGCGCGGAGGCTCATGTCGTGCCCTTGGTGGCTGCGGCCGGTGTTGTAGTGCTCGGCGTATTCGGACAGCACCGCGTGCAGGTGCCTTTCGCCGGTGATGAGCATCCGGTCAGTGCATTCGGCGCGGAGGGTGCGTACGAATCTTTCCGCATGAGCGTTGGACCACATCGTCGACTACACCCGATCCAGATGACCGGTACCGACGCGTCCGTGTGACTCACCCGTTCCACCCGCTGTCCGGCCGCGACTTCGAGTTCGTCGAGCACAAGCTGAACTGGGGTGAGGACCGGGTCTGGCTGCATGACGAGAACGGGCGGTTGTTCTCGCTGCCGGCAGGGTGGATCGATGTGGTGGCGCTGGACCTGTTCGTGGTGATTGAATTGATAGGCCAGGATCCTGGCGACGCAACGGCTGCTGGTGCCTGGCAGGCTGTGGCAGAAGCACGTGAGGCCCTCCGCTCGGAGGCTGAGAAATTCGACCTGCTAATTCGACCGGCGCTCCTGGAAGCGGTGGGTTTGGAACTAGGCGATGACGAATAAGAAAGACAGCTTGCGCGCTGCGCTGAAAGCGCGCCACCTGTATTACAGTCAGGCCAACGCTCCAACCGACGGATCGCCGACGCCCTCGGTACCTCGGATGCCGAGCTTGGACGCGGTGGCGAGCAAGACGTGACACCAAGCTGGCATCCTGGAAAGTGGCAGGTCAAAGGGCGGAAGAATTGGGTCGGGGCGTGAACGCGCTCCTGTCCGTGCCCGTCCGTGCGTCACCCGGTCCCCGGCCCCCAGCGCACGGACACATAGCGGACGGCGGCGGCCCCGAATCCCGACTCCGAACACATAACGGCAGGTTAGGGGCATACAGCTCGAACAGGAGGATAGGGCTGTAAAACCGTCGGCTCAGCCTACGTTGGTTCGAACCCAACACCTGCCACTACCTGCGTAAACGGCCCGCTAGCTGGGATGTCTCGGCGATGCGGGCCGTTTCTTCTTTGTCCCGCGGTGTTTCATCGTGTGCCGCCGTAGTGCGCCGTGTAAGGGTAGTTACGGACGTATAGCGGACGGGGCGGGGGTAGAACCAGCGGTACGGGTAACCGCTCGCCATGCTGCACTCAGCAGCACACGGTGACAATGCTGTGACCAATAGTGCGCTCTGGAAGCAGGATCGGGTCCGGGTGCGCCGGGCCCTGCTGCCGGACAGGGACGCTGTCGCTTCCCCGGAGCGCACGCGCACGGTGCCTCGCGTGCCCATGCCGGCGTGCACGCCGGATTGACCTTTGATCGACCTTTCATGTACCCGCCACGTACCCGTACCCGCCCAGCGAATGTATATCGCGCAGAGTGACCGGGTACGCCGGTCGCCCTGTCGTCGGCCACTGCCGGTCGACTTTGCGCGGCTAGCCGCCGGGCTCACGGCCTGCCTGCTGCTAGCCCGGAATTCCCGGTCTGCGTTCCGGGGGTACGGCCTGCGCGTACGGCTGAAACGCGGCAGATGAGCGCATGCGTGCGGGGGCTCGCCAGAGCCGTACGGATACCGTCGGCGAAGCTTGCCTGATCAGAACAGCTTGACTACTTGGTCGGCCGGGGCGTCACGGCGGACGATGAGCTCGGCCGCCCAGGCTCCGCGGGTCCATCGGTCCGGTTCGGTTGAACTAAATCTCGAGCGTGCCCCCGGTGGACGAGTTGCAGGTGCTGGCCGACTGGCAGGTCACTTGGTACTGATGCCCAGTGCCGCCTATGACTTTCAGCGCGTTGCCGCCACCCGCGCACGCGGGTGGCGGCGGCGATCATGCCACCCGCCAGCAGGCTGCCGCCGCGATCCCGATGATGGCCAGGTTAAGTCGCACTACGGTGCCCCTCCTTTATGGTCACCGATTGCCCGGATGAGCTCCCGGGCGTTTTCACGCGCACAATAACGATTTCGTAGCCCGATGAATAGGCTGCGCGTTACTGTTACTCAGGGCCATCTTTCAGAGTTGAGGCCGGGTTATCCCTGATGCCATTACCGGTACCAGCCGGGCTGGTACTACAGCAGCGTCAGCCGTTAGCGTTGTGGTGGTTGTGGAGTTGACCACTACCGGCTGTGTCAGCGACACGGCCGTTGGGAGTGCCGTTAACAAACGTGGGTCACCCCCGGCAAGTCTTGAGGCTATGAAACCTGGAATATGGGAGATCATGGTGGTACAGCTGACGGCGAAGCACCATCACCTCATGGCGCAGCACGAGGATCTGGGCGTCTTTCGACGCCTGGCTCCGCCCGAGGAGGACTAGCCAGCCGGACACCCGGAGCATGATCTGATACGGCAGACGTACGGACACGAACCGTGATCTTGCCCCAACCCCGATTGCCAGGCCAAATCGCAGCTCAGGGACGGCGCCGGAGTTTCGAAGCGGTACAGGCTCGATTCCAGTCTTGCCCGCCTGGCGCCCTGCGTTTATGTTCATGTCGGGTCCTTCATCCCGGTCAGCCATGGCCCGCGAGCAGAACTCTCACTAGGAGGAGCCAACATGAAGGCGTCAAGGATCATCGGTATTGGGGTTCCCGCACTAATGGCCGTAGCTCTGGTCGGCGCAACTGCCGCGAATGCGTCGGTCCTCGGCCGCGATAGTGCTAACGGTCCCACCCTCGCAGCCGCTGAGCAGAACGCCAGGATCTCACTTCTTGAGGACTGGGGCCCCTGTACGGGCATTACCTACTATGCATATGGGCAGTTGGCTGACGGCACCTGGTGGGTAGACGTAGAGGGGGCGTGCAGGGGTCCTCAATGAACTGGCCCGTACCGATGCCGTTAGGATAATGCGATCTTTAATCGTGGTAAGAGGCCGCGGCTGGCCTACGGTAGTCGCCGCGCCCACCAGTGCGGATCGCGCCATGAGCTGTCCGCTCGGAAACTCGGCCTCGCGCCGTGAGCTGGGGTTTTGCTACAGAACTGGGGATGGCTGGGACCATCTCGGGATGCTGTTGTCCATCACCTACCGCTGGTGAGGCGCCTGTTCGGCCTGCTGGCGGTGATCATCCGCCTGCACCCAGGCGTTCCGCACCCAGTTTCAGCGATCGAGGACGCGACCGCGCAGGAGGTGTGATTCATGAATATCGACTGGTGGCATAGGTTTTCGGCACCCAAGGGGCTCAGGGGACGGGGATTTCGCTCTTATGCCTGGCCAGCCAGGTAGCGAAGTCCTGAAGGCCGGGATTGAGCGCGCGGACGGCGGCCAGGTCGCGGGCGCCGGTGAAGTCCGCCTCGGCATCGTGGTAGTACTGGAACATGTTGCCGACTTCATCGGCAGCGGGGAACCCGAGGGCGCGGAAGGCATCGGGCGTGATCTCGACGGCGGTGACCTTCTCGCCGATGGCGTTGGTGAGGGCCTCGGCCATCTCCGCGGCGGTGAGGTGCTCGCCGGCGATGCTCACCGTCTTGCCGATGAAATCGGCACCGCCCTTGAAGATCGCCAGCGCGCACCTGCCGATGTCCTCGGCGGCGATGCCGGCCAGCCGACTGGCGCCGATGGGGTAGGCGATGATGAGGTCGCCGTCCGGGGTGCGCTGCGGACCGAGCCCGAAGTAGATCAGGTTCTCCCAATAGAACGTGGTGCGCAGGAACGTAACCGGGACGCCGGCTTGGATGAACAGCGCGTCGGACTCGGCCTTGGCATCGAAATGCGGGACCTTGTACGAGCCCTGCAGGGTCGGCATGCGGGTATCGTCCACCGGGATGTGGTCGCGGGTGTCTTCCAGGGTTGACCAGATCGCGTGGCTCAGCCCCGCCGCGCTGGCCGCGCGCGCCAGCGCGCCCGCCTGGGTCAGCTCCTTCTGCCCGGACATGTGCTCCCAGAAGTTGGTCACCAGGTAGGCGCCGTAGGCGCCGTCGAACGCGGCGGTAAGGCTGGATTCGTCGTCGAGATCCGCCCGGACCACCTCGGCGCCCTGGGCGGCGAGCGCCTTGGCCTTGTCACCGCCCGGATCGCGGGTGATCGCGCGGACCGCGAACTCATGCTCCGGATCGGCGAGGATGGCCCGGGCGAGGCCGCCGCCCTGCGCTCCGGTCGCGCCTACCACTGCGATGGTTCTCGTGCTGGACATAGCGATATCTCCTTCGGGTAGCGGACGTGGTCTGCGCAGCTCGCGCCCTGGCCGGTTACTCTTCGGGTGCCGCGTACACCGCGGGAATCCAGTGGCCCGGGTCCGTCACGCCCGATTTGGCCAGCACGCGGTCCCTGGCGTCCTGCGCCAGCCTCCGGACCCGGGCGAAATCGTGCCCGACCAGGACCCCGTCCCGCTTGACCATGTTGCCGTCCACGAAGACCGTGTCCACGAGGTTGGGGTTGCCGGACTCGACGATGGCGCCGGCCGGATAGTTGATCGGCTGCATCCCGTACGCGTCCGTGCGCACCAAGATCACGTCGGCGGCCTTGCCGGGAGTGATGGATCCCACCTGGTCACCGAGCCAAGCGGCGGTCGCGCCGCCCTGGGTGGCGAAGGACAGGACCTCGGTGGCGGTTACCGGGAGAGGATCGACGGCTTGGCCCGCGTCCAGAGCGCTGATGTTCACCAGGTACCGGGTGCCTGCCAGCAGGGCGCGCATCGCGCTGAACATATCCCCGCCTACGGAAGTGCAGACATCGATCGATAGCGAGACCGGGATGCCCCGGTCCCGGGCGCGGAGCGTGGCGAGGCGGCCATGTCCCATATGCATTTCCAGCTCGGGGGCTATGGAGACGGCGCCCCCGGTGCGGGCGATTACGTCGTACTCGTCATCGCGCAGCATGTTGCAGTGCACGTAGGTGGTGCGGGCGTCGGCGAACCCCTGCTCCTCCAGCCACAGCACTGGCAGGCTCTTCCCCCAGCTGCCGTCTCCGACGTGAACGGTGACCGGAATGTCCAGCTCGCGAGCCAGGCCGAAGTCGTGACTCGAGACGTCCTTGGTGGCGAACTGCGGTCCGCGCGGTGCTAGCGCCAGCGTCACCAGCTGGTCCGTGGAGGAGAACCACTGGCTGGCGATGCGCTTGACGTCATGTGACTGCGGTTTGTCACTGACCGGCAGCCACTCGTCGTTGGAATTCCCGTAGGCCCAGACGCACCGGATGCCGGCGTCCAGTACCCCCTGGATGGCGGCATCGGCGTGCTCCGGTGTGTTGTTGTTGTGCGACCAGTCGACCAGCGTGGTGATTCCCGAGTCGAGCGCGTCAAGCATCGCGATCAGGTTGGCCGCGTACATGTCCTCGGGGGTGTAGTTGTTGCCGAGCACGCCGCGGACGCCAGAGAAGTACTGGGGCAGGGTCCAGTCGGTGGACATATGCCGGATCAGAGACTGCCAGGAATGCCGGTGGGTGTCGACGAAACCGGGTAGCGCGATGCGGTCCGTGCCGTCGATAACCTCGGCATCCGTCCCGCCGAGATCCGCGGCGATGGCCTCGATCCTGCCGTCGGCGATGAGGATGTCAGCGGATCGGAGCTCGCCGATGCCGGGATCCTGCGAGAGCACCCAGGCGCCGCGGATGAGGTACCGATTCGACGATGCCATACCTGACTCCCTCATGATCTGCGTTGATCAGCACGGCACGCCGGCATGCAGCTGGCGAGTGTTCAGCACAGTAACGTGATGCTCACCAAGCTTGTCAAGCCTCTCTTCACGATACGGCTGAGCCGCGACCTTCAGTGAACCACTTACCGGCTGGCTACCTCGCATGATCGCACTGAAGACGCTGAGTTTCTGTTGGTTAACGAGCATCTATTCACTGTTCAGTGACACTTGACGCTCTCGTTATCGGCTGTCTAGACTCACGCCACCGGTCAAGTGATCGTTACCGGCAGGTAGCGCCCCTGAAACAACCCGCGACGGGCCGCCATGGGAGGGCCGATGGTTGACGAACAGCTGGCTGAGTACCCAGCGGCCGCTGACGAGCCGTGGCAGCTGGCGGGGCGTTGCTTCGTGATCACCGGTGCGAGTTCAGGGATGGGCGCGGAAACCGCACGGTTCCTGGGTGCCCGGCACACCCGGCTAGTCCTGCAAGGCCGGGATGCGCAGCGGCTCGCGGCGGTGGCAGCGGACGTCGTGAGCGCCGGCGGCGAGGCGATGACGGTCGTCCTCGACCTCGAGGACCCGTCCGCTGCCGGCAGCCTGGCTGAGCAGGCCACAGCGGCATACGGTGCGATCCACGGGCTGGTGCTGAACGCGAGCCTGTTCGATCCCCGCGCGCTGGCCGACACCACCCTGGACAGCATCACCCGCCAGTGGAACACCAATGTGGTCTCCCATTACGTCATCACCCAGGCAGCGGTCGGATCGATGCCGCCAGGATCGAGCATCGTATTCGTCTCCTCCACGACCGCTCAGGCCGGATTTCCCGGATGTTCGGCTTACGCGGCGACGAAGGGAGCGATCGAGGCGGTCTCCCGGTCACTGGCCATCGAACTGGCGCCACTCGGCATCCGGGTAAACACGGTCGCCCCTGGATTCGTCCGGACCCCAATGCTCCAGCCCATCCTCGACGCCACACCCGGCTACGAGGAGCACCTGTTCCAGCAGACCCCGGCAGGCCGGATCGGCAGGCCGGAGGAGATCGCGGCGACCGTTGCGTTCCTGCTATCCGGGATGGCCGCTTACATAAACGGCGTGAGCCTAGCCGCGGACGGCGGCTGGCTCGCTCGCTGAGGACGTCAGCCGGGCGATCCCCGGCCGGTGATTCATGTTCGCGCGCGGTGCCGCCGCCCTTCCGGATCTGTGAGGTCAGCGTGACTGCTCCGCACGACAACGACACTGGCGGCTCGCCTGCCGGCTGGGGTGGCCGTCTCCGGCTGCCCCGCGAGCGTTTCCGGCTGCCCCGCGAGCGTTTCCGGCTGCCCCGCGAGCGTTTCCGGCTGCCCCGCGGGCCTTTCGTCGCTATCTGGCCGGCCACCGCGCTGCTGTTCGCGATCAGCCCTCTCGTGGCGCATGGCAGTGATGGCTCGAGCGCGTTGCGGAGCACGCTTCCGTTCGCGGCGATACTCGCTATCGTCGGCATCGGCCAGACCCTCGTGATCCAGCAGCGTGGCTTGGACCTGTCCGTTCCGGGCGTCATCTCGCTGTCCGCGATCCTGGTCACCAAGCTGCCCGATGGCTCCGACTCGCGGCTGCTGATCGCCGTCATTGTCGTGATCGGGACCAGCGCCGTAGCTGGCCTGGTCACCGGCTTGGCGGTAACCCGGTTCGGAATCACCCCACTCGTCGCCACGCTGGGAGTGAACGCGCTCCTGCTCGGCACCATTTTGCAGATCACCGGGGGAAGCTCGGTCGCCTCCGCACCGCCGGCGCTGGCCAGCTTCACCTTCGGCCGCGTCGTGGGCGTCTCATATCTGCTGCTGATCGCCTTGGCGCTGGTCGCGGGCGTCGCGTTCGTGGTGCGCCGGACCACGACCGGGCGCCGCTTCGTTGCGATCGGGACCAGCGCCGTGGCGGCCCGGGCCGCGGGAATGCCGGTCCGCAGGTATCAAGCGGTGACCTACAGCATCGCCGCGGTCTGCTACGGGCTCGCCGGGGTGCTGGTCGCCGGTTACCTGCAGACCCCTGGGCTGTCGGCGGGCAGCAACTACCTTCTGCCATCGATCGCCGCCGTCGTGCTCGGCGGTACGTCGCTGGCTGGTGGCAGCGGCAGCGTGCTCGCCACCGCTGTCGGAGCACTGTTCCTGACCCAGCTCCAGCAGGTCGTGTTCGGCGCGGGCGCGCCGGCATCGGTTCAGCTCCTCATCCAGAGCATCGCCATCGGCCTGGGGATGGCTCTGCGGAGCATCCCCTGGCGGCGCTGGTTCGGCGGACTCCGCCGTCGGCCTGAGCCGTTTTCTCGTCCGTCGCCAGTCTCTGGCCGAGCACCATCATATGGAGGATCCAGTGATCACATTCAGCATCCGCGCTAGCAGGTGCAGAAATACGCTGTCCGCAGCCGCCGCGCTAGCCTGCGCGCTGGCCCTCGCGGCCTGTTCCAGCAGCTCGTCATCCAGCAGTGCAGGGTCCCCGGGCGGCAGCTCGCCCGCCACCAGCTCGTCCGCCGCGGCGGGGATCAGCCTCAGCACCGCCCAGGAGATCGCCACCTCCGGCATCTCGCCGAGCACCGCCTTCTGCGGAACGAAACCCATCACGCTGGGCATCGAGGACGGGTTCGGTATCAATGCCTGGTCGCAGGAGTCGATGGCCGCTGTCCGGTCCGAGGCGGCGAAGTGCCCCAACGTCAAGACCATCGTCGAGATCGGCGGGGGCGCACTGCCGACCGCCATTTCGCAGATCAATTCCATGGTCGCCCAGGGCGCGAACGCGATCGTGGTCATCCCCGACTTCGGGCAGGCCGAACTGCCCGCTATCCGGGCGGCCACCAATGCCGGCGTGAAGGTCGTGCCGTGGGGCGCTGACCCTGGCGGCACCCCCGGCCAGGACTACGTCACCTATGTCGACTGGAACTCCGGCAACGCCGGTACGCTCTGGGCCAACTGGATGGTCAAGGCGCTAGGCGGCCACGGCAATGTGATCATGACAGGCGGTCCGGCCGGAAACCCGGTGACCACGGCCCAGCTGCGGTCGATCGTCGCCGTTTTCGCACAGCATCCCGGCATGCACCTGCTCACCGGCGGCACGAGCTGGGCCGTGACGAACTGGGACCCGTCCCAGGCTCAGCAGGTGGCTGCCTCGCTGCTGGCCAAATACCCCACGATCAACGGCATCATCTCCGACTACGGTACCGACGCGCTGGCGGAGACGCGGGCGTTCGCCGCCGCGGGGCGTCCGCTGGTGCCCATAGCGTCCTTGGAGGCCAACGGCCTCGGTTGCCTCTACCAGCAGAAATCAACCGGGTCCGGCAGTACCGTCCAGCTCGCGACCATCTCCTCGCGGAACTGGCTCGGCCGGATCGCGGCTCGCAAGGCCATCGCCGCCGCGGAAGGAGTGCCTGACAACGAGCCCAGCACGTTCGACCTGCCGCTGATCGAGGACTCCCTGGGCGGGCTGAAGCCGGTGTGCGCATCGTCGCAGCCGGCGGACTACTACAACTCCAACAAGATTCCCGCCGCTGTCCTTGCCCAGTACGGCAAGGCATAGGAGCGGGAGGGACATATGTCAGCCGAAGTCCTCCGACTCGACCACATCGTAAAGTCCTACCCTGGCGTGCTCGCGCTAAGGGACGTCAGCTTCTCGGTCTGGCCAGGTGAAGTGCACGCGCTTGTCGGGGAGAACGGCGCCGGCAAATCGACCCTGATGGCCGTGGCGGCCGGTGTCGTGGCGGCGGACAGCGGGATGGTCGAGATCGGAGGGCAGCGGCTCACCCGGGCATCGCCGGCGGCGGCGCAGGAGCTGGGCCTGGCCGTGGTGTACCAGCACGCCACCGTCCTTGACGACCTATCCGTGGCGGAGAACCTGCTGTTCTCACTACCGCCAGGTCGCCGTCCCGCGCGTTCCGATGTCCCGGAGTGGGCCAGGACTCACCTGGCCGGAGTTGGCGCGGACATCCCGCCTGGCACCCGCGCGAGCGAATTGACCATTGCCCAGCGTCAGCTGGTGGAGATCGCCCGGGCCCTGGCACTGGAGGCCAAGGTCCTGGTGCTCGACGAGCCGACAGAATCGCTGACCGAGACCGAGAGCGCGCGGCTGTTCGAGCAGGTCGAGCGGCTGCGCGCGGCGGGCACCGCGGTGGTGTACATCTCGCACCGGTTTCCTGAGGTGCAGCGCATCGCCAGCCGGATCACGGTGCTCAGGGACGGTGAGATCCGGGGCACCTTCGACGCGGACGCGGTGACCGAGCAGGACGTGCTGCAGCTGATCGTCGGGCGCGAAGTGTCGCACGTCTTTCCGGACAAGCCCGCCCGGGTCACGGCGCGGCATGCCCAGGCCCTGCTGACGGCACGCGGGCTGTCTGGGCACCGCTTCGCCGGCGTTGACCTGGAGCTTAACCCGGGTGAGATCGTCGGCCTGGCCGGCGTGGAGGGAAACGGCCAGCGCGAGTTGCTGCGGACGCTGGCCGGCCTGCTGCCCAGTGCCGGGGAAATCGATGCCGGCGGGCAGCGGGTGACCGGGCTAACCCCGGCTACCGCGGCCGCCCGCGGCATCGTCCACCTGCCTGGCGACAGACACACCGAGGGAGCGTTCTTGCCGCTGTCGGTGCGGGAGAACTTCTCCGCGCTGATCTTGCCGAAGCTGGCTCGCCTGGGCGTTGTCGACCGGGCCCGCGAGCAGACCAGGGCGCTGGAAGCGATGGCGGTGCTGAATATCCGCGCGCCCGGCATCGAGGCCGCGGTGACCAGCCTCTCCGGCGGCAATCAGCAGAAGGTGGTCTTCGCCCGGTCCCTGGCCGCCGAGCCGGTCGTCCTGCTGGCTGACGAGCCCACCCGCGGTGTAGACGTCGGGGCCCGGATCGAGATCTACCGGTTGCTGCGCGATTTCGCCAACGCCGGGCACGCGGTGCTCGCCCTGTCCAGCGACGCGGTCGAGCTGGCGGGTCTGTGCGACCGCGTCCTGGTCTTCTCCCGTGGCCGGGTGGTCCGCGAACTGGCCGGCCAGGACCTGACCGAACGGGAGATCACCGGAGCCGCCATCCTGGCCCCCCGCGACCAGCCCGCCGCCGCGGCAGAGCCCGCGGAACCCACCGCTACGAAACCCGCCCGCCGGCGCTGGCGCGGCAGGCTGCCCGCCGCGCTCGGCAGTGATCACTTCCCGGCTGCCGTGCTTGCCGTCCTCGCGGTGCTGCTGGCCGTGTACACCGGGGGCCGCAACGGGCGCTTCCTTGACTCCTACAATCTGTCAAGCACGATGCTGCTGGCCGGCATCGGCATCTTCGTGGCCGGCGGTCAGCTGACCGTGCTGCTGGCCGGCAGCATCGACTTGTCGGTGGGCCCGCTGATGGGCCTGGTGGTCGTGATCATGTCGTTCTTCGCCAGCTCCGGCCATGGCGTGCCGGGGCTGCTGGCGGGCATCGTGGTCTCGCTGCTCGCGGGCGTCGGCGTCGGAGCGATGAACGTCATCGGCATCCGCCTGATCCGGCTGCCCGCGGTGATCGCCACCTTGGTGACTTACATCTTCCTGCAGGGCCTGGCGCTGGTGCTGCGGCCGTCCCCCAGCGGATACATCGATACCTCGGCCATCCGCGTGCTGCAGGACAAGGTCGGCGTATTCCCGGTGGTCACGCTGATCTCGGTGGCCATGCTGCTGGCGTGCCAGTGGCTGATGCGCCATTCCCGGCTGGGCGTGGAACTGCGGGCGGTCGGGTCGGCGGAGCCGCGAGCCAGGCGCATGGGCGCCCGGGTGGAGCGAACGTTCGTAACGGCCCACGTCGCCTGCTCGGTATACGCCGTCCTGGCCGGCCTGACGCTCACTAGCGTGGTTGGTGTCGGCCAGGCCGGCCTGGGCGTTGAGTACACGCTGACCAGCATCACGGCGGCAGTGCTCGGCGGCGCGAGCATCTTCGGCGGGCGTGGTTCCTACCTGGGTGCCCTGATCGGGGCGCTGCTGATCCAGGAGATCATCGCGGCCACCAGCTTCCTAGGTCTGGGCGCGGCCTGGCAGGAATGGCTGCCGGGCCTGCTCATCCTGGCTGGCGCCGGGCTGTTCTCGCGCGCACGAGGCCGGGCGGGTTCCTTGCTCCAGGCCGGGATCACCGCTGGCTAGCCGCGGAGCTTCGCGCGTGCCCCGCTCACAGCAGGCCCGGCAGATGACTCGAGCTCGCGGCGCCCGGCTGTCCCGTCACGCGGTTGTCCTCGCGCCTGGCGATCACCACCCAGATGCCGGTGCACGGCTCGTCATACGGGTTGCTCAGCCGGTGCGGGGTCGTGGAGTCAAAGTGGATGGAGTCGCCGGGGTCGAGATGGTACAGGTCGAACCCGATCTGGATGTCGATCCGGCCGCTGATGATGTACCCGTACTCGCGCCCGCCGTGCCGCATCATGTCGTTTTCCGGGCAGGATGCGCTACCTGGCGCGTAACGGACATGCAGGAAGTCCGTGTACGGGTCGTCGTCGTGAGTCAGCCGTTCCCAGACCACCCCGGAAAGCCGGATCTGGCGCCGTCCGTGCGTGCGCTGGACCGGTGCGCCGATCCGGGGCCAGGTCGCGGTGCGCGGATCCCAGGCCATCTGCTGGCCGCCGGCCCGGTCCAGGGGCGCGAAGGCGTCTGCCGCCGTGACCGCCTGGTCCCGATCGGGACCGTCGCCGGTCAGCTCGTCCAGCGATGTGCCCAGCTCGTTGACGAACGCGTACAGCGTTCCGACGGATGGATTGGACTTGCCCCGCTCTACCTGGGAGACAAAGCTCGCCGAGACGCCGATCCTGCGGGCCAGTTCGCGCAGCGAGATGCCGCGGGCCATGCGCACCGCGCGCAGCCGCCGCCCGATCTGGTCTGGGGCGACGCGCTGGTCCTGCTCGCCGGCCGTCGGCTCCGTCATCGTGCCTGCTCTCCTCGCCGCGGGCGCCGCCGTCCGGACGGCGCGCCATTCGGTGTACACAACGTTAAGTAACACTACACGCTTGAAAGGAGCGGCTCAGTGGGTATCGCCACCTACGGTTCCTCGTCCCCGGATTGGGAGCGGCGGATCGATATCGACGCGCTGCGCGGCGATCGGCTCGCCCGTCTCGATGCCAAGCTGGCGGAATCCGAGCTGGGTGCGCTGCTGAGCTTCGATTTCGCCAACATCCGGTACATGACGTCAACCCACATCGGTACCTGGGCGATGGACAAGCTCATCCGATTTGCCGTGCTGCCGCGGAACGGCAAGCCCATCGTCTGGGATTTCGGCTCCGCGGCGCGCCACCATCAGCTGTACAGCCCGTGGCTGGACGACAAGGACGGCGGCAGCCGGTCACGGCCCGGCATTTCCACGCTCCGCGGCGCGTTCCACCCCGGCGCGGGCATCGCGGACGAGGTCGCAAGGAAGATCAAGGTGGTGCTCGACGAGCATGGCCTCGCCGGCGCGCCGCTCGGCGTCGACGTTATCGAGCCGCCGGTTCTGTTCGCGCTGCAGCGGGCCGGGATCACCGTGGTCGACGGGCAGCAGGTCTGCCACGAGGCCCGCCGCATCAAGACCCGTGACGAGATCGCATTGCTGGCACAGGCGTGCTCAATGGTCGATGCCGCCTACGAAGGCCTCTACGAGTTTCTGCGACCGGGCGTCAAGGAGAACGAATGCGTCGGCCTGGTCAGCAAGATCCTCTATGACCTGGGCTCGGAATACGTGGAAGGGGTCAACGCGATCTCCGGCGAGCGCTGCTCACCGCACCCGCACGTGTACTCGGACCGCGTCGTGCGACCAGGCGACCCCGCGTTCTTCGACATCCTGCACAGCTACCAGGGATACCGCACCTGCTACTACCGGACGTTCGCGGTCGGCAGCGCGTCACGGGCGCAACGCGATGCCTACCGCCGGTGCAGGGAGTACATGGACGAGGCGATCGCGCGGGTCCGTCCGGGCGCGACCACCGCGGACATCGTCTCGGCCTGGCCGGCCGCGACCGAGTTCGGATTCGCCGACGAGGAGGCCGCGTTCGGCCTGCAGTTCGGCCACGGTGTGGGCCTGTCGATATGGGAGAAGCCGATCTTCTCGCGGTTGGTCTCCTTCGACCACCCGGAGATACTCGAGGAAGGCATGGTGTTCGCGCTGGAGACCTACTGGCCCGGGTCCGACGGCTGGTCGGCGGCCCGGATCGAGGAGGAACTCGTGGTCACCGCAGAAGGATGTGAAGTGATCACGAAGTTCCCCGCCGAGGACCTGCTCGTCGCCGGGCCGCGGTACATCGCGGCCGGGGGACCGCTCCCGGCGGCCCGCGAGGCGCAGTCCCACCTCAATACGGCGCGGTCCGCCGGCCGGCCGGGCGATGCCGGATGACGACCGTACCGGCGATGATGCGGGCCGCTGTCTATTTCGGTCCGGGTGACGTCCGTATCACGGCGATCCCCGTTCCTGAGCCCGCGCCGGGAGAGGTGCTGATCAAGGTGGCGGTGGCGGGCATCTGCGGAAGCGACGCCGCTGAGTACGCGCATCCGCGCTTGATCCGCACCAAGGCGGACGGGTCCACGGACGTGGTGATACTCGGGCACGAGTTCGCGGGCGAGATCGTCGCTCTCGGGCCAGGGGTGTCCGCCGGCCTGCTCGGCCAGCGCGTCGCGTGCGGCGCGGGTATAAGTTGCGGGGACTGCGCGATGTGCGCGCGAGGCCGGACGAACCTGTGCGCGTCATACCACACGCTCGGCTTCCAGCGCGATGGCGGCATGGCCGAGTACGTCACCGCGCCAGAGTCCATTTGCGTGCCGATCGGCGAGCGTGGCCTGAGCACAGACACCGCCGCGCTCGCTCAGCCGATGGCGATCGCGGTGCATGCTCGTTCTCGCGGCCAGGTACGCGACGGCCAGGTGGTGCTCATAATCGGCGCGGGCGGCATCGGCGTGTTCCTGACGTACGCGTGTGCGGCCGCCGGCGCGGAGGTCTGGGTAGCTGACATCGTCGATGACCGGCTGGCCCTGGCCGGCGCGCTCGGCGCCACGCGAGTGATCAACTCCCGCACCGTCGAGCCTGCGGTCGCGCTGGCTGGCGCCGGCGCACAGGCCGAGACAATCTTCGAGGTCAGCGGGTCGGCCGCGGGCCTGGACGCCGCCCTACGGACGGCACGTCCCGGCGCGCGGCTGGTCGCGGTCGGCATCCAGGAATCGTCTGGCCAGGCGCGTTTCGCCGACTGGACGCTGCGCGAGTACGACATCCTCGGCGCCGTTGCCCACGTGTGCGCAACGGACCTGCCTGCCGCGCTCGACCTGCTGGCCGCGGACGGGGCGGCCTGGACCCGTATCGCCCCGGCCGTGCTTCCGCTGGACGCCCTGGTCGAGGACGGCCTCGTCGCGCTCGGGGCCGGCAGGCCCGCCCGCATCAAGACCCTGTTCGATCCCGGCGCTACCACACCGCGGGCAGCCGCCCATGCCTAGCAAGTACGAGAAACCACCGCCGTTATGATGAGATTCCTTGTTTTCATAACGGCAGTGGTACTTCCATTGATGACGTGTTAACCGTCAGCCGAGATGCCCCGATGATGACGAGGGTCCGCCGTCTGGCCTGCCGGATCTCGGTATGCACGTCGGCGAAGCCGGCGGCCTTCAGGTCATCGGCTAGCTGACCGGCCCGGCGGATCAGACTCGAAGGACGCGAAGAACGGCAGATCCCGTACGCCGTGAGCTGCGTCAGCCCGGCTCCGGATCAGCTCAAGAACCGGGCGAACCTCCGCTTCGGGAAGCTCGTCCACTAGGTGATGCAGTTCTTCACGCATCGCACTCATGCAGCCAGTTTAGGAACACCGGCCAGAGAAGGCAGTTCTCCGAGCCGGGGTGGGACTCCGTGTCCTTGGGCAGAATCTGCGTCCGCAGCTAACCACGTGACGCCTGGACGACTGGGGGCACTGCGGCGGCGCCTGGGGAGTAGGGGAGCTTGCGGGGGTCGGGGGAGCCGAGGCTGGTGTACCCGGGTGCGCGCTTGGCCAGCGATGAGGCGAGCACTCCGACCTGCTCGTCGTGGTAGTCGTGGACTTCGGCGGTGGCTTTGCCGTCGTAAGGGCGCAGGATCCGCCCGGCGTACTGCAGGAGACGTTTCTTGCTAGCGACGGGGGCGGTGAGGAAAAGGGTGTCCAGCGGCGGGCAGTCGAACCCTTCTCCCGCGTAGGGTCCGGTAGCCACGGCGAGCAGCGCGCCGGCGATCGTCTCCAGGTGCCCGGTCCAGTTAGTGAGGACGAGGCAGCTCCGGCCCTGGCTCAGGGCGGCTGCGACGTCGGCGGTAACTTGCTGGTTGCCTCGTCGCTGGCGATGAGGTCCTTGTAGATAAGGGCCATCCCGCCGGGCGTAGTCGGGCTGGCGCCTCCGGTGTAGCGGTAGGCGGTCGGGTGGACGTGCACACACTTGCGGTGTCGCCCGGCCCGCACAGGACAGGGCGCGCCGCGTCCGGCGGCGGCATGGTGCGGGCTATCGGTCGGCGGGCAGGAGGCGGAATGAGTCGAATGTGCGGCTGAGCGGTGTGATCGCGCGGAAGTGACGCTGATCAGTGGTGAGGATCTCGTTGGTGTCGTAGCGGTCCGCCAGGACGGCGTTGACCGCGTCGGTGATGCCGATCTTGAGGTCGCGATGCCGGGCGGCCAGGCTCCGGGCGGTGCGCACGTCATCGACGTCCACGTCGGCGATCTCGTAAGCGCCGCTGGTCAGGTCGTCGATGACCGCGAGTTCCTGGGCGACTCCGGCCTTATCCAGCACCATGTAGTCGATCTCGGCGAGCACCAGCGGAGAGACCACGGGCGGCTCGGCGGCTGCGCGGAGGATGTCCCGGATCGCCTCTGATAGCGGGTGCTTCGCTGCCGTCCCTGCCAGGTAGCCGGAGGTGTCGATGATCAGGCGCCCCACAGCTGATCCTCCGGCCCGGCCGCACCGAACCCGGAGGACAGGTGTTCATCGACGTGATCGGCGATCGATGGGTCTATGTCGAGCCTGGGCGGATTCGGCCTGGGACGCTCGGGTTCCTCCGCGAGCAGGCGGCTGATCGCGTCCCGGATCAGGTCTGCCTCGCTGCGGTGCTGCCGGTGCGCGGCAGCCGACAGGCGCCGCTTGGCGTCCAGCGGCAGGTATACAGTGGTCCGCGTCATCGTCATGCCATATATGGTAGTCACCACTCCTGAGGCTGTCACCGTAGCCGCCTCAAGGGGCAGCATCCCGATCGCGGCGCGCCTCGTCCTGGATCACCCCGGGAATCTTGGAGGCTCTGATACCTGGGAGGATTCAGGGCCATGGCGGCACAGCGGAAGTATCCGGAGGAGCTGCGTGAACGCGCGGTGAAGATGGTGTTCGAGGTCCGGGAGCGGGAGGGGAAGGGGCACGGGGAGCCCCCGGAGTGCCGAGGTTCCCGTTACGGCGAGAGCGAGAACGTCTTGGCATGGGACCTTGGGTCCATTTCACGCTGGGCGCTTTGTTGCCTGTGCGCCGCGTGGGGCGCGGTCTGCCCTGGTGGCGTCCCACGCTGGGATGGGTCCGTCGTCGGCCCGGGAGCCCGGGCCAGGCTCCCGCCGAGTGGGGCCGCCGTCGCCTGGCGTCGTCGCATGCCGCTGCCGGCGGCCCGGATCGGAGACCTCGGCGCTGACGGGGATGCGGTGCGGCTGGCCGGTTGGCGGGTCCTTGGGGACCTGCTGCCTCGTGAGGCCCAGGGCGCGGGAGAGCCGGGCGGGCAGGTACCAGTTGGCCGGGCCGGTCAGGTGCATGACGGCGGGCAGCAGCATGCTGCGGATGAGGACCGCGTCGATGAGGACGGAGAAGGCGAGGCCGAAGCCGAATTCCTGGAGCAGGTGGTGCCCGCCGGGCAGGAACGAGCCGAAGACCACGATCATGATCCCGGCGGCGGCGGCGGTGACGATGCGGGTGCTGTGGGCCTGGCCAGCGGCGACGGCGGCATGGTTGCGCCAGGCTGGGTCTTCGGGGCGGGAGCGCAACAGCCGCCATTCTTCCTGCATGCGGCTGACGGTGTAGACCTCGTAGTCCATCGACAGGCCGAACAGGACCGAGAACATCACGACGGGCAGGAACGCGTCCACGGGCCCCGTGCCGGACAGGCCGAGCAGTGAGGCGCCCCAGCCCCTGGTGAACACGGTGGTGATCGCGCCCAGTGCCGCGACTACCGAGATCAGGTTGAGCAACGAGGCGGTCAGCGGGATGAGCAGGCTGCGGAATACCGCAGCGAGCAGGATGAACGCCAGGATGACGACGACGGCGACGAACAGCGGTAGCTTGCTGCCCAGGACGTGCGCGAAGTCGATCGCGGAAGCTGCTTGGCCGCCGACGTGGGCGACGAGGCTGCTGCCGTGCTCGGCTTGGGGAATCAGGCTGTCGCGCAGCGTGGCGACCAGCGTAATGGTCCGCTGGTCCTGCGGCGCGGTGGCCGGGTAGAGGGTGGCGAGCACAGCGTGCCGGTCGGGAGAGACCTGCGGGGCCGTGACGCTGGCGACCCCTGGCGTGCGCGCCGCGGTTGCCAGCAGCCGGCTGAACGCGGCTTGGTCGCCGGGGCTGCTGACCTGGCCGGCCAGCTCGAGGGGGCCGTTGAACCCGGGGCCGAAGCCGCCGGCGAGGACGGCGTAGGACTGGTGGGTGGTCCAGCCGGCCGGGTCGGTGCTGGCGTCGGAGGTACCCAGCCGCAGCCCCGCGACGGGCAGCGCGATCAGTGCGATCACCGCGAGGGAGGCAAGCGCGGTCACCAGGCTGTGCCGTTCCACCATGCTGGCCCAGCGTGAGCCGGCGCCCCGGGGGTTCTCCCGGGCCGGGCCGTTGCCCGTCAGCGCGGCGCGCTCGCGGCGGGAGAGCACCTTCGGTCCGAGGAAGCCAAGCAGTGCGGGCAGCAGGGTGAGGGCGGTGGCGATGGTCAGCGCGACGGTGACGGCGGCTGCGGCGGACAGGCCGTCGAGGAAGCTCACGCCGAGCGCGAACTGGCCGAGCAGCGCCAGGCACACGGTCAGGCCGGCGAACAGGACGGTGCGCCCGGAGGTGGTCACGGCCTCGGCGACGGCGTCTTCGTAGGAGCGCCCGGCCCGCACGGCGGCCCGGTGCCTGCTGACGATGAAGAGCCCGTAGTCGACGCCGACGCCCAGGCCGATCAGCACGGCGAGGTCGGTCGAGGCGCTCGCGACGGTCAGGCCGTGGCTGAGCAGCGTGATCGCCGAGGAACCGATGCGCCGGGTGAATCCCGAGCCGCGGCTCGACTGGACCGACCTGGCCCTGCTCGCGGCGCTGTCCCGGATGCTGCCCAGAGAGCGGCGCCTGTACCGGGTCGTGACCCCGGGAACGCTGCTGCGCTGGCACCGCCGGATGGTGACCAGGAAGTGGACCCAGCCCCGGTCACCGGGACGGCCACCGCTCGACAGCGAGTTCGCCGAGCTGATCGTCCGGCTCGCCAGCCAGAACCGGACCTGGGGCGTCGTCCGCATCCAGGGCGAGCTACGCCGCCTGGGACACCGGATCGGCGCGGGCACGATCCGCAAGATCCTGCGCAGCCGGCGCATCCCGCCCCCGGCCGTCCGCGATGACCAGTGGCGCGCATTCCTGCGCGCCCACGCTCGGTCCATCCTGGCGATCGACCTGTTCCACGTCGATTGCGCGTTCTCCCTGACCCGGCTGTATGCCGCGTTCGTCATCGAACGCCGGACCGCCGGGTCCACCTG
>Ga0070741_10005548_pt1 | contig 27884 bp, 21 predicted proteins | sample Coa_R1_4_FD_66440 | JGI IMG/M metagenome (GOLD analysis project Ga0070741, IMG submission 66440) | Surface soil microbial communities from Centralia Pennsylvania, which are recovering from an underground coalmine fire - Coalmine... | ecosystem: Environmental > Terrestrial > Soil > Unclassified ...
ATGATCGCCCCGGAGCCCTTTAGATCCAGCTTTGCCGCTTCCTTGCGCAGCCGCTCGCGCGCGCCCTCCTCGAGCCGACGCGACACTCCAATGCCCTCGCCGTGGGGAGCGAGGACCATGTAGCGGCCGGCGATCGTGAGCTCCATGGAAAGCCGCGCGCCCTTGGTCTTGAGCGGGTCCTTGACAACCTGGACGACAATCTCCTGGCCGGGCTTGAGCATGTCTGTGATCTGGCGGCCCTCGCGCGAAGACCCGCGCCCACGACGGGGAGCATCGACGCCGGGCAGGACGATCTCATCGACGTGCAGGAATCCGTTTTTGTCGAGGCCGATGTCAACGAATGCCGCTTCCAACCCGGGAAGGACGTTGTCAACGCGGCCCTTGTAGATGTTGCCCACGATCGAGCGGTTACCGCGGCGCTCGAGATACAGCTCCGCGACGCGGTAGCCCGCGCCCGGGGAGGTTTGCTTACGGCGCCGGCCGTCCGGCTTGGGGGCGACGGTTCCCGTCGCCTCTAGCAGCGCCACTCGGGTTTCGGCACGGTCGACGCTGACCAGTACTTGTTTCTTCAATTCTCATTCAGTCCTTATGTAAGTGTTGGCGCCGCGGCCGCCCTAAAGCGGCGCGGCCGTCAGGAAACTAGTGATCGGCTCTTGCTTTCGGTCGCCATTCGAGCCTGTATATGAATTGATTCCAGCAGGCCGACAGCGATCAGGGTCACAACAACCGAAGAGCCGCCGTAGGAGACCAGGGGCAGTGGTATCCCGGTGATGGGCATGATGCCAATCGTCATTCCCACGTTCACGAACACCTGGAACATGAACATGGCCAAGATGCCGCCGGCGACCACGGTCCCGTACAGGTTCTTGGACAAGGTGACAATGCGCAGCGTGCGCCAGATGAGTAGCGCGTAGAGCGAAAGCACGACGGCTGCCCCAACGAAGCCGTAGGTCTCTCCCAGCGCGGCGAACACGAAGTCCGTGTTCGGTGCAGAGAGGTAGCCCAGGCGTGTCTGGGTGGCGTGCACGCCCCGTCCCAGCTTGCCCCCCGAACCAATCGCGATCAGCGACTGGTGGATGTTCCAAGTCTGGTTCTGGGGGTTCTGCGAGGGATGCAGAAAGCCGGTGAGCCGCTGCATCTGGTAGGGCTTGAGCACGTGTACGCCAATTGCCGGCGCCACCACCAGCACGATCACGATCGCCGCTACCGCCAGGGTGGCAAGCGCGAATAAGTGCTTCCACGGAGTTCCCGCCACGAACAGCACGACGAATCCGATAACCACGGACACCATGGCCGTTCCGAGATCCGGCTGGGGCAGCACCAATAGCGCTGGGATCAGCGCCAGCAGCACTATGCGCAGGGTGGTTCGTACCTCGTGCAGCCGTCGCGAGCGGTCGGTTATGAAGGCCGCCAGCGAGAGAATGAGGAGAATCTTGCCGAACTCGGACGGCTGCACCTGGAAAAGCGGGAGCGGAATCCAGCGATGGCCACCCTGTACGGCGGGCATCCCCAGCACGATCAGGTCGAGCAGGATCATCACGCCGTAGAAGCCGTACTTGTATTCACGGAACCGCGTGTAGTCGATCCGCGAGAGCACAATGGCCACGAGGATTCCTGCCCCCGCATAGATGGCCTGCCGCTCCACATAGTGTGTGCCGGTGGCGCCCGCGATGGCGCCATGAAGGGTGATGAGCGAACAGGCGATCAGCCCCAGAGCGCTCAGCGCCAGCAGGGGGTCGGCCCGGCGGAAGTAGCGCAGCCGCGCCGGAGCCTCCTCGCGGACACCCTGAATCGCGGTTACGTTCACAGTGTTCTCGAGGTGCCGGGGACGTATTGGCCCTTCTTGCCGAAGAACCACTGCGAGAGGATCTCGCGCGCGACGGGTGCTGCCCCGATCGCGCCAAACCCGCCGTTTTCGACCTTCACCACTACGAGGATCGGCTTCTTCGTCGCCCATGCCGGAACGAAGCACGCATACCAGGCTGTGTCCTGCTGCCCATTCAGCTGCGCGGTGCCGGTCTTTCCGTAAACCTGCTTGGGGAAATTGCCGAACACGGCATCTGACGTGCCGCCACCGCTCTGAGCCGCTTCGTGCATGCCCTGCCGGATCGCGGCGAGGTACGTAGGGTTGATGTGCATGCGCCTGACCGGGGGCGGGTCGATCCGCTGCAGCACCGTGCCGTTGCCGGACTCGATCGCCGAGCCGACGTGCGGTCGCACGACATTACCCCCGTTGGCGATCGCCGAATAGGCGACCGCGAGTTGAAGCGGCGACACCTGGACGTCGCCCTGTCCGACCGCGAGGTTGACGTTATCGCCCGCCGACCACGGTCGTCCGTCGGAGATCCCGCACGAGGAGTGCTTCCCGCGGCCCTTGAATGGCCCGACGCCCTGCTCGCATTCGCGCTCTAGCCGGTCGATGTGCGACCGCCACGCTGGGGTCGGCAGGTTGCCGGCGTAAGCGCCACCGAGGTCGACTCCCGGGAGTCGACCGATCCCGTACAGGCTTGCCCAGTGCTGAAGGGCTCCGCCACTGGGACGCTCCCGGTTCATGAGGGCACCCAGGTTGTAGAAGAAGACGTCGTCGGAGACCTTGATCGCGCTGACCAGGTTGAGCACGCCGTTGGCGGCCCCTCCCGCGTTTTGCCGGCATACCCCCCCGAGGCAGAACTGGCCGGTGTCGTCGTAGGTCTGATCGAGGCTCCACGCGCCTGACTCGAGCGCGGCTGTGGCGGTGATCGGCTTGAACGTCGACCCCGTCGGACCGACGCTCTGGATGGCCCGGTTGAGCAGGGGATAGTCGGAGCCGGGGTTGTTGAGCCGCGCGTAGGCCTGCTTGGAGATTGCCTTGGTGAAGATGTTCGGGTTAAACGTAGGCAACGACCCCATCGCGTAGATCTGGCCGTTCTGCGGGTCCATGGCAACGAACGCACCGCCATGGCCCGGCGCATTTGTATCGATCGACTGCTGCAGCGCCGACTGACCCACGCGCTGGAGGTTCATATCGAGCGACAGCTTGAGTATGTGGCCAGGTAGCGGCGCCCGCTGCCTGAGGAAGCGAACGAAGTCGCCGGCGGCGTCGACCAACACCCGCTCAGCGCCGTCGCGCCCCTGGAGGTAGCGGTTGTAGTACCACTCGAGCCCTGACTGGCCGACGACATCCTGTTCGGAGGCGCCCGCGAAGCGCGGATCGTTGCTCTTGAACTCGCTCGGCGTGATCGGACCGACCGTCCCGAACAGCTGCGCCGCGAGCGAGCCGAGTGGATAGGACCGCTCATATACCTGCTCGACTTGAACTCCCGGGAAGTAGTTCTGGCGCTCCAGGACGTAGAACTGCACCGCGCGAGACACGTTCTTCTTGATCGTCACGTTGGCGTAGGGAATCTGGGCCTGCTGCTGTGCGATGTCGCACTGGATCGTCCCCAGATGCTCGATCGCAGGACGCGTTTGATTTGGGACCGCAACCGGGCAACGCCGGCGCTTCGAGGACAGCCCTAGGACACGATCCAGGCGATGAAACTCGGCGGCCTTTGCGCGGGCCGACCCTGGAAGATGCGGAACCGCCAATTGCACATCCAACGCACGCGTGTTGTCGACCAGGAGATGGCCCTGCGAGTCGATCACCTCACCCCTCGGGGAAGGTATCTCGAGCGATCGAATGCTTCCGTTGGCGCTTGCCTGAGCGACGTACTTTTGGCCCGAGAGGATCTGCAGAAACCAGAGCCGGAAGAAAAGGATTGCGAACAGCGCCAGCGCGAAGCCGCCGAGAAACGTCACCCGCCGCGCCAGCTGCGGGGTCAACATCGGCGGACGGCGCTGATCTCCGGGAGGCTGGATCATTTGAGGTCAGAACGTGGAAGAGGGCCGAAGCGCTCGCCGGACTGGTGCAGGGGACTGAGGCCGCCGGTCGTGTAGCGCCGCCCACGTCGCCGTCGAGGGTCCTCCGGCACCGCCCCGCGCAGCGTGCGTCGCACGATCGCGTATACGGGCAGGGAGATCAGCGTGTTGATGAGGATCGTGACGAAGATCTGTTGCACCAGTAGCCCGCTCACTGGCGCATTGACCCCGAGCAGGAACTGCAGCATCGCCATCCCGACCTGTGCCACGGCGGTAGCAGCTGCTCCTGCCGCGACCGGTACCAGTCCATGCGAAGGATCGCGCAGCTCGCGCACGCGACCGGACCAGTAACCGATGAGCAGGTACAAGAGCGACGTGATCCCGAGCGTCTGAACCAGCAGGAGATCGACGAGAAGGCCCGCGCCGAACCCCATCACCGCCCCCGTCATCGACCCGCATAACAGTCCAACCGACATCACCACCAGCGGCATCACGTCGGCGCTGACTCCGAAGAGCGTGATCTGGGAGATGGCGGCGTCCTGGATCACCACCGCCACCAGAGCGAGGAGGACGAGCCGGAGGATGAGGTTGGTGCGCAGGCTCATGGCACCTGCGCGCGAATCGCCGGGGCGTGCGGTGATGTCAGCACCTGCACGACCGAGAGATGGCGCAGGTCTGCTGCCGGCGACACCTGGACCTGGTTGTTGTTGATCAGATTGTTTGCGCTGGCGTTCGAGACCTGGCCGATGGGGATGCCACGCGGATACAGCGAATTGAGGGGGCCGGACTTGTAGCCGGCCGTCACGACGAGCTGGCCCAGCTGCGGCCCCGGCTGGCCCGGGACGATGCGCGGGAGATCCTGGAGCAGCATCTCGTTGGGGTTGCCGACCGCCGGGACCAGTAGGCCCGTGTCGCCCTTTTTGTCCTGGACCTGCGCAGCGACATTGACCGAGTGATCCGTGATCAGTTGGACGACTGAGACGGTCGGGTCAACGGTCGAGACCTTCCCAACCAGCGCCCCATCGCCGATCACGGGCTGATCGACCTGTACGCCGTCGTCCGAGCCCTTGTCGATCTCGATTGTCTGATACCAGAGCGTCGGGTCGTGCCAGATCACGTCGGCGGTAACCGGCTTGTAGTGGGAGATGTTGTCGGTCGCGTCGAGGTGAACCTCCCTGCTCAGCTGGCGGTTGAGGAGCTGGGCCTCCTGCGCCTGCGCGAGCTCGCTGGTCAGCCGCTCCACCTTCTTGCGCAGCTGGGTGACCTGCGAGCGGGCATGGAAGGTGTCCGAGAACCAGCCGGCGATGTCACGAACGGGCGACAGCACCGTGCTCGCGCCCTGCTGGATCGGCGAGAAGATCTGAACGATCCCGCGCTGAATCGTGTGCAGCGGGCTCGACGGTGGCCCGCCGAAGTATGCAGTTAGCAGAATCAGAGATGCGGCAACGAGGGCTACAAGCGCAACCCGTCGACGCCGTACTCGTTTGTCGTGCACGGGAGATCTCTCTCCAAGAGCTCGCTGCTCGCCGTTGCCACCAGATTTATCAAGACCCTAGTAGCGGCGGTTGCGATTGCGTGAATTCTTACTTGAACGGTGGATGGCCTCGAACTCCTCCAGCGACCTCCCGGAACCAACCGCCACACAAGTCAGCGGCGACTCCGCAAGATGGGCCGGCATTTGCGTCTCGGCGCGCAGCCGCTCATCCATCCCCTGTAGCAGCGATCCCCCTCCTGCAAGCATGATGCCACGATCCATGATGTCGGACGCGAGTTCGGGCGGCGTACGGTCGAGTGTCTCCTTGACCGCGTCCACGATCTGCGAGACCGGCTCCTCGAGCGCACCGCGAATCTCCTCGCTGGTCAGCACCACGGTCTTGGGAAGGCCGGAGACCATGTCCCGACCGCGGATCTCCGCCTGGACCTCCTCGGGCATCGGGAAGGCCGACCCGATCTCGAGCTTTACCTCCTCGGCCGTCTGCTGGCCGATCAAAAGTTTGTACTCGCGCTTGACGTAATTGATGATGGCCTCGTCGAGTTCGTCTCCGCCGACCCGGATGGACTCCGAGACGACGATCCCACCCAACGAGATGACCGCCACCTCGCTGGTCCCGCCGCCCACATCCACGACCATCGAACCCGTGGGCTCGCCCACAGGTAGGCCGGCGCCGATCGCGGCTGCCATCGGCTCCTCGATCAGGTACGCCTGACGGGCTCCCGCCGACAGGCAGGCCTCCTCCACAGCGCGCTTCTCGACTCCGGTCACGCCGCTGGGTACGCAAACCACCACGCGCGGATGGGCCCAGCGGTTTTGATGGACCTTCTGGATGAAGTGGCGCAGCATCTCCTCGGTGACCTCGAAGTCCGCGATCACCCCGTCTTTGAGCGGCCTGATCGCCTGGATCGTCCCCGGGGTGCGACCGAGCATGCGCTTGGCCTCGATGCCCACCGCGTGAACCTCGCCGGTGCGCGAGTCCACCGCCACGACGCTGGGCTCGGACAGCACGATGCCGCGACCGCGCACGTAGACGAGAGTGTTTGCGGTACCGAGGTCGACCGCCATGTCGCGGCCGCCGAATCCTGTCAGATACGTGAAGAACCCCATATATGCGGAGATGACGCAGGCGCCAAACGGAGCGACGGATAGTGGGAAAGCCCCAACCAGGCTGCCTGCTCCGTTCGAGCGCGAGTGTAGCGGTTTGCTGGGGAAACGCTCGGCCCCGGCAAGCGCTTTTTGGGGCGAATTCCCGTACGCAGCCCCGGCTTAACGGGATCTTTGCCGCCAACGTGATCGAGGCCCACTCGAGGGGCTGCGTACGGGATCTTCGCCCCGACGCTTGCCGGGGGCCGAGGCCGTATCGGACGAGGCGTCGTCTCCATTCGGAGAAGATTCATCCCGACGCTTCGGAAGCCTTGAGGTGGGAGGAATTTTGCCCGTGCGATCGCCGCCGGAGTGGGCGTCTGACGGCCGCCCGCGGAGCATTCAAGGTCGCCGGTGCGGGGCGGGCTGACAGCCCACCCCGCCCGCGTTCAAATCGGCCGGTTCGGGGCGGGCTGAAAGCCCGCCCCGCCCGCCCCTCAGCCCACGTTCAGAGCTGCGCTCTTCGTGATCAGCATGCTGTGAAGGCTCACCTGGTGCGAGCCCCCGCTGAGATGCAGCCGAGCGGCATCGATCATGTAGGTGACGTCACCCAGCGTGTTGGCCTTCAGCGTGGCAACCCGATGGCCGTCGATCACAAGCTGCACCGGGTAGTCCGGGAGGAACCCGCCGGCGAGCAGGTAGGACTCGCCGTTGGGCGCCACCTTACGCGGCGACAATTCGACCGCGCGCTCCAGGGCGCCGAGCTGTGACCCCGCCTGGCGGCGGGCAGCGGCCTCCCCATGAGAAGACCGAGTGGCCGCTACCAGCGCCGGTACGAACCGTGGGGCGAATATGGTCCCCCAGCCGCTGGCGACGTCGAAGCCCGGCTTGGCGAAGAAGCCCGGCACCGTCACCTTCCCCTTCGCGGTCTCGGCGGAGTTATTCCCCTTGACCACGTCGGCGATACCGTCCTTTGCTCCCGCCGGACCGAGTACGTGGTACAGGGCGGGATTTATGGGCCCCACGTTGCCGTGGTTCATCTGGGTGGCCAGAGCCATGATCCCGTTGAGCAGCGGCGCTGCCTCGGAGGTGCCGTCCTGTGCGTCCATGGTGATGTCAGGCACCGAGCGCGTGTGGCCATGCGTGATCGAGGCCACGCCGTTTTGGAAGGCGGGACGGCCGAACACCGACGAGAATCCGGCCCCTTCAGAGAACTCGGCGGCCGGCGGGGGCACGTGCCACACAGGGTCGGGCCCGATTTTCTTCCCGTTCTTGAGGCTCACGTTGGGCACGCTTCCACCGACGGCGGTATTCCACGGGGAGTCGTCCCAGGCTGCGGTGTCCGGAGTGGCCGAGACGGTCCCACACTGGTTGTTGGCCACGGCCAGGTTCTGCACCACCCCGCAGTCTCCGGTGGCGTTGAGCACCGGGACGCCTGCCGCCGCGGCGGCGAGCTCGCCCGGGTTCTGGGCCAGGATCTCAGCCGGGCCGTTGCTGTAGGTGGTCTCACCGGTCCCGTCGCTGATCGAGATCGAGTTGGCGAGATGGTTGCGCCCGATGTCCTCGAGCGCCTTCATCATCTCGGGCGGCGCCACCTGCTGAGCCGCATCGGCCTTGATCTCGGTGTCCGCCGGGGTGGCCGAAATGACGATCTTGGCGTAGGGAGCCATCAGGTGAGCCGACATGACATCGAGCGTCAGCTCTCCCTGCCAAGCCTGGCAGGAGCCGTAGCTGCCCAGCTTGACCATGCCCGGTGGACACTTCTTCGGAAGCGGACCGGCCGGATAGATGGTGGTGATCTTCGGGTTGGGCAGCCCGAAGAGCTTGTCGAAGCCCGCGATCTGGCTGGCGATATGGGGATCTCTCCAACCCTCGATCACCGCCACGGTGGTGCCGGCTCCGTCGACGCCCTTGAGCCAGAGCGGTCCGATGCCGTAGTCGAAGACGTCCTGCGGTCCGGGTGTCAAATCCGCGTACCGCACGCAAGGCTTGGTGTTTGGAATGCACTTGTCGTAGTTCTTGTGCATCCGGCGCAGAACCGCCTTCAATACGCGAATCTGCTGGCCGCGAGGGGGCAGCGCCGTCGGGCGCGCCTGAGCGGCCGAGACGCCGGCGGGGCTCGAGCCCAGGATCGGGCGACCCGTGATCCGCGATCGAACCACCCCAGGCGGGGCGGCTTGGTTGCCTCGCGCGGAGGCGGTTCCGGCGGCCGCCGAACCTCCCCCGGTTGCCACGGTGATCACCACTGCAACAGCGACGAGCGATACCGCGCCCGCCAGCTTGACGACCTTACGGCTTAGCCAGGGCCTCAATCTGCCCTCTCCTTCCTGCCCGACATGGGGACGTCGACGGAATGCCTTACGCGCCCCCGGGGACAGCAGTGGCCAACCTACCACTCCGGTACTCGGCGAGCATTACGGCGCGGTTATGAGTTCCGGCTCGAGCTCCATCAGCAGCCCAACCGGAAGGCCCACAACGTTGAGGTAGTCGCCCTCGATCGACCTCACCAATGCCGCGCCGCGGCCCTGGATCGCATAGGCACCCGCGCGGTCGCGCCACTCCCCGGTGTCGAGGTACCACTCGAGCAGGCCCTCGTTGAGCACCCGGAACGTGACCGCGGTGGTCGCGGCGGCGGTCCGCGGGCGGCGATCGGAGGCGATCAGGCAAAGCCCTCCGATCACCGTATGACGTCGGCCCGACAGGGCCTCGAGCGTCGTCCGCGCCTCGGCGCGATCGGCCGGCTTGCCGTAGATCGTCCCGCCAAGCGCCACGACCGTGTCGGCCCCCAGCACGCGGCCGTCAACTCCTTGCTCACTAACGGCATGGGCCTTGCGGTAGGCGTTTTCGACAGCCACCTCGTGGGGGGGCCCTGACTCAAGTTCCTCCACCTCGGGCGCACGAACCTCAAACGGCGTGCCCAACTGCTCGAGAATCGCCCTCCTTTGGGGCGAGCGCGATGCGAGAACTAGCGGCCCGGTTGGCAAATACGACTACAGCTCGGGGAAGAACAGCGCCACCTCGCGCGCCGCGGAAGTGTCGGAGTCTGAGCCGTGGACCATGTTCTGCCCGACCGCGACGGCATACTCCCCGCGGATCGAGCCGGCATCCGCCTTGAGTGGGTCGGTGGCCCCGATCACCTGTCGAGCGGCCTCCACCACCCGCTCCCCGGTCAGCACCATGGCGACCAGAGGTCCCGAGGTGATGAACTCCACGAGCTCATCGAAGAACGGCTTGCCCGTGTGCTCTTCGTAGTGGCGCTGCGCCAGGTCACGATCCATGGTCATCAGCTTCAAGGCCTCGAGCCGTAGCCCCTTGCGCTCGAAGCGGGCGATGATCTCGCCCGTCAGGTTGCGGGCGAATGCATCGGGCTTGATCAGGATCAGCGATCGCTCCATCGGCGGACTGCTCGCGTGCTCGAAGTCGCGCTACGAACGCTCGGTTTGCGGCCGTCCGTAAGAAGGCGGAGACTCCGCACCCGGCGGTTGGCGCACCGTGGATTGCCTGGAGACCCCGGAGCGAACAGGAGGCTGTCGCGCCGCCGATTGACCGTCCGAAAGCTGATTCGTCGGCTCAGCGGCGGGGTCGCGGCGTCGGCGCACCCGGCGGGCGGTCGGGGCGGCGCCCACCTCCGACTCACAGAAGGGGCAGATCTTCCAATCCGCCTCAAGCGGCCGTCCGCACACGCGGCAGGGGTCCTTGAGCTTGCGCAGGCAGTTCGGGCAGCGCAAGAAGTCCTTCTCGACCGGGGTGTCGCAATACGGACAGAGGTGATAGCCCGACTGAGCAAGCCGTGCCTCTGCGGCCTGCATTTCAAGGTCGCGCTCGCGCACGTCCTCCAGGTACTCGGGCGGACGCACGATCGCGTAGACGATCGAGCCCACGTAGGGGAACAGAGCGGCGGCCGTCGCGCATCCCACCAGCATGGGGTCGGCAATGCGCCGGCGGGCGTCCGCGTAGGTCCAGTACACGAGCGCCAACCAGATGATCACGAGCAAGAGGATCAGCAGATTAACGGCCAGGTTCAGCCCGCTGCTCTTGATCCCGAAGACGGCAAAAGCCATCATTGCCTGTGCCAGTGTAGTGGTCTGACCTCGTTCATCGGTTTCGCGGAACTAGAGAAATACCCGCCCGAAGACGTACCCGATCGCGAAAAAAATCAAAATCACAAGCGCCACGACCAGCGCGACGATCCCGACCATCGTCAAGAAGCTCGGCTGCTCGCCGGGCCCGTCCACAGCTTCCCTGGTTGGTTCACCGCGCGTCGCCATGTTCCTTCTCCTACGTCGTCGGCGCAGCATGAACAGTGGCGTCCAGTTAGAGGTTTGACGCCCGCTCGAGCTGTTCTGCGCCGAGCAGGTCCGCGATGAGATAGATGGACCCGGTTGCGATCACCGCCCCGTCGCGTCCGGCCAATTTGCGCCCACGCGCGAGCGCAGCCCCCGGTCCCCGCACCACTTCCGCTGGGGGTCCGTCAAGCTGTCCGGCAAGCGACTCCAGGGTCGGCGGCGGCAAGGCACGCGGATTATGAGAGTTTGTACAGATCAGCGCGTCGGTCGCCGGCAGCAGCGTACGCAACATGCCTGCGGCATCCTTGTCGTCGAGGATCGAGACCACAGCCACTAGGGGCTTGCGGCCTTCGGTTACCTCCGACAGCGACTCGGCCAACGCGGCCACGCCATCGGGGTTGTGCGCGCCGTCGAGCAGCGTCATCGGCCGGCGGCCGACCACCTGCAGGCGACCCGGCACGCGAACCTCCGCCGCGGCCCGCGCCACCGCCCCCGGGTCCAGTTCCCCCATGAAAGCCTCGGCCGCTGTGCGCGCGAGCGCGAAGTTGCGGCGCTGGAAGGAGCCCAGCGCGGCCAGCGAGACCCTCGGATCAGCGGGCGCCGAGACGATCCGGGCGACCCGCTCGCCGGCCACTCGCCGGGCCACAGTCACCGCATCCGGATGGAGGCCATGCCCCAGGACCAGCGTGCCGCCGGGCCTGACCACATCGAGCTTTTCGCCGGCGATGTGGGTGATGGTCGGCCCCAGCCAGCGCGTGTGCTCGAGACCGACAGTGGTGAGCGCCTGGACCTTCGAGGGGATGACATTGGTCGCGTCATAGCGGCCGCCGAGGCCTGCCTCGATCACCGCCACCTCCACCTCGCGCCTCGCCAGCTCTGAATAGGCCGCCGCGGTAAGGGCCTCGAACTGCGTTACGTGGTCGTCCTCCGGGAGCGACCGATTCACCAGGTCCGCGGCCCGCGCCGCGCGCGAAACGGCGGCGGCAAAGGCGGCAGGCTCGAGATCGCGCTCGGCCACCTGGATTCGCTCGGCGAATGACACCAGGTGCGGGGACGTGTAGGTCCCGGTGCGCAGGCCGTGGCGCTCGAGGATCGCGGCGATCATGCGCGTAGTGGAGGATTTGCCGTTCGTTCCCACGACGTGGATCGAGACGAACTCCTCCTGCGGGCGGTGAAGCGCGGTCATCAACCGCCGCATCCGGTCCAGCCCGAAGCGCATGCCGAACAGCTCAAGCGAGTTCAGATAGCGCTCTGCGTCAGAGAGCGACCAGGCCCGCGAGACGTCCGCGCGCGCGCTCATAGCGCCTGGAGTTCGGAGTGCAGCCGGGCGAGCTTGTCGCGCTCGGCCTGAACGATCTGAGGAGGTGCCTTGGCCACGAAGCCCTCGTTGGCGAGCTTTGCCCGCGAACGCTCGATCTCAAGCTCGAGCCGCGTCCGCTCCGCGGCGAGCTTGCGCTCAGCGGCTGATGGGTCGAAGTTGTCGCCGGGGAGGATCTCTACCGCGCCACCCTCGATCGGGACCGATACCAGCGCCGCTGCGCCATCCTGAACCAGAGAGAGCTTCGCCAGTCCGGCCACATGGTCCGCGGTCTGCTCGTACCCCCCCGCCGCCAGGCGGGCGCTCAGTTGTACCCCGGCCTTGAGCCCGGCGAGGTCGCGCCAGCGCCGAATCGCCTGCACAGCCTCGATGGTGCGCGCCAGCACCGCCTCGGCCTCATCGTCAACGGGCGGCGCGGTCGCCTCACGCCGGCCGGCGAGGAGCCCCTCGGCTCCCGGGAGGTGGGCGTAGATCTCCTCGGTCACGAACGGAATCAGGGGGTGCGCGAGCGTGAGCGTCTCGGTGAGCAGGTAGAGCAGGTTTGCCTGGACATCCGCGTCGCCGTCGCGGAGCCGTGGTTTGACGAGCTCGAGGTACCAGTCGCACAGCTCGCCGTAGACGTAGTCATAGAGCGCGAAGGCCGCGTGGGCGAAGTCGTACTGCTCGATCTGCGCCCTCACCTCCGCTCTGGCATGCGCAAGCCGCGAGAGGATCCAGCGATCCTCGACTCGCACCGCCTGCAGTTGAGCACCGGTTTCAGGATCGACCCCGAGCAGGATCAGCCGTGAAGCGTTCCACAGCTTGTTGGTGAGCCGCAGGCCCTGGGCGATCTTGTCCTCGGAGAACCTCACGTCCTGTGTCGAGGACATCGCCAGCAATCCCCAGCGCAGCGCGTCAGCGCCGTAGGCGGGGAAGGCCCCTCCCTGCGCGAACACCGGCGGGCGCCGTCCTCCCTCGATCAGGTCCATGGGATCGATGCCTGTGCCCAGCGACTTTGACATTCGCCGGCCGTCGGGGGCCTGGATGATCGCGTGGATGTGTACGTCGGCGAAGGGCTCGGTGCCGGTGAACTCGAGGCCCATCATCACCATGCGCGCGACCCAGAGGAAGATGATGTCGCGCGCCGTGACCAGCACGTCGGTCGGGTAGAAGGCCTCGAGCTGGGGCGTCTCCTGTGGCCAGCCGAGCGCCGCGAACGGCCACAGCGCGCTGGAGAACCAGGTGTCAAGAACGTCGGGATCGCGCTCCCAGCCGTCGACGTCAGGCGCGCTGGTGCCCACATAGACCTCCTCACCGCGATACCAGACCGGGATCTGGTGGCCCCACCACAGTTGGCGCGAGATGCACCACGGACGGATGTTTTCCATCCAGTTCAGGTAGACGCCAGCCTCCCGCGCAGGATGGAAGCTGACCCGCCCCGAGCGCACCGCCTCGATCGCCGGGGCGGCGAGCTTCTCCATGGCCATGAACCACTGCAGCGACACCAGCGGCTCGATGCGCTCGCCCGAGCGTTGCGAGAAAGGCACCGTGTGCAGGTACTCCTCGGTCCGCGAGATCAGCCTCTGCGCCTCAAGCTCGTCGACGACCGCGCGCTGTGCCTCCGCCGCCGTCATGCCCACAAACCGCTCCGGCGCCTCGTCGGTGAGTCGCCCGTCCTCGCCGATCACGCTGATCTGGCGCAGCTTGTGGCGGCGGCCGATCTCGAAGTCGTTTGGGTCGTGGCCGGGCGTGATCTTCAGCGCGCCGGTGCCGAATTCGGGCTTGACGTAGTCGTCGGCGATGATCGGAAGGCGTCTCCCCACCAGCGGCAGGATCGCCTCGCGACCCGTGAGACCGGAGTAGCGCTCGTCGTCGGGATGGACCGCGATCGCGGTGTCGGCGAGCATCGTCTCCGGGCGCACAGTGGCGACCGTGATGACCTCGTCGGAGTCCGCGAGCGCGTAGTCCACGTAATAGAGCGTGTCGGTCACCTCGCGGTCCTCGACCTCGAGGTCCGAGATCGCCGAGCGCGTGCCGGGATCCCAATTGACCATGTAACGGTCGCGGTAGATGTAGCCCTTCTCGTGCAGCGCCACGAAGACGCGCATCACGGCCGCGGCATAGTCGGGGTCGAGCGTGAACCGCTCATCGTCGTAGTCGCACGACGCGCCCAGCCGCTTGAGCTGCTCGATGATCGTGCCGCCGTACTGCTCCCGCCACTCCCAAACGCGGCGCTCGAATGCCTCGCGCCCCAGCGCCTCGCGGCTGGTGCCCTGCGAACGCAGAAGCTGCTCGACCTGGGCCTGGGTGGCGATGCCGGCGTGGTCTGTGCCGAGAATCCACTTCGCTCGCTGCCCGCGCATGCGGTGATGGCGGATGAGGGTGTCCATGATCGCGTCCTGAAAGGCGTGGCCCATGTGCAACGAGCCGGTGACGTTCGGCGGCGGGATCGCGATCGAGTAGTTCTCCTGCGCCGTTCCCTTGGCCTCGGGATGGAAGATGCCCGATTCAAGCCACCGCTCGGCGATCCGAGGCTCGACCTCGGAGGGGTCGTAGCGGGTCTTAGCGCGCAGCTGCGCGATCTGAGCGTCCCAGTCGGCCATGGGGGTGTACGAGTCTAGGTAGGCGCGGGCACACATGTGCCCCGCCCCGGGGCGCGCATGCGCGCCCCGGAACAACAAGAAGCTAGGCCGCCTCTTCCTCGGGCGCGGCCACGGTCACCAGCGTCGGTGGCGTGTCCTTCTCGATCGTCTCGCGCGTGACCACGCACTTGCGGACGTCGCGGCGCGAGGGCAGCTCGAACTGGACCTCGAGCAGGATCTCCTCGACGATCGAGCGCAGCCCGCGCGCGCCGGTGTCGCGCTCGAGCGCCTTGTCAGCCACCGAGGAGAGAGCATCGTCGGCGAAGACCAGCTCGATGCCGTCGAACTGGAAGAAGCGTTGGAACTGCTTGACGAGCGCGTTGCGGGGCTCGGTGAGAATCTCCATGAGCTCGTCTCGTGACAGCTGGTGGATCGCGGACATGACCGGCAGACGGCCGATGAACTCGGGGATGAGGCCGTACTGGATGAGGTCCTCGGGCAGGCAGTGCTCGAAGATCTGGCCCGTGTCGCGCTGGTCCTTTGACTGGATCGCGGCGCCAAAGCCGATTCCCTGATGTCCGATGCGGCGCTCGATGACCTTGTCCAGGTTCGCGAAGGCTCCGCCGCAGATGAACAGGACATTTGTGGTGTCGATAGAGAGAAACTCCTGGTGGGGATGCTTGCGCCCGCCCTGTGGCGGCACCGACGCTGTCGTCCCCTCGAGGATCTTGAGCAGCGCCTGCTGGACCCCCTCGCCCGAGACGTCGCGCGTGATCGACGGGTTGTCGGCCTTGCGCGCGATCTTGTCGACCTCGTCGATGTAGATGATTCCCGTCTCCGCCTTCTTGACGTCGTAGTCGGCGGCCTGGATTAGCTTGAGCAGGATGTTCTCGACGTCCTCGCCCACATAGCCGGCCTCGGTGAGGGCGGTGGCGTCGGCGATCGCGAAGGGCACGTTGAGGATGCGCGCCAGGGTCTGGGCCAGCAGCGTCTTGCCGCAACCGGTCGGGCCGAGCAGGAGGATGTTCGACTTCTGCAGCTCGATCTCGTTCTCGTCGGACTGCATCATCTGGACGCGCTTGTAGTGGTTGTACACCGCCACTGAGAGCGTCCGTTTGGCCTGCTCCTGACCGACTACGTACTCGTTGAGGACCTCGTAGATCTCGCGCGGCTTGGGGAGGTTGTCGATGTCGAAGCTCGGAGCGGCCGAGAGCTCCTCATCGATGATTTCGTTGCAGAGATCGATGCACTCGTCGCAGATGTAGACGCCGGGACCCGCGATCAGCTTCTTGACCTGGCGCTGCGACTTCCCGCAAAAGGAGCAGAGAAGCTGTTCGTTGGAGTCCGTGGGACGTGCCATACGGTGTCTCTCCCGACGAGCGCGGCCTCACGCGGCCGCGACCTCCTCCCAAGACTAGTAGGTCAGTGGTGCGAGATCACCCGGTCGATGATCCCGTACTTCTCCGCCTCCTCGGAGGCCATGAAGTAGTCGCGCTCGGTGTCCTGGCGGACCTTGTCGAGCTCCTGTCCGGTGTGGTTGGCGATGATCTCGTCGAGCCTGCGGCGCACGTCGATGATCTCTTTGGCGTGAATCTCGATGTCGCTTGCCTGCCCCTGGAAAGCGGAAGAGACCTGGTGGATCAGGATCTTGGCGTTGGGAAGCGCCATGCGCTTGCCCTTTGCCCCCCCGGCCAGAAGCAGCGCGCCCATCGACATCGCTATGCCCACGCAGATCGTCTGCACGTCGGGCTTGATGAATTGCATCGTGTCGTAGATCGCGAGCCCCGCGTAGACCGAGCCGCCCGGCGAGTTGATGTAGACCGAAATGTCCTTGTCCGGGTCCTCTGATTCGAGGTGCAGCAACTGGGCCACGATCAGGTTGGCGATCTGGTCGTCGACCGGCGTCCCCAGGAAAATGATGCGTTCGTTGAGCAGCCGGCTGTAGATGTCGAACGCCCGCTCTCCACGGGAGGTCTGCTCGACAACCATCGGTACCAGGGGGCTCATGATCCTCGCTTCTTTTTCCTTGACGCCCGGAATCCTGCCGGGGCGTCACTTGGCGACGCGTGGTCGAGCGTAGCAGCGGCAAGAGTCCGCCTCGGCGCCCCACGCGTGCGGTGGCCGGCGCCGGATCAAGCGGGGCGAGGACGCAGCGAGCGTGGCGTACCTGGAAGGTACGCGAGCGAGCGAGGACGACGCATCCGTGCAGATCCGCCGCCGCCCGACGTGCACGGGGGTTCCGAGACGGACTCTTCAGTCAGCTACTGGGGTTGCTCAGTCAGCTACGGGGGTTGCGCCGGCCGCCCCGGCCGGCGCCGGCCGACCCCTGCTCGGGCCCCTGCGGCGCGCTGCCCGGCGTCCACAGCTGACCCGAGGACCCCTCGGCGCCCTGCTTCTCGGGCGTCCAGAGCTTCTCTCGCGCCCGTGCCTGCTCGGCGGGAATGGGCTTGGCCTCGGCCACGAGCAGTTGGAGCGCCTTGCGAATCGCGATCTCCTCGCGGAACTGCTCGAGGGTTCCCCGCCGGCGCATATCGGCCAGCACCTTTTCGGGCTTGCGTCCGTCTCGCTCTGCCAGTGGAGCGAGCTCCTTCAGAAGCTCATCTTCGCTTGGCTCGATGCTCTCGGCCTCTGCGACTGCCGCGAGCACCGCCTCTCGCCGCAGCGCGGCGCTGGCCTCGGGCTCGGCCTCGTGGGCCAGCCGCTCCTCGTCTCCGCCCGCAATCCGCAGGTACGCCTCTCTGCTGATCCCCTGCCGCTCGAGCGCCGACAGCGTCTCCGAGACCAGCTCGTGCGCACGCGCGTGAACGAGCTGCTCCGGGACCTCTATCTCCGCGTTCTCGACCGCGGCGTCGACCACCGCCTGCTCGAACTCTCGCTCTACGGCTCGTTCGTCCGCCTCGCGCAGCCGCTTCGCGATGTCATCGCGTAGCTCGTCGAGCGTGTCGAACCCGGCCGCTTCGGAGGCGAAATCATCGTCCACCTCCGGCAGCCGCTTGGCCTGGGCCTCAGTCACGGTCACGTCAAACGTGGCGGTACGCCCTCGCAGCTGCTCGGGACTGTCCTGCGGAAACGTGACCTCTACCTCCCGGCGGTCGCCGGCCGAGGCCCCAATCAGCGCCTCGTCGAATCCCGGCAACAGGCGACCGGCGCCCAGCTCCAATAGCTGATCGCGCCCCTCACCACCCTCGAGCGGGCCATCCTCGGTCCTCCCGATGTAGTCGACCACCACGAAGTCGCCCTGCTCGGCCGGCCGGTCGACACGCTCTAGCGTGGCGAGCCGATCGCGCAGCGATTCGAGCTCGGAGTCGATCAACTTCGGATCGGCGTGCGGCTCGCGGCGGCCCACCTCGAGGCCCTTGTATTCGCTCAGCCGTGCTCGGGGCCTGACGCCGATCTCGATCGAGAACGTGAAGGGCTGCCCCTGGTCTGGGTGGTCCTCCAGCTTTAGGTCGGGCTCGCCGACAGGCGCGATGCCCGCCTCGTCGACGGCCTCCTGATACCACCGCGGCAATCCTTCGCGCACCGCTTCATCGACGATCGCCTCGCGGCCCAGTCGCCGGATGACCACCGGCGGCGGCACCTTCCCGCGCCTGAAGCCGGGAATGCGAAGTCTCGAGCCGAGTTCCCGCGCGGCCTGATGAACTCGCCGCTCCACCTCCTCGGGCGGCACTTCGACGGCCACGCGGACGCGCGACTCGGGCAACTCGGTGACGGTCGTCTTGACGGCCATCCGTGGGACGATAGCTTCAGCCCGGTATGCGCAGGCTTCCCCCTCACGGGTTGCGAGTCAAGCTGTCCGGTCTTGCCGGCCGTCTCGTGACCAGTCCGCCGGCCTTCTTCGTGGCCTTCGTAGTCGACCTGGCCGTCTGGGGGTTGCGTACGCTTACGCGCCGGACGCCCGCGCCGTGACTTAGTGTCGCGAGTCAGAAATTCGGCGGCTCGAATGGCGTCCAATTTCCGACTCGCGACACTACGCCTCGGAGCCCGGCGAAGCGACCAGATTGCGAAGCTCGCGCAGCGCGACCGGCAGCGTGGTCATGTCGTAGGTCCGCGAGGCCCTGATGTCGGAGAGCATGCGGGTTACGCGTTCGACCGCGGCTTCGTTGTGCTCGCGCCATTCTGCGATCGCCTCCTCGGCGGAGGCTTCATCCCGCGCACCCTCGAGCACCTCCTGGGCCAGGGCCCGGTGGAGGTTGTAGAGGTCGTCGCGCAACGCAGCGCGCGCGAGCACCTGCCAGCGGTTGGCCCGCGGCAGCTCGATGATCCGGTCGCGCAGCCACGTCAGGACGAACTTCGAGCCCAGCGCGAAGTAGGCCTCCATCACGGCCTCGAGCGGTCTGCCGCTCGCCTCCGACACCTCCACGATGTCGAGCACCGAGCGCAGCGCCGGCATGCCCGCCACGCGTACCGCGAGCTTCCGCGGGACGCCCGCCTCCTCGAAGTGCGCGACGCGCTCGTCGAAGGTCTCGCGGTCGTTGTCGTCGAGCAGATCCCTCAGCGAGCGCTCCAGCAGCCTGGCTCCGTCCTGGAACCTCCTCGTGGTCTCTTCGATTTCAATCGTGCGAGGATGGCCCCGCACCAGCCAGCGCGTGCCGCGCTCCACGAGGCGTCGTCCGTCCAGCATCATCTCGAGCTGGACCTGCGCATCGACCTTGTTGTCGAGTGCCTCTACCTGCTCCCAGAAGGAGCGCATGTCAAAGACCTCACGTGCGACCGCGTACCCGCGCGCCAGCTGCGCAGCCGAGGCTCCCACCTCCTCGCGCACGCGGAAAGCGAAGGTGGTGCCGGCACGGTCGACGAGCTGGTTGGCGACCACCGTGGCGATGATCTCGCGCCGCAGGCGGTGGTCGCCCATCTGCTGTGAGTAGCGCTCGGCCAGCGGTGCGGGGAAGTAGCGCTCCAGGTCGTGCCCGAGATACGGGTCGTCGGGAAGATCCGACTCCACCAGCTCGCTGTAGAGGTGGATCTTGCAGTAGGCCATGATCACGGCCAGCTCGGGCGACACAAAGCCTTGATGGGCCGCTTTGCGCTCGGCGATCTCCTCGTCTGAAGGAAGGAACTCGAGCTCCCGGTCGAGCCCCGCGACCTGCTCGAGGTAGTGAACCAGGCGGGCGTGGACGTCAACCATCGCCGTGGACTGGACAAGCGCCAGGCTGAGCGACTGGGTCTGGGTGTAGTTGCCGTAGAGCACGTGCTCAGCGACGGTCTCGGACATTTCCGCGAGCAGGTCGTTGCGCTCCTCGCGGGACAGCTCGCCCGCGGATATGAGCTGTCCGAGCAGGATCTTGATGTTGACCTCGTGATCCGAGAGGTTGACGCCGGAGGCGTTGTCGATCGCGTCGGTGTTGATCCGGCCGCCGTCCCCCTCGGGGCCGCCGCTCGACGCGTACTCGACCCGGCCGAGCTGGGTGAGGCCCAGATTGCCGCCCTCCCCCACGACTCGGCAACGAAGCTCGCGGCCGTCGACGCGCAGCGCGTCGTTGGCCTTATCCCCCACGTCCTCGTCACTCTCATTGGTGGCTTTCACGTACGTGCCGATGCCGCCGTTGAACAGCAGGTCCACCGGCGCGCGCAACATCGCCGCGATCAGTTCGGCCGGAGAGAGCGAGTCTTCCTCGATCCCGAGCGCTCTCTTGACCTGATCGGATATGCCGATCGACTTGACGCTGCGCGGATAGATGCCGCCACCCTCGGAGATCGTCTGGCTTGAGTAGTCGCTCCAGTTGGAGCGCCCGAGCTCGAAGAGCCGCTGCCGTTCGTTGTAACTGGCCTCGAGGTCGGGGTCGGGGTCCAGAAATACGTGCGTGTGGTTGAAGGCTGCCACGAGCTTGGTGTGCCGGGAGAGGAGCATCCCGTTACCGAACACGTCGCCCGACATGTCGCCGATCCCCACCGCCGTGAAGTCGGTCGACTGGATGTCGACTCCCAGCTCGCGGAAGTGGCGCTTGACCGATTCCCACGCACCCCGCGCAGTGATTCCCATTGCTTTGTGGTCGTAGCCCCGGGATCCGCCCGAGGCGAAAGCGTCGCCGAGCCAGAAGCCGTAGTCGGCGGAGACCTCGTTGGCGACATCCGAGAAGGAGGCAGTCCCCTTGTCGGCCGCGACCACGAGGTAAGCGTCGTCATCGTCGTATCGAACGACGTGCTCGGGCCGCTTCACCTTGCCCTCGACGATGTTGTCCGTGAGGTCGAGTAATCCGGCCAGAAAGATCCGGTAGCACTCGATGGCCTCGTTCTGCAGCGCCTCGCGACCGCCTTCGGCCGGCGGCCGCTTGACCACGAAGCCACCCTTCGAGCCCACGGGGACTATGAGGGCGTTCTTGACCATCTGGGCCTTCATCAGGCCCAGGATCTCGGTCCGGAAGTCCTCTGGGCGGTCCGACCACCTGATCCCGCCACGCGCCACCTTGCCACCGCGCAGGTGGACACCCTCGACGCGGGGCGAGAAGACGAAGATCTCGAACCGCGGTCGCGGCAGCGGAAGAAGTGGGATTCGCGTCGGGTCGACCTTGAACGAGAGCGCACGGCGGTCAGGACCGAAGAAGTTCGTGCGCAGGATCGCCAGCAGGACAGAGAGGAAGCTGCGCAGGATGCGATCCTCGTCAAGGCTCTCCACAGCATCGATTGCGTCCTCGATCTGCTCCTGGAGCGACTTGGCGCGCTCCTCGTCGTGCTCGTCGGGATCGAAGCGCGCGCAGAACAGTTCCACCAGCATTGCGGCGACGTCCGGATGCCCCAGGAGCGTCCGGACCATGTAGGCATCCGAGTAGGGAATCGAGGCCTGACGCAGGTAGCGCGCTACAGAGCGCAGCACCGAGATGCGGCGGCCCGGTAGCGAGGCTGCAAGCACCAGCCCGTTTAGGCCGTCGTTCTCGATCTCTCCCCGCCACACCCAGAGGAACGTCTCCTGGAACAGGTCGCGGATACGCTCGACGTCGTCGGCCTCCACCCGCAGGCCAAAGTCATACAGCCACACAGGCTCAGACTCACGCGGCCGGATCTCATGCGGATGCTCGTCGACGACCTTGGCGCCCATGTGCTCGAAGATCGGCAGCACGTCCGAGAGAGCCACGTCTTCGGTGCTGAAGAGCTTGCATCGAACGGCGCTCGGGTCTGCCGCGTCCTCCTCGTCGGAGACGCGGTAGAGGTGAATGATCGGACCGCCGCGCCGGCGCAGCTCCTCGAGCCTGGCGATATCGCTGACCGCGGTGCGCGCGGAGTGTGCGTCGCGATAACCCGGCGGGAAGGCCGCGTCATAGCGTCTGTAGACGGACTGAGCCCTTTCCGCACCAAGTCCGTCGGTGAGCGCCACGCGCAGGTCGTCGGTCCAAGCCCTTACCGCCCGCACCAAGCGGTCCTCGATCTCCGAGACGTCGTAGTCGTCCGGGATCCCCTCGCGGCAGTGGACGATGTAGTGGATCCGCACGAGCACCGACTCGGACAGATGCAGGGCCCAGTCGACATGCGTGCCGTGGAACTCCTCCGTCAGGATCCTGCCGATCCGCTCGCGGTTCTGGGTGTTGAAACGGTCGCGCGGCAGGCAGACCAGGCAGGCAACGAAGCGGTCCAGCGGATCCTGCCTGACAAATAGTCGCAGCCGCTGGCGCTCGCCCAGGCTCAGAATGCCCATGGTGATCTCGAACAGATTGTCGGTCTCGATCTGGAACAGGGAGTCGCGCGGATACGCCTCGATGATCTCCATCAGCGCCTTGGCGTCGTGGCTCTGCGGCGCGAATCCGGCCCTCTGAAGCACTCGCTTGACCTTGCCACGCAGCATGGGGATCTGAAGCGGGCTCTCGCGGTAGGCGAAGTGGGTGAACAGTCCCAAAAAGCGCCACTCGCCGACGACCTCGCCGCCTTCGAAACGCCGCACCCCGATGTAGTCGAGGTAGGCGGGCCGGTGCACGGTGGCCCTGGAATTGGCCTTCGTGATGACTAACAGCTCGGGCGAGCGGGCTAGTTCAAGGGCTCTCGGTCCGAGCTTTGTGAACGACCGTTTGGGCGCCTTGCGGAGAATTCCCAGGCCGGAGCCCTCCACGAGCTGCAGGCCCACCTCCCCGCCTTTTTCGGTCAGCTCGTACTCCCGATAACCGAGGAATGTGAAGTGGTCATCGGCCAGCCAGCGCAGCAGCTCCTCGCCCTCGTCGATCTCGGAACGGTCGATCGGCGGAGGGTTCTCCTCGAACTCGTTTATCAGGGCCTGCGTGCGCTCGCGCATCGCTCCCCAGTCGCCCACGGCCGCCGTGACGTCGCTAAGCACGCGTTCGATCTCTTTGCGCAGGCGGTCGCGCTGCTCGGCGTCATCCTCGTGGGTTACCTCGGCGTGCAGGATCGATTCGATCTCCACGTCTGACTCATCGCCGCCCGGCTCGAGCACTTCCAGTAGTTGCCCCTCGTCATCACGCCGGACGCCCATCACGGGATGGATCACCAGGTTGATCGAATAGCCCAGCCGGTTGAGCTCCATCGTCACTGAGTCGACGACGAAGGGCATGTCGTCAGAGACAATGTCCATGACGGTGAACGGCAAGCGGAAGCCGTCCCTCGCTTCGCTTGGGTTAAAGACCCTGACCTTGACCTCGGCCGGCTCGCGCTGCTGGGCAAGCTCCCAGTGTGCGAGCGCGGTGGCGCACAGGTCATCGCTGCTGCGGTTGGCCAGATCTTCGGGCGCCACCCAGCGGTAGTACTGACGTACGAAGGCCTCGAACGGGGCGACCTCATGGCCGCCCACCCGGTCGCGGGCCGCACCGCAAACCGACTCGATCAGCTCGGACTCGAGTCCTTCGGTCTTTACCGCCATATAAGGGTCACTCTCCCCGTTCACCCTACCCCTCTGGCGGTGTGGGCATGCCACCAGCGTTGCGGACTCGCCGGACGGAGGGGCTCCGGCGTGTGGCGTTGCCGCCCGTTGCGGGGGCGCGCCCGGCGTGCGGACCTGCCCGCCACGCGCCCGCACTACTCTTGATCGGGAAATGCGTCGATGGCTGCTGCCAAGCTCGGCGATCATCATCGCCGCCGCCCTGGTCGCGCTGCTCGTCTTCGGGATCTCCAGCCAGGGAGCCAACAGCTCCATCGACGCGGCGGTGGCCCGGGGTCGTCAGCCGGTGGCCCCCGATCTAAAGACCAGCCTCCCCGTGCTTGACTCCGGGCGCCGAGAGAGCCTGGCCGATTTCCACGGCAAGGTCGTGGTGATGAACGTGTTCGCCTCCTGGTGCACCCCGTGCGTTGCGGAGGCGCCGGTGCTCGAGCGGACCCAGCAGCAGATCGCCCCACACGACGCCACGGTGGTCGGGGTCACCTACCTGGACAACTCGAGCGACTCGGCCCAGTTTGTCCATCAGCATCACATCTCCTATCCGGTCCTGCGCGACGTGAGCGGGAACTTCGTGCGCGCGTTCGGGACGACTGGTGTCCCGGAGACCTTCGTGATCGGCCGCGACGGGCATATCGTCGCGGTGCGCCGCTATCAGGTCACCAGCCACTGGCTGCAGACCACGCTCTCGCCGTTACTCGGGCACCGGGTATGAGCGCGCTGCAGCGCAGGACGGCGGCCGTCGTGGTCGTCCTCGCCGCGCTGATGCCGCTCGTGTGGGCCGGCCACGCCATCGGCGCGGCCCCTCCGCGGACCTCCCTGACCGCGGTCGAGAACGACCTGATGTGCGTGGCCTGCCACGAACCACTCGCGGTCTCCCAGTCTCCCCAAGCCGAATCCGAGCGCCGTCTCATCTCACACCTGATTGCACTCGGCGACACCAAGCCTCAGATCGAACACGTCATGGTTGCCCAATACGGGCCCTCCGTGCTGGCCCAGCCGCCCGCCCACGGCTTCAACCTCTCGGTCTACGTCATCCCGCCGGTCGCCGTGCTGGTCGGGCTGATCGTGGTCGGCTACGCACTCGCTCGCTGGCGGCGGGCCAAGCGCGCCGAGGAGCCGGGCGCGGGCGTGCAGCCCCTGAGCGCGGGCGACGCGCAGCGGCTCCAAGAGGACCTGGCGCAGTACAAGGGGTAGGGGCGGCCCCGCGCCCGGCGCGCGGCCGCCCGCTCCTACGGCCCCGCGCCCGGCGCGCGGCCCGCTCCTACGCCCATGCGCCCGGCGCGGCCCGCTCCTACGGCCTCGCGCCCGGCGCGCGGCCCGCTCCACCGCCCGCGGCCCGCTCCGCGCGGGCCGCGCCCCGCGACCGGACTTGGAAGTTTTGATGGCTATATGGGCGTTTCTCCCAAACCCTCCCGACCCGGACGCCGCGGGCCACGGGGCCAAGGCGGCTTCGCGCCCAAAAGCCTCTACATCGACTCGGGCGCGCTGACCCCCAGCAGCCCCAGGGAGGTCCCGATCATGCGCCCCGCGACCGCCGAGAGTGCAAGGCGGAAGCTCTCCACCGCCTCGGGCTCGGCGCCCAGGACGCGACAGTCGCGGTAGAAGGCCGTGAATTCCTGGGCCAGCTCCAGCGCGTAGGCGGCGATCCGGTGCGGCCCGCGCCGCAGGGCCGCCTCGGCGATCTCATCCGGGAAGGAGGCGAGCTTCTTGATGAGGTTGCGCTCGGCCGCCTCCAGCGGCGCGGAACCCCAGTCCGCGCCCAGAGCAAGCGCGGCCTCTAGCCGCTTCGCAGGGACGCGGCGCAGTATCGAGGCGATCCGCGCGTGCGCGTACTGGACGTAGTAGACGGGGTTCTCGGCCGATTGGCTGCGGGCCAGCTCGAGGTCGAGGTCGAGCGTGCGGTCGTGGGAGGAGCGCAGCATGAAGAACCGGGTCGCGTCGACGCCGATCTCGGCGAGCAGCTCGTCGAGCGTCACGAACGCACCTTTTCGCTTGGACATGGCCGCGCGCTGCGAGCCCTCCACCAGGTGGACGAACTGGATGATCGGGGCTTCGATCGCATCCGGATCGCCCAACAGTGCCGCCGCCGCCGCTTTGAGCTCGCGCACGTACGCGGTGTGGTCTGACCCCAGCGGGTTGAGCTGGCGGTCGAAGCCGCGACCGCGTTTGTTGACCATGTAGGCGAGATCCGAGGCCAGATAGGTGGGCTCTCCGTTTGAGCGCACCACCACGCGGTCCTTGTCGTCACCGAAAGCCGTGGTGCGCATCCACGACGCGCCCTCGGAGCGGTACAGATTCCCCGCGGCCTCGAGCTGCGCCAAAGCCTCATCCACCGCGCTGGGCGAGCCTTCGTACAGCGAGCGCTCCAGGAAGAAGGTGTCGAAGCGGACCCCGTAGCGGTCGAGGGTCTGCTGGATCTGGGCGAGCAATAGCTCGACGGCCGCATGCGCGACCTCGGGGATGCTGCGGTCACCGGCCCCCTCGATCGACGCCGCCAACTCGACGACGTAATCACCCTCGTAGCCGCCGGGCGGTACCGCTTCGCCCCGCGCCCGGGCCTTGACCGAAGCTCCGAGCAGCTCGATCTGGGTGCCGGCGTCGTTGAAGTAGTACTCGCGCGAGACGCTGTGGCCGAAGTGCTCGAGGATGCGCGCGAGAGCGTCGCCGTAAGCAGCGTGTCGCCCACTCGCGGCCACCAGCGGCCCGGTGGGGTTGGCGGAGACAAACTCGATCAGGATGCGTTCTGGGCTTTCTGCCTGCTCTGTCCCGAAACGGTCGCCGGCGGCGACGATATCCGCGAGCGCACGCGTGTACCAGTCGTCGGCGAGGAACAGGTTGAGGAAGCCCGGCCCCGCCACCTCGGTGCGCTCCAGCAGTGCGCCCAGCTCGCGCGCGAGCTCCTGGGCAAGCAGCTTGGCGATCTTCGGGGGGCCCTCCCCCAGCGCGGGGGCGAGGAGCAGGGCCGCGTTGGTCGCATAGTCGCCCTGCGCGGAATGCTTGGGCCGCTCGAGCCGCAAAGAGGGCGAAGCTTCGGTGCCGCCCCCGCGCACCGCAGCCGTGGCCTGCGAAACGGCGTCACGCAGCTGCTGTAGCGGGGCGGGTGCTTGGTCGGCGCGAGTGGTCAATGCTCAATAGTGGTAGGGCTCTCCCGCCAGGATCTTATGGCCCCTGTAGAGCTGCTCCAGGAGGACCACGCGCGCCAGCTGGTGCGGGAGCGTGAGCGGGCCGAGCGAGAGGCGATGATCGGCCTCCTCGAGCTCCAGCCCGAAGGGTCCACCGATCACGAAACAGAGGTCCTGGCCGCTTAGCCGGCGGCCTTCCAGAAACGCGCTGAAGGCGACCGAGTCCATGCTCTCGCCGTCGTGATGGAGCAACGAGGTGAAGCTGCGCCGCGGGAGCCGCCGGGAAACCCGCTCGTCGTCGGGCACCTCGATCACCTCCAGCCGCGCGTAGCGCGCGAGCAGCTTCTCGTAGTGCTCCACGTCGTCGAGAAACGGCGGGCGCAACCTCCCCACGGCGACCACGACGATCCGCACAATGGGATACTAGGAACCATGGACGACCCAGGCACGCCCGACCGGCGCATCAACATTCACTTCTCGCCCGAGCACATGGGCGGGGCCTACGCGAACTTCGCCAACGTGAGCCACTCCGACTACGAGTTCACGGTCACGTTCGCCCGCGTCGACCACGAGGTCGAGGAGGAAGAGGTTCCAGGTGTGGTCGTCTCGCGAATCAATCTGTCCCCCAGGTTCATGCGCGAGCTGATCGACGCAATGCAGGACAACTACTCCAAGTGGCAGACCCGCGAGGGGATCAAGAACCTGCCGGAGTTTGGGGGGCGAGGGGAGGAAGACGAGGAGTAGCCGCTCGCGGGGGCGCCGCTCGGTCAGTCCGCACGAGCGGCCGCGGCGAACGCGACGGCCGCGCCGATCCGCTCGGCCGTCGAGGGATGGCTCGCAAGCAGCGCCTGGAGCCATCGCGGCGGGTCGATGTCGGCGAGGTTCTGCAGGACAATCCGGCGCTCGAACGAGATGAACGCGCCCGGCGCCCGCGTCAGTTCGAGCGAGTAGGCGTCGGCGCGTCGCTCGATCGAGCGCGAGAGCCGACTCGAGGAGACCGCGACCGGCGCACCGACAAGTCCCGCCGCGAGCGCCAGCCCCGGCAGGGCCTCAGGCGTTCCCGCCTCTGCCGTAAGGAGGCGACTGAGTCGCGCCGTCGCAAGCGCAGCGGGGCCGGCAACGATTGCTGCATAGGCGATCCCCCGCCTGACATCGCGATAGCGGACGTGGGCGAGTTCGTGGGCGACCACGCCCCGGACCTCGTCGCGGTCATAACGGTCAAGCAGCGTGTCGAAGAGCACCACGCGCTTGGTGGGACCGAGGCCGGTCACGTAGGCATTTGCCGCGGTGGTGCGCTTGCTGGCGTCGACCGCATAGACCTCTCCTACCGAGACGCCCGCCGCAGCGGCGAGCTCGAGCACATCGGA
>Ga0070741_10005549_pt1 | contig 27884 bp, 29 predicted proteins | sample Coa_R1_4_FD_66440 | JGI IMG/M metagenome (GOLD analysis project Ga0070741, IMG submission 66440) | Surface soil microbial communities from Centralia Pennsylvania, which are recovering from an underground coalmine fire - Coalmine... | ecosystem: Environmental > Terrestrial > Soil > Unclassified ...
CATGCCGCGCTGGGTGAGGATCGTCGGCAGCATGAACAGGATTCCGTTCGACGACCACAGGAAGCAGAACGACACGGCCCACAGGAGCAGCGTGCGCGTCGCGCGTCCCTGGCGCAGGAGCTCGAGCACGGTGATGCGCGACTCGGCGGCGCGCGCGGACTGCGGCGCGGCCTTGATCTGGGCGTCGAGAGCCGCCGCGCTCGCGGCGGGCGCGCCGCCGCTCGCGCGCCGCTCGATGTCGGCGACGGTGGCCTCCGCATCCCCGGTCCGGCCCTTGCTCACGAGGTAGCGCACCGACTCGGGGACGTTGCGGCGCACGAAGAAGAGCACCAGCGCCGGCAGCACGCCGAGCGCGAACAGCGTGCGCCAGCCGTAATTGGGCAGCACCGCGAGCGCGAGGCCCGCGGCGAGGACGAGCCCCGCGGGGAACGCCGCCATCATGGTGCCGGTCGCGCGGCCGCGGATCTTGCTCGGCATGAACTCCGAGGAGAGCGTCGAGGCGACGGGCACCTCGCCGCCCAGCCCGAAGTTCGACAGGAACCGGAACACCGCGAGCGAGGCCACGCTCCACGACGCCGCGATCAGGCCCGTGAACGCGGCGAAGATGCCGATCGTCCACTTGAACGCCGTGCGCCGGCCGATGTAGTCGGAGATCGTGCCCCAGAAGAGCGCGCCGACGAAAGCGCCGACGAGCCCCACGGTCGCGAGCTGGCCCGCCTGCACGGGCCCGAGGTGGAACTCGCGCGCGATCACGGGGAGCGCCGCGCCGAAGAGCGCGAAGTCGGCGGCGTCGAACAGCGTGCCGAAGAAAGCGACCGTCAGGAACGACTTGTGCCAGCCCGAGAACGGCAGGCGCTCGAGGCGCGCGAGCAGCCGCGCCGAGGCGTCGATGTCATTGGCCATGCGATCTCCTCCTCGTTTTAGTTCTGCGAGCGGTCGACGATCAGCCGCTTGTACAGCGCCTGCCAGCGGTCGTAATCGTCGATCGCCTCGCGCGCGTCGACGATCTTCACCGGGCGGCGCTCGTTCACCAGGCGCCGCACCGGCGTGTCGTAGCCCTTGTTCGCCGGGATGCGGTGCACCTCGGTGTAGAAGCGCTGCCCGTCGGACAGCATGTAATCGTAGAACAGCACGGCCGCGTGCGGGTGCGGCGCGCGCCGCGACACGGCGACCGCCGAGGGCAGCACGATCGCGGGCGGCAGCACGAACCAGTCGACCGGCGCGTTCTTCGCCTTCATGCGCTCGGCGTCGTGGCTGTAGATGCCCATCATGAGCGGGATCTCGCCCGCGGCGACCAGCACCGCGCTGTGGTTGTGCCCGGTGCGCACCGCGACGCCGTTCTCGCCGAGCCGGCGGAACAGCTCGAGCCCGGTCTTCTCGCCGAGCGCCTCGACCACCGCGGCGAACCACTCGACGTTGGTCGACTCCATGCCGATCCGCCGCTTCCATTTCGGATCGAGCAGGTCCTCCCAGCGCTTGGGCAGGTCGGACGCGGCGACCGCGCGCGTGTTGTACGCGTAGACGATGAGGTTCAGGCGGTCGGGCGCCCACTCGCCGTGCGGCGGCACGGTCTCGGGGAGCAGCTCCTGGTCGAGCAGGGGCGAGGCGATCTTCTGCAGCAGCTGCTCGCGCGCGAGCACCTCGACCTGCGGCGCGTTCGTTTCGAGCGCGTCGAACTCGAAGCGCCCGGCGCGCGTCTCGTTCACCACCCGCTGCAGGATGTTCGCCTGGCTGCCGCGCCAGAATTTCAGCGTGACGCCGTAGCGCTGCTTGAAGTCCGCGGCGAGCTTGCGCTGATCCTCCTGGACGAGCGAGGAGTAGACCATCAGCTCGCCTTCCTGCTTCGCGCCCGCGGCGAGGCGCGCCGCGCGGTCGGGGCCCGGGTACGCGGCGGCCGCCGCGACGCCGGGCGAGGGCTCGACCGCCGACGCGGTCGCGGCCACGAGCAGGCTACAGGCGAAGCAGGCGAGCCGCATTTTCGCCGAGGATCTTGTCCTTCTGGCGCGCGGTGAGATCCTTGCGCTCACGGATCGAGGAGACCGTGCGCGGGTATTCCGAGTCGAAGTGCGGGTAGTCGCTCGCCATGAGGATGCGGTCCTCGCCGAGCTCGGCGATCGGGCGCGCGAGATCGCCCTCGTCGGCCTCGCACGTCACCCAGCAGTTGCGGCGGATGTACTCCGAGGGCGCGCGCTTCATCGACGCCGAGATCTGGGGAAAATCCTTGGCCCATTCCCAGTCGTCGTCCATGCGGTGCATCCAGTAGAGGATCCACTCCGCGCTGCACTCGAAGAAGACGACCTCGAGCTTCGGAAATTTCTCGAACACGCCGCCGAGCACGAGCGCGACCAGCGCCGCGCTGCAGTTCGTCGGCCGTCCCAGCACGTGCGTCTTGTAGAAATTGTCGAAGCGGTCGACGAGCTCGCCGTTCGAGTTCGGGTGGCACAGGAGCGGCACGCCCAGCGCCTCGGCCTCGGCGTAATAAGGGAAGTACGCGGGGTCGTCGAGGTTGCGCGTGCCGCAGTAGGGGACGAGGTGCGATGTCTTGAACCCGAGCTCCTTCACGCAGCGGCGCAGCTCGTCGGCCATCGCCTCGGGGCAGCCCGCGGGCGCCATCGCGACCGGCAGGAATACGTCCTCGTGGCCGCGCACGAGCTTCGCCACCCAGTCGTTGTAGAGCCGCGCGCACTCGCGGCCGAGGCCGCCGAGGTTGCTGGTCGCGACCGTGATCTGCGTCGGGAAGATCAGCTGCCTGTCGATGCCTTCCTTTCTGATGTCCTCGCGCCGGCGCGCCATGTCGTAGCCGCCGACCTGGCGCGCGGCGATGTCTCCGCCTCGCCAGTTCGTCTTCGGGTCGTAGATGTACGGGTGCCGGTGCGCGGCGTGCCCCTGGGGGCTGATCGGGTCGAGCGAGTGCAGGAACTTGGTGTTGTGCGTGCGGCCGTCGTTCATCCTCACCGGGCGGAAGCGCTCGTACGCGCCTTCGAGGCGGTACACCTCGTCCATGAAGTAGCCCTCGCGCAGGTGCGAGTCGAAATCGATGATCACGCGCTCGTCTTCCTTTCCTTGTCGGGCAGCAGCTTGAAGGTGCCGATCGCCTTGGCGAGGAGCTGGCCCTGCTCGTCGCGCGCCTCGCCCTCGCAGAACGCGGTCGACTGGCCGCCGTGGAGGACGCGCCCCTCGGCGACGACGCGCTCGCCGAAGCCGGCGCGCATGAAGCCGACGCTCAGGTCGACGGTGAGCACGCCGCCGAGCACCTCGTAGTGTCCGCGCACGGCCCAGCTCATCACGAGATCGAGCATGGTCATGATCACGCCGCCGTGAGTCGCGCCCCAGCTGTTCAGCAGCTCGGGGCGCTTCTCGAGCGAGACGACGGCGTGCTCGCGCGTCATGTCGAGCAGGCGCACGCCGAGGTGCTCGGTGAACGGTATCCTGATCGGGAAGCTCTGCGTCGCGGCCTTGTCGTTCATGGACCGAGTTTTTATACCACCGTCGCGCCGCCGTCCACCGCGATCACCTGGCCGGTGATGTGGCGCGAGGCGTCGGAGGCGAGCAGCACCGCGAGCCCCTTCAGGTCCTGGTCGTCGCCGAGGCGGTGCAGCGGCGTGGCGGCGATCACGCGGTCGGCGATCACCTCGAGCGCGCCCTGCGTCATCTTCGAGGGGAAGAACCCCGGCGCGATGGCGTTCACGGTGATGCCGTGCGCGCCCCATTCGCCGGCGAGCGCGCGCGTGAAGTTGACGACGCCGCCCTTGGTGGTGCTGTAGCCGAGCGTCTTCAGCAGGCCGACCGGGTTGCCGCGCAGGCCGGCGACCGACGCGACGTTGATGACGCGGCCGTAGCGCTTCGGGATCATCGACAGCCGCCCGACCGCCTGCGTGACGAGGAAGGTCCCGGTGAGGTTGAGGTTCACGAGCTTCTGCCACGCCTCGAGCGGGTGCTCCTCGGCCGGCGCGCCCCAGGTGGCGCCGGCGTTGTTGACGAGGATATCGATGCGCTCGCGCGCCTCGAGCGCCTTCCTCACCATCGGCTCGACCGCCTTCGGGTCGGAGAGATCGCACACGAGCGGCAGCGCGTCGACGCGCAGCGCGGCGAAGCGCGCCTTCGCCGCCTCGAGCTCGTCGGCCTTGCGCGCCGTGATCACGAGCCTCGCGCCCATCTCGCCGAGCGCCTCGCCGATCTGCAGCCCGAGCCCGCGCGAGCCGCCGGTGATGAGCGCGATCTTGCCGGTGAGGTCGAAGAGTTTTCTTACACTCATTTTCTTCCTCTCAAACCCCTGTCACGCCACCTCGAACAGCCCCGCCGCGCCCATGCCGCCGCCGATGCACATGGTGACGACGACGTGCTTCACGCCGCGGCGAGCGCCCTCGATCAGCGCGTGGCCGGCGAGGCGCGCGCCCGACATGCCGTAGGGATGGCCGAGCGCGATCGCGCCGCCGTTGACGTTCAGGATGTCGTTCGGGATGCCGAGCCGGTCGCGGCAGTAGATGACCTGCACCGCGAACGCCTCGTTCAGCTCCCACAGGCCGATGTCGTGCATCTTGACGCCGGTGCGCGAAAGCAGCCGCGGCACGGCGAACACCGGGCCGATGCCCATCTCGTCGGGCTCGCACGCGGCGACCGCGAAGCCGCGGAAGATGCCGAGCGGCTTGATATTCCTTTTCTCGGCGAGCTTCGCGTCCATGACGACGCACGCCGCCGCGCCGTCGGAGAACTGGCTCGCGTTGCCGGCCGCGATGGTGCCGCCTTCGATCGCGGGCTTGATCTTGGAGACGCCCTCGTAGGTCGTGTCGGCGCGGACGCCCTCGTCCTTCGAGATCGTGACTTCCTCGATCCAGCTCTTGCCGGAATCCTTGTCGGCGCGCTGCATGCGCACGGTGATGGGGAACATCTCGGCCTCGGTCCTGCCCGCGGCGCGCGCCGCGGCCGCGCGCGCCTGGCTCTGGACGCCGTACTCGTCCTGGCGCTCGCGGCCGATGTCGTAGCGCTTCGACACGACCTCGGCCGTCTGCAGCATCGGCCAGTAGATCTCGGGCTTGTGGCGCACGAGCCACTCGTCGTGCAGCATGTGCCGGTTCGCCTCGTTCTGCACGCACGAGATCGACTCGACCCCGCCCGCGACCACGACGGGCACCTTGTCGACGATGACGCGCTGCGCCGCCATGGCGATCGTCTGCAGGCCCGAGGAGCAGAAGCGGTTCACGGTCACGCCCGCCGTGGTCACCGGGCACCCGGCGCGCAGCGCGATCTGGCGCGCGATGTTCTGCCCGGTCGCCCCCTCGGGATAGGCGCAGCCCATGATCACGTCCTCGACCTCGGCCGGCGCGACGCCGGCGCGCTCGATCGCGTGGCGCACGGCGTGCCCGCCGAGCTTCGCGCCGTGCGTCATGTTGAGGGCGCCGCGCCACGCCTTGGCGATCGGCGTGCGGGCGGTCGATACGATGACGGCGTCGGACATGGGAATGCGCTGCGCGGAGGCTCGGGACGATTCTACAACCGTCGTCGGTTGACAGTGCGGGGGTCGCGGGGTAATTTGCGGCGACCATGCTGCGCGGCCTCATGATGGACATGCCGCTGCTCGTCTCGTCGCTGATCGAGCACGCGGGCCTGTATCACGGCGACACCGAGATGGTGTCGCGCACCATCGAAGGGCCGATCCACCGACATACCTACGCCGACGCGCGCCGGCGCGCGAAGCAGCTCGCGCAGGCGCTCGCGCGCCTCGGCGTGCGCGAGGGCGACCGCGTCGGCACGCTCGCCTGGAACGGCTTCCGGCACTACGAGCTCTACTTCGGCGTCTCGGGCATGGGCGCCGTCATCCATACCATCAATCCGCGCCTGTTCCCCGAGCAGCTGACCTACATCGTCAACCACGCCGAGGACGCGTACGTCTTCTTCGACCTCACCTTCGCGCCGCTCGTGGAGAAGCTCGCTCCGCAGTGCAAGGCGGTGAAGGGCTGGGTCGCGATGACCGACCGCGCCCACATGCCCTCCGCGCAGATCCCGAAGCTCCTCTGCTACGAGGAGCTGATGGCGAAGGAGGACGGCGACTACGAGTGGCCGCAGCTCGACGAGCGCACCGCCGCGGGCCTTTGCTACAGCTCGGGCACGACCGGCAACCCGAAGGGCGTGCTCTACACGCACCGCAGCACCGTCCTGCACGCCTACGCGTCCTCGCTGCCGGACGTGTTCAACTGCTCCTCGCGCTCGACCGTGCTCGCGGTCGTGCCGATGTTCCACGTCAACGCCTGGGGCATCCCGTATTTCGGGACGCTGAACGGCGCGAAGCTCGTGTTCCCCGGCGCCGCGCTCGACGGCAAGAGCCTGTACGAGCTGTTCGAGGGCGAGAAGGTGACCGCGTCGGCCGGCGTGCCCACCGTGTGGCTCGGGCTGCTCGCATACATGAAGGAGAACAGGCTGCGCTTCGGGACGCTCAAGACCGTCGTCGTCGGCGGCTCGGCGTGCCCGCCGGCGATGATCAAGGCCTTCCAGGACGAGTACGGCGTCGCGTGCCGCCACGCCTGGGGCATGACCGAGATGAGCCCGCTCGGCACGTTCTACTCGCCGAAGAACCGGCACGACGCGCTGTCCGAAGGCGCGCGCCACCAGCTCGAGTGCAAGCAGGGACGCGCGATCTACGGCGTGCAGATGAAGATCGTCGACGGAGCGGGGAAGGAGCTGCCGCGCGACGGCAAGGCGTTCGGCGACCTGCTCGTGCGCGGGCCGTGGGTGCTGCGCGAGTACTTCAAGGGCGAGGGCGATTCCTTGCGCGACGGGTGGTTCCCGACCGGCGACGTCGCCACCATCGACGCCGACGGCTACATGCAGATCACCGACCGCTCCAAGGACGTGATCAAGTCGGGCGGCGAGTGGATCAGCTCGATCGACCTCGAGAACATCGCCGTCGCGCACCCGGCGATCGCCGAGGCGGCGGTGATCGGCGTGCGCCACCCGAAATGGGACGAGCGGCCGCTCGTGGTCGCGGTCAAGAAGGCGGGCGCGAGCGTCACGCGCGAGGAGCTGCTCGCCTTCTACCAGGGCAAGGTCGCGAAGTGGTGGCTGCCCGACGACGTCGTGTTCGTCGAGCAGCTGCCGCACACCGCGACGGGCAAGCTGCTGAAGACCAAGCTGCGGCAGGACTTCAAGGACCACCGGCTGCCGGCCGGCAAGTAGCGTGGACACGATCCTCACCGAGCGCGACGGCGGCGTGCTTCGCATCGAGCTGAACCGCCCCGAGAAGAAGAACGCGATCACGATCGCGATGTACCAGGCGCTCGGCGACGCGCTGCATTCGGCGTCCGGCGACGGCGCGGTGCGCGCCGTCCTCCTGCACGGGAAGCCCGAGGTCTTCTGCAGCGGCAACGATGTCTCCGATTTCCTCGCCGCTCCGCCGCGCAGCGAGGACTTCGCGCCGTTCCGCTTCCTGCGCATCCTGGGGCAATTCGACAAGCCGCTGGTCGCGGCCGTGAGCGGCGCGGCGATCGGCATCGGCACGACGATGCTGCTGCACTGCGACCTCGTGTACGCCGCCGCCGGGAGCCGTTTCCAGCTGCCTTTCGCGAGCCTGGGCCTCGTGCCCGAGGCCGCGTCGAGCCTCCTGCTGCCGCGCCTCGCCGGATGGCAGAAGGCCGCCGAGCTGCTGATGCTGGGCGAGCCGTTCGGCGCCGAGGCCGCGCGCGACATCGGCCTGGTGAACGAGGTCGTCGCGCCGCAAGCCCTGCTCGAGACCGCGCGCGCGAAGGCGCTCGCGCTCGCCGCGAAGCCGCCCGCGGCGATGCGCGCGACCAAGGCGCTGATGAAGCAGGCGGTGCTCGCCGAAGTCGAGCAGACCATGACGCGCGAGGTGAAGACCTTCGGCGAGCGGCTGGCCTCGCCCGAGGCGAAGGAGGCGCTCAGCGCCTTCCTCGAGAAGCGCAAGCCGGACTTCTCGAAATTCAGCTAGCGTAGCCGCACCACGAAACGGCGTCCTTACCGTACGGTGTAGAATTCAGCGATGACTCGCCAGTTCGACGTCGTAGTAGAACGGGATTCCGACGGCTACTTCGTGGCTTCGGTACCAGCGCTCCCCGGGTGCCATACCCAGGCGAAGTCCCTTGACGATCTCATGGCGCGCATTCGCGAAGCCATTGAGCTCTGCCTGGAAGCACAGGGTCAGCCGGTTGACTTGTTGGGGTGCTGAAGAAAGCCGGGTTTCAGGTTATGCGCGTTAAGGGAAGCCATCACTTTTTGCGGCACCAGGACGGGCGAACGACCGTCGTACCGGTTCACTCGGGCGAGACGATCGGCCCAGGGCTTCTCTCAAAGATTCTTCGCGACTGCGATCTGACCCGCGAGGACGTTCACAAGCTTCTCTAGCTCCGAATCATGAGCCTGAAAGGCAAGACGCTTTTCGTCACCGGCGCCTCGCGCGGCATCGGCCTCGCGATCGCGCTGCGCGCGGCGCGCGACGGCGCGAACATCGTGGTGGCGGCGAAGACCACCGAGCCGCATCCCAAGCTCCCGGGCACGATCTACACCGCGGCCGAGGAGATCGAGAAGGCGGGCGGCAAGGCATTGCCCCTCGCGCTCGACATCCGCGACGACGCGGCGGTGCAGCAGGCCGCGGCGAAGGCGGCCGAGACCTTCGGCGGCATCGATATCCTCGTGAACAACGCGAGCGCGATCAATCTCACCGGGACGCTCGCGACGCCGATGAAGCGCTTCGACCTCATGTTCGGCGTGAACGTGCGCGGCACCTACTGCTGCTCGCAGGCCTGCCTGCCGTACCTGAAGGAGGCGGCGAACCCGCACATCCTGACGCTCTCGCCGCCCCTCAACATGAAGCCGAAATGGTTCAAGGACCACGTCGCCTACACCATGGCGAAGTACGGGATGAGCATGTGCGTGCTCGGCATGGCCGAGGAGTTCCGGGGCGACGGCGTCGCGGTGAACGCGCTGTGGCCGCGCACCGTGATCCAGACGGCGGCGATCGCCATGCTCGGGGGGCTGGTGAAGCCGGAGAACTGCCGCCGGCCCGAGATCGTCGCCGACGCGGCTTACATCGTGCTGAACCGGGACAGCCGCCGCCACACCGGCAACTTCTACGTGGACGACGAGGTGCTGGCGGCCGAGGGCGTCACCGACCTCGAGCGCTACGCCCTGGTCCCGGGCAAAGCCCGGCTGCTGCCGGACTTCTTTCTGGATTAATATTGCCGGGCCGACTCAATCCCAGCTTTCAGGAGGAGAACCCGATGATCAAACTGACCGTCAACGGCAAGCCGCGCTCGGCCGACGTCGAGCCCGAGATGCCGCTGCTTTGGGTGCTGCGCGACGTCCTCGACGTCAAGGGCCCGAAATTCGGCTGCGGCATCGCGCAGTGCGGGGCGTGCACCGTGCACGTGAACGGCGAGCCGGTGCGCTCGTGCTCGTTCCCGGTCTCGGCCGCGGCGGGCAAGCGGATCACGACGATCGAGGGGCTGTCCGCGAACGGCAAGCCGCACCCGGTGCAGACCGCGTGGATCGAGCACCAGGTGCCGCAGTGCGGCTACTGCCAGGGCGGCCAGATGATGGTCGCCGCGGCGCTGCTGAAGAAGAACCCGAACCCCAGCGACAAGGACATCGACGAGGCGATGACCAACATCTGCCGCTGCGGCACGTATGCGCGCATGCGCGAGGCGGTCCACGCCGCGGCGAAGGGCGGGCGCGGCGCGAAGAAGCCGGTGAAGGCGTGAGGAGACGACCATGACGACTAAATTCGCTTCCTCCCGCAGGACGTTCCTGAAGCAGTCGGCCGCCGTCGGCGGCGGGCTCGCGGTCGGCTTCCACGTGCCGTCGGTGCTCGCGCAGGGCAACGGCGCCAAGGGCGCCGAGATCAACGGCTGGGTCGTGGTGCGGCCCGACGAGACCGTGATCATCCGCTACGCCCGCGCCGAGATGGGGCAGGGCAGCAAGACCTCGGCGCCGATGCTGGTCGCCGAGGAGCTCGAGTGCGACTGGAGCAATGTCCGGATCGAGCAGGTGCTCGCGAGCGAGAACCTCCGCCACAAGCGTGCCTGGGGCGACATGGCCTCGGTCGGCTCGCGCACGATCCGCAACTCGCAGGAGTACCTGCGCAAGGCCGGCGCCACCGCGCGCGAGATGCTGATCGCCGCCGCGGCGCAGAAGTGGGACGTGCCGGCGTCGGAGTGCAAGGCCTCGAACGGCATGGTGACGCACTCGAGCGGCCGCAAGCTCTCCTACGGCAAGCTCGCGAACGACGCGGCGAAGCTCGAGCCGCCGAAGGACGTGAAGCTGAAGGACCCGAAGGAGTGGAAGATCGCCGGCAAGCCGATGAAGCGCGTCGACATCCCCGACACGGCGATGGGCCGGCAGCGCTACGGCATCGACGTGCAGATGAAGGGCATGCTCTACGCCGCGGTCGCGCAGTCCCCGGTTTTCGGCGGCAAGGTGCGCAGCATGGACGCGTCCAAGGCCGAAGGCCGGCGCGGCGTGAAGAAGGTGGTCAACCTCGACACCTTCGTCGCGGTGATCGCCGACAACTGGTGGCGCGCGAAGGAAGCGCTGAAGCTCGTCCAGGTCGACTGGGACACGGGCGCGAACGGCAACGCCTCGAGCGCGACCCTGATGGACTTTTACCGCGCCGGGCTCGACGCGACGCAGGACATCGCCGTCGCGCGCAAGGTCGGCGACGTCGACCAGGCGCTCGGCTCGGGCGGCAAGGTGCTCGAGGCCGAGTACTTCACGCCCTACCTCGCGCACTCGACGCTCGAGCCGCAGAACTGCACGGTGCTGATCAAGGACGGCAAGGTCGACGTCTGGGTGCCGACGCAGAACGCCGAGGCCTCGCTCGCGACCGCGGCCGCGACCGCGGGCGTCCCGCTCGACGCGGTCATGGTGCACCCGATGCAGCTCGGCGGCGGCTTCGGCCGGCGCGGCGGCGGGCAGGATTTCGTCCGCATCGGCGTCGCCGTGGCGAAGGCCATGCCCGGCACGCCGGTCAAGACGCTGTGGAGCCGCGAGGAGGACACGCAGCACGACCTCTACCGCCCCGCGAGCCTGGTGCGCATGAAGGGCGCGCTCGACGCGAGCGGCAACCCGGTCGCGTGGTACTCGCGCGTGTCGTCGACCTCGATCATCGCGACGTTGACGCGGCTGCCGCTCAAGCCGCCGCTCGCGCCCGCCGAGGGTGTGGACCCGCAAGCGGTGGCGTCGATCTTCGACATCCCGCACGCGATCCCGAACATCCGCGTCGAGTACGCGCAGAGGAACGCGCACGTCCCGGTCGGGTTCTGGCGCACGGTGGGCCACTCGCAGAACCCGTTCGTGCGCGAGTCGTTCATGGACGAGCTCGCGCTCGCCGCGGGCAAGGACCCGTTCGAGTTCCGCCGCGCGCTGCTGCAGAAGGCGCCGAAGGACCTCGGCATCCTCGAGGCGACGGCGAAGGCGGCCAACTGGGGCAGCCCGCTGCCGGCGGGCGTGTTCCGCGGCATCGCCGAGACCGAGGCGTACGGCAGCTACACCTGCGCCGTGGCCGAGCTCTCGGTGAACGACAAGGGCGTGGTGAAGATCCACCGCCTCGTGCTCGGCATCGACCCGGGGTACGCGGTGAACCCCGACAACATCGTCGCGCAGATGCAGGGCAGCGCGGTGTTCATGCTGACGGCCATGTTCTGGGGCAAGATCACGATCAAGGACGGGCGCGTCGAGCAGTCGAACTTCCACGACTACCGCATGATGCGGCTGCGCGAGATGCCCAAGGTCGAGGTCGTGCTCGCGCCCTCGGGCGGCTTCTGGGGCGGCGTCGGCGAGCCCGGCCAGGCGTCGATCGCGCCGGCGGTGTGCAACGCGATCTACGCCGCGACCGGCAAGCGCATCCGCTCGCTGCCGCTCATGGACCAAGGGATCTCGATGGCTTGAGCAAGGTCGCGCGGCTGATTCTCGCGGCGCTCGCCGGCGTGCTTTCGCCGGTGCTCGCGGCGCAGGCCGAAGGCCTGGTGAAGTACGAGGTCGAGGGCGACGCGATCCCCGCGCCGCTCGTCCGGGAACCGGGCGACGCGGCGCGCGGTCGGAAAATCGTGCTCGACCGCTCGGTCGGCGGCTGCGTGCTGTGCCACGCGTTCCCGGAGCCCGAGCCGCGCTTCATGGGCGACATCGGCCCTCCCCTCGCGGGCGTCGGCGCGCGGCTCTCCGCGGGGCAGCTGCGACTGCGCGTGGTCGACCAGAGCCGCATCGATCCGAGGACGCCCATGCCCGCGTACTACCGCACCGAAGGCCTCTACGACGTCGCGAGCGGCTACCGCGGCAAGCCGATCCTCGACGCGCAGCAGGTCGAGGACGTGGTCGCCTACCTGCGCACGCTGCGTGGAGCGCGGCGGTGAAACGGCGTGGAGCGCGGCGGTGAAACGGCGCGGAGCGCGGCGGTGAAGCGCCGCGAGTTCATCGCCGCCGCGGCCTCGCTCGCGCTCGCACCCGGCGCGGTGCGCGCGCAGGAGAACCCGATCGCGCCGATCGACCCGAAGGACCCCGACGTCCAGTCGGTGACGAAAGGCGCGCCGATCCGCTCCGGCCGCGTGAAGCTCGAGCTGCCGCCGCTCGCCGACAACGGCAACTCGGTCGCGATGAAGCTCACGGTCGAGAGCCCGATGACGCCGCAGGACCACGTGCGCGCGGTGCACCTCTTTTCCGAGCGCAACCCGGTGCGGCACATGGCGGCGTTCCACCTCGGGCCGAAGAGCGGGCGCGCGGAGATCGCCTCGCGCATACGCCTCGCGGGAAGCCAGAAGATCGTCGCGCTCGCCGAGATGTCGGACGGCTCGTTCTGGGCGGGTTCGGCGTCGGTGGTGGTCACGCTGTCCGCCTGCCTGGACGAATCCTGATCATGGCCGCGCGCATCCAGGTCCCCCAGCAGGCGAAGCGCGGCGAGCCGATGCCGGTGCGGATCATCGTCCAGCACCCGATGGAGACCGGCTACCGCCACGACGAGGTCGGCCACCCGATCAAGCGCAATGTCATCCACGAGCTCTCGTGCCGCTACAACGGCGCCGAGGTGTTCCGCGCGGATCTTTCCTCCGGGATCGCGGCCAATCCCTACATCCAGTTCTTTACCGTCGCCGACGCGAGCGGCGTGCTCGAGTTCTCGTGGATCGACGACGAAGGCGTGCGCGGCTCGGAGCGCGCGCCGGTCGTGGTGGCATGAGGCCGCGCTCGGCCGCGGCGCTGATCGCGCTCGCGCTGTGCGCGGGCGCGGCGGCGCAGGAGCGCGCGCTCCCGCTCGAGCGGCTCAAGCCGGGCACCGACTTCCTCGGCGCCGACCTGCGCGCGCTGCAGTCCGACGACCTCGGCAATCCGGCGATGCTCTGGGTCGAGCGCGGCGCGAAGATGTGGAGCGAGCGCGCGGGAACCGCGGGACGCTCGTGCGCCGACTGCCACCAGGACGCCGCGCAGAGCATGCGCGGCGTCGCCGCGTCGTATCCGAAGTTCGACGCCGCGCGCGGGCGCCTGTTCAACCTCGAGGGCCGCATCAACGCCTGCCGCACCGGGCACCAGGGCGCGCAGCCGTTCGCGCACGAGTCGCAGGAACTGCTTTCGATCACCGCTTACGTCGCGAGCCAGTCGCGCGGGCTGCCGATCCACGTCGGCATCGACGGGCCGGCGCGCGCGCACTTCGAGGCGGGCCGCGCCGCATACTACCGACGCCGCGGCCAGATGAACCTCGCGTGCGCGCAGTGCCACGAGGAGAACTGGGGCAAGCGCCTCTTCGCCGAGACCGTCAGCCAGGGCCACCCGACCGCGTACCCGGCGTACCGCATGGAATGGCAGACGCTCGGCTCGGAGGAGCGGCGCCTGCGCGCCTGCCTCTCGGGCGTGCGCGCCGAGATGCTGCCCTACGGCGCGCCCGAGTACCTCGACCTCGAGCTCTTCCTCGCGTGGCGGGCCGAGGGGCTGAAGATCGAGTCGCCGGGGGTGCGGCGCTAGGGCTCTCCGTTGAACGTTCGGCCCGCCGACCCGGTCGAAAGGTCGGTTCAGGGACGGCAACGAACAACAGGAGGGTCGCATGAAGGTCATACTCACGAAGGCATTGGGCGCCGTCGCGCTGTCATTGGCCGCATCGGCCGCGCACGCGCAAACAGGCTGGTACGGCGGGGTATCGATCGGGCAATCGAAGATCCAGATCGACGACAGCTCGGTCGATGTCGCGGGAGCGACGGCGAGCAGCGTGAAGAAGGACGAGACCGACACCGGCTTCAAGGTGTACGCGGGCAACAGGCTCAACCGCAATTTCGCGCTCGAGGGCGGCTTCACCGATTTCGGCAAGTTCTCGGCCACGCGCGACGTCACCGCGCCGGCTGTCGGCTCGGCCACCGCGACGGTCAAATCGAGCGGGTTCCATTTTGACGCGCTCGGAATCCTGCCCGTCGGGGGCTTCGACCTTTTCGCCAAGGTCGGCCTCATCTACACGACGACCAAGACCGACCTCTCGACCTCGGGAGCGCTGGTTGCCGTCTCCGCAAACGGCAAGAAGTCCGAGTTCGATGGCAAGTACGGTATCGGCGCGGAGTATCGCCTGCCGAACGCCATGGGCATCCGCGCCGAGTGGGAACGCGCGCTGAACGTCGGGGACCCGGACAAGACGGGCGAGGGCAACATCGACCTGATTTCGGTCGGCCTTACCTGGCGGTTCTAGCGCCTACAGCATCGCGCGCGCCACGAGCCGGTACGACTCGCGCCGGCTCTCGTAGTCCCCGGTGATCGACAGGATCATCAGCTCGTCGGCGCGCGTCTCCTCGCGCAGCGCGAGCAGCTTCTCGCGCACCGCGCCCGGGTCGCCGTGGACGAGGCGCGCGCGCTGCTGCTGCACGTAGGCGCGCTCCTGCTCGGTGTAGCGGTGCGCGGCGGCCTCCTCGAGCGTCGGCACGGGCGCGTCGATGCCGCGCGCCATGTGGAGGCGCCGCAGGTCGATGCTCGCCGCCAGGCGCTCGGCCTCCGCGGCGGTCGCGGCGCAGATCACGAAGGCGCACAGCAGCGAGGCGGGCGCGGGCTCGCGCGCCGACGGCCGGTACTGCTCGCGGTAGTCGCGCATCACGGCGCCCGCGCCGCGCGCGCTGATGAAGTGCGCGAAAGCGAAGCGCAGCCCGAGCTGCGACGCGAGCGCGCCGCTGTAGTCGGAGGAGCCGAGCAGCCAGATCTGGGGCGCGGTCGCGCCCCCGGGCTGCGCCTTCAGGCCGGCGAACGGATGGCCCGCGGGCAGCGTGCCGTCGAGGAAGCCCGCGAGGTCCTGCACCTGCTGCGGAAAGTGCTCGGCCGACACGCCGGCGCCGTAAGCCACGGCCTGCGCGGTGCGCAGGTCACCGCCGGGGGCGCGTCCGATGCCGAGATCGATGCGCCCCGGGTAGAGCGCCTCGAGCATCCGGAAGATCTCCGCGACCTTGAACGGGCTGTAGTAGGGCAGCAGCACGCCGCCCGTGCCGACGCGCATGCGCGAGGTCTCGGCGGCGACGCGGGCGAGCAGGATCTCGGGACACGGATCGGCGAGCGCGGCGATCGCGTGGTGCTCGGCGAGCCAGTAGCGGCCGTATCCCAGGTCCTCGGCGAGGCGCGCGAGCGCGAGCGTCTCGGCGACGGCCTCCGCCGGACTGCGGCCGCTCACGACGGGCGACTGGTCCAGGACCCCGAGACGCAGGGTCATCGCCGCCGCTCGCTGCTCAGTCGCTCGCCCAGATCAGGGCGCCGACCAGCCCCGCCAGGAACAGCGACACCCAGAAGATCCCGACCACGCGCTTGCGGTCGATGGGCGTGAAGCCTTCCTTCTTCTTGCGCGCGAAGTGGATCTCGGTCACGATCAGGAGCATCCCGAGTCCGAAGATGATCCCCATCCATTTGTACACGGTGTCCACGAGCGGGCTCCCTGGGCCGGAAAAGCCGCAGTTTACCGCGCACTTCACCGGAGCGCGCCGTCGCGCCGGCGCGGTGCGCGGTATGATCGGGGCCATGGCTGCCGCGCGGCTCCTCCTGCTGTGCCTCCTCGCCGCCGCGTGCGCCGCGAACGCCGCGGCGCCGCAGTGCTCGGCGCGCAGCGGCCCGCGCACCGCGGCGCTGGTCGAGCTCTACACCTCCGAGGGCTGCGACAGCTGTCCGCCCGCGGACCGCTGGCTCTCGTCGCTGTTCGCGAGCGGCTACAGCGCGAGCCAGGTGGTGCCGCTCGCGCTGCACGTCGACTACTGGGACTACATCGGGTGGAAGGACCCGTACGCGAAGCGCCAGTTCTCGGCGCGCCAGCACCGCATGGCGCGGCTCGGCCGCGCGACGCTCGTGTACACGCCGCAGGTGCTGCTGCAGGGACGCGACTTCCGCGGCTGGGCGACGGACGCGTTCGCGACGATGGTCGCGCAGATCAACGCGCGCCCCGCGCGCGCCGCGCTCGCGCTGACGATCCGCTCGATCGGCCCGTCGGGCGCCGACGTCGATCTCCGTGCCGACCTGGCCGACGCCGCGCTTCGCGACGAGGCGGCCGTCTATGTCGCCGCGTACGAGAACAAGCTCGCGAGCGACGTGCGCGCCGGCGAGAACCGCGGCCGCCGACTCGAGCACGACTTCGTCGTGCGCGAATGGCTCGGCCCGGTCGCTTTCGGCGCCGACGGCCGCGTCGCGCAGCGCCGCACGCTGCCGCTGCTTCCCGAGGCGGACCCGGCGCAATCCGGCGTCGCCGCGTTCGTGCAGGATCGCCGCACCGGCGAGGTGCTGCAGGCGCTGATGCTGCCCGCGTGCGGCACCCATTGACTACAATGCGCGCATGACCGGTCTCCTGAAGAGGTGGCTCGGCGTCGCCGTGCTGTGCGCTGCGGCCGCGGCGCAGGCGCAGACGTGGCCCTCGAAGCCGATCCGCCTCGTGGTCGGCTTCCCGCCCGGCGGCGGCAACGACATCATCGCGCGCCTGCTCGGCGCGAAGATGCAGCAGACCTGGGGCGAGGCGGTGATCGTCGAGAACCGCCCGGGGGCGGCGTCGATCATCGCGGCCGAGCTGGTCGCGAAGTCGCCCGCGGACGGCTACACGCTGCTCGTCAACGCGACCGGCGGCATGTCGCTCAACCCGATCCTGTACCCGAAGCTGCCGTACGATCCGCTCAAGGACTTCGAGCCGATCAGCATGGTCGGCGTGTTCCCGCTCGTGCTGGTGGTGAACCCGTCGGTGCCCGCGCGCTCGGTGCGCGAGCTCGTCGCGTACGCGCGCAAGAACCCCGGCAAGCTGAACTACAGCGCGGGGTCCACGTCGTTCCAGGTCGCGACCGAGATGTTCAAGCAGATGACCGGCACCGACATCCGGCACATCCCGTACAAGGGCAGCGCGGCGTCGATCAACGCCGTGCTCGCGGGCGACGTGCAGCTCACCATCGTGGATACGCCGCCGCTCGCCGGCCACCTGCAGTCCGACCGCCTGCGCGCGCTCGCGGTGACCTCGGCGAAGCGCGCGCCGGGATTGCCCGATCTGCAGACGCTCGCGGAAGCGGGCGTCCCGGGCTACGACATGTCGCTGTGGATCGGGCTGTTCGCGCCGGCGGGGACGCCGCGCCCGATCGTCGCGAAGCTCTCGGCGGAGGTCGCGCGCATCGTGCGCCTGCCCGACGTGCGCGACAAGCTCGTCGGCATGGGGGTCGACCCGCTCGGCAACAGCCCCGAGCAGGTGGCCGAGTGGATCCGCGCGGAGCTCGCTCGCTACCGCCCGGTCGTGCGGGCGGCGAACATCAAGGCGGAATGAGCGAGCGCTAGTAGCTGTACGCGAGGACTCCGCCCACGCCCCAATCGGGGCTGCCCGTGGAAAAGCCCTTCACGGCGTAGGCCTGCAGCTTCCAATCCGCGTTCAGCTTGTGCGAGACGAAGAACGTCCCTTCGCTCACGTGGCTGCCGCCGTCGATGATGGCCGGGCGGAAATCGTAGGCGACGCCCACGCTCGTGGGCTGCGACATCTTGTACGACGCGCCCGCCGACCAGTAGACCACGTTCTTGAAGTCGATGCCGGCCGGATCGCCGTACTTGCGGTAGCCGATCGAGCCGAAAGGCGTCAGCGCGCCGAGCGGCTTGAAAAAGTCGGCTTGCAACGAGTAGTCGTTCTTGCCGGTGCCGAGGCCGCGGTTCTCGTCGGCCGTTCCGAACTTCACCTTGCCGCCGAGATCGAGCCCGAACGGCGCATTGCGCTCGTTCAGCACGTTGTAGAAGGCGCTCGCGACGACGTCGCCCAGGCCCGACTCGGTGCGCCGGCCGGCGTTGCCGCCGGCGATCACGACCGTGTCGCCGGGGGCGCCCACGACGTTGGCCGGTCCCGTGATGTGGATCCACGGCACGACCAGCTTCGCGGTCCACGGGCCGGTCTCGTACTTGCCCGTGAACGGGATGTACAGGATGTCGGTGCTCTGGGTCGCGCCGTACTTCCCGGTCGTGTAGTCGGCGCCCACGCTGAACGTCGTCAGTCCTTCGGCCGCGAGCGCCGACGAGGCGGAGACCGCGAGCAGAGCCGCGGCGAATGCGAGATGTCGTCTCATGTTCGTATTCTTTCCTGTGGGGGTTACGGATTTTGGCCGGTCTGCCGGCTCTAAGTCATTGATGTCGGCTACGCCCGGACATTCAACGCCCTCAATGCGGCCCGGGGCCGCCGCCACCGCGGGTCTCGGGGCGCTCGGGGCGCTCGATCGCATCCGGACGGGCGGGCCGGTCCGCGCGATCCGGCCGGTCCGCGCGATCGGGACGCTCCAGGCGATCGGGGCGATCGTCGAGACGGCCCGAACGGTCGGAGCCGGGGCCCCTTCCGCGGTCCGGGCCGCCGCGGCCCGAGTTGTCGGATCGGCCGCTCGAATCGTCACTGCCGCCGCGGGAGCCGCCGCGCCGCTCGTCCGCGGCGCGCGCGGCGGGAACGACGGGCGGAGCGGCCGACAACGGGCGCGGGTTCATCGGCTCGGCCAGGAAATCGACGCGCTCGACGAAACGCCGGCCCTCGCGGTCGACATGGCCCGACAGGCGCACGAGATGGTCTCGGCCGAGGCCGGGAATGTCCTGTGACTCGAGCGAATACTGCAGTCCGCCCGCCCGCAACCCGCGGCCGGACTGCAGCCCTTCGACATAGGCCTCGGTGACGAAGCGTCCGGGCGCTAGCGACGCCGCGAGCGGATCGGCGACGACCTGGTCGACGAGCAGGCGCTCGCCGCCCGCGCGGCCTGCGATCAGCACCGGGCCGCGCGCCTCGGCGAGCGCGCGCATGGCCGCGTCGGTCGCCTCGATGCGCATGCCGCCCACGCGCGGCGCGCCCGCGGCATCGAGGTCGAGCGATCCGTAGACGAGCGCGGTGCCCGGAGCCGCGCGCTCCACGCGGGTCGCGACGATCGTGCCGTCGGCGCGGCGAAGGCCGCTCACGCGCAGCGTCTCGCCCGCGCTCGCGCCGCGCACCGCATCCGCGCCGAGGCCGGGGGCGAACACCGTCCCGGGCGCGAGCTGCACGCGCTGGCCGAGAACCTGCAGCGTGCCCGCGGCGCGATCGACCGCGGCCACCGGGCCGACCGCCGCGTCGAGCACCGAGATCGCGCGGGCGCGCGCCTCGGCTCCCGCGCCGACCGCGCGCACCGCGACCGTCTGTCCGAGCGCGAGCGCGTCGGCGGCGCCGGGCTGCCCGTTCACGGTGACCGGCGTGCCCGAGTCGTAGTGCACCTCGACGCCGTTGACGCAGATGCTGCCGAAGCCGGTGATGACGCCGACCACGCCGATTTCCTCGGCCGCGATCGCGCCGGTGCCGCCTTCCGCGCGCGTCCCGGTGCCGCCGATCCCGCCTTCGGCGCGTCCGCCGGTGCCCCCGATTCCGCCTTCGGCGCGCACGCCCGTGCCGCCGATCCCGCCCGCGTCGGGGCACGCGCTCCACGCCGGCGAGCCGAAGGCGAGCGAGGCGGCAATGACGGCGAGGGCGAAGCGGATGCTCATGGCGGTCAGGGGGGAACGGTCAGTCGTCGCGCTCGGGCTCGGCGTAGAAATATATGCCGAACGTCATGCGCCGTTTCGAAGGCTCGGCACGATCGCGCGCCTCGCACGCCATGGCCTTGCGATTGACCTGGTTGAGCGCCTCCATGCCGGCGCGGCCGGCGAGCTCCGCCAGCTCCTCGACCGAGCGCTCGCCGAGCGCGTCGTAATGGACGCTGCGCTCCATGAACGGACGCCCCTCGGCGAGCAGGTTGTGCGCCGCCGCCGCCAGGTGGTCGTGCACGTTGTGCCCGAGGTAGAACGCCATCTCGTCGAAGCCGCGCCGCGGCACGAACGCCGCGGTGCGCAGCACGACGCGGTCCTGCGCGTCCAGCTCGACGACCCCCAGGCGCAGCCATTCGTCGAGCACCGAGCGAGGCCGGATGTCCTTGCTCACGCTCTCGACCAGCGACTCGAACGAGCGGCCCGAGCCCTGGCTCGCGAGGCGCGGCAGCGCCCGCGGCTTGCCTTTCGAGTCGAGGAACTCGCGCCGCGTCGTCCACGCCGCGACCAGCTGGGCGCCGAGCGCCACCGTCTCGGGGACGGCGTCGGCCGCGGCGTGCGCCGCCTCGCGCAGCCGGCGCACGTCCTTGCGGTGCACGCCGGTGAGCAGGCTGACGCGGCTGTCGGTCGGACGCTTGCCGTCGAGCGCGAAGTCGCGCTCGGCCACGTCCACGTAGATCTCCTTGAGCACGTCGGAGAGCATGGTGTAGGTCACGCCGCGCGCCACCAGCAGCCGCAGGAGCGGGTGCAGCAGGTGACGCAGCGCCCGCACGAGCGAGCCGGGCGCGCTCGCGGGGGCGTCGGTCGCGTTCTTGGCCATGGCAGCCGCCAGTCTACCGGAGCTCTCGTCGCGCATGTGGGAAATATTACCACCGAAACAGGTTGACGTGGGAAAATATCCCACGTATAGTCCGGGGGGTCGAAGGAACCGGGCGAGCCGAAACGGGACGAAAGTCCCGGTCGCTCGGGCCGGCACCGAGCATCGTGCCGGCATCGCCGCCGGCCCGGCCCGCCATCCCTCCCCGGCGGGCCGGCGCCGACGTCGAGACGGCGATCACACTAACGCAAGAAAGGAAGCCATCATGTGGACCAAGCATCTGTTCGTGACGGCGGCGGCGCTGGCCGTCCTCGCGCCGGCGGCGTTCGCGCAGGCGCAGTCGTCGACCGGCGTTCGCCAGGAAGACCGCGCCGTCGACCGGCAGGAAGACCGCCGGATGGACCGGCGCAACGAAGCCGCCGAGAACGAAGTCCAGAATGAGAACGAGAACGAGCGCGCCGAGGCGAAGCTCGCGATCCCGAGAACCGCGACCGGCGCGATCGACGTCGACAAGCTGCTCGCCCTCGTGCGCGACCGGATCTCGGCGGGCGCGCGCGAGATCCAGTTCCGCGGCGCCACGCTCACGGCCGCCGACGTGCAGAGCCTGCTTCTGTCGGCCTCGGCCGGCGACAACCTGCTCGCGGAGATGGCGGCGCTGCTGCCCAAGGACGGTCTCGAGCGCAAGGTGACGCTGCGCGGCGCGGTGGACGTGCGCGTGACGCGTCAGCCCGACGGGACGCTGCGCGCGCGCATCGAGGACGTGAACCTCGCCGGTCTCACGCCCGAGCAGCGCGCGCAGCTCGCGCAGCAGCTCGCCGCCCTCGGGTTCACGCGCGTCGAGATCCGCGGCGTCGACTCGGCCGGCAAGCGCGTGCGCGTCGAGTTCCGCGCCGACCGCGGCGTGCGCAGCGACGACCACGGGGCGCGCGACGACGACCGCGGCCGGCGCGACGACCGCGTCGCCGACGCGGGTGCCGGCGGCGACCGCCGCGGCGCGAACGATCGGCCGCAGCGCGCCGAGCGTCCGGAAAGGGCCGAGCGCGCCGAGCGGCCCGAGCGCGTCGAGCGCGTCGAGCGGGTGGAACGCGCCGAGCGCGCGGATCGCCCCGAGCGGTCCGGCCCGCACTAGAGCGCCGTACTCCGACGCCGCGCGGCGCTTTCCCGGCGCCTGCGCGGCGTCGCTTTTTCCGCGGCTGTCACCGCGAGGCGACAGGCCATGCGGACCCGGTGCGCGCGCAATACGCCGCCGTGCGCTGCTGATACCGTGGCGCTTATCGGCCGCCGCGCGCGGCTGCCCGAGGAAAGCGAACCATGCGCAAGATCCGCCGGCGCTTCGCCGCGGTCGCCTCGCTCGCTCTCTGCGGGATCGCCACGGGAGTGGCGGCGGTTCCACGTGATCTCGACCGCGCCGATACGCACCGCGAGCGCGAGCAGGAGCATGCGCGCGAGACCGCGAGGATCGCGCTGCCGCGCACCGCGGCGGGCGCGATCGACGTGCCCAGGCTCATCGTCGAGATCCGGGCCGCGCTCACCCGGGGCGCGAACGACATCCGCTTCCGCGACTCGTCGCTGAGCGCGCGCGACCGCGACACCCTCACCGACCTCGGGGCGCGCTTCGGCTTCGACTCGGTGCGCATCCGCGAGGAAGGCCGGCGCGTGCGCGTGGATTTCCGCGACGGCGACATGCGCAAGCGCGACGTGCGCCGCGTCGACGAGCGCGCGGACCGACCCGAGCGCGTGGCCCAGCCGGAGCGCATGGACAAGCTCGAGCGCGCCGAGAAACCCGAGCGCGCCGACAAGCCCGATCGCATCGACAAGCCAGAGCGCGCGGACAAGCCCGAGCGCCGCGAGCGGCCGGAGCGGTCCGGGCGTCACTGAGACGCCCTCGCGGTTCCTCCGGCCCGACGGACCGGAGGAACCTCAGTCGTAGCTCGCGACGCAGTCGATCTCGACGTCGACGCCTTTGCGGTGCGGGGTCGCGCCGACGCAGGTGCGCGTGACCTTCTCGCCCTGGAGGAAGTCGCGGAAGGTCTCGTTGAACGCGGGGAAGTCCGCCGTGTTGCGCAGGACGACGCGCATGTTGACCACGTGCCGGAAATCGAGGCCCGCCGCGGCCAGCACGTTCTTCAGGTTGGCGAGCGTCTGACGCGTCTGCGCGCGGATGTCGCCGGGGACGACCTCGCGCGTCTTCGGATCGAGCGGGCCCTGTCCCGACACGAACAGGAGGCTCCCGGCGCGGATCGCCTGCGCGAGCGGCGACGGCGTTCCCTTGTCGGTGAAGCCGGTGACCGGCGCGTCGGGCGAGGTGATGATCTGCTTCGGCATGGCGGCGGCGAGGTCAGGTCGGACCCGGGATTGTAGCGCCCGCTGCGCGCCGCGCCTTGCCTCTACAATGGCGCGCAACGCCACCGAGGAGGACTTCGCCGTGAGATCGCTTGCGCTGCTCGTCTTCGCCGCGCTCGCGTGCGCCGCCGCGCGCGCCGAGTTTCCCGAGCATCCCGTGCGCCTGATCGTGCCGCAGGCGGCGGGGAGCGCGACCGACACGATCGCGCGCCTGCTCGCCGCCGAGCTGCCCGGGAAGCTCGGGCAGCCGGTCGTCGTCGAGAACCGTCCCGGCGGCGCGCTCACCATCGGCATCAATCTCGTCGCGAAGGCGGCGCCCGACGGCTACACCGTCGGCATGGGGCCGATCGGCGCGCTGGCGATCACGCGCCACATGGTGTCGAAGCTGCCTTACGACATCGAGCGCGACCTGCAGCCGATCGCGCTCGTCGTGCGCAGCCACCTGCTGCTCGCGGTGTCGCCGTCGCTGCCGGTGCGCTCGGTGCGCGAGCTGATCGACTACGCCAGGAAGAACCCCGGCAAGCTGCTCAACGCCTCCTCGAGCAACGGCTCGCCGGGCCACGTGGGCGGCGAGCTGTTCAAATACATGACGGGAACCGACATCGTCCACGTGCCGTACAAGGGCGGCTCGATGGCGATCAACGACCTGATCGCCGGGCACGTGCAGGTAATGTTCGAGAGCCTGAACTCGATCGCGCCGTACGCGCGCTCGGGGCGCGTGCGGGCGCTCGCCGTGAGCGGCGCGCAGCGCTCGGCGGGCTTTCCCGAGCTGCCGACGATCGCCGAGGCGGGCGTGCCCGGCTACGAGGCGGGAACGTGGACCGGCGTCATCGGCCCGGTGGGGCTGCCCCGGCCGGTGCTCGCGCGCCTGAACGCCGCGATCAACCAGGCGATCGTCACGCCCGCGTCGAAGAAGCGCTTCGACGACATCGGCAACGAGCTCGGCGGCGGGACGCCCGAGGAATTCGGCGATCTGATCCGCCGCGAGTCGGCGAAGTGGGCCGAGGTGGTGAAGCGCTCGGGCGCGAAGATCGACTAGCGCCGCCTCACGAGCCGCGGACGATCTGCAGGTTCGCGCTCACCGACTTCACGCCGTCGACGGCTTCGGCGGTGCGGATCGCCTGGTCGCGCAGCCTGGCGCTGTCGGCGGTGCCGTAGAGCGTCACCGCGCCGTTCGAGGCGCGCACGTCGATCGGCAGCATCTTGAGCTGCGGGTCGCTCGCGAACGCGGACTTCACCTTGGCGGCGAGCTCGGCGTCCGGGTCGGCCTTGGGCGTCTGCGCCGCCGGGGCGGGCACGGCCGGCTGCGCCGCCTGCGGCGGCGTGACGTCGGTCGCTTTGGTCGCGGGCGTGCTGTGCTCCCCGCAGGCGCTCACGGTCAACGCGAGCGTGCAGGCGAGGGCGGCGAGAATGGCGGGTCGGGCGGCAAGTCTCATGGTCGTTCTCCTTCTGGACGGGTTCCAATACCTCCGAGCCGGACTGGCCCGAATGGTTCATCGCACGATAGCCGCCGATCCTGCACGAAACATCGTGCAAAAACGGCAGAGCGGCGATGAAATCAGATCAAGGCGGGCGCGCCGCAGTCGGCCGCGATCGAGCGGATCTTCGCGGCGAGCGCGTCGGGCAGCGGCACGCCTTCGCGCCCGCGCCGCTCCATTTCCGCGCGCTCGGGGTCCCCGTGCACGAGCACGGGCTGGGCGGGGTCGAGGCGCGTCGCCGAGCGCAGCGCGCCGATCATGTCGTCGAGATCGTCCTCGAACTCGCCCTCGGCGCGAAACGCGTGCGGGTCCATCGCGAGGAAAAAGTGGCCGACGTTGTAGCGCTTCTCGCCGGGGTGGCGCCGCTCGCGCGTCGGCGCGTACCACGCGCCGGGCAGCATCGCGCACAGGATCTCCACCATCGCGGCGAGGCCGTAGCCCTTGTGGCTGGAGAGCTCGGGCGTGCCGCCGATCGGCGTGAGCAGGCGCGCGGCGAGCGCCGCGTCCGCGTCGTCGGTGATGCGCCCGTCCGGACCGTGCGCCCAGCCGCGCGGCAGGGGCTTCCCGCGCAGGATCGCGAGCTTGATCTTGCCGATCGCGACGGTGGAGGTCGCCATGTCGAGGCAGAACGGCGGCTGCTCGCCCGCGGGCGCGGCGAACGCGATCGGGTTCGTGCCGAACATCGCCTGCGCCGCGCGCGTCGGCACGATCGCGAGGTTCCAGACGTTCGTCATCGCGATCCCGATCAAGCCGGCCGAGGCCGCCTGCATCGCGTACACGCCCGCGGCGCCGAAGTGATTGGAGTTGCGCACCGCGACGGCGGCGAGCCCCGAGCCGCGCGCCTTGCGGATCGCGAGCTTCATCGCGGTGTCGGCGGGGTAATGGCCGAGGCTCATGTCGCCGTCGACCAGCGCCGTCACCGGCGACTCGCGCACGACCTTGACGTTCGGATCCATCTTGAGCCGCCCGTCCCGCCGCAGCTCGTCGTAGAGCGGCAGCATCATCACCCCGTGCGAGTCGATGCCGCGCAGGTCCGCGGCGATCATCAGCCGCACGCACGCCTCGCGCGCGGGCTCCGACATGCCCCAGGCCGCGAAGATGGCGTCGATCTGCTCAGAGAGCTGCGGGGCGGGGACGTTCATGGAGCGCGGAAGCTTACCCGATTTGAAGTGCACCGCGCGCGACGATCACGACCTCGTGCGCGTCCGCATCGACTGGGGCGAGACCGAGCTGCGCGCCGCAGTCAAGAAAGCGGGCGCCGTCTGGCGACCGGCGGAAAAGACGCGGGAGCCGATGGCAGGCCGTCCGTGCCCTGGGAATCCAGCATCGCGTATTGTCGGAGAAAACCTTACCGGCGCGCGCCATATAGAGCGGCATATATTTCGATATACGGGTGGATGTTTGCATATGCGCATATATGGTTTTACGATGCGCGCAATGCGGACTATTGGTAGTTAGAGGGCTGAAGGGAGCTCACGTGAGTAGAGATTGGAAGGAACTGTCCGATGATCACTTGCTGAACTTCGATGGGTCACAGCCGAACCTCATCGCGCAATATGAACGCATCATGGCCAAGAAGACTATCGCTGCACTAATGGAAGTACGCATGGGTCTCTTTGACGTTAAGAAATCCATGCACATGGTGACCGATAAATTAGAAGCGCGATTGCTTGAGGCGGAGAAAATTCAAAAGGAAGCTGCCTCTTCTCAAGGCAGGCTTCAAGCCGTCACGATCGCGCTAACCGTAGTGATTGCAGCGGCGACGGTCGTTTACACTTGGATAACTTGGCAATCCGTTCAAGCCCAACGAGAGTCCAACCAGATACAACGCGCTGCTCAAACTACTCCGGTCGCTCCGCAAGGACCGCAGCCCTCTAACCCCACGGTCGAGAGGGACGCGCGCAAAGGCGGCGCGCGCCCCTCACCGTGAACGTTAGGCGCGCTTCATGACCCCAGTTAATCGCAACGAACACCTCACGCCAGAGCTGGAGCGAACGGTGGCGGAGGCTTTTGGGTTGAGTACGTCTGAACTTGAGCGGAAAGCGGAGGCTCTCGGATTGATTCATTATCATCGGCTTCGTGCGCGACGAGCCAGATTTATCTGGTGGACTCTCACTGCTGTTGCGGCAACGCTAGGCACCATTAGTTGGAGTTGGTTCGCCATACCAATAGTCGTTGTGGTGAGCTTTGTGGGTAGCAGCTTGTTATCTCATCGGACAACCAAGCTCGTTGAGAGGCAGACCGGTCTAACGGCTGCGGAACAATGGGAGTTGTTGTGTAACCCTGAGCCGTTCTTCGATGCGTCGTTCAATAACAAAGTCAATCGGTAAGCGTATCGCGCCTAACTTTAGGTCGAGCGTCCTCTTAGGCTATGCAATCCTCAACTTTCTCTTGTTCATGCTCGCCACGAGCAGCGGTCCGCATCCTGCAGGAGATGCTCCGCCTTCCGTAATTCGTGGATTCTCGGGTCATTGGATGATTTTCTATGGAGCGGCTTTCGCCACGCTCTACTCTGCCATTCATGCTCCCGGCCTGTTTCGCGATCGGAAGTGCCCGAACGGCCACGCGGTCGACCCGATAGCACACTTTTGCCCGATGTGCGGCTACGTATTTCCCAGAGAGTAGGTAGATGTCCCGGATAGCCATGCTCGCGGCGGTCCTGGTGTTCGGCTCGGCCGCCGTGTCCGCTCAGTCTCCTCCTCAAGCCGACGTTTCAGGCTGGAACGTCTATCGGAACGAGACGATGGGGTTCGAGACGAGATATCCGGGCACCTGGCAGGTGCGCCCGGTCAAGGGAACAGGACCCGAAACGGTCATGCTGAGCGAGACGCCTCAGGCCGGGAAGCCGCAGCTCGCTGTGCAGTTCTGGGTTCAACGGAACATCAATCCGAACGGCTTGCCTGTCGAGCAGTGGTATGCGGATCAGCTTCGGCGAATGAACGCGGCGCCGCCTCCGACGACGAACACTTCGATCGGAGGACGATCGACGGTCCGCATGGAGCACGTCGGCGCATTCGGAAGGCAGTTCCAGTTCTTCACCTCGCTGAACAAGACGGACATATTCGAGATCACGGTGAAGCAGCCTGCGTCGCATGAGCAGCTCGACGACACGTATCGGAAGCTCATTTCCACTCTCCGGTTCATACCTTGATGTCCGAGGACCTGGCGCTCATCACCGCGAAGACGCTCGAGCACTACAACGAGCGCGCCGCCGAGTTCCGGGAGCGCACGCGCGACCACGACGTGAAGCAGAACATCGAGGCGCTGCTGCGGCA
>Ga0070741_10005550_pt1 | contig 27876 bp, 41 predicted proteins | sample Coa_R1_4_FD_66440 | JGI IMG/M metagenome (GOLD analysis project Ga0070741, IMG submission 66440) | Surface soil microbial communities from Centralia Pennsylvania, which are recovering from an underground coalmine fire - Coalmine... | ecosystem: Environmental > Terrestrial > Soil > Unclassified ...
CTAGCCCCACAAGGGGATACGATGTGAAGAGGCTGTGCCAGCTCGACCCACGGATTGACAAATTCTTGTCTCTCAAGTATTAATGAAAGATTGCAATAAATGAATTAAACGGAGAGAGGTGTGGGAACTTACCTTCAGGGATTAAAGCGAGGAAAAATTCGCTGGCAAATCATCGACGCGGACGGCTGGACGTTAGGCCGACTTGCCGCGCGGGCCGCGCGGATCCTGATGGGCAAAACCAGCCCGGATTATACGCCGCATGAGGATCACCGCGATGGGCTGATCATCATCAATTCTGAAAAGGTCGTTCTCACTGGGCGAAAATTGGACGAAAAAGTTTACCGGCGGCATACGGGCTATCCCGGTGGGTTGAAAGAAGTGACGGCTCGCAGATATATGGAGACCCGACCGCAGGAGTTGGTTCGCAATGCGATTTTGGGCATGCTACCCAAGACACGTCTGGGTGACCGGATGGCTCGCCGCTTGAAGGTCTATTGCGGTCCAACCCATCCTCACGCGGTTCAAAAGCCGGTGGAAGTTCGCCTGGATCGTTGACCTCCCTCCCCGAAAAATTCTATTTTAGAGAGAGAACGCGGTGACGGAATCCGTTCAGTATCGAGCGACAGGGCGACGCAAGACGGCGATTGCCCGAGTTTATATGAGTCCCGGCGAGGGGAAGCTCCTTCTCAACCGCCGTCCATTGGAAGAATACGTGCCCTCAGAGGCGCTTCGAGTCGAATTGCAACAGCCGCTCGTGGCGACAGAAACGGCGGGGAAGTTTGATATTCTGATTTTACTCCGCGGCGGCGGACTGCACGGGCAGGTGGGTGCGGCGCGGCTGGGTATTGCCCGTGCACTGTTAGCATTCAATCCGGAGTTGCGTTCCCAACTTCGGAAGGGCGGATTTCTCACCCGTGATTCCCGCATCAAAGAGCGGAAGAAGTACGGCCAGAAGGGCGCTCGCAAGCGCTTCCAGTTCTCAAAACGGTAAGAAAACCAGTGGCATGCGAGTCGGAAGAGGGCAGTGCCTGTCTCCTTGGCCTGCCAGGATCCAGATGAGGAGAGCGGCGCTTGGGGTCCTTAGCGCTTCCAAGCGTCGATTTTCATCCGTCGCATACCGCTGAGTTGTCGGGAGGATCATTGTCCACAATCAGCATGAAAGAGTTTCTGGAGGCTGGAGTCCACTTTGGACACCAGACCCGGCGCTGGAACCCGAAGATGAAGGAGTATATCTACGGGGAGCGCAACGGAATTTATATTATTGATCTTCAGAAGACGCTCAAGCTTTTCAAGGAAGCCGCAAAGTTTGTCTCAGATCTTTCGGCAGAAGGCAAGACGCTGCTCTTCGTGGGTACGAAGCGCCAGGCCCAGGAGGCTATTGCAGAGGAAGCTACACGATGCGGCATGTACTATGTGAATCATCGCTGGCTGGGTGGGTTGTTGACGAATTATTCGACGATTCAGAAATCCATCCAGAGGCTGAAGGACCTGGAGGAAATGAGCCGAGATGGCCGCTATGAACTGCTACCCAAGAAAGAGGTCTTGAGGCTTGAGCGCGAACGGCAGCACCTGGAATATAACCTGGCAGGCATCAAGGAAATGTCAGGACTCCCGGATGCTCTCTTCGTGATCGACTCCAACAACGAACATATCGCCGTCAAAGAAGCCCACAAGCTGGGCATCCCAGTGGTGGCTATCGTCGATACAAATTGCGACCCCGATCTGGTGGACTATGTCATTCCGGGTAACGACGACGCTTTGCGCTCCATCCGTCTCTTCACTTCGCGCATTGCCGACGCGGTTCTCGAGGGTCGCCAGGCGGCTGAAGACCGCCGCCTCGAAGAGGAGAAACAGGAAGCCTTGAAGATCGCCGCAGAGCTTGAGGCGGAACGGGAACGAGCGGCTTTCGAAGCGAGTGAAATGGAGGCTGCTTCGGAAATGGTTCAGGAGGGCGATGAGGCCGCGGGAGTGGAGATGGATTACTTTGATGCGGGGCAGGCTTTCCCTGAAAGTGTGATCTCCGCGGAGGAAAAAGAGGACGGTGCGGTGAGGGTTCCCAAAGTCCGTCGTAAGGCCGGGGGGAGAGGCCGACCGTTGAGAAGCGACGAAGTGGATGCAGATGAGGATGCGTCGGATTCCGTCTAACTTCGGGACCGCCGGAGTTATATCGCCCCTCCGCGCCTGATTCGACAAAGAATATGGCGGAGGCCAAAGCCCCACCCCAAGGTGAAAGAACGCGTGCCTGCCACATCTGAAATCTCGTTGACGACGAAGAATTTTGAGGGATCATTTTCCGCTATGAGCCCGCTCGGGTTCGATAGCGGGTGGAGAATATGAGTGGAATGAGCGTAACACCAGAATCAGTGAAGCGTCTCCGCGAAATGAGCGGAGCACCGATGATGGAGTGCAAGAAGGCGCTGGAAGAAGCAGGCGGCGATCTGGAAAAAGCGTTTACGATCTTGCGCAAGCGAGGACAGGCCATAGCAGCCAAGAAGGCCGGCCGTGTCACGTCTGAAGGCCTGATTGGCACGTATGTGCATCCGGGGTCCAAAATTGCGGTGATGGTGGAACTCAATTGCGAAAGCGATTTTGTAGCTCGAAATCAGGAATTCCAGGAACTAGCCCACGATATTGCCATGCATATTTGCGCGACGGATCCCCAGTTTATCCGCAAGGAAGATGTGACACCGGAAATTCTTGAGCGAGAAAAGGCCATTCTGCGCGAGCAGGCTTTGGCGTCGGGGAAACCGGCGGCCGTGATCGAACAGATGATCGAAGGCAGGCTTGGAAAGTTCTACGAAGAGAATTGCCTTTATGAACAGCACTTCATCAAAGATGCGTCCGCTTCGCAGACGATTCGTGAATTGATTATGTCTAAAATCGCCAAATTCGGCGAGAATATTACCGTTCGTCGTTTTGCGCGCTTTAAAGTGGGGGAAGGAATTGCCAAGGCCGCTTCAGAAGACGGAGCCGCTGGGTAGTCCTTCGGATCAGGCCTCACTCACAACATACGCTTCCCGAGAAACCTCGGGGGTGCTTCAGCTCAAGGCAATTTCGGACGATCCAAAGGTCTGTTCAATTATTAGGGGTAACGTGACGGCGTTGCCCGGCTTGACCACAAGGGCCAGCCTTGGCCTTCAAAACCTATGGCATTCCCTGCTTTATGACCACCGCGCCAGCCTTCCATCGCATCCTTCTGAAGCTCAGCGGTGAGGCCCTCATGGGGTCTCAGGGTTTTGGAGTCGACCCGGAGGTCGTCAGCCGCATTGCACAGGAAGTTCATGAGATTCACGAGTCGGGAGTCGAGATCGCTATCGTCGTGGGAGGGGGCAATTTTGTTCGCGGTGTGGCAGCCTCGGCCAGCGGATTTGATCGCGTTGTGGCAGACCACATGGGGATGCTGGCGACGGTGATAAACGCTTTGGCGCTTCAGGATGCGCTGGAGAAAAGCGGCTCCTACACACGCGTTGTGACGGCGATCGAAATGCGGGAAATTGCAGAGCCCTTTATTCGCCGGCGCGTGATTCGTCATCTTGAAAAGGGACGGATCGTGATCCTGGCGGGGGGCACAGGCAGTCCGTATTTTTCCACGGATACGGCCGCCGCGCTGCGCGGTATGGAAGTGAAGGCAGAGGTTATCCTGAAGGCGACTAAAGTGGATGGCGTTTACGATCGTGATCCCAACACCTCGCCCGATGCCAAGATGTTCTCCCGCATTTCTTACTTGGACGTTCTTTCCAAAGGGCTGGCCGTGATGGACACGACAGCCATCTCGCTCTGTATGGATAACAGCCTGCCGATTATTGTTTTTAATCTGAATGTTCCCGGAAACCTTAAACGCGTGGTCGCTGGGGAAAAGGTGGGCTCTCTGGTGGTGGGCGGAGGCGGATCTCATGGTGAAAGAAACACTAGCCCAGACGCGGGCTCGAATGAATAAAGTCGTTGAAGACCTTCAGCATGAACTGGCCGCGGTGCGGACGGGCCGCGCCTCAACCGCGCTTCTGGATCACCTGAAGGTAGGCTACTATGGAACCCCAACGCCTCTGAATCAGGTGGCCACCCTGGGCGTGCCGGAACCAACCCTGATCACCGTGCAGCCCTGGGATGCCAGCCTTCTGCCGGCCATCGAAAAAGCCATCCGTTCTTCCGACCTCGGTTTGAATCCGGTGAACGATGGAAAAATCCTGCGCGTTCCTCTTCCGCCGCTAACCGAAGAGAGAAGGAAGGAACTTGTCAAGCATGTGCACGCCCTCGTGGAAAAACACCGGCTGACGGTCCGCAATCTTCGTCGTGAAGCGAACGAGACCCTTAAAAAATTGCTGAAGGACAAAAAGATTTCTGAGGATGATGAGCGGCGGGGACTTGAGGAAAGTCAAAAGCTGACGGATGAGTTTATCAGCAAGCTCGACCTCCAGGGAAAGAGCAAAGAACAGGAAATTCTTGAGATGCGATGACGGCAAGGGCTTGATTTGCTGATGAAAATTATTACCCTTCGTCCCATGGGGGTTCTGCTTTCTCCCCCTGTACGAGGCATGAAAATAAAAAATGAACCCTCAGCCGCAGTCCCGCGCGGCCCTCAGATTCTCTTCCAGAACAACCCAATGCTTCTGAAAACAAAGATGCGTTCCTGTGGTCCTGGGGAGAGAGTTTCCTTCGATGGCGCCGACAAGCACTAGCCAATACAGGGGAGATCACGCTATAATGGAAATCGGGTTTTGGCAGATCTGAGGTTTCCTCTTCGGATTACCGGATCGCATTCTCCAAAGCGCAGGGTCCTCCTCCAGGAAATTGCTAACTGCGATTGTGAAGGGCTTAAGTTTTTCGCGTCGTTGGGCAGCGAAACTCTTGACACTTTTTGCAGTCATTTGCTACATTTGAAAGGCTTTGTCGCTGGCACGGCTCCTGTCTGGGATGTCCACGCGCTTTATGAAATCTGAGGCAAGTGGAGGTTAGAGTTCGGAGTGCCTACTTTCAGCCAGATGATTCGCCTGGGTCGTAAGGCGCCGCGTTATAAGACGTCGAGCCCGGCCCTTGAGGGTTGTCCTCAAAAGAGGGGCGTTTGCATTCGCGTTTACACCCAGACGCCCAAGAAACCCAATTCCGCTTTGCGAAAAGTGGCGCGAGTGAGGTTGACTAACGGCATGGAAGTGACCACTTACATTCCCGGTGTGGGGCACAACCTCCAGGAGCACTCGATTGTTTTGATTCGCGGCGGACGCGTCAAAGACCTCCCGGGAGTGCGCTACCACGTGATCCGCGGGACACTGGATTCAGCCGGTGTGGGCGACCGCCGGCAGGGTCGCTCGAAGTACGGAGCCAAGCGGCCCAAAGCATCGTAGGAACGTTGAATGCTGAAAGCTGAGAGCGATTGAGATGCCCCGTAAGGGAACAGTTGAGCGTCGGGAAACACCTCCGGATCCTGTTTACGGCAATGTCGTCGTGCAGAAGATGGTGAATTGCCTGATGTATCGAGGCAAGAAATCCGTTGCACAGCGGATTGTGTATGACGCGCTGGAACAGATCCGGCAGCGAACCAATGACGATCCAATGAAAGTCTTCAAGAAGGCCCTGGACAATGTGAAACCGGCCCTGGAGGTGAAGAGTCGTCGGGTTGGAGGGGCGAACTATCAGGTGCCGGTTGAAGTGAATCGAAATCGTCAAACCTCTCTCAGTCTCCGATGGATCATTGGTTATGCGCGAGAGCGAAGCGAGAAATCCATGACTGAAAAACTTGCGGCTGAACTACTGGACGCTGCCAATAATCGCGGGGGAGCCATCAAAAAGAGGGACGATACTCACCGCATGGCGGAAGCCAACAAGGCTTTTGCTCATTACCGCTGGTAACCTTGACGACTCAGAAATGCCTCCGCCGGGGCGGGCTGCTGTTTTCCTGAAACGCCGGTCCGCCAGGTTGCTCAAACGGAACGGAGACTCCATCACATTGGCGCTCGGAAAGGAACCGAGTTCTGAAATTTGCGCCTGGGCGCAAGAGTCTGATAACTGTTTATGCCGCGTACGATAGCGCTTGAAAAAACACGGAACATCGGCATCATGGCCCACATTGATGCGGGCAAGACAACAACAACGGAACGGATCCTGTACTATACCGGCATCACGCACAAGATGGGCGAGGTGCACGAAGGCACTGCCGTCATGGACTGGATGGAACAGGAGCAGGAGCGCGGCATTACGATTACCTCGGCAGCCACTACCTGTTTTTGGCGCGATATCCGAATTAACATCATTGATACGCCAGGTCACGTCGACTTTACGGCGGAAGTTGAGAGATCGCTCCGGGTGCTTGACGGAGCGATTGCCATTTTAGGCGCGGTCGAAGGCGTCGAACCGCAAACGGAAACCGTCTGGAGACAGGCGGATAAATACCGTGTTCCTCGCATTGTTTTTGTGAATAAGATGGACCGCTCAGGAGCCAATTTTGAGGAATGCGTTCAGCAACTTCGCACCAAGGTTCATGCCACGCCCGTAGTGATTCACATTCCGCTCGGGTGCGAAGATCGCTTCCAGGGGACTATCGACATTCTTCGGCAGAAGGCGCTCGTCTATCGCGATGACACGCTGGGAGCCGATTATGACGAGAGGGAAATCCCTGCTTCCGAGCTCGACACGGTGCGTCGCTATCGCGAGCAGTTGATTGAGACGCTGGCCGAAAGGGATGACGTCATCCTCGAGAAGTACGCGCACGGGGAGGAAATTTCGGCGGACGAATTGCGGGCCAGCATCCGCCGCAGCACATTGGCTTTGAAAGTGGTGCCCGTGTTATGTGGCGCGGCCTTCAAGAATAAGGGCGTCCAGCCGCTGCTCGATGCGGTGGTGGATTATCTCCCCTCTCCGGCGGACATTCCTTCTGTCGAAGGGCTCTCGCCAGATGGCGAAAAGAAGTTAACTCGTGAGGCGAGGGACGATGCGCCCTTCTCAGCTCTGGTCTTCAAGATCATGACCGATCCGTTTGTAGGACAGCTTGCCTTCATTCGGGTTTATTCGGGCTCTCTGCGCAGCGGGGACATGGTTTACAATCCGCGGCGGACCAAGAGAGAACGCATCGCGCGCCTGCTCAAGATGCACGCCAATAAACGGGAAGAGATCCATGAGATCTATGCGGGTGATATCGCGGCCGCCGTGGGACTCAGGACGGTTTCGACCGGAGATACCATCTGCGACGAGAAAGCTCCGATTGTTTTTGAGGCCATGGATTTTCCAGCTCCCGTTATTTCCGTTGCCATCGAGCCCAAGACCAAGGCTGATCAGGAGAAGATGGGGCTCGCGCTTTCCCGTCTGATGCAGGAAGATCCCACTTTCAAAGTGTCCACGGACCCCGATACCGGGCAAACCATTATGTCGGGTATGGGTGAACTGCACATTGAAATTCTGGTGGACCGCATGTTGCGCGAATTTAATGTGGGCGCCAATGTGGGCCGGCCTCAGGTTGCCTATCGGGAAACGATTCGTGGCGCTTCAGAAGCGGAGGGCAAATACATTCGGCAGACGGGTGGCCGCGGCCAGTATGGTCATGTCGTGTTGAAAATTGAGCCACTGGATCATCCAGATCCGAACGAAATTGCAGAACTGACCAAAAAGAAATCCACCGACAAGTTTGATGCAGATTTAAACCTGCTGTTTATCGACCAGATTGTAGGTGGCGTGGTGCCCAAGGAGTATATTCCGGCGGTCTACTCCGGCGTGCGCGAAGCCATGGAATCGGGCGCCGTGGCGGGTTACGAAATGACGGGCATCCGCGCAACGCTTATCGATGGTTCGTATCACGAGGTGGATTCCTCGGAAATCGCTTTCAAGATAGCCGGCTCCATGGCGTTGAAGGAGGCCGTAAAAAAGGCAAATCCGTGCCTGCTGGAGCCAGTTATGCGAGTTGAGGTTGTGGTTCCCGAGGAGTATATGGGGGATGTGCTGGGCGACCTGAGCAGTCGTCGCGGCCACATCGAAGGCCTGGAAAAGCGCGGATCGACGCAGATTATCCGTTCAACAGTGCCTCTGGCGGAGATGTTCGGATACGCTACCGATTTACGGTCGCGGACCCAAGGGCGAGCGTCTTACACCATGCACTTCCTGAGATATCAGCAAGTTCCTCCCCATATTGAATCAGAAATTGTGGCCCGCGTTCAAGGCAAGGCCGTGGCCACTTAGAATCTTTGGAAACAGGGTCTGACAAAGGGTACTTAAATTTTATCGCAGTGAGGCGAATGAGCTATGGCGAAAGAGAAATTTGACCGGTCGAAGCCGCACATGAATATCGGGACGATCGGACACATCGATCATGGGAAAACCACGCTGACCGCAGCGATCACCAAGGTCCTTTCGAAACATAATCCAAAGATCAAGTTTCGCCCGTTCGACTCGATCGACAATGCGCCGGAAGAGAAAGCCCGCGGCATCACCATTGCGATTGCGCATGTGGAGTATGAAACAGCGAACCGCCACTATGCGCACGTCGACTGCCCCGGACACGCCGACTACATCAAGAACATGATCACGGGTGCGGCGCAGATGGACGGGGCAATCCTGGTCGTGGCGGCAACGGACGGTCCCATGCCGCAGACGCGCGAGCACGTGCTCCTGGCGCGGCAGGTCAACGTTCCCTATATTGTCGTGTTTATGAACAAATGCGATGCGGTTGAAGACCCGGAACTCCTGGAACTGGTGGAAGTGGAGGTTCGGGATCTGTTGAACAAGTACGGTTTCCCGGGTGACAAGGTGCCGGTGGTGCGTGGAAGCGCACTCAAGGCGCTGGAAGGAGACCCCAAATGGGAAAAGTCGATTGATGAGTTGATGGAGGCGGTCGACACCTATATCCCCCTTCCCCAGCGGGAAATCGACAAACCGTTCCTGATGCCGGTCGAAGACATCTTTTCGATTTCCGGTCGCGGAACGGTCGTAACCGGAAGAGTGGAACGAGGCCGGGTGAAAGTGCAGGAAGAAGTGGAGATTGTCGGGCTGAGACCGGAACCCTTCAAGCGCGTCGTGACAGGGATTGAGATGTTCAAGAAACTGCTCGATGAGGGGCAGGCCGGAGACAATATTGGCGTGCTGCTGCGCGGCACAGAAAAGGACGAAGTGGAGCGCGGCATGGTGCTGGCCAAGCCGGGTTCCATTACGCCCCACACAAAGTTCAAGGCGGAAACTTACATTCTCACCAAGGAAGAAGGAGGGCGGCATACGCCTTTCTTCAATGGTTACCGACCACAGTTTTACTTCCGGACCACCGACGTCACCGGTGTGGCGAAATTGCCCGACGGAACAGAAATGGTGATGCCGGGCGATAATGTCACGCTGGAGATTGAACTGATTACTCCCATCGCGATGGAAAAAGGTCTAAGATTCGCCATCCGCGAAGGAGGCCACACCGTCGGTGCCGGTACGGTCACTGAGGTGTTGCAATAGCGAAGAAGGACTTTCGTGGACCCGACAGCGGAGATGATGAAAAGCGGCGTAAAGAATGCTGACTCATCCTTGCGTCGCGACATCTGAGGTTGCACATTCAGAACAGGAATTCATGCTACACGAAAAAATCCGAATTCGGTTAAAGGCTTACGATCATCGCATTCTGGATCAGGCCGCGGCAGAGATAGTGTCAACCGCCAAACGTAATGGAGCACAAGTGGCGGGCCCCATTCCATTGCCGACGGTGAAGAACAAGTATTGTGTGTTGCGGTCGCCCCACACGGACAAGAAATCACGTGAGCAGTTTGAAATCCGCACCCACAAGCGCCTGGTGGACATTCTGGAACCCACTGGCTCGACGATCGACGCCTTGACAAAGCTTGACCTTCCTTCCGGCGTGGATATTGAGATTAAGGCCTTCGGAAAAGAGCACACGAAGTAGAGGGCACGCATCATCTCGGGGGGTGGAGCGGGCCGTCCGTTTTCCGGTAGCCGTAGAGATGAACGATAAACCGCAGGCAACAGACATTGCATTATGGTAAACGGCATTCTTGGCAAAAAGCTGGGTATGACACAGGTTTTCCAGGAGAACGGTGACGTCGTGGCCGCTACCGTTCTGAAAGCAGGGCCCTGCGTCGTCGTGCAGAAGAAGAGCGCCAGCAAGGATGGTTACGATGCGGTTCAACTGGGATTGGTCGAACTTCCGGGACCCAAGCGAGTGACGAAGGCCCTTGAAGGGCATTTCAAGCGTGCGGGAGCGAATCCGACTCGCTTGCTGCGAGAAATTCGGCTGAATGCGGGTGAGGAAGAAGTCAAAGTGGGCGATAAGGTTCTGGTCGACCAATTTCAGCCCAATGAGCGCGTGGATGTGATTGGCATTTCCAAAGGGCGGGGATTTGCCGGTTTCCATAAGCGCCATCACTTTGGCGGAGGCGGAGCTTCGCACGGTTCCATGTTTCATCGCGCCCCGGGATCAATTGGAGCGTCCGCTTTTCCATCGCGCGTGCTGAAAGGGATGAAAGCAGCGGGGCATATGGGCTCCAGCCGGGTCACAGTCAGAAATTTGAAAGTCCTCCGTGTGCTGCCGGAAGACCATGCACTCGTCGTCGAAGGGGCGGTGCCGGGTCCAGACGGCGGCTACGTGGTGGTGCGTAAAGCTAAAGCGCCGAAGAAATAGAAGAAAATCTGTCGAAGGCAGCGGACTGGAAAGCAAAGCCGATTCCTTTGCCGACACTTTTTAACGATCTATGGCGAAAGTTGAAGTGAAAAATCTCGAGGGGCAACCCGTTAAAGAGCACGAACTGCCCGACGCAGTGTTTTCCGTCCGTCCCAACCACAACCTGCTTTGGGAGGCAACCAAAGCTTATCTGGCCAGCCGTCGTCGTGGCACGCATTCCACGAAAAGTCGCGGCGAGGTGAGCGGTGGTGGTAAGAAGCCATGGAGACAGAAAGGAACGGGGCGGGCGCGCGTGGGCAGCATCCGAAGCTCTCTCTGGCGGCACGGTTCCATTGCCCACGGCCCCAAGCCGCGCGATTACGCCATTCAGCTTCCTGCCAAAATGCTGCGCGGAGCCTTGCGCTCCGCCCTGGCCGCAAAGTTCCAGGAGAGCAAGCTAACGGTGGTTCAGGATTTTGCGCTTCCGGAACCTAAAACGAGGCTCTTCAGCGGTGCTTTGCGAAAACTGGGGATCGAGAAATCGATTCTGGTCGTTAATGATTCCGCAAATCGAAATCTTCAGCTTTCCACCCGAAACATTCAAGGCTGCGATTTGATGCGCCATCACGAGGTCCATCCATATGATATTCTCAGTCACGACGGGTTACTGATTTCAGAATCAGCTCTGATTCGACTGGAAGAGGCGCTGAAATGAGGAAGAGCCCCTATCAGATTCTGCGAAAGGCCATCATTACCGAGAAAGGCTTGCTCGTGAAAGAGCGATCGCGAACATTGGTCTTTCAGGTGGATCCGCATGCGAACAAGGCGGAAATCAAGGACGCGGTTCAGGAAGCCTTTAAAGTCCGGGTTGAAGCCGTACGCACCGCCAATTTCCACGGCAAGATGCGAAGACGGGGGCGAACTTCGGGTTATCGTCTCGATTGGAAAAAAGCCTATGTCAAACTCAGGCCAGGGGAAAAAATGCCTGAATACGGAGAAAATATTTAGCCTGAGAAATGACGCAAAGGCTCCTGATCGATGGACCAGAGAGTGGTTTTTGACAGGCTGATCGTCTATGGGGATTAAAACTTACAAACCGTACACGGAAACGAGGCGGTTCCAGACCGGGCTGACCTTTGAGGAAATCACGACCCAAACTCCTTATAAGCCATTGGTCGAGCCGAAAACGCGGATCTCCGGCCGCAACAACAGGGGCTGGCTCTCCATCCGGCACCGCGGGGGAGGGCACAAACGCCGCTACCGGATCATCGATTTCAAGCGGGACAAGGTGGGGATTGTGGCCCGCGTTGCGACGGTTGAATACGACCCCAACCGTTCCGCGTACATTTCGTTGCTGCATTATGCAGATGGGGAAAAACGATACATTCTTTACCCCCAGGGTTTGAAGGTGGGAGATCAGGTTGTCTCGGGTCCGGAAGCCGATATTATGGTGGGCAATGCCCTTCCCTTGAAGAATATCCCGATCGGCACGACCATTCACAATATCGAGCTGCGGCAAGGCAAAGGTGGCCAGTTGGTTCGGAGTGCCGGAGGCGCTGCGCAGTTGCTTTCCAAAGAGGGTGATTACGCGCAGGTGCGGCTTCCCTCTGGGGAAATTCGAAAGATTCATGTGGAATGCATGGCTTCAATCGGTCAACTCGGAAACTTAGACCATGAGAACATCACCCTGGGAAAGGCGGGGCGCACGCGATGGTTGGGAAAACGGCCTGCGGTTCGCGGGGTTGCCATGAACCCGGTGGATCATCCTCTGGGAGGAGGCGAAGGAAAGACCTCCGGAGGACGCCATCCGGTCACTCCCTGGGGTCAGCCTACGCGTGGCTATAAAACGCGCAACAATAAGCTGACAGATCGTTTTATCGTCAAGCGACGTGAGAAAAAATAAAGGGAGGGACGTTTGGGAAGGTCACTGAAGAAAGGTCCTTTTGTCGACGATCACTTGATGAAGAAAATCGAACTGCTGAACCGGCGGTTCGAGAAAAAGGTTGTCAAGACCTGGTCCCGGCGATCCACTATTTTCCCGGAAATGGTGGGCCACACGATTGCCGTTCATAACGGCAAGAAGTTCATCCCGGTCTACATCACCGAAAACATGGTCGGTCACAAGCTGGGAGAATTTGCGCCGACGCGCACATTTAAAGGCCACAGCATTAAAGTCACAGCCGAACGGACTGCTGCCGCCGCACCGGCGCCACGGCCGGCAGGCAGTAGCGCCGGTTAATTGACTCGCTCGGACGATCAAGTCGAAGAGCTGGCAAGAGATATGGAAACGCGAGCCACAACAAAATATCTGAGAGTTTCACCGCAAAAGGCACGCTTAGTGGTGGATTTAATTCGTGGACGACGGGCAGGCGAAGCCATTAACATACTTCGTTTCACCAAGAAGCGGATTGCACATGAGGTGGAAAAAACGCTGCGCTCCGCAATCGCCAATGCTGAGGAAAAGTCCGAGCATCTGGACGTCGATGAGCTGGTGATCTCCGAAGCGTTCGTCAACGAGGGGCCGCGGATGAAGCGCATCCGTCCTGCCCCGATGGGAAGAGCTTATCGCTATCAAAGGCGGTTGAGCCATATCACCATCGTGGTTGAGGCGCCTGAACGCTGAAACTTCACTGCGAGCCTGCGGCTTGAAACTCGGAATTTTCTGAAAGGAAGGCAGAACGTGGGTCAGAAGGTCCATCCTTACGGTTTCCGGCTGGGATACAACAAAACCTGGAAGTCCCGCTGGTTTGCCAAAAAGGGCTACTCCGATTTATTGCACGAGGATCTGGTCCTGAAGCAACGCCTGAAGAATGAGTTGCACAGCGCAGGGGTGGCCTCGGTGGAAATCGAGCGGCCGGGAAACAAGTTGAAGATCACCATACACACGGCCAGGCCCGGCATCATCATCGGGCGGAAAGGGGCGGAGATTGACCGTCTGCGCCAGGAAATTCAAAAGCGCACGGGGCGCGAGGTGCTTCCGATCAACATTCAGGAGGTTCGGCGTCCGGAGCTGAACGCGCAGTTGGTGGCCGAATCGATTGCGTTGCAACTTGAGAAGAGAGTTGCTTTCCGCCGGGCCATGCGCAAAGCCGTCGATTCAGCATTGCGGTTTGGGTGCAAGGGCATCAAGGTTCGCTGCGGAGGGCGTTTGAATGGTGCCGAAATTGCCCGGGCAGAGTGGTATCTGCAAGGCCGCCTTCCTCTCCACACCTTGCGGGCCGATATTGATTATGGCCTGGCAGAGGCCAAGACCACCTATGGCGTGATCGGCGTTAAGTGCTGGATTTATAACGGCGAGATCCTCGAGCAGAAGCGCAGGCCTGGCAAGGCCGTTGAGGAGCCGTCTTCGATCCCAGTTCCCGCGACGCCAGCGGTTTGACGACCGGGGAGAAAAGGACGTTGGGTCTCCGAGAGAGGAATCTGAGGCAGGAGTTTTGATTCGATGTTGATGCCGTCGAAAGTCAAGTTTCGCAAGCAGCAGCGTGGAAGAATGCGCGGCAAAGCCTGGCGGGGATCCACGCTCTCTTTTGGAGACTACGGTTTGAGAGCGCTCGAGCCCGGCTGGGTGACTGCCCGGCAGATCGAGGCGGGCCGTGTCGCCATCACGCGCTTCATCAAGCGAGGCGGCAAGCTGTGGATTCGCGTGTTCCCTGATAAGCCGGTCACCAAGAAGCCCGCCGAAACACGTATGGGCAAGGGTAAAGGCGCGCCGGAATTCTGGGTGGCGGTTGTCAAGCCTGGAAGGATTCTCTATGAGATGGAAGGCGTCGGCGAGGAGGATGCCCGCGAAGCCCTGCGGCTGGCGAGTCATAAGCTCGCAATCTCAACCCAGTTTGTCAGCCGGCGCGGAGCCGCCTAGTTTAAGGAGCATCGAAGGCATGAAGGCAGAAAAGATGCGGGAGTGGACGGCGGAGGAGCTTGACGCGAAGGTGCGCGAATTCTCCGATCAGCTTTTTCGCCTCAAGTTCCAGCTGCTGAACGGTCAAACCGAAACGCTGGTGAAAATTCGCGCCTTGCGCAAGGATATTGCTCGCGCGAAAACGCTGCGCCGGGAAATGGAACTTCAAGGCAAGGCCCAGAAATCGTAATTCGAGATTCGAACCGCGCAGCGAGAGGAGTTCCGAGTAAAGCCTTATGAGAAGAAGGCAGGAAAAAATCGGCAAGGTGACCAGCAATAAAATGCAGAAGACGGTGGTGGTCACCGTGGAGCGGCAGATCATTCATCCATTGTACAAGCGGGTAGTTCGGCGCTCTCACAAATTTCTGGCTCACGACGAAAAAGGTGAGTGTCAGGTGGGCGATTGGGTTCGGATTCAGGAGACCCGGCCTCTCAGCGCACGTAAGCGCTGGCGAGTTCTGAAGATTATTTCGCGCGCTAACCCCGCAACCGCGGGTTCGGAGAGCAGCTCATGATCGGAATGCGCACCATCCTCCGGGTGGCAGATAATTCAGGAGCTCGCCGGCTTTCCTGCATTCTGCCGGTCGGAGGGGATATCGGACTTCAAGCGGGTCTCGGGGACGTGGTGACTGCTTCGGTCAAAGAAGCGGCCCCTGATAGCCCTATCCCCAAGGGCAAAGTTGTGAAGGCCGTCATTGTCCGCATGAGGAAAGAACAGCGACGCAAGGATGGGAGTTATATCCGGTTCGATGAAAATGCAGCCGTGTTGATTAACGACGCAGGCGAGCCGGTAGGGACACGCGTCTTCGGGCCAGTGGCCCGGGAACTGCGCGAGAAAAAGTTTCTGAAGATCGTCTCCCTGGCTCCGGAGGTTCTTTGATGAAGGGGCTCGACATCCGTAAGAACGATACCGTGCGGGTGATTGCCGGCCGCGACAAGGGGAAAGAGGGACGGGTGCTCGAGGTCGAACCGCGTCGCAACCGTCTGTACGTCGAGCATGTCAACATTATCAAGCGCCATACGCGGCCGAACCCGGCCAAGCAGATACGAGGCGGCATCCTGGATAAAGAAGGGCCGATTCATATTTCGAACGTGGCCCTGATTTGTGGGGATTGTGGACCTACCCGGATTCAGCATCGCCAGACGGCAGAGGGCAAAAAAGTCCGGGTTTGCGCCAAGTGTGAGCAGGTTTTGGATCGATAGAAAAGACTATTGGTCTTGAAGTTCTGAGCTTGAATTTATGGTCCCACGTTTAAAAGAACGATATCGCCGGGAGATTGTTCCCGCTCTGATGAAGGAACTTCATTACAAGAATGTTGCTGCCGTTCCGCGCTTGCGAAAAATTGTGGTCAATATGGGTTTGGGCGAGGCTATTCAGAACGCCAAGTTGCTGGACTCAGCAACCCAGGAACTTTCGCTGATCACGGGACAAAAGCCGGTGATCACTCGGGCGCGAAAATCGATTGCCAATTTCAAACTGCGCAAGAATATGCCCATCGGAGTGATGGTGACGCTTCGCGGAGATTCGATGTATGAGTTTCTGGACCGGCTGACCAACGTAGTCTTTCCTCGCGTGCGGGACTTTCGCGGACTCTCAACGCGCGCCTTTGACGGGCGGGGAAATTATACCGTCGGCTTGAGAGATCAATTGGTTTTTCCGGAAGTGGATTACGCGAAAGTGGACAAAATTAAAGGGATGAACATCTCCATTGTGACCGACGCTCAAACCGATGCGGAGGCGCTCGCGTTGCTGCGCCATCTGGGAATGCCCTTCCGCCAGGAAATACGACGCCGAAGCGCCGCCGAGGCGGAGGAAGGCGAGCCCCAGCAGGCAGGAGGATAATTCTTTGGCGCGAACTTCACAGATGGCAAAACTGATGCGGAAGCCGAAGTTTAAGACCCGGCACCGCAATCGCTGCCGCATCTGCGGCCGGCCACGCGGCTTTTTGCGGAAATTCCAGATGTGCCGGTTGTGCTTTCGCCAACTTGCTCTGCGCGGGGATATCCCCGGCGTGATGAAATCCAGTTGGTAGTTGAGAGCGTTCGAGAATCACCGATCAGAAATGAAAAATGACGCGCGTGGAAAGCGCGAAATCTTGACCCTTTGATCGCAATCATTTCAGGAGCTCCATGGCAGCGGTAACCGATCCGATTGCAGATATGCTGACGCGAATCCGCAACGGCATTCGCGCGCGGCATGCACGTGTCGATATGCCGGCCTCCAGACTCAGGGTGGCGATTGCAGCTATCCTGAAGGAGGAAGGCTACATCAACAGCTATAAAATCGCCGACGAAGACAAGAAAAAAGTTCTGCGCATCAACTTGCGATATGACTCAGAGGGAGAGAGTGTAATTTTCAGACTCGAGCGGGTTTCAAAGCCGGGACGCCGGGTGTATGTAGGCGTGGATCGAATCCCGCGAGTCCTGGGCGGGATGGGAATCTGCATTTTAACCACCCCTAAAGGAGTTATGACCGGAAAGAAGGCCCGCAAGGCTGGTGTGGGCGGAGAGGTGCTTTGCAACATCTCCTGATTTGACTGAATTCCCGAAGCTTTCCAATCACCGGGGTTAACCCGGAATTTACGGTCTAAAGCTATGTCGCGGATTGGCAAAAAGATTATTCCCTTACCCTCAGGCGCTACGGTTGAAATTCAGCCTTCGCAAGTTACGGTGAAAGGTCCTAAAGGGAATTTACAAGTGACTCTCCCGCCCGGAATACGAGTGATGCGACAGGATGGGCATCTTCTGACGCAACGGGACGGAAACGCAGACTCGGCGCTGCACGGGTTGGTCCGCAGTCTCGTGGCCAATGCCGTTCACGGCGTCACCCAGGGGTTTGAGAAACATCTCGATATTGTGGGCATCGGATATCGCGCTGAAGTTAAAGGCGACAAATTGGTCCTCAGCCTGGGATATTCTCACCCCATCGAGTTTCCCATTCCTCAAGGCATCGCGGTGAGTGTTGAAAAGCAGACGCACGTGGTCGTGCGCGGTGCTGATAAACAGCAGGTAGGGCAGATTGCCGCCGACCTGCGACAACTGCGGCCTCCAGATCCCTACAAAAACAAAGGCATTCGTTATACGAACGAGCGTTTGAAGAAAAAAGTGGGCAAGGCTACAGGTGCCGGAGCGGCTAAACAGTAAGAGAGCGCTAGAGTAGAACGGGTTAAGCTGGACATGCTAAAATTAGTTTCGAGAGACACGACACGCCGTCGTATTCACCTGCGCATCCGAAAGAAGATGGGTCGGCGCTCGGAGTGGCCGCGCCTGAACGTGTTTCGATCGCTGAATCATATTTATGCTCAGATTATTGATGATCGATCGGGTCACACCCTTGTTTCAGCGTCCTCCTTGGATCGTGAAGTGAGGCAGTCCCTGAAGACGGGAGGCAATATCGCCGCAGCCAAAGTCGTAGGTCAGACTCTGGCCCAAAGGGCGAAAGCTGTCGGGATTGAACGGGTGGTCTTTGACCGCGGCGGATATGCCTATCACGGGCGCGTAAAGGCCCTGGCGGATGCCGCTCGTGAGGGCGGGTTGAAATTCTAACGGAAAGAGGCAGGAGGTTCTTGTTTGGCAAACCGAATTGATCCGAATACTCTGCAATTGAAGGACCAGGTGATTTCCATCAATCGGGTCACGAAGGTGGTTAAAGGCGGCAAGAATCTCAGCTTTTCGGCTCTGGTTGTTGTGGGTGATGGCAGCGGGCACATCGGCTACGGCTCCGGCAAAGCGCGCGAAGTGCCGATGGCGATTCGCAAAGGCATTGAAGCCGCGAAGAAATCCCTCATCAAAGTTAACATCACCCCTGTAACCATCCCGCATGCAGTGCTTGGCAAGTTTGGCGCCGGGAAGGTCCTTCTAAAGCCTGCACCTGAGGGAACGGGAGTGATTGCAGGGGGCGCGGTTCGGGCTGTAGTTGAAGCAGCAGGCATTCAGAACGTCCTGACAAAATCTCTGGGAACCACGAACCCGCATAACGTTGTCAAAGCCACTATGGACGCGCTGGTGAAGCTCTGCGACCCCGACCAGGTGGCGAACGCTCGTGGCAAGTCACGCGAAGAACTTTAATTGGGATTTGGGGGTTCGGTGAAAGATACCAAGACAATCCGCGTTCGATGGGTCCGCAGTGGAATCGGCTTCAGCCGCCGGCAAAAAGACAGGGTGCGGAGCCTGGGTCTCCACCGACTGAATCAGATTGTGGAGCTTCCGGATAACCCCTCGGTTCGCGGCCTGGTGGCCTCAATTCCGCATCTGGTTCAGATCGTTGATCGGACGCCAGAACCTGTCTGGGCATCCATTCCCGAATATACCATCCGGGGCTCCGAGGCTGCACCAGCAAAGTTTCCTGAGAAAGGCATTCAAGATGTGGCGGGGCCTGAAACCGCCGAAGGCTCCCCTGCCTCTTCGTGAAAGCGACTCTTTCTCTAAGGCGACGCTCGCAACAACTCCCGGAAACCCGGTCATGACGCAATTGTTGGCGTATTAACTCCTGGTTATAAAGCTGAGAAAGATATTCCCTGCTATGTCCACTCACATCGGAACAATTCGGCCTCCTCGTGGAGCGCACAAGCGTCGTAAGCGCATTGGTTTTGGCATGGGTTCCGGGCATGGAAAGACGGCGACTCGCGGTTCGAAAGGCCAGAAGTCGCGGGCAGGATCGAGCGTCCGACCGGGCTTTGAGGGGGGGCAGATGCCTCTTCAAAGGCGCCTGCCAAAGCGCGGGTTTACCCATATCTTCAAGAGGCATTACGCCATCGTCAATCTTCGCGATCTCGCGCATTTTAATCCCGGAGAAACCGTCACGCCCCAAACCCTCCTCAATTGTGGTCTCGTGAAGCAGCTGAAAGACGGGATTAAGATTCTGGGTGATGGAGAACTGAAAGCGCCTCTCACGATTTCGGCCCACCTCTTTTCGCAGTCCGCTCTGGCGAAGATCCAACAAGCTGGCGGCAAGGCTGAGGTTATTTCCGCATGATGGAGTCCCTGAAAAGCCTTTGGGAGATTACCGATCTCCGCAAGCGGATCACATTCACCCTCATCCTGATGGCGGTCTATCGTCTGGGATCCTTTATCCCGACTCCGGGGATCAATGCTTCCGTCTTCCAGCAATATTTCAACCAGATGGGCGGGACGCTCTTCGGGCTGCTCTCGATGTTTTCCGGCGGCAGTCTGAACCGGCTGACGGTTTTTGCGCTGGGCATCATGCCCTACATTACAGCGCAGATCATCCTGCAATTGCTCACGGTTGTTTCGCCGACCCTCGAAAAGCTCCAGAAGGAAGGAGAGCTCGGGCGGAGGAAGATCACCGATTATACGCGCTGGATGACCGTGGGTCTGAGCGCTTTTCAGTCGCTGGGCATTGCCATCGCATTGCAGCGCGAGACCAGCCTGGGCGTTCCGATGGTCCGCAACCCCGGCCCAGGCTTTGTTTTTACCACCGTTCTGACGCTCACGGCTGGTGCGGTATTTATTATGTGGCTGGGCGAGCAGATTACCTCCCGCGGCATTGGGAACGGCATGTCGTTACTCATCTTTGCGGGCATTGTCGTCGGGTTGCCGAGCGCCATCGGCAACCTTTACAGCAACGTTTTTGTGACCCGCATCTGGAGCCCGCTGACGTTGATCCTGTTGCTGGTTTTCATGCTGGCGATCGTGGCCTTCATCGTCTTTTTCGAGCGAGGCGAGCGGCGCATTCCGATTCAGTATGCCAAGCGCATTGTCGGGCGCAGGATTGTGGGGGGCGTTTCCACGCATCTGCCGCTCAAAGTGAACAGCGGCGGCGTCATGCCCATCATCTTTGCGGTCTCCCTGCTCACCTTTCCGCAAACGATTGGATTGTTCTGGAAAGGCGGGTTGTTCGGCAAGTTTGTAAACGGCTTTCTCGCCCTCTTTGCCTGGGGTGAGCCGCTTTACACGGTGACGTACATTCTGCTGATTATTTTCTTTGCGCATTTCTACTTATCCATCATCTATAACCCTGATGAAGTGGCGGATAATGTGCGCAAGCAGGGCGGCTTTATTCCCGGCATCCGACCGGGTCGGCGCACGGCTGATTACGTCGATGATGTTTTGACCAAAATTACCTGGGTGGCCGGATTTTATCTGGCTCTGGTGGCCTTGATTCCGGAGATCATGCTTGCCGGCCTGCGTCTGAATCACCTGCCGGTGTGGCTGGGAGGTGCCTGGTTTGACTCGCATCTGCCGACCTGGCTGCTTCACGGTCTGAACGTTCATTTTTATTTCGGCGGCACTTCCCTGCTGATTGTCGTCGGGGTTGCCATGGATACGGTGCAACAGGTTGAAGCACAATTGATCATGCGGCATTACGAGGGATTTTTGAAGAAAGGGCGAGTCCGTGGACGCCGCGCTGCATCCTGATCAACGTCAGGCTGCGCCCCGGCGTGCTCTGGCGCTCTTGCTGTTGGGACCGCCCGGAGCCGGCAAGGGAACGCAATCACACGGGATCTCCAGGAAGTTTGGGATACCGGAAATCTCAACGGGGGAGATGTTACGAGAGGCGGTCCGCGCGAGGACGGGACTCGGGAAGCAGGTAAAGTCCATCATGGAATCGGGCGAACTGGTTCCTGATCATCTTGTTTGCGCCCTGGTTGAGCAGCGGCTCAGCCAGCCGGATTGCGCCCAGGGGTTCATCCTGGACGGGTTTCCGCGAAATCTGGAGCAGGCCCGTTTTCTCGATCACTGGCTCCGACCGCGAGGCCGGTTTGAGCCTCTAGCGCTCAACATCCGGGTCGATCCAAACCTGTTGATGAAACGGCTGACGGGCCGCCGGATGTGCCCGCGCTGCCGAACGATTTACAATATTTACTTCAATCCTCCGCACAAGGATGAGCTGTGCGATAAGGATGGCAGTCCTCTTGTTCAGCGGCGCGACGATAGCGAGTCGGCGATCCGGATCCGGTTGCAGGAATACGAAGCCCAGACGAAACCATTGCTCGATTATTATCGGGATTCAGGCCTTCTGCGCGAGGTGGACGGCGGCCCGGAGCCGGCGGCGGTAACGTCAGCGATTCTTCATCTCCTTGGAGCGCCATGATTATCTGTAAAAGCGCGGCGGAAATTGAGAAACTGCGCCGTAGCGGACGCGTCGTTCGGGAATTACTGGAAGAAATGCGGCAGAAAGTTCGTCCTGGAACGACGACGCTGGAACTGGAAGAGTACGCCGAAAGACGGATCAAGCAGATGGGTATCAAGCCGGCATTTAAGGGATATCGAGGTTATCCCTGCTGCCTGTGCGCCTCGGTCAACAATGAGGTTGTTCATGGAATTCCATCCAAGCGGGTTCTTGCAAATGGCGATATCGTAAGCCTGGATATGGGTGTGATTGTGGACGGGTATTATGGGGATTCCGCCCTAACCGTGCCGGTGGGGGAGATTTCCGATTCCCTGAAACGCTTGCTGCGGGTGACGGAAGAATCCCTGCAATTGGCGATCGAGCAGGCGCGGGCTGGAAAGCGCCTGGGGGACATTTCCGCCGCGGTTCAGCGCCATGCGGAGCAAGCCGGTTATTCTGTGGTTCGGGAATTCGTGGGGCACGGAATTGGCCGCTCACTCCACGAAGAGCCGCAAATCCCCAATTTCGGTCGGGCAGGTCACGGGCCGGTTTTAAAGGAAGGAATGGTTCTGGCAATTGAGCCCATGGTGAACGCCGGCACGAGCGATGTGCGCGTGCTCGAGGACCACTGGACGGCGGTGACGGCCGACGGGGCTTATTCCGCCCATTTCGAGCATATGGTGGCCATCACTCGGAATGGGCCGGACGTGCTGACCCAGCTTTGAATCCGACGGGGTCAGATCCATACTTTCCGACGCACAACCAACGTTGGAAGGTCTGAAAAGGTTCTTCGACGATTCCGTTCGTCGCAAGATTGACCTTAAGAGGGATATGGCAAAAGAAGAAGCGATCGAGGTGATTGCCACGGTGATTGAGCCTCTGCCGAATGCAATGTTCCGTGTGGAACTGGAAAACAAGCATCGGGTGCTGGCTCATATTTCGGGCAAAATGAGGAAGAATTTTATCCGCATTTTGCCTGGAGATAAGGTCGCGGTCGAACTTTCACCCTACGACCTCACGCGTGGGCGCATCGTTTATCGCTATAAATAAGCACGAGGGTCTGGACAGCTCAGGGCTGGAGGCCGAGAGAGGGGCGTGTTTCGGTCGACAGCACCACCGAGGATCAACAGAGTATGAAAGTGCGCTCATCGGTTCGGAAAATCTGCAGCAAGTGCAAAATCATCAAGCGCGCGGGGGTAGTGCGCGTGATTTGCGAAAATCCCAAGCATAAGCAACGACAGGGGTGAAAAGCAGGTTTCAAATGGCATGCAGCGAGGGTCTCAGTCTTCGACCATCAGCCGATGGCGCCTGGAGCTGAGAGACTCGATGCGCAGAATCATTCAAACCTGAAGCCTGAAATTCGGTATCAGATAGTCTGAGGATCTTATGGCACGTATTGCTGGAATTGATTTGCCGCCTTCAAAAAGGGCTGAGATTGGTCTGACTTACATTTACGGTATCGGCCGCGCACGTTCACTCTCGATCCTCCATCGGGCGAAAGTGAACCCAGACAAGAAAGTGAGAGATCTGACGGACGACGAAGTGACCCGCATCCGCCAGATTATCGAGGATGAAGGCAATATCGAGGGTGATCTGCGAAAAGAGGTTGCTCTGAGCATCCGGAGGCTCATCGAAATCGGCTCTTATCGCGGCCTGAGGCATCGGCGCAATCTGCCCGTTCGAGGCCAGCGAACACATACCAATGCCAGGACGCGAAAGGGGCCACGCAAGGGGACAATCGCCAATAAGAAGAAGGCCACTGCGAAGACCTGATCGGATTCTGCGCCCGCTCCGAGCTCCGGGCAGATAATCCTCGGCTGATAAGGATAAAAGGATCATGGCAAAAGCAGCGCCTGCGAAAGCAGGCAAAAAGAAAGTCTTCAAGAAAAAAGAAAAGAAAATTGTGCCCGCGGGGATCGTTCACATTCAGGCGACCTTCAACAACACCCTGGTGAGCATCACGGATCCGGAGGGGCGGCTGGTGTGCTGGTCAAGTTCTGGGGCGCTCGGCTTCAAAGGGTCCAGAAAAGGAACTCCGTTCGCGGCGCAGCAGGCGGCAATCCGCGCCGCTTCAGCCGCGCGCGATCACGGCATGCGTTCCGTCGAAGTGCGCGTGAAAGGGCCTGGAGCAGGGCGCGAGTCGGCCATTCGAGCATTAGCGTCTGTAGGATTAGAGGTCCGCAATATTAAGGACGTGACCCCGATTCCTCATAACGGATGCAAGCCTCCGAAGCGGCGGAGAGTCTAAAGCATTGATTCAATGTATGATTAAATCATTGAGTCATTTTGGGGAATGATGAAACCGCAGAGAGTAGATTTTGCAGTTCGGCTTTTACGGAATGGCTCAATGAACGTGATGATGCAATCGAAGTTTCAGGGAGGATCGTTTGGCAAGGTATCGTGATGCAGTCTGCCGATTATGCCGCCGGGAAGGCATGAAGCTCTTTTTGAAAGGGCAGCGATGCTTGACGGACAAGTGTGCGATTGAGAAGCGCAATTTCCCGCCGGGCCAGCACGGCAAATCCCGCCGGCCCAAGCTGATCGGATACGGGCTTCAACTCCGCGAAAAGCAGAAGGTCCGCCGCCTGTACGGCATCCTGGAAGATCAATTCCGGATTTATTTTGAGAAGGCGGCGCGGGCGAAAGGGATTACAGGTGAAAATCTGCTCTCGATGCTGGAACGGCGATTGGATAATACCGTCTACCGTCTGGGGCTCGCCTCTTCTCGCGCTGAAGCGCGCCAACTGGTGCGACACTCTCACATCCTCGTCAACGGCCGAAAGGTGAATATCCCTTCCTTCCAGGTTGCTCCGGGACAAGAGATTGCCGTCAAAGAGAGCAGCCGCCAGTTGGCTTCCATTCAGCGGGCATTGGATCTGGCTGGCAACCGCAGCCTGCCCTCCTGGTTGGAATTCGATCGTGAACAAATGAAGGGACGGATTGTCTCGTTCCCCAAGAGAGAGGATGTCAACTTCCCAATCCAGGAGCAGATGATTGTCGAGCTTTATTCGAAGTAAGAGCGCGCAAAATGGAAACCCGAAAACTCGGACTGAGGATCGTGGCGCGTTGATCCTTGTTCGCCAACACGCATTGCGGACCCGCGAGCAGCTTCGAAATTTCTCCAGAGTTTCTCAGATTTTTATTTTCGGGTTTTCGCACCGCGCAGGAGGTGTTTAAACAATGCAATGGACAGGATTTCAGAAACCTAAGCGCTTGGTCTGCGACGTGGAAACGCTGACCGACAAGTACGGGCGCTTCCAGGCGCAGCCTTTCGAGCGAGGCTTCGGGACAACCATTGGGAATGCCCTTCGTCGCGTCCTGCTGTCTTCCATTGAGGGTGCGGCGATTACCGCTGTGAAGATTGAGGGTGTCATGCACGAATTTTCTTCCATCCCCGGTGTGGTGGAAGACGCGACGGATATCATTCTGAACCTCAAGCAGATTCCGCTCAAAATGAACGTCGAAGACCCCAAAACATTGTACCTGAACGTGGATCAGCCGGGTGAGGTGACTTCGCGGATGATCCAGGAAGACCCGGATGTTGAAATTCTTGACCCGGATGTCTACATCGCCACCGTGAGCGAAGGCGGGAGCCTCCACGTGGAAATGCGAGTGCAACTCGGGCGGGGATATGTCTCCGCCGAGAAGAATTTTGACGAAGATCTGCCAATCGGTTACATCCCGGTTGATTCAGTACACTCGCCCATCCGCAAAGTGAATTACACGGTGGAGGCAGCACGACTGGGACAAATGACGGATTATGACAAGCTCACCCTGGATGTTTGGACCAATGGGTCGATCTCGCCTCAGGACGCTATCGGCTACGCTGCGAAGTTGCTGAAGGATCACATGACCATCTTCATCAATTTCGAGGAACCCCAGGAAGCGGAAGCGGGTTCCGCCGAAAGGTCGCCCCTGATCCGGAACGAAAACCTGGACCGTTCGGTGGAAGAGCTGGAGCTTTCCGTCCGCTCCTATAATTGCCTAAAGAACGCCAATATTCAGACGATCCGGCAATTGGTGGAAAAGACCGAGGCGGATATGCTCAAGACCAAGAACTTTGGGCGCAAATCCCTGAACGAAATCAAGGAAATTCTGGGACTCATGGGGCTGAGCCTGGGCATGAAGTTTGATGAAAGAGGCAATCCCATTCCACCCTCTCAGATTCAGCCACCGTCGCAGTCGCCAGCCCAGGAGGAAAGCTCGCCTCAGCCTTAGAGACAGGAACGGATCATGCGTCATCGGAATTACGGTCGAAAACTCAGTCGCAACACTTCCCATCGCCGCGCTTTGCTGCGCAACCTGGTGACTTCCCTCATTCTGGAAGAACGCATCGAAACCACCGTGGCCAAGGCCAAGGCGGCGCGGGGGCTTGCGGAAGAAATGATCAGTCTGGGCAAGCGCGGTGATCTGCACGCGCGCCGGTTGGCTGCCGCTTACTGCCTGAGCGCAGTCGCGGTGAAAAAACTCTTTGAGGAAATCGCCCCGCGTTACGCCTCGCGGAACGGCGGATACACCCGCATCATCCATACAGGATGGAGAAAAGGTGACGGCGCCGACACCGCCGTGTTGGAACTGATCGGAACTGAGGTGCTTGCGCAGCGCGCTGAAGCCCGCGCCAAGCGCATCGAGCGGCGACGCAAAGCGGCGGAAGAAGCTCAGGCTGCGGAGCGAGCCGCCGCTCCCCCTGAGGAAGAATCTGAAAAGGAGTAGCACAATCGCCGTCATAAGCTTATTCGCTTATGGATGCCAGCCGGCAGATGCTCCGCCACACGCTCGCAACTTTGGCTTATCGATTGCCGTGGCCGGAGGAAACAGCTCGTTTCTTTGCGTCCCTCCGTACGTTTGAGGATTATCCGGCATCCGGTTTTCCCTTACGCAAATCTGTCGAAAAACCATCCCAAGGGCCTATTGTCGATGCTCTCACCCGCGTTGGCCAGCTTGCACTGCTCCGCTGCATGGCGGCCACTCCCATTCACGGTGAAAACTATTTGGGCGCCGAAATTGCAGCGGGCCACATCCGTCAGGACCAGCCCCCATCACGGGCAGAATTTGACTGATTGCAGCTTTAGCGTGTAACACGCAAGCCCCCTCAACCAGGGTCAAACGAAAAATCCTCGATAACCCGTTTCGTCCAGACCATGACGGATCACAATGGAGTTATGTGACAGGTCGACAGGCGCGAATGACTGACGGAACAATTCCAGGAGAGCCCACATTGGGGAGTACAGCATGGCAAGAATCGAAGGCATTAATCCGAAACAGACTTCGTTCATGATGCGGCAGGTGTTCAAGAAAGTCCGCAAGATGCTGGGCCGTGACCTAACGCCGCAGAAAATTGCGGCGCGGGTGCCCCGCGTTTTTTGGGCGTACGCGCTCGCTGAATGGCTGCTCGGCCAGAAGGCGAAGGTCCCGCAGCGCCTGCGGGCATTGGTGCTGCTCCGAACAGCGGTGCGCGTTGGATGCCCGTTCTGAATCGATGCCAATTCTGCCGGTGGCAGAATGTACGGGTTGAGTGACGAGGAAATCGCCGCAGTTCTTAACGGAAACTCCGAGCCTTTTGTACCGCCTGAAGTTGCGTTGCTACGCATGGCGGACGCCATGGCCGACACCCCGTCAAATGTGAGTGATGAACTCTATGCCGAGTTGCGCCGACATTTCTCCGAAGAGCAGCTGATCGAACTCGCTGCGAGCGCAGCGCTGGAACACTTTCGCGCCCGCTACAACCGCGTGTTTGATGTGGGCAGCGATGGACTTTATCGGAAAGGACTGCGATTCAAGCAGCGGTGATCCCCCGAGGCGAGCGGACTGGCTTGCCTGGTCAAATTGGCGAGTTTCTTCGCTCATTGCGGGTACTCGACCGGATGATTCCCACAGAGCGCGGCTGGCATCCGTGCGGGATGTTCGCTGCACCTTTAAGAGAACGGGATAAGTTGGTTCAGCGACCCACGCGGAGGAAACAATCCCAGATCATGCGAGGCTGGCGCGGACGGAGACCAGATGATGATAAAGCTCACTGAGCTTTTCAAGCATTCGAACGGCAGGCGTAAAATTCCGTTTGTTGATGTGTTCGATATTCAACCCAATTAACGGTGGATCCGGCGGCAAATTATCAAAAACATCCATCAGGATGCGTTGGCAAAGATCGAGCGAGCGATCGAAGCAAGTAGTTTCAGTCTCAGGAGCACCTGTCGAATCTGAAGTATCGGAAGAGCCCGCAAGCAGGAACCGGTCCAGGTCGGCGGGAATATCCGCTCCCAGCCAGCGGAGGAATTCCAGATCGCGAGGATGGCTGACCGGCGCAAAGCTTAGAAAAATGCGGGCCTCCACACCGTT
>Ga0070741_10005551_pt1 | contig 27874 bp, 24 predicted proteins | sample Coa_R1_4_FD_66440 | JGI IMG/M metagenome (GOLD analysis project Ga0070741, IMG submission 66440) | Surface soil microbial communities from Centralia Pennsylvania, which are recovering from an underground coalmine fire - Coalmine... | ecosystem: Environmental > Terrestrial > Soil > Unclassified ...
GCGATGACATGCACCGCATCATAGGTCTGCGGACTAAAGACGATGTTCTCCTGCTTGTTGCCCGCGGCCACATACGCTTTGACGAAATCAGCGTAGGACGTGCCTTGGCCCGAGGAGCCAAACGAGGTATAAGTACCTTCGGCGGCATCTTTCGCTTCATCAAAAAACTTGGTGCTATACGTTCCGTCATCGCTGAACAGGATGGCATTCCCTAAACCAACATCTCCCTTTTGCGTGGCGATCACGGCGGCTTCGGGATGGAACCCTCCAAAGAAGATCACGTCGGGTTGATTGGCGGAAATCTTGGTCAAAGTCGAGCGGAAATCTTTTTCGCCGACGGTGATTGCTTCAAAGTCGGTGACGGTGCCGCCCTTTTTGGTGAATTCATCGCGTACGACTTCAGCAAGACCTTCGCCGTAAATCGAACCGTCGTGAATGAGGGCGAGTTTTTTGGCTTTGAGCTGGTCAAAGATGTAATCGGCGTCCACGCGTCCTTGCACATTATCGCTAAAGGCGGTGCGGGAGACGGTTGGCAAACCACGCGTGACGACCTTCGCGGCTGTCGCAGAAGGTGAAACACTGGCGATGTGGGCTTTGTCGAGAATTTCGGTGCCCGGAATTTCACCGCTGGAGCACATGAAACTCGCCGCCGCGACAATGTTTGGATCTGCCGCAAATTTATTGGCGACGGTGGTACTGCCGGGTCCCGAGCATTGGTCGTCTTCGGAGACGATTTCGATATTGAACCCGGGTACTACGTTGGTGCCAAAGTCTTTGGCTGCCATCTGTGCGCCGGTCTGCATATCGAGACCAAAGGGCGCGAGGTCGCCGGTGAGGGCACCGCTAAAGCCGACTTTGATAGTGTCGCCTTTCTTGACGGTAACCGTGCCCCATTCATCCGTACCCGCAGAAGCTTGGGTCGGCGCAGCAGCCGTGGTTGGTTGTGCAGCGGTCGGCTGTGCCTCCGTCGTCGGCTGCGGTGCGCTGGTCGGCTGCGCGGGTGCAGTCGTGGGCTGTGAAGCTGTAGTTGGCGCAGGGGCAGGTGTAGCCGGCGAGCCACAGGCGCTGATGACGAGCATCAACGCCAATACGAGTGCGCCAAAAATAACCGTGCGTTTCATTTGTGTTCTCCTCCTCCGAGAACGTCGAATCCACAGATGGATTCGCGAAAATTTAGAACCTTGTTAGGAATGATTGAAGCATCGGCAATTCGTGCTAGGTTTATTATTCAGTTTGTGAATACCGGAGTCACCTCCTCTTACTTAATGGAGCAAACACGCCTTGAATTTTGGGTTACATGATTTACGAGAAATTGGACGGCCACTCGCAAAAGGGTTGGGAAAACGAGTATAGCCCAGATAGTGCGAACGTGCAATTAGGTGTATTTTACCTAAATTGCGTTCGCACTTAGGTAGATTCTACCGTTTCTAATTCTTGATCGCGCTCGTTAAATTCGCGCCTACGACGTGCTGATGGAATAATGCCTGCCGGGCGGAGCAGCATCATCACGACCAATAGGGCGGCATACGCCAAGAGGCGATAGTCGGCAACGGGACGTAATATTTCGGGCAAGCCAATGAGCACAATTGAACCGACAATGACGCCGGGAATCGAGCCGAGACCGCCAATAATAATCAATGCCAGCGCGTTGATGGAAACCAGCAGGGTAAAGTCATCGGGGAAAATGTGCTGCTGGCGTGAAGCATAAATCGCGCCGCCCAAGCCTGCAAAGAACGCGCCTGCGCCAAACGCGAGCAATTTCGCACGCGTCGTATCCACGCCCATCGCTTCGGTGGCATCTTCATCTTCGCGCATTGCCGTCCAGGAACGCCCCAGCCGCGAGTCATTCAAGCGAATTGCGACGAATGCAACGATGAGGCACGCGAAAAAAATGAGATACCAAAATGGCGTGGAAGAACCAAATGTGATGGCAAAATCTGTAAAAGGAATTTTGATGGTCGGTGGGGCGACATTCAGAATGCCCTGTGGTCCACCCGTAACTGGATTGAATTTGAACAGGATGCGAATAATTTCGCCAAAGCCGAGCGTGACGATGGCGAGATAATCGCCACGTAATCGCAAGACCGGAATGCCGAGAAGCGTACCTGCAATCGCCGCCGCAATCATTGCCAGCGGCAGCGCGAGCCAAAAGCCCCATTGGAAGGGAAACGCGGGTGCAGTCAATACGGCAATCATGTATGCGCCAATCGCGTAGAAACCGACATAGCCTAAATCGAGCAAGCCTGCAAAGCCAACCACGATATTTAGACCGAGACCGAGCAATACATACAACCCAATCGAGCCCAGCACCTGATTCCAGTACACGCCAATAAAAAGTGGCGCAATCAAGAGAAGGGCAGCGGCAACAGCCAAAGCGCCCAATCGCACGCGGTCGGATTCCAGCCGGGTCGCGCTCGCCGTGCGGGAAATCGCCTGATTTAGATGGAGCATGCGCCAAAGCATCAAAAGGAGCGCGCCGACAATGCCAAAACCCACCATTACCGCAACCCAAAGCAGCGCACCGGCAAGTGCCGGTTGATTGAATAACAACGCTTGCAGCGCAGCGGGTTTTAGCTTTTCAAACACGAACGAAACATCAATCTTGTTCGCAGACAATGTGTTCATTACCAACAAAAATATCGCCATCATCGCGCCCGCAATGCCGTTGGCTATCGCTGCATTCAGAACAGCGTTTACTACCGATTTTGAATTGCGCGCGACGACTGCGCCGACAATCAACGCGATCAACGCAGTGAGGATGCGACTGAATTGCGGATTCGTGCTCGTGGGCACTTGCTGGCTAATTTCGGTCGCCGTTGCCCCTTGTATCGTCAACAAGACGCCGCTCAAGGTCAATGCCTCAAAGACCCCATAGATACCAATGAGGATAAGAAACAACAGGACTGCGCCTGTGATGAGACCGGAGCGGATGGAAGAAGAGAAGGACATAGGAAACTAGAAATTGGTGTGGCGAGATACGCCGCGGCGCTATGCTTTTTCGTTCCCTAGCTGTGAGCCGAGAATGCCCTGCGGACGGAAAATGAGAACCAGTACGAGGATGGTGAACGCAATTACATCTTTGTATTGCGAAGGAATGTCGAGCAGACTGGGACCGAGCGCCTCGGCGAGACCGAGAATAAATCCACCGAGCATCGCGCCGGGAATATTGCCAATGCCGCCGAGCACCGCCGCCGTGAATGCCTTGATGCCGGGAAAGAAACCGACGGTCGAATTGATTTGGCTGTTATGAAAGCCGAGCATGACGCCCGCCGCGCCGGCGAGAATGGAGCCGATGGCAAAGGTCGCGACGATGATGCGGTCCACGCTGATGCCCATGAGCGCGGCAGCTTCTTTGTTGGTCGCGACAGCGCGCATGGCACGGCCCGTTTTCGTTCGCTGCACCAGCCAGTACAGCAGGATCATCAAGATAATGGAAGTGACTACGACAAACGCGCCCGTGCGCGGCATGGGAATCCCACCGGGAAGGGTGATGACTCCTGAAAGAAATTCTGGCTTGGTGTACACGCGAATGGGCGCGCCAAAGATAAGGCGCGCCGCCTCTTCTAAAAAGACGGACGCGCCAATCGCAGTAATCAGCGGCACAAGACGCGGGGCGGCGCGCAGGGGACGATAGGCAATGCGTTCCAGCGCCACGCCCGTCACCATTGAAACAACCATTCCGACAATAAAGACAATTGCCACCGTCACGAAGGGATTGGCTTTCGTAAAGCCTGTTGTATCCAAGCCCGCCAACACGAAAAATCCCGCATACGCGCCGACCATCATTACGTCGCCGTGCGCGAAATTAATCATAAAGAGAATCCCATAGACCAGCGTGTAACCCAGAGCAATTAGCGAATATACGCCGCCGAGCGTCAAGCCATTGCCGACTTGCAAGCCCCAATAGGCAAGCGGATAGCTCTTGGTCGTCAGCACTAGGATAATGCGGATCACCAAGAGGAGAACAAAAAAGGAGGCGACAACCGCGATCCAGTTGAGGCGCGAGTACCACGGGCGTTGTTCAATTCCAGACTGGAGGGAAGCGGCGCGCTCGGTCTGTGTTACGGTAGCCACACTAACGCTCCTGCGCGAAACCCGCCATCAAACAGCAGGTTAGTCGGGTTCATTGAGTTTCGACGAGTGTGAAGTTAAAACAGCCGGTGAGCGGTCAATTTAGCTTGTAGGAAGGATTGGGGGGAGTTTAGCAAAAAAGGGAATGGGTGTCAATCAGTTTTCGGGCAGAAATGAACCTCGCTCATTACAGCGAGGTCAAAAGCGGGCAAAGGGATTCGAACCCTCGATCTTCTCCTTGGGAAGGAGACATGTTACCGCTACACCATGCCCGCACTCACACTGGATTATACCTGACGACTCACTCTTGTCAAGGCGAATTTCATTTTGTTATAATGGAAGCGGGTAAACGAGAGGAATTTTAGTTTCGTATTATAGCTAGGATGGCATCATGGGCGCATATAGCGCAACAGTTGTAACTTGCATATAGGCGCATCCCAGCGCCGAATGATAAAATAGGAGGTTTATCCATGGATCCAAAAATAGAATGGCTTGGACATGATGGCTTTCGGCTCACGGGCGAAAAGGTAGTCTATATTGACCCCTGGAAAATTCAACCGGGACCTGCTGCCGATGTGATTTTGATTACCCACGACCATTTTGACCATTTTGTGATGGAAGATATTGACAAAGTGCGAGGCGACAAGACGCTGCTGGTCGTTCCCGAACAATTAAAGGATAAAGTCAAAGGGAATGTCAAGGTCGTCAAGCGCGGCGACAAAATAGACGCGAACGGCGTGCCCGTTGAAGTGGTGCCCGCCTATAATGTCCGCGAAGACCGACAGGGGTTTCATCCTAAACATTATGGCGGAGTAGGGTATATTGTGACGCTGAACGGCAAGCGCATTTACCATACAGGCGATACGGACGAGATTCCCGAAATGGCGAACATCCAATGCGATATTATGCTTGTGCCAGTGAGCGGCACTTATGTGATGACAGCCGATGAGGCGGCGCGGGCGGTGAATGTGGTCAAACCCAAGTTGGCGATTCCGATGCATTGGGATGAAATCGTCGGGTCGTGGGAGGACGCGAACGATTTCAAGAAAAAGGTGAATGTGCCCTGTGAGATTTTGGGAAAGACATCATAACTCGCCAAATTAGTAACATAAACTCACCGCAGAGAACGCGGAGAGCGCAGAGAATATGAAATAACAATGATACTGCCCACCTTTCAGGTGGGCAGTATGTTTAGGACTTGGTTTCGGGTTTGGGAGTGGAAGGTGGAGTCGTTGTTGTCGTGGGCGTTTTGCGCGTGGTTGTCGTGGTTGACGGGCGACGGGTTGTGCCTGTCCCGCGCGGCGCGCTTTGCGGGCCGGTGTGGCGATACAAGAACCAGATGCTACAAATCACAAAGGCAAAGACGGAAATGATTTGTGCAACAGGGATGCCTGAAAAGAGCCACGCATCGGGACGCTGCATTTCGGTAAAGAATCGGACGAGTGGATAGAAAACGCCATAGAGTAACAGCATATCGCCCGGTTTGAGAATGCTGTCCCAGCGGCGCGCAATGTACAAGAGCAAGCCCGCGACGATGAACATGCCAAGCGATTCATACAAGAATGTGGGATGAAAACGCGTGGTTTCTGGCAGCGCAGCAAATTGCGGGAGGCGATGCGCGGCATCTATCGGAATGCCCCACGGCAAATCGGTGGGATAGCCGTACAATTCTTGATTAAAGAAATTGCCCCAACGCCCAATTGCCTGACCGAGCGCCAGCCCCGGCATCGAAATATCCACCATGGACAAGAACTTGATCTTGGCAAAGCGGCAGTAAATCCACAGCCCAAGAATTCCGCCCGCGACTGCGCCGAAAATCCCAAGTCCCCCGCTGCGCGGATTCAGGATGTTAACGAGATTGGTCGCAAAATCATGGGAAAAATAACCTAAAGGGTCGCCTTGCGCCCAGTCCGACAACACATGATATAGACGCGCCCCAATCACGCCGAACAGCAGCACAAAAAGTAAAGCATTCCATACGTGGTCGGGGTCAATGCCTTTGCGTTTTGCTTCTCTGGAAGCAAGAAATGACCCGGCAATTGCGCCAAGTACAATAATTATGCCGTACCAATAGATTGGCAGCGAGGTTTGACCGAATAGGGCAAATGGAAGCGGAATGACGAATGCAACGGGATTAGGAGTAAAGTTCATACGTGCCTCTTGCGAAAGATTATTCGTTGCGAACGTAGTTCATCGCGAAGCATGTTCGCGGCGGATTATATCACAAGTCCTAGCCGAACACCCGCGTGGGCGTAATCTCGATCAGCGCGTTATAGGTTTCATTCCCGATGATATTCCAATCATATTTCTTTTGAAACGCATCGGCGACAGCGGATGGGATTGTGTCGAGAAATCTCGCTTCGCCTTGAACTACGAGTGGGTCGCTGCCATCTTCCAACGAAAAAGCGACATGCGAATTCTTTGCGATATTCCGCGCCTTGATCGAATCGCGTCCGGTACAGATAAATGCTTTTTCATCGAGCCATACGAACCAGATAGGCACGAGATGCGGAGAGCCGTTCGGACGGACAGTGGCAAGCCAGATATTGGCGGCAGTTTCTAAGCGTTGTTTGTCGTTTGCTTCGATCATAGGTGGTATCGGTAAGTTTATGGCGACATAGGTGTCGTCGCTTACGAATCAGAAAAAGAAAAGCGCGCGGAGTTTCCTCCGCGCGCTTTTTCAACTATCAAAACGGTCTAGCCTTCGCTCATGTCACTCATACCACCGCTGCTGCGTCCGCCGCCGGTGATGGCGTCCTTGGCGGCTTTGGCGACGGTGAACTTGACTTTCTTTTTTGCAGGGATCATGTATTTTTCACCCTTGCGCGGACCGAAAGGCATGGTCGCTTCACGCGCTGGTGTTTCTTTGAGCGACAACTTGCCAATCCCCGGAATCACGAATGTGTTCTTGGCTTCGGCATACGCGAGCTCGGCGAGAGCTTCAAGATATTGATCACTCTGCTTTTTGCTAATGCCGACTTTGTCTGCGAGGTATCGCGAGACTTCACTCTTGGTCATGCTAATTTCCTCCTTGGCATATCTAGTGGGTCGAAGCCTTGCGACCCTTGCCAATCAATAATATGCGTGCATTATAGGGCGAAAAATGACTATATGTCAAGCCAAAAATATGAGGTTCCTCCCTATTCTCTACTGATGAAGACATTTATTAAATTCGGTTTTTACATAATATGATAATGGGCTAATTTTAGTTATAAATCTTTTCCTAGAAATCCGTTTGTTCTTAAGATTTGCTCGGAAGGGTTCGAAGAATTGAGTTGTCTTCAGGCTAAAACGGAAGGTCGCATGGTGTTTATTCTTATATTCCAAAGGTGAAATGGTAGACAAGTTTATGATGATGTATGTGTCCAGGACTGACATTTCGAGAGATTCATTCTCGAGTTCATTTCTACTTGGTGTGAGGGCATTTGAAAAGTGAGCTTATTTCGCGGTGTAGGGGCAAAGCATTAGCATGGACATACGCGACATGATTCGCTATCACGTCTGCCAATGCTTTGCCCGTAAAAGTCGCTACTATACGCTAATAGAAGGTGAAGGAAAGTTCATATACCTTGCTATTTGATGCTGGCGAATAAACTCGCAGCAACAAAGAAACAAAGTCAGTCTAGGGCGACTGATATGCGGCGTTATTGCGGATTCAATCACCGCGAAACTCTTGACATGCCTCTTTTTCCGTGATATATTCCCTTTCGTTCTTGAGACGGACAGCTGTCTTGGGAGGCGCATTCTGATGGTACTCGGCGTTGTCAATCGTGCTTTGCAAACCCGGACTGCCGCAACGGGCGGTCCAGCGGTTTTGCCTTGTACGAGTGTGCCTGTTGACGGTTAGTTAGACGACCTTACGTTTGAGATTCGACCACGGGCAGCACTCTTGCTCGTGGTTTTTTTATTTCCCTTGACACCACGGGCGCGTGTTCGTGGTGTTTTTATTTTCCAGTTTTGGGCGTAGGACAAGTTTAGAAGCTTGTCCTGCATGTCAGGAGGAACTATGGTTTTGCAGCTCTTTGAAGGTGAAAAGATACGTTTTGCTCCGTTTGACCCTGAACGTGACGCCGAACCGTTTTCGCGCTGGACGCATGATCCCGAATCTTTGCGGCTCATCGAAATCGAGCCAGCGCGTCCGCTCTCGCCTTTTCAAATCAAGAAACGGTTTGAGGAGATGGAAAAGGAAATGGGGCGCGACCTGTATTATTTCGTGATTCGCGCCAAAGAGAACGACCGCGCTATCGGGTTTGCCTACATTCGCTGGATTGAGTGGAATCACGGCAACGCCTTTTTCAATCTGGCGATTGGCTCGCCGGACGACCGTCGCAAGGGCTTGGGCAATGAGGCGCTTCAGATGCTCCTGCGGTATGCCTTTGAGGAGTTGAACCTTTACCGAATGAGTACATTTACGATGGAATACAACATCGGCGCACAGCGCTTTTTGGAAAAACATGGATTTCAACAAGAAGTATGTGCACGGGAAGCGATTTACCGCGATGGGAAGTATTGGGATACGTTGTCTTACGGGCTTTTGGCAGAGGAATGGGCAGCAGGGCAGGGCAAGCCATGAGTGAAACTATTTTTACGGGGAAACTTACGCGGCTGGTTGGCATCGAACCAGAAAAAGCAGGCGAACGGATGGCGCAGTGGTCGCGCGATTCGGAATATGTTCAGTTGTACAACAGTAGTCAGGCAGCGCCGCGCTATGCCAAGCAGATCCAAGACCGCCTCCGCAACGAACTGGATAAAGCGCGCCCCGGCGATTTTTACTTTTTGGTTCAACCCCTAGACGATGAGCGAGTTATCGGGGAAGTCGGCTTGTGGTCGGCTCTGACTCCGCATCGTAATGCGTGGCTGGCAGTTGCCATCGGAGAACGGGAGCTGTGGGGCAAGGGCTATGGCAGCGATGCGGTGCGTATCACCCTGCGTTATGGATTTCAGGAATTGAATTTGCATCGAATCAACCTCAATGTCTTTGGCTATAACACACGTGCCATCCGCGCCTATGAAAAACTAGGATTCGCGCACGAGGGAGCGATTCGCGGCGCGCTCAAGCGATATGGACGGCGCTGGGATATTCTATTCATGGGGATTTTGCGCGAGGAATGGGAGAGAGCGCAGGTAGCAGGTAGCAAATAGCAGGTCGTAGGTAGCAAGTGGCAAGAGGTCGTGGAGCGATAGGCGATTTGCCATACGCGAGAGGCGATACGCGAACAACACTATGGATAACAATTTCTTTACGGGGATGTTGGTGCGACTCACCGCGTTAGACCCAGAACATGATGCGGAAAGCGTTGGACGATGGGAACGCGATTCGGAATATGAACAACTGCTGAAGGTAGGTCCTGTATATCTCATCGGCACGAAAAAGTGGAAGGAACGGATGGAGGAACCGGTCACGGAGCGTCGCGTGGAATTTGCCATACGTACGCGGGACGAAAATCGCTTGATTGGGTTTCTCAACCTAATGGGACTGCAAAATCAGCACGGCGATTGTTATGTCGGTATCGGGATCGGCGAACGCGAGTTTTGGGGTAAGGGCTATGGGACGGATGCGATGCGCGTGGGTCTGCGCTTTGCATTTCAGGAATTGAATCGGCATCGCGTGTCGCTCATGGTTGTTTCAACCAACCCGCGGGCGATTCGTTCCTACGAAAAAAGTGGATTTGCCGTTGAAGGGCGAACGCGGGGCACGAACCACCGCATGGGCGAACGAGTTGATATTGTGCATATGGGCATTTTACGCAGTGAATGGGAAGCGATACAAGCGGGTGTTAAAAAGGAGGATTAGAACATGAACACGATGATTAGTGAGCCAAAAATAGAGTTTCTGCCAACGCGGGACATTCCGGGATTGACCCTTCGAAACTTTCGAGATTCTGGCGACTTTGGCGCGATGGCGAAATTGCTGGACACGAGCCGAACGGCAGATGGCATTGAGGAGACGCGGACGGCGAATGATCTTGCCACCTTTTACACGGAGGTCAAGCATTTCGATTTGGAACGCGATTTGTTTTTTGTCGAATACGAGGATGAACTCGTCGCGTATGCGGGAACACGCTGGCGAGAAGAAACAGGCAAGAATTTTGTTCACGTCATTTGGGAAGAGGTGCATCCCGACTGGCGGGGACGGGGAATTGAAGCAGGATTATTGCAGCTGGTCGAAGCGCGCACACGAATCAAGACCGACGGACATTCCCCGCAAGGAGCCAAGTGGCTTCGAGCATTCGTGCCGCATGAACAGGATTGGTTGAAAGAGCTCTTGACTCTGAATGGCTATGAGCCGGTGCGCGTGTTTTATGACATGGTGCGCCCGAACCTCGAAAATATCCCGAGTTTGCCTCTGCCGCCCGGCATTGAGGTGCGACCAGTCAAACCAGAGGACTATAACAAAATCTGGATGGCGCTGGTCGAAGCGTTTGGCGAGCATTGGGGCGAAGAGGTTCACGACGAGAGCGATTACGAGTTCTGGCTGAAATTTCCGCACTTTAATCCTGCACTCTGGCAGGTCGCTTGGGAGGGCGATGAGGTTGTGGGCACGGTGCTGAATTTTGTGGATGGAGAGGCGGACGCGAAATACAAGCGCAAGCGCGGATATACGGAAGATATTTCGGTACGCAAGCCTTGGCGCGGGCGCGGGATTGCGAAAGCGTTACTGGCGCGCAGCCTGAAAATGTTCCGCGATATGGGATTTGACAGTACGACGCTCGGCGTGGATGCGGAGAATGCAACTGGCGCGTTGCGGCTTTATGAAAATATGGGCTATGAAACGGTGAGGACATTTTTCGCGTATCGCAAGGCGATGTAAGGAGATTTTGTCATTTCGAACCCCTCATCCTTCGTGCGATGAACTGGATCGCGAGTAAACTCCGTGAGAAATCGCTCTTGGCACGAAAGAGATTTCGGCGACGAACTCCGTCGCAGCAATCCCTTGACTCCACTCGGGACGGCTCGAAATGACAATTATGGAAAAAATGGAGGGCGATATGCCTTTTTCAATCGTACAACCAATGTTGGAAGAAAAAGAAGAGTTTATCTGGAGTTCTTTTACGCGCGAGGATATTCCCGAGGTGTATCGTTTGCTCGATACGGTCAATCGTGTGGACGACAACGACTATGCCGAGACCGAACAGGACTTGGAACAGCAGTTTGAGGACCCCTGGAGTGATCCTGCGCGTGATGCGCGGATTGTTCGCACCGTGCGCGGGACGCTTGCGGCATGGTTGCGCGTCTTTGTCAATCCGAAACCGACCCAGGAAAAACTGGCATTTGTCTTTGGGGAGATTGTGCCGGAGGAACGCGGGAAAGGACTCGAAGAAGAATGCGTCGAATGGATGGAAGCGCACGCGCGTGAACGCCTCGCCGAAATTGGTGAAGCGGAGAATGCGCGTGCGCTTCCAGGCGTAATTCGCACATTGATGCCGGGGAGCGCCGAGAAAGCGATCCAGCTCTACCGCGAGCATGGATTCGAGCATGTCCGTACCTTTTACAAAATGCAGCGGGACCTGCATGAGCCGATACCAGATATTCCCCTTCCACCGGGTCTTACACTCCGAACATACGGCGAGGACATTGACGAACAATTACGTGAGGCATCCAACGAAGCCTTCCGTGACCACTGGGGGCATCTTGAGGTAACAGCGGAAGAATGGCATCCGTTCGTCATAGATGTATCCGGCGTGCGGCGTGATCTCATCCTCGTCGTCATGGACGGTGATGAGGTTGCTGCCTATTGTATCAATCGCATCAAGGCGAACGAGAATGAGCAGCTCGGTATCCGGCGGGGTTGGATTAGCGAGCTGGGGACGCGGCGCGCGTGGCGCAAGCGTGGGATTGCGTCCGCGCTGCTCTGTGAGACGATGCGACGCTTTCGAGCTGAAGGTCTGGATTGGGCGGGCCTGGCGGTTGATTCCGACAGCTGGACGAATGCGCTCGCGTTGTACGAACGGCTCGGATTCAAGACCTACAAAACGCGGATAAGTCTGGAGAAAAGAGTTACTTCAAAACCTGACACAGTCCATCCCAGATTTGGGTAGAAAGATCTGACGAGTTTCCGAACACTATCGAGAAAATCGGGCATCGTGGTAGGAAAACCCGTCAGGTCTTGGCGAAATTGTGATGTACTGTGTCAGGTTTTAGATGATTTACCCATAGAGTCAGTACATGCTGCACGTTACGCAGATCAGTAAATCGTACGGCATCCAAACGGTTCTGGAGGACGTTTCCTTTATCCTGAATCGCGGCGAACGCGTTGGATTGGTTGGGCCCAACGGCGCGGGGAAAACTACGCTGCTGCGAATTCTCGCGGGGTTGGAAAAAGCCGATGCTGGTTCGGTGCGTCTCGACACGCACGCGACGCTCGGCTATCTGCCGCAAGGGTTGGCGCAGGAACAATCGTCATCGGAGTTACAGACGGACATCACACTCGATGCGCTTGTTCGGCAAGGCGTACACGAGTGGGAAGCGGCGCGCGTTGCGATGGATGAATTGGCAAATCGGTTGGCAATGGAGCCGACCGATTCTGCACTGCTCGCGGACTATGGCAAAGCGGTGGAGCGGTTTGAGGCGCTGGGTGGGTATGACGTTGAAACGCGCATCGCGCACGTGTTGAGCGGTTTGGAACTCGATAAGGGTGCGCGAGATTTACTCATCGCGCGCTTGAGTGGGGGACAACGCACGCGCACAGGGTTGGCGCGTTTGCTCATTGCCAAACCAAGTGTACTGCTATTGGATGAGCCAACAAATCATCTGGACGTGGCGGCGCTGGAATGGCTTGAAGAATTTATTCGGGACTATGCAGGCGCGGCGTTGATCGTCTCGCATGACCGCGTGTTTCTTGATCGCACTGTGACAAAAATTCTTGAGCTCGACGACGAGACGCATCAAGTCACGACGTATCACGGGAACTATTCGGAGTACGAAGCGGCAAAGGTGCGTGAGTTGGAGCAGCAATGGGCAGCGTGGCAAGACCAACAGTCGGAGCTCGCGCGTTTAACCGATGCGGCGCGGCACTTGCGCGGGATCGCCAAGTTCCGCAAAGGCGGCAAGGCAGACACGAACGACAAATTCGCCAAAGCGTTTTTTGCGAATCGTTCCAAAGCAACCGTCGCCCGCGCCAAAGGAATTGAAAAACGTATCGAACATATTCAGGCGGAAGAAAAAGTGGACAAACCGAAAGCGGGTTATGCGCTCAAGCTCGATTTCGGACGCGTGCCTGGCTTGGGCGAAATGCCGCGCAGTGGACAAATGGTATTGGCACTGGAGCAAGTGGGAATGCGATTTGGCGAGCGCTGGCTACTGCGGAATTGTTCGCAAATTTTGCGATACGGCGAACGGATTGCGCTGGTGGGCGCGAACGGCACAGGCAAGTCAACCCTGCTCCGTATCATCGTTGGCGAATTGGAGCCAAGCGAAGGGCGCGTACGGCTAGGTGCGAATGTGCGTATCGGATATATGCCGCAGGAACAGGAATCACTCGACGCGCAACAAACGCCACTCGCGTTGATTCACTCGCTACTGCCCATCGGCGAAACAGAGGCGCGGCACTTGCTTCATTTTTTTATGTTCGAGCAAGACAAAGTATTTACGCCGGTCGGCAAGTTGAGCTATGGTGAACGCGCGCGTCTCATTCTCGCCAAGCTCGTCGCGGAACGAGCGAACGTCTTGATTCTCGACGAACCAATCAATCATCTCGATATTCCTTCGCGCGAACGCTTTGAAGCGACACTGAATGCATTTCCCGGCACGATTCTCGTCGCAGTCCATGACCGCGCGTTCATTGACCGCTTTGCATCGAGCATCTGGGCGATTGAAAACGGCACGCTGCGCGCCTATCCAGACCGCGCAGCAATGCTGCGAACTGCGCGGGCCGAAGAATTGCATTAAACCGCAGAGAAGAGGAAATAGAAAATTATCGCGCGGTCAGTTATCCGGTCATTTTGACCAGTAGCCTAACGGGCAGGACATTAGATTGAATTAAAAGAAGCGAAACGCGATGCGTTTTATCGCCGTCTGCCAATGAAAAAGGAGATTGAACATGAAATTGCCTGATGGATTTACACTGCGCGCGCCTACAGTGGATGACGCGCAGGGGATCACCGAATTAATCGGTAAGAGCGACATTGAAGATTACGGTGAGCTGGATTATTCGACGGAGGATTTGTATGCGGATTGGCGGCGAGAGGGCTTTCAGTTGGAACGGGATGCGTGGTTGATTTATGCGCCGAATCACTTGCTCGTCGCATACGGGAATGTCTGGGATTCGGGACCACGCGTCCGCGTGGACCCATCAACGTGTGTGCATCCGCAATATCGCGCGTGCGGATTGGAGGATTCTCTCATGGAGCGCGCCGAAGAGTGGACGCGTGAATATGCGACGGTCAAAACGATTCAATGGATTGTCAATGCCGAACAAGCGCGTTGGGTGCAGAGATTCGAGGCGCGCGGGTACGCCATTATACGTCACGATTGGGTTATGGAAATTGTGATGAACGAGCCTCCGCCCGCGCCCATTGTCCACAAGGGGATTGTGCTGCGGTCATTTGAGCGCGGGCGCGATGAGCGCGCGGTGTGGGCGTGCATTCAAGAATCATTTCGTGATACGTGGGGTCATGTGGATGATTATTCGTTCAATGCGTGGGCGACGTGGATTATGGATCATGCGGATTGGTCAGCAGAAATTTCATGCGTCGCACAGGATGGCGATGAAATTGCGGGAGCCGCGATGGCATTCAATTTTCCGAACATTGGCTGGATTCGTCAACTTGGGGTGCGACGGCCTTGGCGTCGGCAGGGGATTGCGCTGGCGATGTTGTATCGCGTGTTTGGCGAGTTTTACAAGCTCGGAGTAAAGAAGGTTGGGCTGGGCGTAGATGCGGATAGTGTTACTGGAGCAACACAGTTATACAAACGCGCGGGGATGAAAGTGAAAAATCATTTCGTGCGCTACGAAAGGATGATTTAAAAGATGGCGGCGCACACGCGCGCCGCCATCTTTATTACGCTGCAACCTTTTGCTGAATGGGGGTAGGTTCTTCCGTCAAAAAGACGAGTTTGCCTTTTTCAACGTCCACGACAACGTGATCGCCGTCGCGGATGCGTCCATTCAGAACGTCCAGCGCAAGCGGATCGAGCACGCGGCGTTGAATGGTACGTTTCAGCGGACGCGCGCCATATTTTGGATCGTACCCTTCGTTGACCAGAAATTCTTTCGCCTTTTCGGTCAGCTCGATGGTAATATGGCGATCTTCAAGGCGTTTTGCCACCTGCTTGAGTTGAATTTCCACAATCCGCTTTAAATCTTCCATCGAGAGCGAATGGAACACCACGATGTCGTCAATGCGATTCAAGAATTCGGGACGGAAGTGCTTTCGCATTTCTTCAATCACACGATTCTTGACCGTTTCCCACTCGCTTTCCGACATTTCGCGTCCAGCATACATGCCTAGAAATTCGCTACCGATGTTGGAGGTCATAATTACGACGACGTTTTTGAAATCCACAACGCGGCCCTGACCATCAGTTAGGCGACCATCGTCGAGAATTTGAAGCATCACGTTAAAGACATCGGGCGCGGCTTTTTCAATTTCGTCGAATAATACAACCGAGTATGGTTTGCGCCGAACGGCTTCGGTGAGCTGACCGCCTTCTTCGTAGCCGACGTATCCGGGCGGCGCGCCGATGAGCCGCGCGACCGTGTGCTTTTCCTGGTACTCGCTCATGTCAATCCGAATCATCGCGTTCTCGTCGTCGAACAAGAATTCGGCGAGGGCGCGGGCGAGCTCGGTCTTGCCGACGCCCGTTGGGCCGAGAAAGATGAACGAGCCGACTGGACGCTGTGGGTCTTTGAGACCGGCGCGGGCGCGACGCACTGCGTTCGCCACGACGACAATCGCCTCATCTTGTCCCACCACGCGGTCATGCAAACGCGTTTCCATCTCGATGAGTTTGCGGACTTCGCCTTCCATGAGACGGGAGACAGGAATTCCTGTCCACTTGGAAACCACCTCGGCGATATTTTCCTCGGTGACTTCTTCGTTCAACAGCGCGCCGGACTTTTGCAGCTCGGCCAGTCTTTTATCCGCATCGGCAATTTTCTTATCGAGCTCGCGGAACTTGCCGTACTGAATTTCGGCGGCGCGTTGATAATCGGCGTTGCGGTTCGCTTGCTCCAACTCGATCTGGAGCTCATCTTTTTGTTCTTTGAGCTTGCGGGCGCTATCCACAATTTCTTTTTCTTGCTTCCATTTCGCCGTGAGTGCTGCGGATTGTTCTTTCAGGTTCGCCATCTCTTTTTCGAGATTGGCGAGGCGTTCGCGCGAAGCGGCATCTTTTTCTTTTTGCAGCGCGACGCGCTCGATTTCGAGCTGCGCGATGCGGCGCTGAAGTTCATCCAGCTCGGCGGGCATGGAATCAATTTCGAGGCGCAAGCGGGAAGCCGATTCGTCCACGAGGTCAATCGCTTTGTCGGGCAAAAAGCGGTCGCTGATGTAACGTTTGCTCAACACGGCGGCGGCGACGAGCGCACTGTCGCGGATGCGGACACCGTGATGTAACTCGTAGCGTTCACGCAAACCGCGCAAAATGCTGATGGTATCTTCAACACTCGGCTCATCCACCATCACGGGCTGGAAACGGCGTTCGAGCGCCGCATCTTTTTCAATGTATTTCCGATACTCGTCCAGTGTCGTCGCGCCGATGGCGTGCAGTTCGCCGCGTGCGAGCATCGGTTTGATCATGTTGCCCGCGTCCATCGAACCTTCTGCTGCGCCTGCGCCGACAATCGTGTGAATCTCGTCAATAAAAACGATAATTTGCCCTTCGGCGCTGGTGACTTCTTTCAAAACGGCTTTGAGACGTTCTTCAAACTCACCGCGATATTTTGCGCCCGCCACCATCGCTCCGAAATCGAGCGCGATGACCTTTTTGTTTTTCAAGGGTTCAGGCACATCACCGCGCACGATACGCTGCGCGAGTCCTTCGACAATCGCCGTTTTGCCGACACCGGGTTCGCCGATGAGAACGGGATTGTTCTTGGTGCGTCGCGAAAGAATTTGCATGACGCGGCGAATTTCCTCATCGCGCCCGATAACGGGGTCGAGTTTGCCTTTGCGCGCGAGTTCGGTGAGGTCGCGCCCGTATTTTTGCAGTGCTTGGTACGTGCCTTCGGGGTTTTGCGATGTGATGCGCTGATTGCCGCGCACGGTTGTTAATGCTTGCAAAATTTTGTCGCGGATGACACCGGCTTGATTCAAGATGCGGCTCGCCTTGCTTTCCACATCGGCGAGACCGATGAGCATGTGTTCTGTCGAAACGTATTCGTCTTTCAAGCTATCGGCGACGGATTGCGCGTCTTCCAGTACGCGGCCTGTAGTGCGGGCGAGCGAAACTTGGACCGCGCCACCGTACGCTTTTGCCAATTTATCTAATTCACTTTTGGTTTGCTGTGCGAGCGTGTCGGGATTGGCTCCCACCGCGCGCACGATTTGCGGCACAACGCCGTCGGTCTGATTCAAGAGCGCGAGCAAGAGATGTTCGGGTTCAATCGTACTGTTCGCCATCTCTTGCGCGAGACTCTGCGCGCCGACCAGCGCCTCTTGTGCCTTTTCGGTCAATTTGTTCATATTAAATGCCATAATTCATTCCTTCTACGATAAACGAGTCATAAGGTCAAAATTTACTTGTTCCCTATATCATGTTTTGCTCGCGCGACCAATTCTTGCCAAAGTTTCAAGGTCTCTGGTCCTAATTGCGCGGCTTGCGCTGTAACTAGATTAATATTAATTCGCTGATCACTTAATCCGTTCAAATCAAAAACAAGCATCTGATAAATGTCGGTTGGGTGTTTTGGTGAGCGCCCTTCAGTCCATGCCTGCAATTTACCAATGATAATATCGCTGGGCTGTGCGACCCATGCCTCAAATGGATTACCTGCCAAGTCACGCAAACTGCGCCGAATTCGGCGAGCAAATGCCATTCGGTATTCGGGTTCGCGTGTCAATGGAACTAGATCAGCCTTAACTCCTTCTTCTGTATCAATGAGGTTAAACATGATTCCTTGCTGCATCGAATTGCGAATCATTTCAGGATCTGCATAGTAGCGCGGCAAGGGAAAACGAGCGGAAAGAGCGTCCGCATGTTCAGGTTTAAGATCAACTATCATGTCTATATCAAATGTTGCTCGTGTGACCCCAAATGACAAACCTGCGAACGCGCCAACAATCATATATGGTGCTTTTATTTCATCTAATGCCTTTGCCACTCGAACATAAAAATCAAGCGAGCTCATCTCGCCCTCATTCGTACAGGCGTGAGATACGCCAAGACCTTCATGTTTAATTCTGATTGCGTCAACTCTGGAAATCGTTTTGCGAAGGTGCTGCGAAGCATTGCCTTGGCGAATTCCAGCGCGCGCATTCCTGCCAAAACTCGCTCTGCCGGCGATAATTGACCTGTGAGGCGTAGTTGCACCCAGTCAACAGGATCGAGCCCACGCACGATTTCTGCGATAGAATCTCTGGATGTATTAGTATCGCTCATTTACATTCAGATGCGTACATCGGAATGATAATATAAATGAACAGTGTTTGTCTTCTCTCGTTCCTTACCCACATTGATTAGAAAATACGCGCGGCGCAGGCACCCATGAAGCTCAAACCGCAAAGTGTCTTGTGCGACCGGGCACGGCGCTGACCTTTGGGGTTTTCAACTCACTCTTCCGCTGGCGTCTCTTCCTCTGCGCCTTCCTCCGGTGGTGGCGCAGGTTTCGGCGCGGGTTTGGGAGCAGCGGCTGCGGGTCTGGCTCCCGCTGCGGGTTTGGCGGCGGCTGGCGGCGCGGCGGGTTTCGGCGGTTCCGGCGCTTCGAGCGCGTTCGTTACTTCGCGGACGCCGGGCACTTGAGCTGCAATTTCGCCTGCAGTTTTTTTAATTTCTTGCGAGGCGACGGCTCCTTTTAAGAAAATTTCGCCAAAGCCGCTGCCGACTAGAATACCGGGGAAACTGCCGCGTGTGCGCGGGTCATTGCCCAACGCTTGCGCGACGGCGATTTCGAGGTCGGTGTCCACATACAAATTGCTCCAAACGTCTTGGACGCCTTTGACTTTCAAGATCACTTCTTCTGTTACTTCTTTTTCGGCCTGGGTGCGAACGTGACCGCCTAACTGGACAACGCCACCGCGCACTTGAAGGTTTAACGCATCGGTCCACACGCGGACGCCGGAATAATTCATCAGGGTATCTATGATGGTAGCTTCGAGCGCCTCATCTTGCGCGGAACGAGCCATCGTTGCTTCAGCCATTGCCATTTGCTCCTTGTGAGTTGATTGAAAATTTCAAATTATATCAAGCGGTCTTGGATCGCGGGCGGCGAACCTGAATTCGCGTGGGCTGCGCTGGTGTCGCGGTTGTCGCGGGCAGCGCAGGACGTTCTTGCTCGAAACCATTCGAATCCGAGTCGGGCAGTTGAATATTGTATTTTTCTAAGATTTTCTGCAAGAGTTCCAAACGCTCCGTCAGATTGAGAATCACTTCGACCCCCGCGAGATTCACCCCCAAATCATCTACGAGTCGCGCGATTTTACGGAGACGTTCAATGTCGCGCTGCGAATAGAGACGAATGCGCCCGCGTGAGCGCGTCGGTTTCACGAGACCTGCGCGTTCGTAGTAGCGTAGCGTCTGCGGATGCATCTCGACGAGACGGGCAGCAACACTGATGACGAACATTGGCTCGTCGGGTGCCGCACGCGTTTCACGAAAATAGTCTGCCATACTATATCACCTTTCCCATCTAGTTCAATCCAAAATTCGCGGTAGGTTGATGCTGCATAGCAATCGCGCTAGAGAGCGCGACCGAGGCGGCTACTCTTTCTTGTGCAATTGGGCCAATTCTTCAAAGAGTTCGCGTTCTTTGCTGCTCAATTTCTCCGGCAGTTTGACGTTGACACGGGCATACAAGTTGCCAAAGGAATTGGGTTGATTCAACTTGGGCATTCCCTTGTTTGCCAGACGGAATGTTTTGCCGTTTTGGGTCTCGGGCGGAATCTTGAGCATCAAGTTTGTGCCTTTGGGCGTTGGGACGGCAACTTCACCGCCGAGCAGCGCGGTATACAAATCAACAGGAACTTCGACGGTGACATCATCCCCATTGCGCTCGAACCGCGCGTCGGGTAGAACATCAATGCTCAAGTACAAATCCCCCGCGGGCCCCGAACCGACGCCGGCACCGCCTTGCTTGGCGAGACGGATGCGCGAGCCGGTTTTTACACCAGGCTTGATGTCCACCTCAATCTTTTTGCCATCTTTTTGCAAGATGCGTTTCGTGCCGTGATAGGCTTCATCGAGCGTGATTTGGACCGGCTGTTCAAAATCCTGTCCGCGCATGTTGATGCCGCCAGCGCGTCCGGTGCCGAATCCACCACTAGAAAAACCTCCGCCGCCGCCAAAGAACGTGCGGAAGAAATCGGACGCGCCGCCGAGGTCGCCGAAAATTTGCTCATACTCTTCAGGGTCCACCGTGCGGTAGGTTGTGCCGCCACCACCGCCTGTATCGCCCCAGGTGAACGGCTGACCGCCACCCGCGCGCGTATATTGCTCATACTGGTTCCAATTTGCCCCAAGCGAATCGTATTTTTTCCGTTTTTCGGGATCGCTTAGGACTTCGTACGCCTCGTTCACTTCTTTAAACTGCTGCTCCGCGGATTTGTTATTAGGATTCACGTCCGGGTGCAGTTTTCGCGCGAGCTTGCGATAGGCGGACTTGATGTCCTTGTCACTGGCATCTTTGGAAACGCCTAAAATTTTATAATAGTCCTTGTATTCCACAGTTGATTTGCCTCTTTAAAAACCGCAGGCGAATTTCGCCCTTTATTTTAAAAGCGATAATTTGTGCGAATTATAACGCTTGGTGTCGCTATTGTCAACGGACTTACCTCAATTTTTAACAAAAAGTTGATAATATCATTATCAAGTCTATTGACAAAAACGCCAATAACTTGCTATAATAGTAGTGTCAAAACTTTAATTGACTAGGAGGAACCAACCATGAACAAAATTGTTCGCTGGCAGCCTGCCAATGATTTAATGTCGTTACGAGACGCGATGGACCGCTTGTTTGAGGATTCGTGGGTCAGCGCCCGCGGTTGGAATTTACCCACTCCGTGGGTCGAACCGTCGTTGGATGTGTTCGAAACAGCGGATAATGTCACCGTGAAAGCGGCGATTCCGGGTGTCAAACCAGAGGATGTTGAAATCACGGTGACGGGCAATACGCTCTCGCTCTCTGGCGAGACTAAAGATGAATCGGAAACTAAAGACAAGAACTATTTGCGCCGCGAGACGCGGTTCGGCGCATTCAGCCGAATAATTGAGCTTCCGGCGGGCTTGCAAACCGACAAGGCGGACGCCAAATTCGAAAATGGTGTTCTGACGATTACCTTCCCGAAGGCGGAGGAAGTCAAGCCCAAGACTATCAAGGTTCTGCCCGCGACAAGCAACGGGCAGAAGAAATAAGAGAGCTTACGCTCAAAAAATCGAGCCGCTTGTTCAAGCGGCTCGATTTTTGTTTACCGATTTACGGCGTAGGTGCGACGGTTGGGACTGCGGAAGGCATGGCGGTTGGCTCGGCGGGAATCGTCGTCGGCAGAACGTTGGGAGCGAGCGGCTGGGGATTCAAGGTGACGACGGCTGTAATGACCATACTCAAGGCGACGAGCACTCCGATTGCTAAGAAAATGATATTTGCCCAGTTGATTTTGCGCTTTTGCTGCTTTTTCAACGGCGCTTTGCGTACCTTTGTCACGGGAAGACCTCCTGAAGATTGCGCCTGAAATTATACCATCAAGTTGGAGCGCAGCCCAAATCTCTCTAGCATTTCCATCGAATCGAATTCGTCGCGAACAAAGTTCGCGAGCTCAACAATGGCAATGCGAAAACGCAAAGCAAATTCCATATAAAGTTGATTTAAATGCGATTGCCTAAATCCCTCAAATATGGCTTGTCATGTGTTCTAATCTGCGCTAGAATCGCGCTCATTAATAAGAATGCAAACTGATTTTAAAAAGTGCAGGTAAACCCCATGACAGCAGAAAAATCAGCCAAGACGACTCCGACGACAGAAGAATACTTGGAAACGATTTATATGATGGCGGCGGAAGGCAAAGTCGTCAAAGGCGCGCGGCTCGCCGAAACAATCGGCGTATCTCGTCCAACGGTCACGGCAACGCTGCGCCGGATGACGCGCGATGGTCTCATTAAACAAAATGATAGAAAAGAAGTCGAGCTGACCAAGAAGGGCTATACGCTTGCCGATACGCTGCAACGCCGCCATCGGATCATCGAACGGTGGTTGACCGATGCATTGCATTACGATTGGGCAAAATCGGATGCCGAGTCGCATCGGCTGGAGCATGTGTTCTCGGATGAAGTGATTGACCGACTGAACGAAATGTTAGGACGCCCCGAAACGTGTCCGCATGGCAATCCCATTCCAGGGAATCAGCGTAGTAGGAAACATGCGGTCGCGTTCCCCCTTAGCCAAGCGTCCGAAGGTGACGAGCTGCATGTCACACGCATTTCCGAGTATGCCGAGAATGTTGCCGATCTTTTGCAACATCTCGGTGAGCGCGGTCTGCGGCCCGGCGCGCAGATCACGGTCACTGAAATTTCACCAATGAACCAAGACCTGACGCTGCGTGTGGACAACAGGCATTTCTCGCTTCCCTCGCAAATCGCCGAAGCGGTCTGGGTCTCGAAAAGCTAATTTTCAAAATTACTGCGCGATAGATTCTATCGCGCAGTAATTTTGGTTTTCCATTACCATGCCCCGCACCCGAATCGTTTGCACGATTGGACCTGCAACAGAATCCGAAGATCGCGTTCGCGCATTGCTTCGCGCGGGAATGAATGTGGCGCGCATTAATTTCTCGCACGGCACACTGGATGATCATAAAAAGCGTATTGATACGCTCCGGCGAGTCGCCGCGCAAGAGAATCACGTCTTGGCGCTGCTCGGCGATTTGTCAGGACCAAAGCTGCGCGTGGGCGATTTGCCGAATAATTCGTTTATGCTTGCGCGCGGGGAACTGGTACGCTTTTCACTGGGCGAATCGGCGGATGGGTCAGCCATTCCGCTTGACTTTCCGTTTCTCGGCAATGCGCTGCGCTCCGGCGACCACATGCTGCTGGATGATGGGACGAAAGAGGTGGAGGTCGTCAGCGCAAACGCCAATGAAATCCAAGCGCGCGTGCTTGTCGGCGGCGAGCTGCGTTCGCACAAGGGAGTGAATTTGCCGAATGTGGCGTTGCCAATTCCAAGTTTGTCGGAGAAAGATCGTGTGAATGCAGTCTGGGCGATTGAACAAGACTTTGATTATCTGGCGTTGTCCTTTGTGCGGCGCGCGGCGGATGTTGCAGAATTGCGCGAGCTGGTACACGCGCATGAATCACGAATTCCGATTATTTCCAAAATTGAAAAGCCCGAAGCGGTCCAAGACATTGACGCGATTTTGCACGAGAGCGACGGCGTGATGGTAGCGCGCGGGGATTTGGGAGTTGAGATGCCCGCCGAGCAGGTGCCGATTACGCAAAAGATGATCATTCATAAAGCGAACTCGCTCGGCATTCCTGTTATTACTGCAACCCAGATGCTTGAATCTATGATTGAGAATCCGCGACCCACACGTGCCGAAGCCAGCGATGTGGCGAACGCGGTGTTGGATGGTAGTGATGCGGTGATGCTTTCGGGCGAAACAGCGATAGGGCAATATCCGATTGAAGCGGTAGAAGCAATGTGTGAAATCGCGGAATACACTGAACAGTTTATGGAGCAAGAGCATGTGAATCGCGCAACACTGTTCAAGGATATTCATTCTGTGACAAATGCAATTGGGCATAGCACCGTCGAGCTGGCGCGGGAACTGAATGCCAAATTGATTATTACATTGACTTCATCGGGTTATAGCGCGCGGATGGTGGCGCGGCATCGTCCGGGCGTGCCAATTCTGGCGGTGGCGGTGGAAGAACGGATTCGTCGCCGTCTTGCGTTAGTGTGGGGTGTGCAAACAATTGTAGTTGGCGGCACGGAAGAGACAGAACGGTTTATCAATGAAGGCTTGGCAGCGGCGCGCGGCCTAAAGCTCGTTGCGCCGGGCGACCGGGTTGTGATTACTGCAGGTGTACCGGCGGGCGTTTCAGGTCAAACGAATATGGTGCAGGTGAGAAAGGCGTAAATTCGAAAAATAGTGACCGCCTGTTTCATGCTGAAACAGGCGGTCATTTTGTTTAGCTCGGACCTTCGGCGGGTTGGGTACTTGGTGGCGGCATCGCTTTCGGTGTCTCGGGCGAGGGAAGGGAGGCAGGTTCAAGTCGCGGTAAACGAACAGTGGGTGGGGGCGGTGGAGCCGTGACGGTGCGTCCGACGACGGGGGTACCCTGTGGTTCGCCACAGTAAGGGCAAATGCTCCATTTCAAATTCAATACGCGCCCACAATTCTCACATTTCTTGTGCAGTTTCGTATGACAATTAGGGCATACCAGATAATCCGGCATGATTTTGTGATGGCACACCGGACACACTTGGCGCTCTTCAATATCTTGCAGCATCGCTTCGCCTGCCAGCTCGCGCTCATATTTTTCGGCGAGCGTTTCACGCGGGCGGAGAATCAGATAGAGGAGCCAGCCGAATACATTGAACGCCAGCACCAATAGGACAGACAGCACTTGGGTGAAAATATCGCGTGAGCGGGAACGCGCGTCGCGGAACGTCCAGACGAGCATGGCAATCCACAACGCAAACAAATATGCACCGATGCAGGCAACGAGGAACTGCAACAGAGAGGCGAAACCGGACAAATCAGGCAGTTGAGGCATTACGGTTCCTTGGTGATTTATTTCTGGCGCGCCGGAGCGCAGATGGTTAGGCGATTATAGCATCAACCCACGTCAAATTGGAAATTGTGGGTTTTAGACCCGAAGGGTTTCTCGTGTCGGATAGGGGCGCACAAACCACTTCGAGTCTAAAATCTCATTGTTGCTCATTTTTGAATATGGTATAATTCAAAATGGGTGAGCAATTTAAAGCAAAACCAAGCCGATTGCTTACCCTCGTGCAAAGGAGTATTTTCTGCTCCTGCGGAGGGATTTTGGTATGGACATGGTGGAAGTAAACATTGATAGCATTCGTGTAAGTCTCGTTTCACATCATCGCATTGTTGTTCTGAAGGACCCCGAAGACCGATATTTGCCGATTTGGATTGGCCCCTTTGAAGCCGATGCAATTACGATTGCGCTGCAAGGGGGCGACGTGGCGCGTCCCTTGACCCATGACCTGATGCGTAACCTCATCGCCGAAACTGGGGCGACAGCTTCGCATATCCTCGTCAGCGAACTCCGCGACGATATCTTTTTTGCGCGCATTGTACTGGATGTGGATGGACGGCATGTCGAAGTAGATTCGCGCCCCAGCGATGCCATTGCCCTCGCGGTTCGTCTCAAATGCCCGATTTATGTGGCGGACAGTGTGATGGAAAAGGCGTCCATTGTGCCTAGCCGCAGCATCGAAACTGTCTCGGCCGAAGAAGTTGAAAAACTTTCGGCATTCCGCGATTTGATCGAAGACCTCGATTTGTCTGACCTCGACCCGGGCGAAGATGCGCCCAAAACAGACGAATAAGCCAAGCCGATGGTTCCGCTTTCTGATTCGCGGCGTGCCGCTTTATGATTAGAACAAACATTCTATTGCTCGCGCTATGATTGAAATGACTCCGCGCCAAATGGCAGAATCGCCGACTCGCTCCGTCGAACGACAAACTCCGTCCAACGTCGAAGCGGAGCAGGCGGTGCTTGGCTCGTTACTGCTCGACGGCGAAGCGATTACGCGCATTGTCGGCTTTTTGCGGGCGTCGGATTTTTATCTCGAAAAGCATCGCTGGATTTACGAAGCGATTTGGGACTTGCACGAGCATCGTGACCCGATTGATTTTCTGTCGGTCGTGTCGGCGCTCGACGCGCAGGGGCATCTCAATGCAGTTGGTGGGGCGGCGTATCTCACCTCGCTGCTGAATGCGGTGCCGACTGCGGCACATGTCGAACATTACGCGCGGTTAGTCGAAAACGCATCGCTCGAGCGCAAACTGATTCAAGCGTCCACCGAAATCGCGGAGCTGGCGTTCGACGGCGATGTAGAAATCAAGGACAAGATTGAGCGCGCGGAAAAGTTGGTCTTTGATGTCGCACAGCAGCGCGAGACGCGCGATTTGATTTCGATTCGACGCGCGGTGGATGGCTGGGCAGACCGTATTGAACGCTTGCGCGAGCATGAAGTAGATTTGTTGGGCGTGCCGAGCGGCTTTGTGGATTTAGACAAGGTGCTGGGTGGTTTGCAAAAGAGCGATCTCATTATCGTGGCAGGGCGGCCGGGCACAGGCAAGTCGAGTTTTGCATTGTCTATTGCGTACAACGTCGCGGTGCGCTCACATAAACGCATCGCCATTTTTTCGCTGGAAATGTCTGCCGCGCAATTGGTAGAGCGGCTTATCGCACAAGTCGCCGATGCGGAGGCGAGCAAATTTCCCGGCGATTATGAACGACTGCGCGTGGATTCGCAAAAGCTGCGTATCGGCGAAGTGACGGAAGAACAATATATCATTCTTGCGAAAGCGATGGGCGAATTGGCGCAGGCGCATATTTATATTGATGAATCGTCACTCGTCACGCCGCTGGAAATTCGCAGTAAGGCGCGGCGGCTCGCGGCGGAGCTTGGCGGACTTGATTTGATTGTCGTAGATTATATGCAGTTAATGAATGACCGAGCGCGCACCGAAAATCGTGTACAGGAAATGTCAAACATTTCACGGCAGTTGAAATTTCTTGCGCGTGAACTGGATGTGCCGGTCGTTGCCTTGTCCCAGCTCTCCCGCGCAGTCGAATCACGGACGGACAAGCGCCCGCAGTTGTCGGATTTACGGGAATCGGGATGTCTTGCAGGGGAAACATTGGTATTTATGCCAGAGGAGGGTGCTTATCGTCGGATTGATGCATTGGTGGGCAAGAGCGGATTCAACATTCTGGCGCTCAATCACGAGACGTGGCAGCTTGAACCGCGACTCGTTACTCGCGCGTTTTCAACAGGATACAAACCTGTAGTGCGGTTGACCACGCGTTTGGGCAGAACAATCCGAGCAACGGCAAATCACAAGTTTCTTACCATTCACGGTTGGCAGCGTTTGGATGAATTGAGCGTTGGTACGCGCCTCGCTCTGCCGCGTCGTCTGCCCAGCTCCCAGCAGGCGACAATGAGCGAGGCTGAACTCGCGCTGCTCGGTCATCTGATAGGCGATGGATGCACGCTGCCGCGCCACACGATTCAGTACACCACGCGTGAGCAGTTCTTGGCAGAGACTGTTGCAGAATTGGCGACTGTGGTATTTGGTGAGCGAATCGTTCCCCGTATCCAACACGAGCGGAATTGGTTTCAGGTCTATCTCGTTTCGCGCGATCCTCTTACGCACGGCAAATTTAACCCAGTCGCGGAATGGCTAAGAGAATTGGGTGTGTTTGGGCTGCGGTCTTTTGAAAAGCGAATTCCGGAACAAGTTTTTCAGCAAACCCGGGAGGGCATCGCACGATTCTTGCGCCATCTATGGGCGACGGATGGCTGTGTCCATTTAGACCGAGCAAACAAACATGTCCCGGCTGTGTATTATGCCTCGAGTAGCTTGGCGTTAGCGCGTGGGGTTCAATCGTTACTATTGCGACTGGAGATCAATGCGCGCTTGAAGGCTCAACCACAGACAGGCAAAGGGCGGGT
>Ga0070741_10005552_pt1 | contig 27867 bp, 27 predicted proteins | sample Coa_R1_4_FD_66440 | JGI IMG/M metagenome (GOLD analysis project Ga0070741, IMG submission 66440) | Surface soil microbial communities from Centralia Pennsylvania, which are recovering from an underground coalmine fire - Coalmine... | ecosystem: Environmental > Terrestrial > Soil > Unclassified ...
AATGAGTCGGGCGCCTCCGCACGGGCACAGCGGCCATACGGAACGTTGCTCGCGGCAAGCTGGTGACGAGCCGTTACGCACCAGCTACGTGGCCGGCCGCTCGCTCCCGAATGGCCCGGCCGCTGACCGGCAGACGAGCGAGCGGGGCAACGATGCAGACGTCAAACAGGCCCGCCAGCAGGGGAAGGAGCCCCACCACGGTGATGACGTAGCCACCGGCGCCACCAACAATCGCAGGCCCACCGATCACCATCGCCAGCCCCACCACAATGCGAGCAAGGCGACCGGTTGTACTGGCCAGAAACCGGATCAGTGCCATCATGAGTCTCCTCTCTCGGAGAGCGCTGCACGCCCTTCCTACAGAGAGCATAGGCCGCCGGCGCGAAAGCGGATCAGGAAAATCCCCGATCTGCCCGCGGCCGGCCCGTGCCGGGCGCACCACCGGCGCCCGGCGAGAGCATTCTGCTCGCGGCCAGCTCCCGCGCCACCGTGGCGGCGGTGCGCTCCAGCCGGCGGTGGCTGTACGCGAAGAACTGGCGGTACGCCTCGCAGAAATACGGGAGCTGCCCCTCGGCTGCCCCAGTGTTGATGATCCGGTAGCGCGGGCACTCTCCATAGCAGAGCGCCTTCCACCGGCACGCCTGGCAGGCTGGGTGGAGGCTCGGCTTCAGCGCCGCGAAGCGCTGGAAGCGCTCGCCGTTGAGCATCTCCTCGAGCGTCGTCTCGTGAATGTTCCCAAGCTTCCACTGGCGCTCGACGAAGAAGTCGCACGGGTAGCAGTCTCCGTTATGTTCCAGCACGATATAGCCGCAAGATGGCGCCAGCTGGCACAGCTGGGGCTGGCCGGTGATCAGCACCTGGAGCAGATTGTCGAAGTAACGGATGCGCACCTTGCGGAAGCCGATCTCCATCCAGGCGTCAAACAGTTCGTTGAGGAAGCGGCCGTACTCCTCGGGCGTAATCGAGTATGCGCTGAAGGCGCCGGGACAAGCAGCGCTGGAATCGTGGCCGCCGGCCGGCTCGACGCAGGGAATGAACTGCAGGTGCTCGACACCCAGCTTGCGGTAGTAGCGCAGCAGCTCCCGAGGCCGGTGCACGTTGGCGGCAGAGACGACACAGAGAACGTTGAACTCCACCCGAAAGCGGCGCAGCAGCTCGAGCGCCTGCAGCACCTTCTCGTGCTGGCCGCGGCCTTGTCGGTCGAGGCGATAGCGGTCGTGCCATTCGGCCGGACCATCCAGGCTCAGCCCGATCAGAAAGCGATAGTCGTGGAAGAACTCGGCCCAGGCTTCGTCCAGGAGCGTGCCGTTGGTTTGGAGCGCGTTGGAGAGGCGCCAGGGTGCGTTGGGAGCGAGCACCGCCTGCGCGCCGGCCGCCCGTAGCTGCGCCTGAACGACCTCCTGGAACCACGGCAGTCCCATCAGCGTCGGCTCGCCGCCTTGCCAGGCAAATGAGAGAAACGGTGCCGAGAGGCGGGCATACTGGTGCAGGAACGTGCCGAACGTCTCCAGGGTCATGGCCGGATGCGCCTGCCAGGGATAGAGCGACTGCTTCTCCAGATAGAAGCAGTAGGTGCAGCTCAGATTGCAGCGGCTGGAAGCCGGCTTGATCAGCACGCTGAGCGGGCGCGGCACAGTGTCTTCCCGATTGTCGGCAATTCTCGACCACGATCTCTCCAGAGCGCATCAGGGAAAACCCTGAGCTTGGGCAGAGTTGGGCTTTGGCCACGCGCGGCTCGCGGACCGGTTACGGGCTCTCAGGCGACGGACCGCCGGGGAGTGCGAGCAGGTGGCCCGGGCAGCGGCAGTCGGAGCTCCCGAATCTCGGCACCGGACGGTATACGCCGGGCCAGCGCGCCAGGTGGCCGGCGATGGCGCATTCCTGCGCCCGCGGCGCGCCGGGCCAGAGCCAGACGGCCACCACCTCGGCGGCGGCCGCCAGATAGTCGACGTGCCAGTGGAGCCGCTTCTCCCGGCGCAGATGCCGGCTCACACGGGCCCGCAGGCCCCCCGGCCCGTGGGCGCTGCCACAGTAGGCGTACGTGCCGGGCGGGAGTGGCCAGCTCCCCAGGCGGCCCACCGCGAGCATCCGCGAGTGTGGCCCGGGCACGTGCAGGATCAGCACGTAGCAGCCCGGCGCGGCCGGAAGACTGATCGCCGGGCCGCTCCACTCATCGCCAGCCCCGCCCGCCGCGTGCCGGGCCGCTCCCGGCCCTGTATCTGGCAGATCCATGCTCGTCGGCCTGCCTGTGGGTACGCGGCGGTGGGTGTCCTTCATCTCATCCCACCCGACCCCCTGCAAGTCCGGAGTCGAGGCCGCGAAGATGATCTACACCGACGGGGTTCTTCATCTCATCCCACCCGACCCCCTGCAAGCGAAAGATCGATCCGGATTCTGCCGCCGGCTCTACTCGTGCGCTCCTGCCCCGCTGATGGTGAGCAGGAAGACGGACTCTTCGAGCGCCTCGACGTCGTGCGGCACGCCTGCCTCAACTACCAGCATCTGCCCGGCGGCCAGGTCGATGGTTTCGCTCGGCAGGTGCACCTGGAGATGGCCTTCGAGCACCTGCAGCGTAAACTGCGTGTCGACCTGGTGCTCCTGGACGCGCGCGCCGTGCTTGAGCGCCGTGAGCACCACGCGCAGGTTCGGCTCCTTGGCCAGCGTGATGGCATTGCGCTCGCCACGCTGCCAGGCCGGCTCGTGGCGAAGCCGGCTCGCCTCATCATGGAGGTCGAAAACCAGCACGCGCCCGCGCAGACGCTGCGCCGGGCGCTGCGGGCTGCCGGTCGTCTCACCCGGGCCGTGGCGCCTGGCGCCGCTGGTCGGGGCTGTCTCCTGGCCACCATGCGTGCTGGATGTTCCCATAGGTCGTCCCTCCTGCTTGCGCTGGTCCTGCCGGTCCAGCGCCGGCCGCTCTCTTAGACGGCGCACCGGAGGCGACCGACAGGGCTACCTCGTGTAGTTTGCCGCAGCCGAGCCAGTGTGTTCTTTGCGCTGGCACAAAGACAGCGGCCTCGTCCTCGTGCGAGCCTTTTCGGCGGAAACAGCGCCGACCCGGCGGTCACATGAATCTCACAGGAGTTACGCGGTCCCAGGTTGGACTCGCAGGAGGTGTTCAGGAGTGACTGCGTAAGTCCTGTGAATCAGGGTTTTCCCCGATGTCCAGCCGCCCAGGAGCGTGGATAGTGCTCGGGAAGAATACCTACTAAGCTGATCAACAATATGGAGGAACCAACATGGAGGAACCAACGGAGACGACCAGCCGTGGCCAGCTCGCCGCCACGCCGCCGGCCGGCCCGGCGACCATACCTGCGTCCGCGGAGCGGTTTGCCAGGCTCTTCCGGGAGGAGCACCGCCGGGTGCGCGACGTGCTGCTCGACCTGCTACGCGCCTTCCAGGAGCGCGATCGTGCGGCCATCCGGCGGCTCCTGCGCGAGTGCACCGAGCTGACCGGCCCGCACTTCCGCTACGAGGAGGAGAGCCTCTATCCCGCCTTGGTGCAGATCTTTGGGGAGGAGTACATCGAGCACCTCCTCTTGGCGCACGACGGCGCGATTGCCGCCGCGCGCGGGCTCATCGATCTGGCGGCCAAGCCGGAACTGACGGATAGTGACCTAGCGGAGGCGCGCCAGCGAGTGCTCGTGCTCCTGCCACACGTCAGCGACTGCGAGGGGCTTTCGATTATGGTCGAGCGCCTCCCCGAGGAGGAGGTGCAGCGCGTGCTCGATACCAGAGCGCGGTCGCTGCACGATGGGCTGAGCCTGCTCCAGTGGGCCGAGCACGTGCGCGCACGTCCGGCGCCGCGTGCCACGCTCCTGGCAGCGTCGTGATCGACGATCGAGCCGCAAGGGGAGCAGGCGATGCCGCCGCCACTGCTGACCGAGGAGCGGGTCCTCGAGGCGCTGCGCGAGGTTATCGATCCGGAGCTCGGCGTCAACATCGTCGACCTCGGCCTGGTCTACGGGCTCGAGATCGACGACGCCCGCGTTCGGGTGACGATGACGCTCACCACGCCGGGCTGCCCGCTGCATGCGAGCCTGAGCGACGCCGTGGGTGAGACGCTACGGCTGATGCTACCGGGGGTGCAGGAGGTGAGCGTCGATCTGGTCTGGGAGCCTCCCTGGGAGCCAGAGCGGATCACGCCGGAGGGCCGGGCCGCGCTGGGCTGGCCATGAGCCGTCTCCTGAGGCTACGGGAGCGAAAAGGATGGCCTTATTGCCTGTTGCGTGACGCGCCTCACACATGTGTGGGAGGGCCAAGGGAGGCAAAGCGATGACGACTGACACTGGAGCTACCGAAGGGGCGGCCGGGCCAGCTCCCGAATGGGCCAGCACCGCGCCGGTCACCGCCACGCTCGACGTGCGCCCGCTTCTGGCGCGCCACGAGGAGCCGTTCCAGGCCATCATGGCGGAAGCGAGGCGCGTCGGCCCGGGCCAGGTCCTCTGCCTCCGGTGCACGTTCGAGCCGTTTCCACTCTATCACGTGCTGGGGAAGCAGGGCTTCCAGCATTGGGCGCGGCAGCACGCTCCGGGAGACTGGGAGATCTTCTTCTACCGGGCGCCGGCCTCAGAGCGCGCGCCTGAGCCTGCGCCGCAAGCTAGCCAGGCGGGGAGGAGCCCCGCGCCGGCGGCCTCTCCGCCTCCTGAGCTGGCAGGTCCTACCTCGACTGCCGGCGACCATCCCCATGGCGGCGCGCCGGAGCCCGGCGCTGAAGATTGGCCGGCGCCGGCACGCACCGTGACCATCGACGTGAGTGATCTGGTGCCGCCGGAGCCGATGATCCGCATCCTGGAGGCGCTGGAAGAGCTTGGCGCAGGTGAAGCGCTGCTGGTGCATCACGTGCGTCGGCCGGTATACCTCTACCCGCGCCTGGACGAGCTAGGCTGCTTGTACCGCACGCGCGAGCTTGGCCCCGGCCGCGTGGAGCTGCTCATCGTCAAGCCCGCTTCCGGTCAGGAGCAGCGGAGCCAATGACGTCACGCGCGGGCATTCCGGCAGCGCCGCTGGGGCGGGGGGCTTCCGCCGGCCTGGCCACGCAGCACGCACCGCCGCTGGACCTCCCCTTTCGCTTCCTGGCCATCACCGTGGGCGCGCTGGTGCTGCTGGCCGGAACGAGCCCGTGGCTGGTGCCGCTGCTGCTCGGCAGCTTCTATGCACCCCACCTGATCGCGTTCGTGCACCTCAATACACTGGGGATCATTGGTGCGACGATCTTTGGCGCGAGCTATCAGCTACTCCCGGTCGTGCTCCAGCGGCCCGTACTTTCGGAACGGCTGGCCCGCGGCTCCTGGTGGCTCTATGTCCCTGGCCTGCTGCTCTTCCTGAGCGGCTTCGTGCTCGGGCTGACAGCGGCGATTGCGGCCGGCGGCCTCCTGCTCGTGGCCGCGGCGGCACTCTACGTCGTGGTCGCGGCCGGCACGCTGGCCCGGGCACCGTACCGCGACGCCGTCTTCTGGCACATCGCTGCTGCCATCTGCGGGCTGGCTGCGGCGCTAGGGCTTGGCCTGCTGCTGGCAGTGAGCAAGCGCTTCGGCTTTCTGGGAGGCATGACGCTGCGAGTGCTGGTCGCCCACGCCGTGTTGATGATTGGCGGCTGGGTGACGCCGATGCTCACAGGAGTGGCCTATCGCCTGGTAGGCATGTTTACGCTCAGCGAGGACTACATGCGTCCGAGCTGGGCGATGACCGAGCTCTTGCTCGTCGTGGCCGGGGCTTGGCTGCTGGCTGGCTCGCTGCTGCTGGGGCTGGGGCGAGGGACAAGTACAGCCGGCGCAATGGCGTGGCTGGCCGGCGTGGCACTCTTCGCTATGCACCTTGGTCACCTGTACCGCCACCGGCGGCGTCGGACGTTCGATGTGCACGTGCCGTTTGCCGCCACCGCCGTCTGCTTTGGGCTGCTGGCCGGGCTCACGGCAGTGGCGGGCCTGGTAAGCCGGCGGGGCCCGGCGGACCCGCTGTGGATCGCGGCCGGCTGGTGGGCCATCGCTGGCTGGGCGGAGACAGCAATCCAGGGCTTCCTTTATAAAATTGGCACGTTTCTGACCTGGCTTCATCGCTATGCGCCGCTTGCCGGCCGGCGGCGCGTGCCGCGGCTGGAGGAGCTATACGGGCGGCGCACGGCGCTGGCTGGCTGGATAGGCTGGAGCGCCGGCGTCGCGCTGGGAGGCGTGGCAGTACTGGCCGGCAGTCCGCGGCTCGCGCTCGCTGCCGCGGTGGCGCTGAGTGCCGGGGCTAGCGCCTTCGTGGCCAACGCCGCGCGCGTCGGGAGCCACTGGCACAGGCCGGCACCTCGCACCACACGCGAAGCTCACCACCATTCGAGAGGAGGAACCTTGACCGATGGCCTCACCCCCTACGAACCCGTTAGAGGTAGCAACGCTTGACGTGCGGGCCATTGCTCCGCGCGTGCGGCATCCATTCATCTTCGCCACCTTTGAGCGGCTGCAGCCAGGCCAGTCGCTACGCCTGGTCAACGACCACGACCCAAAGCCGCTCTACTACCAGTTCATGGCCGAGCACCCCGGTAAGATCGGCTGGGAGTATCTCGAGCAGGGCCCGGAGGTCTGGCAGGTGCGTATCACGAAACTCGCTGGAAACTCGCTGGCTCGTTGACGGGGCACCCGGTGCGCCAGCATCATGACCATGAGAGCCAGCCGCCGGCTGGCTCTCATGGTGTGGCCAAGTCCATGGCTTCAGGTGAGGATTGTGCTTCCTGCTCTTCTCCCGATGAGGAGACGAGCGGGCTTGGCGCCTGGCACGGCGCGTGCAGCAAGTGATGGTCCCATGACCCGACGCGAGGTTCCCGCCGCCGCGATTGCACTTGCGGCGACCGTAGTGCTCCTGCTGCTGATCTACTTTGGCTCTCGCCGGCTGCGCGATTTCGATTCCGCACTCATCGGCTATGCGGTGGGCAGCGTCTTCGCCATCGCCGCGCTTATCTACCGCTACAGCCTGTGGATCACGCGCCCACCCACCTGGCGCTACTTCAAAGCCGGCTGGACGCATTTCCTCTCGTGGCGCAACTTCCGTCGGTATACTTTTCTCATCCCCGTAGCTCTCTGGCACGACATCTTCGGCCAGACGTTTCTGCTCCGGCGCAGCCCGCAGCGCTGGGTGATGCACATGTGCCTCTTCTGGGGCGTACTGCTCTCGTGCCTGATCACCTTCCCGCTCACCTTCGGCTGGATTCACTTCACGCTCGTGCCGCCGGCACGCTATCAGCTCTGGTTCTTCGGGCTGCCGCTCTTCCAGTTCCCAATCGAAGCCGGTGCCGGCTTCGCGCTCTTCCACGCGCTCGACTTCACCGCTGCGCTGCTGGTGATTGGTCTGGGCATCGCCTTGTGGCGCCGGCTGCGCGACGTGGGGCTGCTCACCACGCAGCGCTTTGGCTTCGACCTGGTGCCGCTGGTGCTCCTGCTGGCAATTGCGGTGACGGGGCTAGCGCTCACCGCGTCGTCGATGTGGTGGGAGGGCCGGTTCTACTGGTTCATCTCGCTGACGCACCAGGTGACTGTGGTGGCCTGGCTACTGTCGCTCCCATATGGCAAGTTCTTTCACATTGTGCAGCGGCCGGCGAGCATCGGCGTGACCCTCTACCAGACGGTCAACCAGGATGTAGAGCACTTCAGTACCCAGCGGCCGACCGGTCGCTGCCGGCGCTGCGGCGGCGCGCTGCCCTCGGCCCAGTTCGTGGAGGACCTTCGCGCCACTCTCACCGAGCTGGGCCAGAACTACGACCTCGGCAACGATCGCGGCTGGCTCCAGGACTACTGTCCGACCTGCAAGCGCGTACTGCGCGGGCAGGCCTACTACCGCCTCCTCGGCCGGCGTTTCCTCTAAAGAGATGGGCCATGAGCGTCAACAAAGACTTCTTCCAGACGCGTGATTTCAACTACGATTTCCAGTCGGTTGGCCGCCCTCCCACTGCCTGGCGCGAGGCGAGCCAGCTACCGGAGACGCTGGTGCCAACGCACTGCGCGTTCTGCGGCGTGCAATGTGGGATGTACCTGCGCGTGGCGGATGGGCAGGTGGTAGGCGTGGAGCCGCGCGATTTCCCGCACAATCGAGGCTCCCTCTGCCCCAAGGGCGTCGTCGCCTATCAGCAGGTTAATCATCCTGACCGGCTGACCTACCCCCTGATTCGCCGTGGCGGCAAGCAGGGCCGTCTCGAGCGCACCACGTGGGATGAGGCGCTGGACTATGTCGTCGAGCGGTGGAAAGCGATCCAGGCGCAGTTCGGCAAGGACGCGGTGGCGGTCTACAGCGGCTCTTCGATGACCAATGAGAAGTGCTACCTCATGGGCAAGTTCGCGCGCGTGGGGCTTGGCACGCGGCACGTCGATTACAACGGCCGGCTGTGCATGTCCTCGGCGGCGGCTGCCTACGCCAAGGCCTTCGGGCTCGACCGCGCCCCCTTGCCGATGACCGATATCCCGCTGACGAGCTGCCTGCTCATCGTCGGCTCGAACGTCGCCGAGTGCTTTCCTGTGGTGATGCAGTGGCTGTGGCAGGCGCGCGATCGGGGCGCGAGCCTGATCGTGCTCGACCCGCGTGAGACGGCCACGGCGCGCACCGCCGATCTCTGGCTGCCAGTCCGGCCGGGCACCGACATCGCTGTGCTCAACGCCCTGCTGCGCCAGATCATCCACGATGGGCTCGTCGACGAAGCGTACGTGCGTGAGCGAACGATCGGCTGGGAAGCTGTACGCGAGGCAGTCGAGCCATACACGCCCCAGGAGGCTGAGCGGATCGCTGGCGTGCCGGCGGAGCGCATCGTGGCCGCCGCGCGGCTCTATGGCCGCGCGCCTCGTTCGCTGATCATGCATGCGCGCGGGATCGAGCACTCGACGCATGGGGTCGATAACTGCCTGGCATGTATCAACCTCGCCCTGGCCCGCGGGCAGGTGGGCAAGCCGGGGGGCGGCACGATGATGATCACCGGGCAGGGTAATGGCCAGGGAGGCCGCGAGGTGGGGCAGAAGGCGAACCAGCTTCCTGGCTATCGCCACATCGACGTGCCGGAGGAGCGGCAGTACATCGCCCAGGTATGGGGCATCCCCGAATCTGAGCTGCCGCCGGAGGGTGCGGCGGCGACCGAGATGGTAGGTCTGATGGCCATGGGCGAGATCAAGAGCTGCCTCGTCGTCTGCTCGAACCTGATGGTTTCGCTGCCGGACATCGCCACGGTGCAGCGGGCGCTGGAACGCCTGGATCCGCTAGTAGTGATCGACTTCTTCATGTCCGAGACGGCAGAGCTCGCCGACGTCGTACTGCCCGGCTCGGTGTGGTGCGAGGATGAGGGCACCACCACGAATTTGGAGGGGCGGGTGGTCAAGATCAACCGCGCAGCCGAGCCGCCCGGCGAGGCACGACGCGACGTCGACATCATCTGCGACCTTGCGCGCCGGCTCGGCCGCGGCCAGTTCTTCCCATACCGGACCACGCGCGAGATCTGGGAGGAGCTGCGAGTCGCTTCGAAGGGAGGGACCGCCGACTACTTCGGAATCACCTGGGAGAAGATCGACGCTCAGGGGGGAGTCTTCTGGCCGTGCCCGTCGGAGGACCATCCCGGCACGCCGCGCCTATTTGCGGAACGGTTCGCGTATCCCGACGGCAAGGCTCGCTTTCACCCCGTGGTCTACACGCCACCGGCTGAGGAGCCGAGTGAGGCCTATCCATTCCGTCTGACTACCGGCCGCGTGGTCTACCACTACCTGAGCGGGAACCAGACACGGCGTCTGGGCTTCCTGAACAGTCAGGCACCGGAGCCTTGGGTGGAGATCCATCCTCGCGCAGCGGCGCGGCTGGGGATCGTGAATGATGCGCTCGTGCGCGTGCGCACCGCGCGCGGCTCGATGACGCTCAAGGCGCTGGTGGTGCCGACGATCCGGCCCGACACGCTGTTCATTCCCTTCCACTACGGGCACGAGCACGCGGTCAACCAGCTCACTAACCCGGCGGTGGACCCGTCGGTCAAGATTCCAGAGTACAAGGTTTGCGCTGCCGCGATCGAGCGGCTGGATGGACCACCCAGCCCCGCCGGCGCGCCGACCGCCAGGTTCACCCCCGAGACGGCGCCGCAGATGTTTCCGTACGTCGCCGGCGAGCGGCGCTCGCCCAGCGAGGTAGAGGCGAAGCAGTTCTCATAATCGCTCCACCGATCGCCAAGGCGTCGGCGAGCACCCCATCCTAGGGCAGAATTGAGCAAGCAAGGTGGGGATCAGGAATGGCCATCAAGACAATCTTTGTCGATCCATCACGCTGCATTGGCTGCCGCGCCTGCGAGGCAGCCTGCCGCGAGTGCGACTCGCACAAGGGTGAGAGCATGATCATGGTCGATTTCATCGACCGCTCCTCGAGTGTCGCGACGCAGCCGACCCTATGTATGCACTGCGAGGACCCGGTCGCGCCATGCGCCCAGGTCTGCCCGGTGATGGCCATCCTGATCACGCCGGAAGGGGTGGTGCAGCAAGCCGAGCCGTCGCGCTGTATCGCCTGCCGCAACTGCGTCTATGCCTGCCCCTTCGGCGTGCCCAAGATGGACACGGCCGCGCGCCTGATGAAGAAGTGCAATCTGTGCTACGACCGCACCTCGCAAGGCCTGCAGCCGTGGTGCACGCAGGCCTGTCCAACGCAAGCCATCTGGTACGGCGATTACGAGGAGTTCGTGACCCAGCGGCGCGGCCACCCCGTGCGGCATACCGTCTTCGGGGCGCAGGAGGTCCGTACCCGGGTCTATCACGTGCTGCCGGAGGACGAGCCCCGGCTCGACCTGATGGCTCTGCTGCACGAGGCCCAGGCAGAGGTGGGAACCCGCGGGGCACCTGAGTCCCCGATGGCCGCGACCGGCTCCGCGCGCGAGGAGCCGTGGGTCCTGTGAGCTAGGAGGATGGAGGCGAGGCGATGAACCGTTTCTGCGGGAGCAGCCGACAGCCTGCCATCTCGCGCGCACCGCCGTCGCTCAAGGCGCTGCGCGAGGAGGCGATGAATGGTTGGTGTGGGCCCAGGCGACTGGCGGCCCGCCGTGCGCGCACGTGGTGTGGGCCCAGGCGACTGGCGGCCCGCCGTGCGCGCACGCTGCACGGAGCGAGGATGGAGCGATGACGGACCCGGCACGTGAAGCCATCACCGGCTCGGCACCAAGCCTGGCCGAGGCCGCCGGCCAGCTGCGGCGCTGGCGGGCGGAGTTCCCCTATCACTGGGATGCGGACGACCTCGTCTCTCGCCGAAACCTGCTGAACCTGGCCGTCTACACCAGCGGAGCGCTCTTCCTCAGCACCGCTGTGCTAGCCCTGCTGGGCGCGCTCCGCCGCCCGGGCACGCAGAAGACGCAGCTGATCACGCGCGCAGGGGAGGTGCCCGAGGGACAGGCCTTCTACTTCGCCTACCCCGAGGCGGATGATCAGGCGATGCTCCTGCACCTGTCGGATGGCCGCTTCGTGGCCTACAGCCAGAAGTGCACCCATCTCTCCTGCTCGGTCTACTTCCAGCCGGAGCGCAATCGCCTCTACTGTCCGTGCCATGAGGGCGTCTTCAACCCCCTCACCGGCGATCCGATTGCGGGCCCGCCGCAGCGGCGGCTGGCGCAGATCCGGCTGCGGCGCGAAGGCGACCTGCTCTATGCCGTGGGGGTCGAGCCATGAAGGCACGGGAGCACGGGCCCGGCCATGAGCCGCTGGACGACGCGTCGGAGGATCGAGCCGTGACTGCGGTGGCGCCCGAGGTAGCGGCACCGGGCGCCGGCTACGAGGTGCCCGGTGCGCATGGGGGTCTCGGCCGGCTCGTGCGCACGGCAGCGGCCCTCAGCGCTGGCGCACCGGCCGAGCCGCGGCCGGCCCCCGGCGAGATGCCGGTCGTGATGGCCGCGCTCGCCATCGGCCTGCTCTTGATGGCCGTGCAACTCTGGTTGCTCACCGTGGCGCTCGACCTTTATATGGCCGGCGCGGGGCAGCGGGCATGGCAGCCTGCCCTCGCCTCGGGCGCCATTTTCCTGGGCGGGCTGCTCATGCTGTGGCTGCTACGAGCCCGGCGGCTGAGCTGGCCAGTCATGAGTGCGCTGTCGGTGCCGGTTGCCGGGAGCAGCGCCGCCGGCACGCGCCGGTAGCCGCGACGGAGATGGGTCGCCGCGTCGAGGCACCGCCGCGCCAGCGACGGCGCGAGCGCGCCGCCCCATCCGGGAGGCACGAGCGCGAGGCGGCGCGATGGGGAGCGCTGCGCCGCGCGGCCGCGGCCCTGCATCCGGCGTACTTCGCCATGGTCATGGCCACGGGGATCGTGAGCAATGCCACCGCGCTCCTGGGCCTCCCGGTCATTCCGACGCTGCTGCTCTGGCTCAACCTCGCTGCCTTCGTAGCGCTCTGGCTCCTGACCGCCGCGCGACTGGCCTGGTATCCGCGACGCCTGCTTGCCGATCTCACCGATCACATGCGCGGGCCCGGCTTCTTCACTGCAGTGGCAGCCACGTGCGTGCTCGGTAGCCAGCTCGTGGTCGTGGCGTCGCACCCGGCGGTCGCGGCGGTGCTCTGGGGCGCCGGCATCGTGCTCTGGCTGATCCTTACCTATGCCATCTTCACGGCGCTGGTGGTCAAAGAGCGCAAGCCATCGCTCCCGGAAGGGATCAACGGTGGCTGGCTCGTCGCCGTGGTGGCGACGCAATCGATCTCTGTGCTGGGCGGCTTGCTGGCCCCGCACTTCGAGCCGCAGCGGCCGGCGATACTCTTCTTTGCGCTCACGCTCTGGCTCTGGGGCGGCATGCTGTACATCTGGATGATCGCGCTGATCTTCTACCGCTACACGTTCTTCCCCTTCGTGCCGGCCGACCTCACCCCTCCGTACTGGATCAACATGGGCGCGATGGCGATCTCAACGCTGGCCGGAACGCTGCTGATTATCGGCGCGCCTCAGGCGCCGCTGCTGCAGGCGATGCTGCCGTTCCTTTATGGGTTCACGCTCTTCTTCTGGGCCACGGCTACCTGGTGGATCCCCATGCTGCTCGTTCTCGGCGTGTGGCGGCACCTCTACAAGCGGTTCGCCCTGGCGTATGATCCGCTGTACTGGGGCGCCGTCTTTCCCGTGGGAATGTACACGGTCTGCACCTACCGGCTGGCGGAGGTGACCGGGCTAGACTTCCTGATGGCCATTCCGCGCGTCATCGTCTACGCGGCAGTTCTCGCCTGGCTGGCCACCTTCGTTGGCCTGCTGCGCCGCTTGCTTACGGCCCTACCATGGCATGCTGCATAGCGGTGCTGCGGCTGACGGCGACCGGCCATCGAGTCCAATGATCAGGGGACTACCACGGCATGCCGCATAGCGGTGCCTCGGCGGGGATAATGAGCACTGGAAGTGAGGCGCGCTGGAGGATCTGGAGCGCCAGTCCGCTGTGGCCGGCAGGCCGCGGGCGGTGCGACCCGCCGCGCGCGAGCATCAGGATCGCCGCCCGCTCGTGGGCCGCCTGGAGCAGCAGCTGCTCCGCCACGCTACCAATGCGCACGGCCGTGCGCAACGCCGCCAGGGGTAAGCCGGCGGCCTGCAGACGGGCTGTGACCTGCCGCAGATAGCTCAGGGCGGCGCCGGCAGCTGCTAGCTCGCCTCGGGGGGTGCTGCCGCTGGTCTCAGCGGCCTCCACCACGCGCACGAGGCTCAACCGCGCACCGGCGCTGCGCGCGAGCGCGGCAGCGAAAGCGAGCGTGTGCTCGGCGGCGGCCGAGCCATCCAGCGCCACCATCACCGGCAGCGGCGCCAGCGGCCGGCCGGCACGCACGGCGTCGAGGACCACCTGCTCCCATCCAATCCACTGCGCCGCGCCATCGCCAGTGCGGAAGCCGTAGTGTGGTGGCACAAAGAGCAGTGGCAGGCGCGGCTCAGCAACGAGCGCCTGCGCCAGGCACCTGGCCGCCGAGCCCAGGGCGCCGCCCGCGCGGCAGCAGCCTCGGCGCCCGGCCAGGACGAGCAAGCCAGGCTCGATCTCCCCTAGGACACGCCGCACCACCGCGCTCATCGAAACGTCCCCGGCCAGCGGCAGACGCCGGGCGCGCACGCGCAGCCCCTGGGCCCGAGCCAGCTCGACGGCAGCGTCCAGATCGCTGCCGGGAGCGCTCTGCCATGCCTCCCCTGTCTGCGCCCCGCCACGCCCGGCGTGGCTCGGGTCCAAGGCTACGCTTCGATCGCCAGGCCCCTGGTGATGAGCGACTGGCCCGTGCTGCTCCCCTTGGCGGGGCCACCACTCCAGCGCGGGAGCCTGCGAGTCGCGATGGTGGGCGCCCCTTGCCGGCGCCGGCACGCGTGCAGCACGCGGCGCAGGCGAATCGAGCCAGTAGAGCGTGAGCGTGGCATCCAGCCGCGCGGCCAGCGCGCGTGCTGGGGCCAGGGCCGCTGCCGCCGGTGGCGAGCCGTCGAGCAGCACGGCAATCGTGTCCAGACATTGGGGATGCACGTTAAGCTGGCCCGATGCTCGCATCTCTCCAAGGGAAGTCACCTGGTCCGCGATGGCATGCGGGGTGACGAATGCAGGTATCGCCATTATTGGTCCTCCTTGGGAGACGGTGATCGCATCCGCGCGCGACGGTGGCGATAGCGGAACTTAGTTCAGCGTAGCCAGCCCCGGCTCCTGCGGCATCGGGGTTTTCCCCAATGCTTCCCTTGCTGCCGTGCGCGCAGGCACCACCAGCATCGGCAGGCAGGTCAGGTTCGCGATCTGCTCGCAGGTTGCCGGTACCTGCCACGGCAGCGCCGGGCCACCTTCGTGGCTCAGGACGATGAGGTCCGCACCGCCGGCGGCGGTACTGGCGATCTCCTCTGCCACCCGGCCGCGCCGCACTTCGATGCGGGTAGGAATGCCATGGGTCTCTAGCCACGCCTTGCACGCTGCCAGCTGCTCGCCGGTGATTGGCCGAGCGCGCTGCAGGCGAGGCGCCGCGGCCTGCACCCTGCCGTTCGCCGGCACCGCCGCCGATGGACGTACCATGCGCTGCCCGGGGACGAACCGGTGTGGCATTTCAGGCCACGCCTGCAGGGGCGAGGCGATAAGGCAGTCGCCACGCGGGTTACCTGGAGGCGATATGTCCTCTCGAGGCCAGACGTGCAGGAGCGTGGCTACGAGCGGCACATGCGCACCCAGGAAGGCAACGCAGGAGAGGACAGCCGCGAGCCCGGGCGTGCCGGCGAGCGCCAGCAGCACTCGCACCTGGGGGCGCCACCACGGCAGGTGCCCGGCCGGCGGCTCCGCTAGAAGCGTCTCTGAGCCAGCCAATGTCGTTGCTTCCCCGCGCCTTGCGTCCGGCAAGAGCACTCGTCGCGAGCAGATCAGCAGTACCGGAACCTCGGCCTGCCGGAGCACGGCCTGCGCGAGCTGCCCGAGCGGCTGGAGAAGACGGTCGCCTGCGCCGTGGGTCGCCATGACGATCAGGCCAGCATGCTCGAGCACGGCCTCGTCGAGGACAGCCGGAGCGGCCGGGCCATATGGGAGTGCCAGGCCGACCGACAGATCTGGATCCCACCGATGCACGCGGGCCGCGGCTTTGAGCAGGCTCACTCGTGCGCGGGCGGCGGCTTCGTAATGGAGGCGTTGTACATCCTCTCCGGGAAGGGCGCGCACGCCCACGGCACGCACGAGGAGCAGGCGCGTACCCAGGCGCCGGGCCAGTGCCGCCGCGTGTGGCAGGGCTTCCTCCATGGAGGGAAAGCCATCCAGGGGCACGACGACAGGGCCAGAAGAAGTCATGGGCTGCAACCGCTACCACGATCTTGCCCGGTCCGGGGGCATCGCGCATCAGGGAATTCCCTGACCTGCGCCATCCCCGCCGCCTGGTGGTGCGGTGCACGGCGGCACCGCTGGCGCACCCGATCTCGCAGCGGCAAGCCACCAGCTCAGTCGACCAGTACCGGCCCCTGTGGGAATCGGGGATTTCCCTGAGGCGTAGCTGCCGAAACCGGCCGATACTCACGCTCGAGGAGGTACGAAACGATGGCGCTCATCAAAGGCAAGCCGACCGAGTTCCAGGATCCACCCCTGGCGAGGCTCCTCTTTGCCACCCCCAATGCTGGCCTGCTGTGGTTTCCCCTGAGGGTCTTCCTGGGCTACCAATGGATTGATGCGGCCGAGCACAAGATTACGGATCCCAAGTGGACACAGACTGGCGAGGCGCTGCAGGCGTTCTGGGCCAACGCGGTCAAGATTCCGGCGGCGCCAGCGAGGCCTCCCATCACCTACGATTGGTACCGCGGCTTCATCCAGCTTCTGCTCGATACGCATAGCTACGTGTGGTTCGCCAAGCTGGTGGCCTACGGTGAGCTGCTGATCGGCATTGCGCTCATCCTGGGTCTCTTTACCGGGATCAGCGCCTTCCTCGGCGGATTCATGAACTGGAATTTCATGATGGCCGGCTCAGCGAGCTCGAACCCGCTGCTCTTCGCCATTGCCACCTGGCTGGTGCTCGCATGGAAGGTGGCGGGCTACTATGGTCTCGACCGCTGGGCACTGCCGCTGCTGGGCACGCCCTGGCAGCCGGGGGCGCTGGTGAAGCGCACCGTGCCATCTCGACCGGCCACGTCCGCTCGCCCAGCGGGCGCCTGACGAACCGGCCTTGAGCTTGCGCAGAGCGGTGGGGCAACGAGGCGAGACCGAGGGCTCCTCGGCCTCGCCTTGCGCTTTGCCGACCTTGCCCGCTGGCTCTGCTGCTTCGCCCGCGCCGCGGATCAGGCGGTAAGGCAAGGATCGGGAGAATACTCGATGTCGGGTGCTGCGCTACCTAAGCGAGCTCGACGTGTAGCCAGGGGGAGCAAGGAGGATCGGGAGATACCCGATGTCGCGTGGGCTCAAGGCTCTTACCCCTTGGCAAAGAAGGATGAACGGACATGATCGCTAGTACACCTGAGGCACCGGAACGGAGAGGTGAACCGGCCTCCCCAACCGTTCTTCCTCCAGCGGCCCCGCCCGCCACCTACCCCGCCGAGCGCGAGGCGGACGTGGCTCTGCAGGACGGCACCACAGTTCACGTCCGCCCGGTGCGGCCTGACGATGGCCCTGGGCTGCTCCGCTTCCTGAAGGCGCTCTCTCCAGAGTCACTCAGCCTGCGCTTCTTCAGCGCCGGGGTTGATCTCGAGGCGGAGGCGCGACGCGACGCGCAGGTCGACTACCACGACCGCTTCGGGCTGGTGGCAACTGTGGGGCCGGAGGCCCGGATCATTGCTCACGCGTCGTATACCGTGATTGACCGGCCGGGCATCGCGCCAGCGCACGACGAGTCTGGCCGACTGCCTTCCTTCCCGCGAGGTGCCATCCCGAGGCGGGAGGGTCGGGCCGAGGTGGCCATGGCCGTTGCCGACTCCTACCAGGGGCGGGGCGTTGGCACGATCCTCCTTGGCCATCTGGCAGAGGTCGCGGCGGCGCACGGCATCACCATCTTCGAGGCTAGCGTCCTGCCCCACAACCACCGGATGATCGACGTCTTTCGCCAGTCGGGCTTCCCGGTGCAGGTGCGCAGCGATGCTGGCCTGCTCCGCGTCACCTTCCCCACCTCGCTCACGGAAGCGGCAATCGAGCAGTTCGAGCGGCGCGAGCAGATTGCCGCCGCGAACGCGCTGCGGGCCGTCCTCTATCCGCGCTCTGTTGCCGTGATCGGAGCCTCTCGCCGGCGTGGGACCGTCGGCGGGGAGGTTTTCCACAATCTGCTGGCGTCGGAGTTCGCCGGCCCGGTCTATCCCGTCAACCCAGCAGCAGAGGTGGTGCAGTGCGTACCGGCCTATCCGAGCGTGGAGGCGATTCCTGGACCGGTCGATCTGGCAGTCATTGCTGTTCCGGCGGCCCAGGTGCTCTCCGTCGCCCAGGCCTGCGGGCGCAAGGGGGTGCGCGCCCTGGTCGTGCTTTCGGCCGGCTTTGCCGAGGCTGGTGAGGAAGGCCGCCTGCGCCAGGCCGAGCTTCTGCGCATCTGCCGCGCCAGCGGCATGCGCCTGATCGGTCCCAACTGCATCGGCGTGGTCAACACCGACCCGGCGGTGCGCCTCAACGCCATCTTCGGCCCGCAGACGGCAGATGCCGGCCCGGTGGCATTCGCGTCGCAGAGCGGCGCGCTGGGGCTGGCGGTAATCGACTATGCCGCCCGCCGTGGTATTGGGATCTCGAGCTTCGCCTCCACCGGCAACAAGGCCGACATCTCCGGCAATGACCTGCTGAACTACTGGGCAGACGACCCGCGCACCCAGGTTATTCTGCTCTACCTGGAGTCGTTCGGGAACCCGCGCAAGTTCGCCCGCATTGCACGGCGCGTGGGACGCCAGAAGCCAATCGTCGTGGTCAAGAGCGGGCGGAGTGCCGCGGGGGCGCGCGCCACTACCTCGCACACCGGCGCGCTCCTTGCTGCCTCAGACATCACCGTGGATGCACTCTTCCGCCAGGCGGGCGTAATCCGCACCGACACGCTCGAGCAGCTCTTCGATGTGGCCTCCGTACTGGTCAACCAGCCCCTGCCAGAGGGTGGCCGGGTGGGAATCGTCACCAACGTGGGCGGCCCCGGCATCCTCTGCGCCGATGCCTGCGAGGCGGCCGGCCTGGAGGTACCGTTGCTCACGGCGCAGACACAGGTGCAGCTGCGCGCCGTGCTTCCGACTGAGGCCAGTGTCGCCAACCCAGTCGACATGATCGCCACCGCCACGGCCGAACAGTACCGGCAGGCGATCGACCTGGTGGCACGGGATCCGAACGTCGATGCCGTTATCGCCGTCTTCCTCCGCCCGCTGACCACGCGGGCAGAGGATGTGGCCTTCGCCGTAGTCGAAGCGGCGCGGGCCCTTCGGCGGCCGAACGACACGAGCTCTTCAGGCACGCCGGTGACGAGCCGCTCGCCCGGAGGCTCGCTCGAGAATGGCCAGCCCAAGCCGATCCTCGCCGTCTTCATGTCGTCAGAGGGGGCACCGGCAGCACTCAATGCCTTCGACGTGCGCGTTCCATCGTTCACCTTCCCCGAGGAGGCGGCGATCGCGCTGGCCCACGCCGTGCGGTATGCCCGGTGGCGATGCGCGCAGGCGGCCGCCTCACCGGCGGAGCCCAAGATCCGAGATGGACTGCGTCGAGATGAGGCCGCGGCCGTGGTGGCACTGGCGCTCGCCCGTTCCAGCGGCGGCGGGTGGCTGACTCCCGATGAGGTAGCCCAGCTGTTCGCGTGCTATGGTCTGCCGCTGGTGGAGCAGCGCACCGTCTCCACGCCAGAGGAGGCCGGCCGCGCGGCTGCCGAGCTGGGAGGCGAGGTGGTGCTCAAGGCGGTCGTCCCCGGCCTGGTGCATAAGTCTGATGCTGGCGCGGTGCGCCTGCACCTTAGCGGGCAGCAGCAGACGGCGGCCGCCGCTCGCGAGATGGCCGGCCACCTCGCGGCAGTGGGCTACGCCCCGGCTGGCTTTGTCATCCAGCGCATGGTGCCGGCCGGCGTGGAGCTCCTGGCGGGGATTGTGCACGATCCCCAGTTTGGTCCGGTGATCGCCTGCGGCGCCGGCGGCGTCCTGGTAGAGCTGCTCAAGGATGTGGCCGTCCGACTCACCCCACTCACACGGGATGAGGCAGCGGCCATGCTGCGCGAGCTGAAGAGCTATCCGCTACTGACAGGGTATCGCGGGCGCCCGCCGTGCGACGTCGAGGCGCTCATCGACGTGCTGCTGCGCGTCGCGGCTATGGCCGATGATCTTCCGCAGATCGCCGAGCTCGACTGCAATCCGATCGTGGCCCTCCCAGATGGGGCGTGGATCGTGGACGCGCGCGTGCGCGTCGCTCCAGCTGAACCCCCGCGTCCACTGAGCGCCCGCCGTTAGCGGGCCACTCGGCAGGAGCGGCCAAGCGGCTCGCGCACCGTGAGGGAATTCCCTGATGCGGGCGGCTCGCCGGCCGGTTACGCTGGCACAGGAGGTAAAGCTATGAGCATCACCAGCGACGATACGACTCGCAGGGCGGCGCCGGAGACATTGGCGCTTGCGCCGCTCTTCGATCTCACCGGCAAGGTGGCCGTTATCACCGGCGGCGCGGCCGGCATCGGATTTGGCATTGCCAGACGTCTGGTCGAGGCCGGCGCGAGCCTGGTGGTGGCCGACATCGATGAGTCGGCCGCACAGCAGGCGGTGGCGCGCCTTGGCGCGGAGCAAGGCGCTGCACACCGGGTGCAGGCCGTACGGGTCGACGTCTCCGTCGCCATGGATGTGCAGCACCTGATCGACCACACCGTCTCCGCCTTCGGCGGGGTCGATATTCTCGTCAACAATGCCGGTATCTTCCCGATGCAGCCCGTCCTGCAGATGAGCGAGGAGCAATGGGACCGGGTGCTCGATGTGAACCTCAAGGGCGCCTTCCTCTGCGCGCAGGCCGCTGCGCGGCAGATGATCCGCCAAGGACGAGGCGGGGTAATCCTCAATATCGCTTCGATCGATGCCCTCCATCCCAGCGGAGTCGGCCTGGCGCACTACGATGCCTCCAAGGGCGGGATGCTGATGTTCACCAAGAACCTCGCGCTCGAGCTGGCGCCGCACGCCATCCGGGTGCTGGCCATTGCCCCGGGCGCGATCGCCACGGAAGGCGCGGCGGCGAGTACGCTCCGGCTCAAGAGTGCTGGCGTGGATGTCGAGCAGATGATGCGGCGCTTCCTGGAGAAGATCCCCCTGCGCCGGCAGGGCGTGCCGGATGACATTGGCCGGATGGCGCTGTGCCTGGTCTCGGACCTCGCCGCCTACATGACCGGCACCATGGTCGTCATCGACGGCGGGGTGCTCCTGGCGTAGCCATGGTCGTCATCGACGGCGGGGTGCTCCTGGCGTAGCTCCAGCATCGCCCAAACTGAAGCGAGAGTGAAACCCGCAGTGAAGCCGCTGTCGGCTAACGGAGATTCCGCCTTGGCTTCGGTAGACGAGGCAGAGGGATGCGACCCGTCTGCCGGCCGCCCGCGCTGCTGGATTAGCGGGCGGGATGCGCCTGGTGGCTGGTGACGTGTAGGGCGCGCGTGCGAGGCGCCGGCTGCGCCGCGCGCCGCCCAGCTACGGTTACCCCGACGAGCGTGGCGACGGCCAGCGCGGCTGGAACCAGCCCGAGGCCAAGCCGGGCGAGGCCGAGCGGAATAATGCACGCGGCGGTCGTCGCGGCGGCCATGAGGGCCGGCACGTGCCCGAGTCCCACCCATGCCAGCGAGCGACTGGCCCGAGCCGCCGCCGCCGTGAGCATCGCCGCGATGCTCCAGGCGATCAGTGCGCCCGCAGCTGCCAGGGCCACCGGCGGCCAGTCGCTCTGGCTGAGGGCTGGAGCGGAAACGGCGGCGACAGCCGGCGCGGCGATCTGGGCGACACGCCGCACGCGCGGCGCGAACCGCACGAACTTGCTCAACACGAGATCGAAGGGAGCGGCCAGCCCGGCTACCAGCGCGATGAAGATAAGCATCTCGCGCGGCACGGCGTCGAAGAGGCCGCTTCCCGGCACATGCCGCGTGAACGCCGCCAGCGCAGCCAGGATAAAGGTCCCTACATAGGGGTTCAGGCCGATGGCGACGGTGGCAACGAGCTCCATACCTTGCCTCCTAGACGCGATGGGCAGTGGTAGGCTCAGTGGCCGACGCCAAGCTCCGTGCGCTCGTCGACCATACCTTGCCTCCTAGACGCGATGGGCAGTGGTAGTCCATCTGCAAGGAGCGTAGGCAAGCATTCGCCACGTCGCATCAGGGATTCCCCTGATCACGGCCTGGGCTCAGGCCATTCGGCCGCGCGGTTAGCTTCACGGGTGGGTCTGCTGGGCCATCGCTGAGGATGATGGATCCGGCAGCCCGGCCACCGAAGCAGGAGGCCCGCCGATGCGCACGACGAGGACCGGCACCGTCGCCTTCGCGACCACGGCCGATTCGACGCTCCCGCGAAACAGGCGCCGTAGGCCGCCGCGTGCATGGGTGGCCATCACGAGCATCGCGGCGCCGGCGCCGGCAGCGTGAGCGAGGAGCACCTCGGCAACGGGGGTGCCCCGTGCCGGACGCGTGGTCCACCTCACCTGTGTCCCAGCGAACCCCGCCGCCACGACACGGCGCGCGATGCCGGAAAGATAGGAGTCGGATTCCTCGATTGCCAGCCGTGAGGCCGCCTCACCCCGTAGCGGCTCGGTCGCAGACACCACGCGCACCAGCTCCACCACCGCCCCCAGGCCACGAGCGAGCAGTAGCGCCGGCGAGAGGGCCACCTCCGCCTCGCGCGATCCATCAAGGGCCACGACGATCACCGGTGGCTGGCACGGGGTATCCGCAGCGGTGAGAAGCGCCGTTGTGGGCCAGTCGCTGTTCCCTGCTCCCCCGCGTGCCGGTGGACGGTAGTGCCGGGGGATGAGGAGCACCGGCACCGGCGATCGCCGCACCACGGCATCCGCCACGCTGCCAAGAAGGGCGCGTCGCGCGCCGGTCCGCCCGTGCGTGGCCATCACGACGAGCCCGGCGCCATACTGCTGGACGACGGCGAGGATCGCGTCGGCCGGGCGAGCCGCAAGCTCTCCTTTTACCATGGCAGCCTCGGCTCGCAGTCCCTTGCGTCGCGCCGCGGCGCTGGCCTGCTGCAGCGTAAGCAATGCGTCGGTTTCACCGAGATCCAGCGCCAGCGCGGCATCCAGCCCCGGCACCTGCGCCGGGCCGGCGGCCTGGACGAAGATCAGCGAGGCGCCGAGCCTGGCGGCGAGTGCTTCGGCCGGCGGCACGGCACGGCAGGCGAGGTCCGAGCCATCGAGCGGCACCACGATCCGCGTGATTACCGCCAGCCGATCAAGGTCGCCCGACAAAACCGGTGGGCCGGGCGCCGGCTCGGTCTCCACGTACGGGCCTGCGGTGGCCCCGCCGGTAGCCGGAGGGTCGCGATCAGGGCTGGGTGAGGGCCCGGCGATCTGGGAGCCTGTGGTGGCCCTAGCGCTGACGGGGACGACGGGCGGGCGGGTCGGTCCAGGAAGGCCTTCCAACGGGATCATCAAGGTTCGCTTCTCCTGCATTCTATGTTGGGCCCGCCACGGCCTTCGGCCCGGCGGCAAGGAAGCGCCGGGCAGCCTTACCGGCCGGCAGCGGACCGGCGGCCGTTACCTACTTTGCGATGACTGGCGTCTATCAGTCTCTGGTCAGTCGGCGCGCTCTGCCTCAGGCAAAACCCTGATCTCGCCGGCCGGCAGATGCGAGCTACCCTGAGACCAGGCCGGGCTCACCCTGGTGATGGTGCAGAGCCGCTGGTGCTCCTCGTCGCGGTGGGTGGCGGTGCCAGCCTTCGGCAACCGTGCTGAAATGGCGCGCCCTCCCTCCCAGTTCTCCTGGAAGCCCCGATGGCGATAATGCGATAATGAGTAAGCGACCATGCGCATCAACGCATCGGAAGGAGCCGTGGATGTCCGAGCGCCGCGTCACTGAAGAGAGCCGCCGAGCGACCTCCAGCGGCGCTATGGTCAAGGAGCGGCCATTTGGCATCCCCGTGCTGAGAGGCTGGCGGCGCGTCCTGGGCACCGTAGCCGCGCTGCTCCTCGTCGCCAGCGTCGTGCAAGAGCTTCTCACGCCCCGAAAGCGGCGCACGTGGCACGGTGTAGTGCTGGGATTCGTGCCTTACGATCTGCGGCCGCCAACACTCCGGCGCGTCCGGGAGACTCTCTGGAATCCCACCAGCCACCGACTGTTTACGAGTCGTGTGTTTGGCGTAGGCTGGACTCTCAACCTGCACGAGGTGTGGGTGCGGCTGCGAGCCGTGGCCCGAACCGCCATACCAGGCGATCCCGCACCATCCGCAGCGTAGTGCTGCCACTCATGGCGGCCGCCGTGCATCCGGATCACTACCGGAAACGGCCACGCTGGAGTCCTGAGGCTTCGCTGGCGGAACAGCCGCCCGGCGAGGGCGGCGACCACGCGGCACGTCCTCCGTGTCGATAGTGACCTGGACTCCCGCCAAGAGCATCGGGGAATCCCCAATTTCCCGTCGAGCGGCACCAGTACGCTCCTTACCCAGCGGCGATCTCAGGAGGGGCGCAGGCTGTCGGCGCTAGGAGCACCTGGGCCAGCGGAAGCACGGCACCGCATAAGTGATCCTGTCTTGGGGGAGGCAGCCCAGCCTGAACTGGCCGCGGCTCGCCCTGACCCACAGTCCGGCGCCAATGTGCTGCTGCGCCTGAAGAGAGCCAGGCTGGGCTCAGGCGGCGGCCGGGAATGCCCACCCGCTGCTCAGGCATCGCGGCGCGGTGTTCGGCCTCCTTCCAGCGAGCGGGGGGCACCCGCTGGTAGCCCAGGTCGCGCTCCGTCTCGATCAGGCACGGATGGCCTTCAGGCTCCAGCTTGGCTCGCAAGCGGCTGATGAATACCTTGAGGTGGTGCGTGGTGGCGCCGTCATTATCGCCCCACACCCGGTCCAGCAGCGCTTGGTGGGGCAGCATCCGCCCCCGCATTGCGGGCGAGATGATAGAGCAGCCTGTACTCTACTGGAGTAACGCCTGCTCGCCGGTCTCTCCATCAGCGGCGCTGTGGACCTCGCAATCCTGTCACTGTAGCTGGAAGGCTGCCGTCAGCGCATCAAGGACGTGCGGATTGTCATCGATGATGAGGATCTTCATGCTCTCTCTCCACGCGCGCTGGACAGCGTCAGCCACCTGCGCTCGATGGGCCGAGTGGACTACTCAGCCATCTCTCCTCTTAGCTTTACGATAGGGGGTGCTTTAGCCGGCTGGCATCGGGAGTTTCCCCGATGTTGCCCTCTAACTGGATTTTGAGCCACGGGCTCTTGCTTTCCCGGCTGTGTGGTGGGGCAGGGTTGCGGCACGCAGCCATCCAACCGGTGGGGACTCTCTTACGCGGCGGAAGCTACGCACCCACGGAGATGCCGATCAGGCGGCCGATGCCGAAGGTCAGCGCAGCGGCGGTGAGGCCAAAGAGCACCTGTCGTGCCCCGGAAGAGAGGACGCTCCGCCCGGTAAGCAGGGTGATTCCGGCGCCGATCGCGAATAGCGCGAGGCCACTCACCCCCAAGCTGGCCACCACCGCCGCCGTGCCGGCGAGGAAGAGGAATGGCAGCACGGGGACGATTGCCCCTACGGCGAAGAGGACGAACGACGTGGCCGCGGCCTCCCAGGCCGAGCCTCCCAGCGTTTCGGGGTCGAGCCCCAGCTCCTCGCGAGCCAGCGTATCCAGCGCGGTGCCTCGGTCGGCGATAAGACGGGCGGCCACAGCTCGAGCCTGGGTCTCGGGCAGCCCCTTAGCCTGGTAGATCAGGGCCAGCTCCGCCTCTTCCTCCGTTGGGGAGGCGACTAGCTCCTCCTCCTCCACAGCAAGCTGACGCTGGGCTAGCTCGCGCGCGCTCTGCACCGAGAGCCACTCGCCTAGAGCCATCGAGCCGGCGCCGGCCAGCAGCCCGGCCAGGCCGGCGATGAGGATAGCCTGGCCCGCCAGGGCGGCCCCCGCGACCCCCATCACCAGGCTGAGGTTGGAGACCAGGCCGTCGTTAGCACCCAGTACAGCGGCCCGCAGGGCATTCCCCCCAGCCGCCCGGTGCCGCCCCTCAAGCTGCGCGAGGGCCGCTCCTTCCAGCCCGCCGCCGGCCACCCCAGTGATCGCGCGCAGCAGGCGCGCGTGCGAGCGCTCGGCCGCCGCCAGTCCAGCGTCGCGAGCTTCGACCTGATGGCTATACCCGCCGGCATCGGCCCGCTCCGTGCCAGCCACCGCCGGCAGGACGAACGGTGGGCCGAACCGCCGAGCCAGCCAGCTCAATGTGCGCGCTCGCCAGCTGGGCTGCGCAGGTCCCACGGCAACGCCCGCGGCCCGCAGCCGATCCTCCCAGAAGCGAGCGTGTGCCTCCTCCGTCTCGGCTAGCCGCCGGTAGACCTCGACCAACGCAGGCTGGGCGGTCGCCGCAGCCAAAGCACGGTAGATGGCCGCGCTATCGATCTCCTTCTGCCGGTTTGCTCGGTAGCGGGCAACCTCGCCAGCACCGGTCATGCCCAGTCTCCTCCAGGCATCTCCTCAGTACGCTGCAGGATCATGCCGACCAAAGCATACCGGCCAGGCCGTCAAGACCCGATCTCAGTAGCGCGTCCAGGCGCCAAGGCCGCCACGCTGCTGCAGGCAGGCTGCCGCCTCTCCGCCCACGGTTTCCACATGCGCTCCCTGCTCGGCGGCACGGAGGCACGCCAGACTAGTGCTCTGTCACGAATGTAATGCTGCTCAGGACGGTTTCGGCTGCTCGGGTAGGGGATGGGGTCGGTATGGTGTGGGCATGCGTCCGAAGCTTCATTGCGTCGCCCTGACCGAGCGCGAATGCGAGCAGCTGCTGGATGTGGTTTCAACTGGGCAGGGCTCGGCCCGTACGCTGGCCCACGCCCGGATCCTGCTCAAGGCCGACCAGGGCCGCGGCGGGCCGGCCTGGCCAGACGCGGCCATCGCCGAGGCGGTCGAGGCCAGCGAGGCGACCGTGGCGCGGGGGCGGCGGCAGGATGCGGAGGCGGGCCTGGAGGCGGCGCTGAACTACCGCGCCCCACAGCGCGAGTACCGCCGGAAGCTGGATGGGGCGCCAGAAGCCCACCGGATCGCGCTGGCCTGTGGGACACCGCTGGCAGGCCACGGGCGCTGGAGCCGGCGGCTGCTGGAGCCGGCGGCTGCTGGAGCCGGCGGCTGCTGGAGCCGCACGTGGACTAAACTGAAGCCAACGTGCAAGCCGCAGTGAGGCCTCCGTTGGCTCACGGAGGTTCCACCTTGGCTTCGGCAGAGGAATACGAGCGGCGCGGCACCGCCAACCTCTTCTTGGTCTATGAACCGCTTGTGGGCCAGCGTGGGAGGACAGTCACCGACTGGCGCACGGCGATCGGCTGGGCGCACCAGCTCCGGGCCCTGGTGGACAGGCGCTCCCCGGACGTGGAGCGGATCGTGCTCGTGCTCGACAAGCTCCACACCTACGCCCGGCTCCCGCTCCGCGGCCTGCCCGCCCGCCGAGGCGAAGCGCTTGGCGGACAAGCTGGAGCGCCACGATACGCCCAAGCACGGCTCCTGGCTCACCATCGCCCAGAGTGCACACAGCGTGCTCAGTCGCCAGGGCCTCGACCGACGTATCCCGGACAAAGCCACGCTGCCGGCGGAGGCCATCACGTAGGCCGACGGCCGCACCCAGTTGCCTCTCTGAGCACAGCATCCAGGGGCATGCGATCGGCATTCGGCATCGACCGCCGTTCCAACCATGACGCGTGGATCAGGCCAGACGAGTGGAATTCGTTGAGCGCGGCGGGGAAGGGACCGCTCCGCAGCCGTAATGGGGAGTGTCGTGGGGAGGACACGCAAAACGCGCGCGGTGCGACCCCGCACCGCGCGCGCTCCTTCCTGGGTAATGCGGAGCCGATGGCCGGATTCGAACCGGCGGCCAGCTGTTTACGAAACAGCTGCTCTACCACTGAGCTACATCGGCCCGTTATTTACTCGCGGCACGCTGCCTGAAACTCCGCGAGGAGCGACAATGCGGCATTGAACTGTCCAGCTCGATAGAGTCTACCACTCCTGCTGGGGTCTTTGCTCCGGGAGCGCCGTTGCTGCGTATTTTCTGCAGTACGCACAGCACGTGTATGACGTCCTGGGGTCTTTGCTCCGGGAGCGCCGTTGCTGCCATACTCGCTGCCGGCTCTGGCGGTTACGGCTCGGCGGCTGGCACGTGCCGCCCGCGGCGCTCGAGGTAATAGCCAAGGCCGCGCCGCGCCAGGATATAGGCAGGATTGCGAGGATCCTCCTCGATCTTGGAGCGGAGCAGGCCAATGTAGGTCTTCACGTAGCCGTGCTCGCCGGCATAGGCTGGCCCCCACACGTGCTCCAGAATCTGGTCGTGCGAAAGCACCTGGCCCGGATGGCGGGCGAGCAGCTCCAGCAGCTTGTACTCGGTGGCGCT
>Ga0070741_10005553_pt1 | contig 27863 bp, 29 predicted proteins | sample Coa_R1_4_FD_66440 | JGI IMG/M metagenome (GOLD analysis project Ga0070741, IMG submission 66440) | Surface soil microbial communities from Centralia Pennsylvania, which are recovering from an underground coalmine fire - Coalmine... | ecosystem: Environmental > Terrestrial > Soil > Unclassified ...
GCCGGGCAGAAGGGCAGCTCGGCCATGCCCCACAAGCGCAATCCCATCAAGACCGAGCAGCTCTCAGGCCTGGCCCGGGTGCTGCGCGGCCATGTGGGCGCGGGCCTGGAGAACGTGGCTCTGTGGCACGAGCGGGACATCTCCCACTCGTCGGTGGAACGCATCGTCCTGCCCGACGCCGCCATCCTCACCCACTACATGCTCCGGCGCATGACCGCAGTGATCGACGGGCTGGTCGTCCATCCCGATCGCATGTTGGAGAACCTCGACCGTTCCTTCGGGTTGGTGTTCAGCCAGCCCGTGCTGCTCGCGCTGGTGGCGTCCGGCCTCGATCGGGACGCCGCCTACCGCATCGTTCAACGCAACGCCATGGCCGCGTGGGAAGAGGGCAAGCCCTTCCGCACGTTGCTCGAGTCCGACCCCGAGGTCACCCTGTCCGAGACTGCCTTGGACGAGGCCTTCGACCTGCGCCGGGCGCTGCGCAATGCCGACCGCATCTTCGACGCACTGGAGGGCATCGAGTGAGCCTGCCGCACCTCTATTCGGGCAAGGTCCGTGACATCTACGACGCCGGTGACGACCGCCTGCTGTTCGTCGCCTCCGACCGCATCTCCGCCTTCGACGTGGTGATGGCCGAGCCCATCCCCGACAAAGGACGGGTGCTGTCGGCCATGACCGTGTTCTGGCTCGACCTGCTGAAGGAGGTGGCTCCCAGCCACCTGGTGACGGCCGACCCGTCGCAGTTGCCGCCGGGCGCCGCCGACCTGGGCGACCTGGCCGGGCGGGCCATGGTCGTGCGCAAGGCCGAGATGCTGAAGTTGGAGTGCATCGTGCGGGGCTACATCTCGGGCTCGGCGTGGAAGGAGTACAAGACGTCGGGCACCATGCACGGCACGCCCCTGCCGTCCGGACTGCAGGAGTCGTCCAAGCTCCCGGAGCCCGTGTTCACCCCGTCCACCAAGGCGGACGAGGGCCACGACGTCAACATCGGCTTCGACGAGGCCTGCGATCTGGTGGGCGCCGACGTGGCCAAGGCGGCCCGCGACATCTCGGTGACCGCCTACCAAAAGGGCGCCGACTGGGCCGCCGAGCGCGGGATCATCATCGCCGACACCAAGTTCGAGCTGGGCTTCATCGACGGCGAGCTGGCCATCTGCGACGAGGTGCTCACCCCTGACTCGTCCCGTTTCTGGCCGGCCGACCAGTGGCAGCCGGGCTCCACGCCCCCCTCGTTCGACAAGCAGCCCGTGCGGGACTGGCTGGAGGCGTCGGGCTGGGACAAGACGCCACCCCCTCCGCACCTGCCCGACGACGTGGTGGCCTCGTCGCGCGAGCGGTACGTGACCGCCTACGAGCGCATCACCGGGAAGCGTTTCGCCGACTGGTACGGGGTGGCGTCGTGAGCGTCTTCGACGTGCTGGTGGAGGTGCAACTGCGGCCGGGCATCGCCGACCCGCAGGGCGCCACCATCGAGCGCTCGCTGCCGGCCCTGGGGTTCGACTCGGTGCACGGTGTGCGGGTGGGCAAGGCCATGCGCTTCCACATCGAGGCGGCCGACGAGGCCGCGGCCCGGGGCCAGGTGGAGGAGCTGTGCAAGCGCTTCCTCACCAACCCGGTGATCGAGGACAGCGTGGTGACGGTGGTGCCGGCGGTGAAGCGGTGACCGCTCGGGTCGGCGTGGTGCTGTTCCCGGGTTCCAACTGCGAGCACGACGTGGTCGAGGCCATCGGGTCCCTGGGCGGCAAAGGCGAGATCGTGTGGCACGGCGACACGTCACTGGCCGGCTTCGATGCCGTGGTGCTCCCGGGCGGCTTCGCCCACGGTGACTACCTGCGTCCCGGTGCCATCGCCCGGTTCTCCCCTGTGATGGGCGCGGTGCGGGAGTTGGCGGCGGCCGGCGCCCCGGTGATCGGTATCTGCAACGGGTTCCAGGTGCTCACCGAGGCGGGGTTGCTGCCCGGTGCGCTGCAAAAGAACCGGGCCCTGAAGTTCCTCTGCCGGCCCGTCGAGCTGCGAGTGACGAGCACCGATTCGGTGCTCACGTCCGAGGCCGAGTTGGGCCAGGTGCTCACCGTTCCCATCAACCATTTCGAGGGCAACTACACCTGCGACGAGGCGACGCTCGCCCGCTTGCAGGGCGAGGACCGCGTGGTGCTCCGTTACGTCGACAACCCCAATGGTTCGGTGGACGACATCGCCGGGATCTGCAACGAGGGGCGCAATGTGGTGGGGCTCATGCCCCACCCGGAGCGGGCTGTCGACGGGATGCTCGGTTCCAGTGACGGGGCCGTGCTCCTGCGCTCATTGCTCGACGTGGCGTAGACGCGTTGATGCCCGGGTCGAGACCCGGGCACCCGGCGCGTTCTTGGTCAGCGCGCGTCAGTCGCCGCCACCGCGGCGAACGCCCGCTCGCTTGAGAACGGCGGCGTCGACTCCGGCCTCCCGCCAGGCGGCGTAGCTGATGCCCTTGCGCTCACCGTATTCCCGAGCAGCCTGGACGAAATCGTCCTCCAAGGCGCTGAGATCGACCGCGTTCGCCTTGGTTGACAGCTCCAACTCGAGGTCCATGCGCTCCTGCACCAGCTGGAGACGGCTGAGCGGATCGGCCGATACCAGTCGCTCCTCGATAGCGTCCAAACGTCGCTGAATTGACTCAGGGGTTCGCTTCCGGCCTCGCTTGGGTTTGTGAGCATCGAGGGCTTCGAGATACCGGCGAACTGATCGGCCCTGCTCCCGTCCGATGGCGAGTGCCTGCTTATGTTCGGCGGACATCGATTTCGGTGCCGCCTTCTTTTTCGTGGCCATTCTCTGAGTATTAATCATCACTCAGTACGATTTCAAGCACACCAGGAAATTCGCACCTGTCTCAGGGAGGAGATTCTGGCGGTCCGGATCATGCGCTCGGCCCGATACGGTGTGGGCCCGTGAGCGGGAGCGAGCAGACACTTCACCGGGCCCTTGGGCTCACCGACGATGAGGCCGCCGACATCGAGCGCATCCTTGGCCGGCAGCCCAACCACCTCGAGTTGGCCATGTATGCCGTGATGTGGAGCGAGCACTGCTCGTACAAGTCCTCCCGCATCCACCTGCGCCGGCTCCCGTCCGAAGGCGAGCACGTGCTGGTCGGTCCGGGGGAGAACGCTGGCGTGATCGATGCCGGTGACGGCATTGCCGTGGCCCTCCGCATCGAGAGCCACAATCACCCTTCGGCCGTCGAGCCGTACCAGGGTGCGGCCACCGGTGTGGGCGGCATCTTGCGCGACATCTTCACGATGGGGGCCCGCCCGATCGCGGTGATGGATCCCCTCCGGTTTGGGCCGCTGGAGGAGTCGCGGAGCCGGTGGCTCTTCGAAGGAGTGGTAAGCGGTATTTCCGGTTACGGGAATTCGGTTGGTGTGCCCACCGTGGGCGGTGAGGTCGTCTTCGATGAGACCTATGCCGACAACCCGCTGGTAAACGTCCTGTGTCTCGGAGTCATGCCGAAGGATCGCCTGGTGCTGGGTCGGGCTTCTGGCCCGGGAAATCTGGCAGTTCTCCTCGGTTCCACCACGGGACGGGACGGGATTGGTGGTGTGAGCGTGCTGGCGTCCGCGGGATTTGGCGACGCAGAAGCCGAGGAGGCCAAGCGCCCGAGCGTCCAAGTGGGCGATCCGTTCGAGGAGAAGCGCCTCATCGAAGCGTGCCTCGAGTTGCTCGATGCCGGGCTGGCGGTCGGCATCCAGGATCTCGGCGGTGCCGGCCTCACGTGCGCCACCAGCGAGACGGCGTCCCGGGGTGGTGTGGGCATGGACGTGTACGTGTCCGAGGTACCCCAGCGGGAGCCGGGCATGGCGCCGTTCGAAGTGATGACCAGCGAGAGCCAGGAGCGGATGCTCGCCATCGTGACGCCCGAAGCCCTGGATCGGGTGCTCGACCTGTGCCGGCGGTGGGAGGTCCGGGCCAGCGTGGTGGGCACGGTCACCGAAGGCGGCGCGCTGCGCATCTTCGACCGCCCCGGCGGGTCGGTGCTGGCCGACGTTCCCGCCGCGTCCCTGCACGAGGATGCCCCCCGGTACGACCGGCCCATGGCCCGCCCCGCCGACCTCGACGCTCGCCTGGCCGACGACGCCAACGCCCTGCCGGCGCCGGCTGCCGGCGATGTCGCCGCCCACCTGTTCGACCTGCTTGCCGATCCCGCGTGGGTCTACCGCCAGTACGACCACCAGCTCTTCCTCAACACCGTCGAGGGGCCGGGGGGCGACGCCGCCGTGCTGCGCCTGAAGGCGCCGGGGCTGCCGGTGTCGGATAGGGGCCTGGCCCTCTCCACCGACGGCAACGCCCGGTGGTGTGCCCTCGACCCCCGGCTGGGCGCCGCCCTCACCGTGGCCGAGGCCGCCCTCAACGTGGCCCTCAGCGGTGCCCGCCCCGTGGCGCTCGTCGACTGCCTGAACTTCGGCAACCCGGAGCACCCCGAGGTCATGTGGCAGCTGTCGGAGGCCATCGACGGGATGGCCGACGCCTGCCGTTCGCTGGGCATCCCCGTCATCGGGGGGAACGTCAGCCTGTACAACGAGAGCCGAGGCCGGGACATCGACCCCACGCCGGTGGTCGGGGTGCTCGGCCTCATCGACCACCTGGACCGGCGGCCCCCCGGCGCCCGCCTGATCGACAACGGCCGGCTGCTGCTGCTGGGCCAGCCCCAGTCCCAGCTGGGCGGGTCGCTCTGGGCCCTCCGGGCCCACGGCCATCGCAACGGCACCCTGCCGACGCTCGACCTCGAGTTCCACGCCAGGCTGTTGCGGTTCGTGGCCGAGCTGGCCGGCGAGGGATTGGCCGCGGGCCTGCACGACGTGTCCGAGGGAGGCCTGGGCGTGACCCTGGCCGAGATGGCGGTGCGGTCGGACGTGGGGTTCCGGGTCGTGCTCGGCGGGGCCGGCGGCGGTGGCGGCGCCCCGATGGCGCCGCACGTGGAGCTGTTCTCCGAGTCGCCGTCGCGGGTGGTGGTGTGCGCCGAGCCCGACGCCGCCCAAGAGGTGTTCCGCCGGGCCGCGGCGGCCGGGATCCCGGCGTCGTTCCTCGGCGGGTCCGGGGGCGATCGGCTGGTGGTGGAAGGCGTGGTGGACGTGGGCGTGACCGAGGCCAAGGCGGCCTGGCAGGGCGCCATCCCCACCGCGCTGGCGGTCACTTCCGCCTGACTCGGCCCTCCGGCGGGGCGTTTCGCACGACTTCGCACGAATAAGGCAGGAATGGGACCCTCATCCTCGAAATGTGGGTGCGGGGGCCGCTCCCGAGGTTGCCCCACGACAACCACATCCCCACGACAACCACATAAGGAGAACGTTCGTGCGCAAGTTCTTCACGATCGCCGCGCTCAGCGCGGGGATGCTCGCGATCGCGCCCCTCGGGGCGCATGCAGACACCGTGCCTGGGGGCGTGGAGGGCTGTGTCGCCACTAACCCCGGCCAGACCTCGCCCACCGGCGTGGTGTACGCCGGCACCTGCTCGTACACCGCCACCCGGACCGCGGGGTACGCCACCGCCGCCCAGGGCTGGTCGGTGACGATCTACAACAACAACACGCCGCAGAAGACGGTGGTGGCCTCGTACTCGAGCGCCGCCGGCAGCAAGCCCTGCAACACCTCCGAGCTCATCAAGCCCGGCCAGTTCGTGGTCGTGACCGTGAGCAACGGCGTGGCCACCGCCGGCAACCCGTTCCCCTCGGCCACCGACGGGCAGCTGCACCCGTCGGACGGCTGCGCATCAGCTTGATCTGACCGCCCCCACATCGCAGTACCAGAGACGAGGGCCCGACTCCTCCCGGCGGGCCCTCGTCTCGCGCCCGGGGTTTGGCATGGCTGTCGCGGTTTGAAGATTTTTTGACCAATTGCGCCACAAGCAGCCGTCTCGTTCGTAATGAGTGGTGAAGGAGCAAGACACGTAAGCCCGCGCAGGGCTTGGTGGGAGGCGCGGCACGTTCGCGGCAGGGGGGGCCAGAAGCACGCTGAACCGCATCGACGCACGTCTCCCGGGCGCATTGGGTCGCCCGGCTGCTCTCATCGCCTGGCGCGAGCGCGCCCGGGCGTTGCTAACAAAGGAGATGGCATGTTGTTGTTCGACTGGCTCGTCGCTCGTTGCGTCGGGCTCTTTCGTATGGCACGCGGGGTCCTGATCAGCCGTCGCTCGTGGATGCGAGCGGGCGTCGCGACCTTGGCCCTGGGCAGCGGTTTGGCGACGGTAGTATCCGTGGCCCCACCGGCGGGGGCCACCACCTACACCGTGACGCTCACGGCCAGCAAAGCGGTCGCTCAGCCCAACGAGTCGGTGACGTTGACGGCGACGGTAAGTCCGACGCTCGCCCCGGGTGATCTTGTTGCCATTGTCGAACAGACCACCAATACAGGGGTTCAGGACTGCACGTCTGGCTCGACGTGCACGGTGGCGGTCAGCCACCTCACGGGTACGTTTAGCTACCAAGCGTGTGTGAACGGATGTGGTCTGTCAACGATGCGGTCGAGTGTGGTCACCGTGACGTGGGGACCGATCGTCGATCCGGCCGGCACCCCCTCGCAGCGGTGCAGCGGCGGACTGTCGCTCCTGGACTCGACCGTCGAAGGTGTCGCTGTCAAGGTCTACGCCTTGACCACGGCGACCGAGACCGACCTCTGCTATCGACTCGACGGGCTCGGCGTGAAGAAGGGTGGTGCCCTGGTCATGACACAGGGAACCCCCGGCGTTTCCCTCATCAACCTCGGCGTCCCCACGACCGACGGGAACAGCACGGCCTGCTCCACCACGGTGAGCCCGGCCAACCAGGTTCCTGGGTCTCACCCGGCCGGCGCCGGTTCGGTCGCTGGCGTGCCGTTCCTGGTGGACGCCTATGTCAGCGGCTCAGTAGGGGCGTGGCTGTGCCTGGGAGCCGGTCCGATGGCTCAGCGTGTGGTTGTCCCCGTCGCGCTGCTGCCTGGCCTCACCGTCAACCCGGGTGTCACCGCCGTGTTGTACCAGGACGCGTAGCGCATTCCGTCCGAGTCGCTCAGCCGGGCTCGGCGCCTTCACCGGCGCCGGGCCCGGAGCGCGTCCAGGGCGGTGTCCGGGACGGCGAGATCGCCGTGGCCTACGCCCACCTCCAGGTCGGGCTTGTATGTCCCGTGATAGTCCGACCCGCCGGTCGCCACGAGTCCGTAGCGCTGGGCCAGCCCCGCCAGCCCCTCACGCTCTTCGGGTGAGTACCGGCCGTAGATCGCCTCGAGTCCAACCAGGCCCAGGTCGGCCAACTCGGCCACCGCCGAGTCCAGCGCCGTGCCTGTCAACCCCAGGCTGAGTGGATGGGCCAGGACGGCCACGCCGCCCGACGCCCGGGCCAGCCGCACGGCGTCGGCCGGAGCCATCCGCTCCTTCTCGACGTAACCGGGCTGGCCCTTGGCCAACCAGCGGTCGAAGGCGTCCTGCACCGACGTGGCCAGACCTTTGCGCACGAGCACGGCGGCGACGTGCGGCCTGCCTGCGCCCGTCCCCCCCGCCTCGGCCTGGAGTTCGTCCCACGAAATGGGCACGCCCAGGTTGGTGAGGCGCTCGACCATTTGTCGGTTGCGCGCCTCTCGCACGGTTTGGAGGTGCACGAGTTCATCCTGCAACGGCCCTTCGCCCGGCTCGACGAAGTAGATCAGAACGTGGAGCGTGCCGGCGTGCGAGCACGACACCTCGCAACCGGACACGAACTCGATGCCTAGCGCTTCGGCCTGTGCCTTGGCCTCGGCGACGCCGTGCAGGCCGTCGTGGTCGGTCAGCGCAACAGCCGTACACCCAGCGGTTGCGGCCAGGACGGGGATGGCAGCCGGCGGGTCGCTGCCGTCGGAGGCGGTCGAGTGGGTGTGGAGATCGATCATCGTCAGCCCATTCCACGGGGAGTGGCCCAAAAGAACTAGTCACCGAGAAGGAATCGCTCTGTCGGGCGGCGAACAAACGGCACGCCGAGAAGTCTCGGCAGGAACTCGGGGGGCAAGCCGCCCGGTCCCGGCGAACATCGCACTCTACGACAAAGGAGAGCCTCGACCGATGGCAACGGATCCAAAGCACGGCTGGCGCGTGCGCAGCAAGCGCACGATGGCCTTGGCGGTGGGGTTGGTGGGCATCCTCATTGGGGTTGCTGTCGCCTATTTCCTTACGGAAGCGAGCTTCGCGGGGAATACGGCTTCTGGCGGCCAGCTGACGGTCACCTCCAGCCTTCCCATCGACTTCACCAGCAATCCCCTCTATCCCGTGAACAATCCAGGGGGCACTACGGCGGGCTCCGCGCCGGGGACGTTCACGATCGACAACAACAACACCGTGACGGTCGATTACACGCTCTATGCCACCTGCGTGCAGTGCGCTGTCCCGAACGGGACGACGCCGTCGCGGGCTCAGGCAGACCAGATCGACCAGTTCAACAACCTCTGGGTCCGCATCACGAACGCAACGGGCGCGACTGGTGCCGGCACGTGGGACGCCCCGCTCAAGGACCTGAATGCCACCAAGAGCCTTGACCTGGGCGAGATTGCCGCCGGTAAGAGCGCGGCCTACAGCGTGCAGCTTTGGCTGAAGAACGACTCCGGTCGGGCGCAGCCCCAGCAGGTGCTGAACAGCTGGGAGTTCGTCATCAACGCCAAGACGCCCAAGAACGGCCCGGCGACGACCACCACGCTTCTCCCGTAACGACCAGACCAGTTCACTGAGCACTCATACAACGAAGGAGCATTTCGATGTGGACCCGATTTAGCAAGCGAACCGGCGGAGTGGCGCTGGGGCTGGTCGCCATCCTCTCTGGTGTTGCCGTGGCCTACTTCCTCACGGAGACGACGTATGCCGGCAACACGGCGGTGGGGGGGCAGCTGACGGTTTCGTCAAATCTGCCGCTGGTGTGGACCGACCCGCTGTACCCGATCAACAATCCGGACACCGATGGCGGGGCCTATAGCCAGACCATGACCATCACCAACAACAACACCGTTCCGGTCGACTACAAGATGTTCGCCAGCTGCAACGAGTGCAACGTTCCGGCGGGGACCACTCCATCGCAGGCTCAAGCGGACAAGATTGACCAGTTCAACAACCTGTACGTCGAGATTGATGAGATGCCTCAGACGGCATGCACGCCGCCGAACAGCGTCGTCAACCCGCTCGGCGGGCCGACGACCACGGGCCTATTCCCGTGCCCGGGGCCGATCTACCGAGGTCCCTTGAGTGGCATGGACGCAACCCACAAGCAAAGCCTGACCCAGGGTGCGAACGCATGCGCCCACGAGGGCACCGCGGCCTGCCCGTTGCCGGCGGGCGGGAGCAGGGACTTCCGGGTGCGGCTGTGGCTGAAGAACGATCCGGGTCGGGCCCAGCCGCAATCGGTCCAGAGCATCTGGGAGTTCTTCCTGGACGGCCAGACCCCGGCGTAGCACTGCACCACATGCACTAGGAGAGCTGGCGCCAGCGTCAGTTGCCATCGCTGGCGCCAGTCTCTCACCGCCGCAGTACTCGACACGTTTGGGCAGGGGATATGCACTCCTTTTGTCGATTTCTCACTCTGCTCCCGCCGGCAGCCCTGATCTTCAGGAATACGGCCCGTTGGGCCATCACGGGCGCAGGGGGTTACTGACATGAACCGATTCCTGGCCCGCTTGTGGTGCCTCGTGATGGGCACGGCTCTGATCGCTGGCATCGTTGTTCCCACGCCGGCCTACGCCGCCGGGTACTCCGTCACCTTGTCGGCGGGAAAGACCCAAGCCAAGAATGGTGAGAACGTCGACATTGCCGCGTTTTCGAACCCGGCACCGTCGTCGCCCTACTGGGTCCAAATCTATGACCACAGCACTGGTCAGCGCATCAACTTCTGCCAGCACACCCCTTGCACGGCGACGGTGAACAACCAGAACAGCACGCACGAGTACGTCGCCTACGTCGCGCAATACAGCTACACGGAGCCGCCTCCCGACATACAGGCGGTGTCCAATCACGTCTCCATCGTCTGGTCCACTCCCGACCCGGCCCAGCCGGCCAAGGACGCGGTCAAGCAGGTCACTGACCAGGTCGATCCCGTCGTCCAGCAGGTGACCCAACAGGTCGATCCCGTCGTTCAGCAGGCCCAACAAGCTGCCAACCAAATCATCGGGATGCTCCCCAAGGCCGACCCCACCATCGTCGGCGACGCTGACCGGATGGGGACCGACGGCTACGTCCTCCAGCTCATCCAGCTGGGCACGGATTACTTCCAACTCCAGGTTCTCAAGGCGGACACCGGCAACCCGGCCGCCCTGAACCTGCCGGACACGTCCAATACGTGGCTCACCGATGGCGCCGTGGCCATGTACGCCCAGGATTTCGGCCCGAACGTCCAGCAGGCTTTTCGGGTTAGCATCAGGTGGCAGTACCTGTCGAAGTCCAGGGTGCTGATGATGCAGCTCGGCAGAGGCCAGAGCCACGACGGATTCGTGAAGGTCGCTGTACCGGTTGTCGGCTATCCGGCACAGTGCGGCACCCAGATCCCGGACGTGAACAATAACTGCGCCGGCAACGCTGAGGGCTACTACAACCCGCTCAAGGACAGCAGGCTGATCGACGCGCTCGACGCCGTCCCCTACCGGACGCAGATCCAAGCCTGATCGTGGTCACTGCTCGCACTCTGCGCCGCAAGCCGGGCGCGGCCAAGTTGGCTGCTGGCATCACCGCCACCGCGGTGGGCATGGCCACGGCCGCCTTCGCATGGACCCAGACCGACGTTCAGTACTCCGACAATGGCGCGCACAGTGGGGCGGCCGGGCCCAGCCAGGGCGCGATGTCGCCCATCGCCTCGGTGACGCCGTTGGCTCCGGCTATGTCTCCCCCGCCTGCTGCCACCCCCCAGGTGCCGGCCCTGCCCGTCGTGAGCGACGTGCCGCCGCCGGTCGTGCCGGTCGTGGTTGTCGTTCCGGCCACGCCCGCCCCGCCGACGACGACCACCAACCAGGCCCAACCGCCTTCACCGAAGCCGGGACCCACCTTGCCCCTGCCTGTGGACCCATCCGGGTCCAATGGCTCCGGTCCGGGAATCTTCCAGGCCGGGCTTCCAGCGGGACTCCAACCGACGCTGTCGTGCCCTCCGGTTGTGGGCAACGTGATGGGAGCGACTGCGGGGCCGGCCACGGGCGCCACCGGTGCACCGCCGGTCCAGCCCACCGCGCCCGGCACCCAGCCCGCGCCCGGGGCACAGCCCGGCACGCAGCCGCCGACCGGCGGGCAGCCCGTGCCCGACCCGTGCGCCCCGCCGCCCGACGGCCAGGCGCCGAACACGGCGAGCGGCCAAGCGCCCGGCACCCAGGTCCAGCCGGCGGACGCGCAGGCCAAGTCTGTGGCCACCACTGCCTGAGCCCTCTGGCCCATACCGGAACGCGTAGGGTCAACGGCATGAGCACACAGCCCGGGGGGCGCTGGGCGTCGCCGGCCCCGGCCACGCGGGTGGTGGCTGGCGGCGCCGCCTTCTTGCTGGCCGCCCTCCTGTGTGCGATCTGGGCCGGGGCCGCCACTCTCTCGCGGCTCACGGGCCAGCCTGATGCCCGTTTCATCGTGCGGCAGGCGCTGATCGAGCCATATACCACCGAGTTGCAGAAGGCCCTGGCCGCCAGCAAAGCGCCCCAGCTCACGGTGGCGCGGGACCTCGTCACCTTTGACGTGAGCCGGACCGCGGCCAGCAACGCGGACCTGCCGCGCGTGCTGGCCGAGGCTCGGGCCAACGAGCTCTACGACAAGGGTTTCCCCCGGGACCCCGGGGTCGGTCACACCCAGGCTGGCCTGCCCCGGGTCGTCCTCGGGGCCTTCACCCTCCAGCATCACAAGAACCTGAAGCCGGCACAGACTGCTGCCCTGGTCGGTATGGGCACTGCCCTCCTGCTGTGCGCGGTCATCGCTACCGGCGCGGCTCGGTTCGCGCTGCCGGGTGCGGCCGCCCTCCTTGGATACGTGATCTTGACCTGGCACGTACGGCTGGCGAACTTCTGGGTGGAGAAGAACTCGCCCGGCGCGCTGCTCTACCGGGGCCGGCTGAGCCTGGCTGTGGCCCAGCCCAGCCGCCTCCTGGCGTTCATCGCCATCGCCCTGCTCGTGGCCGGTGTCGTCTACCGGGCCCTGATCGGCGGGACCAAGGAGCCGGCGAAGGAGCGGCGGGCCAGGAAGGGCAAACACGAGCCCGATGTCGCCGCCGGTCCTGCTGAAGAACCGATCGCCGAGCCCGCCGCCGCACCCTCCACCGAAGGTTCGGTCTAGGCCATCCCCTGTGCGAAGATGGGAATCGTGACCTCCCTGGCCGAGGCCTCCGACGAGGAACCAGGAGACGATCACCCCAAAGAAGCGTGTGGGGTGTTCGGCGTGTGCGCCCCCGGTTCCCACGTCGCCCCGCTCGTGTTCGACGGGCTGTATGCCCTCCAGCACCGGGGCCAGGAGTCGGCGGGCATGGCCGTGAGCGACGGCGAGACGCTGATGGTCGACCGGGGCATGGGCCTGGTCACCAACGTCTTCAACGAGTACAACCTGGCCGCCCTGCAGGGCGAGCTGGCCATCGGCCACACGCGGTACTCCACCACCGGCGCCAGCGAGATGCGCAATGCCCAGCCCGTCTACCGGGCCTCGGGCGAGTCGGGATTCGCCTTGGCCCACAACGGCAATCTCACCAACACGGCCGAGCTGGCCGAGGCCGCGGGCATGCTCCCCGGCATCTCGACGACGGACAGCGACCTGGTGGCCGAGCTCATCGCCCGGGCCTTCCCGCCCGAAGGTGAGGAGGGACCCGACGGGAGCGATCTCGAGCGGGCCCTGGCGCACGTGCTGCCCACCCTCAAGGGCGCCTTCTCCTTCGTCCTCCTCGACACCGCCCACGTCATCGGCGTGCGTGACCCCAACGGGTTCCGCCCGTTGTGCCTGGGCAAGCTCGACAACGGGTTCGTGCTGGCCTCGGAAACGCCCGCCCTCGACGTCATCGGCGCCCATTTCATCCGGGAGGTGGAGCCGGGCGAGATGATCGTGATCGACCGCCACGGCTGCCGCAGCGTCTTTCCCTTCCCGCCCGAGCGGCTCGACCCCAAGCTGTGCATCTTCGAGTTCGTGTACTTCGCCCGGCCCGACAGCCAGCTGTACGGCAAGGAGGTGCACGGCGCCCGCCGGCGCATGGGCGAGCTGCTGGCGGAGCAGACGCCAGTGGACGCCGACATGGTGATGGGCGTGCCCGACTCGGGCGTCCCCGCGGCCGAGGGCTACTCCCGCCGCAGCGGCATCCCCTACGGGCAGGGCCTGGTGAAGAACCGCTACATCGGTCGCACCTTCATCGCGCCCAGCCAGGAGATGCGGGCCCGGGGGGTGCGTCGCAAGCTCAACACCCTGAAGGAGAACATCGCCGGCAAGCGCCTGATCGTGGTCGACGACTCGATCGTGCGGGGAACCACCACGCGAGCCATGGTGAAGATGCTGCGGGAGGCGGGCGCCACCGAGGTTCACATGCGCGTGTCCTCACCGCCTTACAAGTGGCCGTGCTTCTACGGCATCGACACCGGGACGCGCGCCGAGCTGCTCGCCGCCAACCTGTCGCTCTCCGAGATCCAGGACTACCTCGGTGTCGACTCCATCGCCTATCTCAGCCTCGACAACCTGGTGGCCGCCATCGACACGCCCGGCGCCGGGTTCTGTACGGCGTGCCTCACCGGCGAGTACCCCACCGAGGTACCGGTGACGCTCTCCAAGGCCGTGCTCGAGGCATCGCCCGTCGGTGGCTGACGCCGACGCCAAGGCCCGCCCGCGCACGTACGCAGAGGCGGGTGTCGACATCGACGCCGGGGACCGGGCCGTCGACCTCATCAAGGACAAGCTCCGCTCGACCTACCGGCCCGAGGTCATCGGTGACATCGGCGGGTTCGGCGGCCTGTTCGCCTTCCCCGAGGGCCGCTACCGCCAACCCGTGCTCGTCTCGGCCACCGACGGCGTGGGCACCAAGGCGTACGTGGCCCGGGCCGCCGGCCGCTTCGACACCATCGGCATCGATCTCGTGGCCATGTGCGTCGACGACCTGGTGTGCCAGGGCGCCGAGCCCCTCTTCTTCCTGGACTACATCGCCGTCGGCAACCTCGACCCCGAGCACATGGCCGCCCTGGTCGAGGGCATGGTCGTGGGTTGCCGCCAGGCCGGCTGCGCGCTCATCGGCGGGGAGATGGCGGCTCACCCCGGCGCCATGGGTCCGGGCGAGTTCGACATCGTGGGCTTCGCCGTCGGCGTGGTGGAGCGGGACCGGATCATCACCGGTGAGCGCATCCGACCCGGCGACCGCTTGGTCGGCCTGCCCTCGCCCGGCCTGCGGTCCAACGGCTACTCCCTGGCCCGCCAGGTCCTGCTCGACTCGCCCGACGCCCTCGACCGTCCGGCCTGGCCCGGCGCCCACCACAGCCTGGCCGACGAGCTGCTGGTCCCGTCGGTGGTCTACGCCCCCGCGGTGGCCGCGCTGCTGGCCGCCGTCGACGTCCACGGCGTGGCCCACATCACGGGTGGCGGCATACCAGGCAACCTAGGCCGTATTGTCCCTGGTGATATGGGGGCGGTGGTGCACAGGGGAGCATGGGACGAGCCGCGCGTCTTCGCGGAGATCCGCAGGCGCGGCGGGATCGACGACCACGAAATGACGCGTGTCTTCAACCTGGGGATCGGCATGATCGCCGTCGTTCCCGAGGCGAGCGCCCACCGGGCGCTCGACGTGCTGCGGGACCACGGCGTGCGAGCCCTTGACATCGGTGAGGTGGTGACGGGCGGCGGCCCGGTGCGGATCGAGGCATGACGTGCCCCGCGTCCTGATCGTCGACGACGAGCCCGACATCCTGCTGATGCTGCGGGTCAACCTGGAGACCCAGGGCTACGAGACGGCCATCGCCGCCGACGGCGAGACGGCCCTGGCCCGGGTGGGGGAGCACTCCTTCGACCTCATGCTCCTCGACGTGATGATGCCGGTGATGGACGGGTGGGGCGTGCTCGAGAACCTCGCCCGGATCACCGACCCGCCCCGCGTGATCGTGGTGTCGGCCAAGTCGTCGGAACGGGACGTGGCCCGGGCGCTGGAGGCGGGCGCCCTCGACTACATGACCAAGCCCTTCAGTCCCAAGGAGTTGGGCGAGATCGTGGAGGACGTCTTGCGCCTCGACCCGGCCCGCTTCGAGGCCCACCGCCAGGCCCGCCTGGTCCGGGCCCAACCCCAATGAGCGACACGCTCGACCGGCTTCGCCAGCACCTCCTCGAACATTCGGTCAGGCGGGGCGACTTCGTGCTCAAGTCAGGCCGCCGCAGCTCATGGTTCATCGACTCCAAGCAGACGGTGTGCCGGCCCGACGGCATGCTCCTCGTGGCCGACGCCGCCCTGGACGTCATTCCCGACGACGCCAGCGCCATCGGCGGCCTCACCATGGGCGCCGACCCGGTGGCCTTCTGCACGGCCGCGGTGGCCGCTACCCGGGGCCGACCGCTCAAGGCCTTCAGTGTGCGCAAGGAGGTGAAGGACCACGGCGCCGGCGGTCGCATCGCCGGGGCGCTGGAGCCGGGCGATCGGGTGGTCATCACCGAGGACACCGTCACCCGGGGCTCGTCACTGCTGGAGGCAGCCGCCGTGGTGCGGGAAGTGGGCGCCGAGCCCGTCCTCATCGTGGTGGTGGTCGACCGGGGTGGGACGTGCGAGGCCATGGCCGCCGAGCAGGGCATCCCGTTCCGGGCGCTGGTGACGGCGCCGGACCTGGGCTTCGAGTACGAAGGCGCCTGACGCGCCACGCGCCAGGACCCCACCCGGAGGCGGGGCCCTGTGACGGGAGCTGCGTGACCTAGAGCGACCAGTAGGTGTGCGACCAGGTCACGGTCTTCAGCTTGCCGGTGGGGGCGGAGCCGCAGGTCAGGCTGATGCTGTTGTGCGAACCGGTGGGGTCACCGGCGCCCTTGAGGGCGAGGGAAGCGGTGTTGCCCACGCCGGGCGCCACGGCCGCGGCCAGGGCGGCCACGCCGTTCAGGCCGGGCACGTCGCTGGTGAAGAGGGCGTTGCAACCGGCGGGGTAGGCCTTGGGGTCGACGCCCGAGATGGTGAGCTTGGCCGTCTTGCCGTCCCAGCGCAGATCGGCGGCGGCCGCCGTGGCATTGCCGACGATGCTGGGGTTCGAGCTGGTGAGGGCGTTGCCGCTGGGATCGACCGACATGTGGGTGGTGTCCAGGGTCAGGGGGACGCGGACCTTGGGGGCGACCACGCCACCGCCACCGCCCACGGGGGGCACGGGGTTGGGGACGCCGCCCTTGGCCAATGCGGGCACGAACGAGCTGGCGACCAGGCCGAGGGCGGCACTGCCCGCCACCAACCCGGCGAGGATGCGCCGTTCCTTGGAGGTCATGGGACCGTTCCTTTCTGCCAGGGCCATGAGGTGTGGGAGGAAGCGGCACCTGACAGAGGCAGATCGTGGGGAAAGGCCCTTCGAAGAACCTTTGGTGGTGGTCGTACGACCTGGTCGGGCGACCTGGTCGGGCGACCTGGTCGGGGGGCCCGGGTCGGGCGCCCGTCAGAAGTCGAGCAGGGCGCCCGCAGCGGCGGCGATGCCGGCCACCTGCGGGAGGATGGCGTATTCGAGCGTGGGCTCGTAGGCCACGTGGGTGTCGAGGGCGCCGACCCGGCGCACCGGGGCATCCAGATCGGTGAAGCACTCCGACCCGATCCAGGCCGCCACCTCGGCACCGAACCCGCACGTGACGATGTCCTCGTGGACAACCAACGCCCGCCCCGTGCGGGCCACCGAGCCGGCCACCAGCTCCTGGTCCCACGGCACCAGCGTGCGCAGGTCGATGACCTCCACCGACGCGGCCCGCTCCTCCTCCAGCCGGGCGGCGGCTTGCAGCGACTTCTCGGTGGTGGCGCCGTAGGTCACGATCGTGAGATCGGTGCCCGGGCGGCGGATGTCGGCGTGGCCGAAGGGCAGCACCCAGTCCGAGGGCGGGAACGGGTCACGGGTGTAGGGCTGGCGCAGCAGGTGCTTGTGTTCCAGGAACAGCACCGGGTCCTCGGAGGCGAAGGCGGCCCGCAGCAGGCCGGCCGCGTCCCGCGCCCGCGATGGGAAGGCCACCAGCAGCCCCGGGATATGGGCGAAGATGGACTCACCGCACTGGGAGTGCCAGATGCTCCCGCCCGTCAGGTACCCGCCGATGGGGACTCGCAGCACCATGGGGACCTTGAACGCCCCGTTGGAGCGCCAGCGGATGGTGGCCGCCTCGCTCTTGATCTGCTGCATGGCCGGCCAGATGTAGTCGAAGAACTGGATCTCGGGAGCGGGGCGCAGCCCCCGCACGGCCTGGCCCACGGCTCGGCCCACGATGTTGGCCTCGGACAGCGGCGTGTTGAAGCAGCGGGCGATGCCAAAGCGCCGTTGGAGCCCGTGGGTGGTGCCGAACACGCCGCCCTTGCCCTCGACGTTGGCCAGCACCTGCTCCCGGGCGTCGGCCACGTCCTCGCCGAAGACCCGGATGCGCTCGTCTGCCTCCATGACCTCGTGCAGCGTGCGCTTGATGGCCTCGCCGAAAGCCACGATCTCGCCGGCCCCCTCGTCCCCAGCGACGGGAGCGGGGCCCGGGTCGGGCAGGTCGGGCAGCACGTACACGTTCTCGGTGATGGTGGCCGGGTCGGGGCGGGGCGCGGCCAGCGCTTCCTTGGCCGCCGCCGCGACCGCCTCCCGGGCCTCGACCTTGATCTGCTCGACGTCCTCCTGGCTGAGGATGCCGGCCGTCACCAGGTGGCGGGCCATCTGGAGGATGGGGTCGTGCTCGGCCTCGTCGGCCAGCTCCTCGACCGAGCGGTACTTGGACTGGGTATCGGCGGCCGAGTGGGAGTACGGGCGGGTGACGGTGGCGTGGATGAGGCCGGGGCCCACGCCGGCGCGCACGTGGGCGATGGCCCGTGCCCCCTCCCGCCGGGCGGCGAAGTAGTCCCGCCCGTCCACCCGGTAGACCTCCAGCCCGCGGAAGCCCGACACCAGTTCGGACACGGGGGCAGGGGCTTGGTCGGTGGAGGGGACGGAGATGGCGAAGCCGTTGTCGGCCACCACGTAGAGCACCGGGAGGTGAAGGGTGGCCGCCGTGTTCAGGCTCTCCCAGAACTCGCCCTCGGACGTGGCCCCCTCGCCCAGGGAGACGTAGGTGACCTCGTCGCCATGGGCCGAGCAGCCCGGCAGCCGGGGACGGCGGGAGATGTAGCGGGCCGCCTCGGCGCAGCCCACGGCCGGGATGCACTGCGAGCCCGTGGGGGACGACTGGGTGACCACGTGCTTGTCGGCGAAGCCCCAGTGGCACGGCATCTGGCGCCCGCCTGAGGCGGGGTCGGCGGCCGAGCCCACGGCCTGCAGGAGGATCTCGTAGGGGCTGACGCCCAGGCCCAGCATGAGGGCCCGGTCCCGGTAGTACGGGAAGAACCAGTCGTAGCCGGGGCGCAGGTGGCGGGCCAGGGCGAGGAGCAGGGCCTCGTGGCCGGCCCCGGAGATCTGGAAGAAGACCTTGGACTGCTTCTGCAGTGCCATCTCCCGGTCGTCGAGGGCCCGGGAGATGCACGCCAGCCGGAAGTCGTCGATGAGCTCGTGGTGGGGGATGCCCCGGTACGTCGCGGCGTCGAGGGTCTGGGTCAAAGGTCGGCTCCGGTGCGGATGAGGCGCACGTGGCTGAGGGCCTCCATGCGCCGTTCGGCCAGGCGATTGGCTGCGTCTGCGGTGGTGATGCCCTCTGCCTCCGCCGTCTCGAGGACGGACGCGGTGGTGTCGAAGATGCGCCGCACCTGGGCGTACGCCCGTTCGCGGTGATAACCCCGAAGTTCCTCGGCGATGTTGATGACGCCCCCCGCGTTCACGACGTAGTCCGGAGCGTAGAGGACCCCGGCAGCGGCCAGCCTGGTGGCATCGCCCGGTTCGGCCAACTGGTTGTTGGCGCTTCCCACGACGGCTGCGCACCGCAGTTCGGGGATGGTGGTCGCGTTGAGCGCCGCGCCCAGGGCGCAGGGCGAGAAGATGTCGCACTCCACGGCGTGGGCCTTCTCGGGCGGCACCGTCTCAGCCCCGAAGTCCTTGGCCGCCTGGGCCAGGGCGGCCGGGTTCACGTCGCTCACGGTGACGCGGGCCCGCTCCTCGACCAGGTGGCGGGCCAGGCCGTAGCCCACCTTGCCCACGCCGCTCACAACCACGTGGCGGCCGACCAGGCTGGTGTCGCCCCACAGCTTCTTGGCCACGGCCTTCATGGCGTGGAGGACGCCGTAGGCGGTGGCCGCCGACGGGTCGCCGCTGCCGCCCAGCGACCGGCTCACGCCGGTGACGAACCGGGTCTCCCGGCGGATGAGGTCCATGTCCGCCTGCGTGGTCCCGACATCCTCGGCCGTGATGTACCGGCCGCCCAGCGAGTCGACGAAGCGGGCGTAGGCCCGCAGCAGTGCTTCGGACTTGTCCTGGCTGGGGTCGCCCAGCACCACGGCCTTGCCCCCGCCCAGGTCGAGCCCGGCGGCCGCCGACTTGTAGGTCATGCCCCGGGCCAGGCGCAGCACGTCCTCCAGGGCGGCGTCCTCGTCGCGGTAGGGGTAGAAGCGGGTGCCGCCCAGCGAGGGCCCCAACCGGGTGGAGTGGATGGCGATGATCGCCCTCAGGCCCACCTCCCGGTCGTGGCAGAAGACGACTTGCTCGTAGTTCGCTGCGTCGATCCGATCGAAGATCTGCACCCGGAAGCGAGCGTACCGCTGGTCTCGCCGGAGCGTAAGCAGCCAAACGGACTAGTCCGAATGGAAGCGCAGGATGACGCGACCGGGCCATCGACGGCAATCGGGCCGGGCCGTACCTTCAAGGACGAAAGGGACACCGTCCCCGAACGGGGGCCGACCGGCACAAGCCGCGTGTGAAAGGGACCTCACCATGGCAGATCAGAACCAACCCGACGCTCTCCTCACGCCCGCCGAGGTAGCCGCGCTCTTCCGGGTCAACCCGAAGACCGTCACCCGTTGGGCCCGAGCAGGCAAGATCACCGCGATCCGCACCCTGGGCGGCCACCGCCGCTTCCGGGCCTCCGAGATCCGGCGTTGCCTGGAGCAGATGGAACACGAAGGCGCGTAACACCTTCGTGTTCCACGCGGCAGAAGTGCTTCGACAGGTGAAGCACAACTGTCGGATGGATGTAGGGGGGCTGATGGTCCGCCGGTAGGCTCCGGCGGAGCATGGCCGTTCCCAACGCTTCGTACTCCGTCCGCCTCCGCGTCGAGGCCGACCACAAGCCCGGTTCGCTGGGTCGAGTGGCCACGGTCATCGGCGAGGCAGGCGGGAACATCGCCGCCCTCGACATCGTCGAGGTGGTGGGCGATCGCATCACCCGCGACATCACCGTCTACGCCGCCGACAGCGCCCACGTCGAGCGCATACGCCAGGCGATCGAATCAGTGCCGGGTGTCGTCGTGCACAGCGTGCGCGACCGCACGTTCCTCATGCACGAGGGCGGCAAGATCGAGGTGACGTCCAAGGTCCCGTTGCAGGACCGCGACGACCTCTCCATGGCCTACACGCCGGGCGTGGCCCGGGTGTGCGATGCCATCGCTGCCGACCCCGCCGAGGTCCACCGGTACACCATCAAGAAGAACACGGTCGCCATCGTCACCGACGGGACCGCCGTGCTCGGGTTGGGCAACATCGGGCCCGAGGCGGGCCTGCCGGTGATGGAGGGCAAGGCCATGCTCTTCAAGGAGTTCGCCGGTATCGACGCCTTCCCCATCTGCCTGCGGGTGAACTCGGCCGACGAGCTGGTCGAGACCGTGCAGCGGCTGGAGCCCGTCTTCGGTGGCATCAACCTGGAGGACATCGCCGCGCCCCGTTGCTTCGAGGTGGAGGAGCGGCTCAAGGCCACGCTCGGCATCCCCGTCTTCCACGACGACCAGCACGGCACCGCCGTGGTGGTCCTGGCCGCCCTCACCAACGCCCTCAAGGTGGTGGGCAAGCGCATGCAGGACGTCAAGGTCGTGATGGCGGGCGTGGGCGCGGCCGGCGTGGCGATCACCAAGATCCTCATGGAGGCGGGCGTCCACGACGTCATCGGCGTCGACCGCAAGGGCGCCATCTGGGAAGGCCGGCCCGACCTGGACGTGTCCAAGCGGTGGTTCGCCGAGCACACCAACCGGGAGCAGCGCAAGGGCACGCTGAGCGAAGTGCTGCCCGGCGCCGACGTGTTCATCGGCGTGAGCGGCCCGGGGCTGCTGCACCGCGACGACCTGCGGGAGATGAACACCGACCCCATCGTGTTCGCCCTGGCCAACCCCGACCCCGAGATCACCCCCGAGGAAGCCGAGGGCCTGGTCGCGGTGATGGCCACGGGCCGGAGCGACTATCCCAATCAGATCAACAACGTGCTGTGCTTCCCCGGCATCTTCCGGGGTGCGCTGGACGCGGCAGCCACGTCCATCACCGAGGGCATGAAGCTGGCCGCGGCCGAGGCCATCGCCCGGTCGGTGCCCGAGGACGAGCTGTCCGCCGGGTACATCGTGCCCAGCGTCTTCAACAAGCGAGTGGTGGAGCGGGTGGCCGCCGCCGTGGCCGAAGCGGCCGTCGCTGGCGGCGTGGTCAGGGGCAAATGACGGCGGTCGAGGCGGTCACCTTCGACTACTGGAACACCCTTGTCTACGAGGACCGGGGCCACTTGCGGGGCCAGCGCCTGGAGGCGTGGGCGGGCATCTTCGAGGATGTCGGCTTCGCCGTGGAGCGGGAGCGGCTGGACGCCGCCTTCGACGCATCGTGGGACCGCTACGTGCGGTCGTGGACGGCCAACGAGCAGTACCAGGCGGCCCAGGCGGCCGAGGACATCCTCGAGGACCTCGGGTTCTCGGTGCCGGTCGACGTGCGCCGCGAACTGCTCGACGCCTTCGGCCGGGCCGGCGAAGAGGCCGAGCTCCACCTCACCGACGGCATCGAGAACTGCCTCCTCACCCTGAAGGACGCCGGCATCCGGCTGGGGATCATCTGCGACGTGGGCATGACGCCGTCGGCCACACTGCGCGACCACCTCATCCGCCACGGGCTGCTCCCGCTCTTCGACCACTGGTCGTTCTCCGACGAGGTGGGTGCCTACAAGCCGGCGCCGGCCATCTTCGAGCACGCCCTCGACGGGCTCGGCGGCCCTGCGCCCGAGCGGGTTGCCCATGTGGGCGACATCCGCCGCACCGACGTGGCCGGGGCCAAGGCCATGGGCATGATCGCCGTGCGCTACATCGGCGTCAGCGACGACCAGAGCACCACCGATCCGGAAGGCGACCATGTCGTGGCTGCGCACGCCGACCTGCCGGCCGTGCTCGGCATCACCCCCGGCTGACGGGTCACGCGCTCGCTGATGAGGGAAGCGATGGCGCGGCGCGCGACCACGGGGTGCGCGTTTCGGCCGGCCCGGCGTTCTGTTGCGACTGGGCCGCGAGATGCGCGGTGGATCTGCAACAGAACCGGTGTGCGGCGGGGTAGCCGGAAGGACGGGCGCGGCAGGCGCCTCCGAGTGGTCGGGACCGGCGTCGATCCGGTGACCTCGCGCTTTTCAGGCGCGCGCTCTACCAACTGAGCTACCCGACCGCGGTCCTGACGGGATTTGAACCCGCGACCTCCGGCTTGACAGGCCGGCGTGCACTCCAAACTGCACCACAGGACCACTGCTGCATCGCCGCAATGGCGGCATGCCAGGGTAGCGGACCTGGCACCCGCCGTCGTAGCCCGTGCAGAAGTGCGCCGGGGGTCGAAGCAGTTCTGCACGCCAACGGGCGAGGGGATGGCACCCCCAACGGGATTCGAACCCGTGCCGCCACCTTGAAAGGGTGGTGTCCTAGGCCACTAGACGATGGGGGCTCGGCCTCCCGGGGCGGCCCGGAGGGGGCTTCACGATAGCAGCCGCCAGGACGTCCCCTCGGGGCCGTCGTTGACCTCGACACCCAGCGCCACCAGGCGGTCGCGCACGGCGTCGGCGTCGGCCCAGCGCTTGCCGTCGCGGGCGGCGGCTCGCTGCTGGAGCAGGGCGTCCACGAAGGGCCCGACCGCCTCAGCCGGGTCCTTGGTCCCCGTGGCGGCCAGCTCGCCCAGCCGCACCACCATGGAGCGCAGCACGCTTCGGGCCCGGTCCATCTCGTCGGACTGGAGGGTGTCCCGGGACCAGGCCACCAGTTCCTCGTCCAGGGCCAGGACAGCCCGGACGGCTTCCCCCGCGTCGCCGTCGGCCAGGGCGGCGGCGAACTCGGCGTCCAGGCGGGCCACGGTGTCGAGCAGGGGCGACCGGGTCGCCGGTTGCATGGGAGCGGCTGCTGGGCTCGGCGCCGCTCCGGACGCCGTGCCCGGACCCGACGCCAACGCTTCGATCCCCACCTGCGTGCCCGCAGGCAGTTCGGTCGACTGGCCGTCCCGGCGCACGGTCACCACACCCAGGCCCACCACCGACGCCCGCCCGGCGTCGAGGTCGAGCACCAAGCCGGTGTGCTCGTCTACGCCCAGCACGAACGCCCCGTCGGGAAGCGCCGACTCCAGCAGCTGCAACCGGCGCTCGCCCAGGTAGCAGTAGCGCGTGTCGTGGTTGCCGCCCTCGGCGTTGTTGTAGTGGGGGATGACGGCGGCCCGGAGGCCGGTGGCCGCCGCCAGCAGGTCCAGCCCCTCCAGCCACACCGGGTCCTCGCCCACCTTGTAGATCTCGTAGACGGGCACGGTGACGACACCGAGGGTGAGGGCGGCGGCGCTGGCGAAGGTCACGCACCCACCCGCTCCGCCCGGCCGCACCTTGTCCTCGAGCACCGACGGCACCGGTGAGCCCCGCCACTGGCGCAGGGCGTACGACGGCGAGCCCGGCCCGGAGAACACGTACCCGGCGGACCGTAGGCGGGCGACGGCCGTCTCCCGGTCCAACGGGTCGACCTGGGCCGACCGGAACGTGACCACCTCGATGGCCGCCCCCACGCTCTCCCGGAAGTAGTCGACGGCCTTCGCGGCGATGTCGCCGGAGTTCTCCTGGAACCCGGACGGCGTGTCGAGGAGGACGGCGGGCGGGCTGACCCGGTCGAGCAGGGACCGGTGGGTCTTCACCATCGTGGGGCTGGTCTCGCCCGACCCCATGATGGCCAGCAGCCGGGGGTCCGTCATGCGGCGAACCCCGCCAGCAGTTCGGCCACTTCGTGTGGGTGTTGGGCATGGAGGTCGTGGTCGCCCCGCAACCAGCGCACGTCGCCCACCGGCACCTGCACATCGGGCCGGGCGTGCACGTCGTCGCCCTGGGCCAGGATGAACAGGGCGGGCACCTGCAGGAGCGGCAGCCGCTCGCTGACCGGGAGCTCCCACAGGTGGCGCAGGATCTGCATGTGGCGCTCGCGGGTGAGCCAGGGCGCCACCGTGCCGTCGTCGCGCACCTCGAAGTTGGCGAGCGTCCCCTCGATGCCGGTGACCGGCCAGTCCGGATGGCGCTTGCGCACGGCGGCGTCGATCTCCACGAAGGGCACGCCCTCCAACGGCGGCGGGGCCAACAGGCGAGCGCAGTCGTCCCAGTCGGGGATGCGGGCCCGCATCTCCCGGACGCCGCCGTCCACGGTGGCGATGGCCCGCACCGCATCGGGGTGGGCGACGGCCAGCTCGACCACCACGTTCCCGCCCCACGACTGGCCCACGGCCACGGGCCGCTCCCACCCCAGCGCCTCGATGACTGCCAGCAGGTCGGCCACCACGGTGGGGAAGTCGTACCCGGTGTCGGGCTTGCTCGAGCGGCCGTGGCCACGCTGGTCGACGGCGGCCACCGCGTGCCCGCGCCCGGCCAGCTCCGAAGCCACGCCGTCCCACAACCGGGCGTTGGACGCCAGGCCGTGCACCAGGAGGAACGGGACATCCGAGCCGGGCCACACGTCGACCGCCAGTTCCACCCCGTCCCCGGTGACCACCCGCATCTACAGGGCTCCGGTCGCGGCCTCGACCAGTTGGTCCTGTAGGAAGCTCAGGTACTGGTACAGGGCCAGCGTCGGCGCCCGGGGGTCCGTGGGATCGACCTCGCCCGAGTCCTCCTCGCCGACGTCGAGCCGGGTGCCGAGCACCAACCGCAGCTCGTTGATGGCGGCCAGCCACGCTCCCATCTGTTCCTCGGTGAGGAAGGGGGCGTCGATGGTGTCCCGCAGCGTCACCAGAGCCGCCTTGTGGCGGTCCTCCAGGTCCGAGCCCATGAGCCGGCGGTACTCGGCCTCCAAGGCCACGTCATCGGCTCCCGCGTAAGCGGGCGGGTAGAGCCGGGTGAGAACGGGATCGTTGGTGTCGAGCAACTCGAGAAGCTGGTCGGGCAAGGATCGCAACAGCTCTCGCTCGTCGGCGTCGAGCTTGAGGGCGTAGCGCCCGTCCCGCCGGCGCTTGACCCGGCGTTCCAGCATCAGGACTCCTGTTCCATGGTGGCCCACAGCCCGTGCTCGTGGAGGCGGAACACGTCCATCTCGGCCCGCTCCCGCGTGCCGCTCGACACCACGGCCCGGCCCTTGTGGTGGACGTCGAGCATGAGCTTGGTGGCCTTCTCCTTCGAGTAGCCGAACAGCTTCTGGAGTACGTAGGTGACGTACGACATCAGGTTGATGGGGTCGTTCCACACGATCACCAACCAGGGGCGGTCGAGCGTGACCACCTCGTCGGTGCTGGGTTCCTCCAGCTCGACGGGCAGCGTGGTGGGCGCTGGCGCCATGTCGATGATTCTCTCAGGTCGACGCGCGCACGGCGGCCAGATCCAGCCGCAGAGCCGCGATCCACACGGCCGTGGCCCCGGCGATGTGGATGCCGACCAAGAGCGGCGGCAGGCGGGTGAAGTACTGGGCGTAGCCCACCACTGCCTGGGCCACGATGACCAGCAGCAGCACCTCGGCGCGCTGCAGCACGGGCGCCGCGGCCCGGCCCGCTCGCGTGAGGGACCAGGCCGTGAAGAGGGTGAAGGCCAGGAACAGCATCACGGCGATGCCGTGCAACCGGGTGACGTCTCGCAGGGCGAACGGGAGGCGGGCCGCCCGCACGTCACCTCCGTGGGGACCCGAGGACGTGACCACCGTGCCGAGGAAGATCACGATGGCCGCGGCCACCACCAGCAGGCGGATCATGCGGCCCAGGTCCCGGTCGACGTTGGGCGCCCGGACGAGGGCGTCGTCGGGTATCCCGGCCCGGTGATGGAGCACCACTGCGCACCAGACCAGCAGCATCGACAGCAGGAAGTGGCCCATGACGAACGGGGGAGCGAGCTCGAACAGGACGGTGAGGCCCCCCAGGATGATCTGGCCCACCACGCCGGCCACCAGCCCGTACGACAGCCAGGTGAGGTCGCGCCGGCGGGGCGCCCGCAGGAGGGACGCGAGCACGGCCACGATCACCATCACCGACACCAGGCCGGTGATGGTGCGGTTCACGAACTCGACCATGGCGTGGTATTGGAGCGGGGCCACCACCCGGTTGTCGGCGCACGTGGGCCAGTCCGGGCAGCCCAGTCCCGATCCGGTGAGGCGCACGGCACCGCCGGTCACGATGATGAACGACAGCGCCACCAGGGCGAGCAGGGTGACGCGGCGATACACGGGGGGCGTGATGCGGGGGAGAGACATGGGCGGTCACTCAAAGTAGGGGCGACCCATGAGAACCGCCAGGCGCCACGAAGCCTGCGGAGCCGGCGCCGACCCGTGGGAGCACCGGCCGCTTGGTCAGTTCGCACCCACCTGCCGTAGTGTTCCCAAGCGATGTCCCCGGCCGCCCCCGCCGCAACTCAGCCTCGTGTCGCGGCTCGGATCGGGGCTTACGTTGCCCTCACCAAGCCCCGCATCATCGAGCTGCTGCTCATCACCACGGTGCCCACCATGGTGGTGGCCGAGCGGGGCATGCCGTCGGGCTGGCTGGTTCTGTGGACCTTGATCGGCGGCAGCCTGGCCGCCGGCGGGGCCAACGCCATCAACATGTACGTCGACCGCGACATCGACAGCATCATGAAGCGGACGCAGAAGCGGCCGCTGGTCACCGGCGCCGTCACCCCCCGGGCCGCCCTCACGTTCGCCATCACCCTGGAGGTGCTGGCCTTCGTCGAGCTCTGGTGGCTGGTCAACCTGCTGTCGGCCGTGCTCGCGGTGTCGGCCACGCTCTTCTACGTCTTCGTCTACACGCTGTGGCTGAAGCGCACGTCCACCAAGAACATCGTCATCGGCGGGGCGGCCGGCGCCGTGCCCGTGCTGGTGGGCTGGGCGGCGGTGCGGGACTCGCTGTCCCTGGCGCCGCTGGTGCTGTTCGCCATCATCTTCGTGTGGACGCCGCCGCACTTCTGGGCCCTGGCCATCCGCTACCGCGAGGACTACGCGGCGGCCGAGGTGCCCATGCTCCCGGCGATGGTGTCCATCGGCAAGACGGCCCGGCAGATCGTCGTCTACACCATCATCCTGTGGGCCACGTCGCTGCTGTTCGCCAGCGTCGGCGGCATGGGCCTCATCTACCTGGGCGCGGCCGTGGTGCTCGGGGCGGCCTTCCTGTTGCAGGCTCTCCAGCTCCGGAGGGACGGGACGCCCAAGCGGGCCATGCGCCTGTTCTCGTACTCGATCTCCTACGTGACGCTGCTGTTCGGGGCCATGGCCGTGGACCAACTCGTCCACCTGCGATGACGGTTACTAGAGTCCCGGCGGCCCTTTCCACGTCCCAGGAACGCGAATGACGCTCACCGAGACTCGCCCCGAAGAGGTCGCGCCTGCGCCGGAGGCGCCGGCCGTCGACCCCGGTGGATGGTTGACCACCGCCGACCACAAGCGCGTCGGCTTGCTGTACCTGGCCTTCGCCCTGCTGTTCCTCGCCCTCGGGGGCGTGCTCGGCGGGGTGCTCCGAGCCGAG
>Ga0070741_10005554_pt1 | contig 27859 bp, 37 predicted proteins | sample Coa_R1_4_FD_66440 | JGI IMG/M metagenome (GOLD analysis project Ga0070741, IMG submission 66440) | Surface soil microbial communities from Centralia Pennsylvania, which are recovering from an underground coalmine fire - Coalmine... | ecosystem: Environmental > Terrestrial > Soil > Unclassified ...
GTCGTCATCCTCCGGGAAGGAGCCGATGGAGCGCCGCCCCTCTCCGCCGGTCATTGTTCCTGCGCGGTCCTCCGGTCGAGCCGGGGTGACTCGGGAACGTCATCGAAGCAAGGGAACCCGGCCTCCCGCCACCTAGCGCAGCTTTACCTTCCGCGCCCACCCGCCGGGGCTGCGCCGGTAGAGGCGGGCGCCGATCGCGAAGGCCTCCTTCTCCAGCCGCCGCCGCTCCTGCGCGATCAGCGCGAGCTGCCGCATCAGCGCCGGGTCGGCTGAGGGCGACAGCGCCAGCCGCTCGGCGAGCATCGCGTGGTCGTGGTCGAGCCCGAGCGCTTCGGCCAGCCGCGCGAGGTCGGCGGCGTCCCGCTCGGCGCGCCTGGGCAGGTGCTTGCGCGCCAGCCGCAACAGATGCCACAGGTCCTTCACCGATTTCCGCCAGCGGTGAAGGTCGGGCGTGGCCAGACTGGTCTCCGCCCGCCGCATTGCCTTCCGCCCCTTGCGATAGGAGCGGCCGAGCGCGTGGGTGAGCAGCCGCGTGCCGTTGCCGCCGTCGCGGGCGGCGTCGCGGAGCATCGTCCGCGCCCGGCCGAGGCGCTTTTCGACCTCCCGGATCGGCGTCGACTGGCTGTGGGCTTCGTTTGCCCGACGGTCGAACTCCTCCACCACCTTGTCGAGGCCGATCGCGCGGCTGTCGGGGGCGGCCGAAAGCAGCCCGCGAGCGCTCGCCGCGGCCGCGTCGGCGTCGCGGGCGCGCGCCAGAAGCCGCGCCGCCCCGGACAGCATCTCCTTGGCAATACTGGCCTTTTCGCCGATCGCCGGCTTCAGCACGCGGACCAGCGAGCGCACCCGTTTGAGCTTCTGCCGGGCGCGGTGAATCCGCTCTTCCCTCCCGCCATTGCCCGAGAGTTCTGCAAAGGCCTCCTCGATGTCGCGGTCAAGGAGACGCCACAGACCGCGCTCGATCGGCTCCCGCCGCCTGATCTTGTCGCCCAACGCAGCAAAGCTCCTCGTGCCGCCGTACCCAATCAGACCTGACCCGCCGCCCGCAAGGGGTTGCGATCACGGCCGTTTCGCCGCCCCGGTCGCAGAGAGTTGACCGCCGCGGCGGTTGCGGCCAAATGGGCCCATCGCCACTTATTGCAGGCCGGAAGAAAAGACAGCCCGGCACCCCGGACAGATGCTCCGCTTCCTCCTCAGATTCGTTGGACTTTGGCTGATCGCCGGGAGCCTCGTTGCGGTCGTCGTCGACGGCGCCCGCTCGATCGCCGCCTCCGAGGTGCTGGTCACCCCGCTCGGCCGGACCTGGCTCGATCTCGACCCGGCTTCGCTCGCCGCGACCCAGGCCTTCGTCGAACAGAACCTCGAGGCCCGGATCGGCAGCTGGCTCTGGGATCCCGCGATGCTGGCGCTGCTGGCGGTCCCGACCTTTGCCTTCCTCGCCGTGCTCGGCGGGCTGCTCGCATGGCTCGGCCGCAAGCGGCGGCTGGCACCGGCCTTCGCGTGAGACCGGCGCCCGGCGGATTTGGTATGATGACCGGCCAAGGCGGCCGGAGTTGGAGAACCCGATGAACATTCTCGGCATGTTGAGCAAGAAGGCGACGATGCCCCAGCCGGGCCAGGCGCTGCCCGGCCGCGCTGAGGCAATCCCCACCGCGGAAAAGCACTTCGTCAATCATCGGCCGCTGAAGGGGCCGTATCCCGAGGGCATGGAGATCGCGCTCTTCGGACTCGGCTGTTTCTGGGGCGCCGAGAAGGCCTTCTGGAAGATCGACGGCGTCTATGTCACCGCGGTCGGCTATGCCGGCGGCACCACGCCCAATCCGACCTATCGCGAGGTCTGCACCGGCCTCACCGGACAGAACGAGGTGGTCCAGGTCGTCTTCGACCCGAAGAAGGTCAGCTACGAGCAGCTGGTGAAGGCCTTCTTCGAGGCCCATGACCCGACCCAGGGCATGCGCCAGGGGAACGACATCGGCACGCAGTACCGGTCCGGCATCTATGTGAGCGGGCCCGAACAGCGGAAGGTGGCCGAGGCGGTGAAGGCGAGCTACCAGAAGTCGCTCTCGGCGCATGGCTACGGCCCGATCACGACGGAGATCATCGACCGGCCCGTCTTCTACTTCGCCGAGGACTACCACCAGCAGTACCTGGCCAAAAACCCGAACGGCTACTGCGGACACGGCGGCACCGGCGTCTCCTGCCAGATCGGCACCGGCGTCGGAGCGGGCAGCGCCGCCACGCGCTGAGCGAGGGTGGCGGACCCGGCCCCCGTTCCTTGTTTGGGCGTCTCTGCCTAGAACGATGTTCAAACGGGAACAAAGGCTGGGGGCGGGCGTTGAGAGCCGTTCAGCCGGGGCTCCGCGTACGGGTTTGGAGTTCCCTGAGGGGGTTTGAATGAAGCCGGCCGCCACAAATGCCGACGCCCCGTCGCTCCTGCGGCGAATGGACGAGCTTGCGGCGCTCTACCAGCTCACCGACAGCCTCTACCGGGCAAAGACCCGGGCCGAAATCTTCGACGCCGGCCTCAACGCCATCACCGCTGCACTGGGCAGTCGCGCCTCGATCCTTCTCTTCGACGAGAAGGGCGTCATGCAGTTCGTCGCCTGGCGGGGCCTTTCGGACGCCTATCGCACGCGCCTCGCCGGGCACTCGCCGTGGAAGCCGGGCGACCGCGACCCCGAGCCGCTTCTGGTCAGCGACATCGACCGGACCGGCGAGGCGGACTGGGTGAAGGAGACGATCAGGGCGGAAGGCATCCGCGCGCTCGCCTTCATCCCGCTTCTCATCGACGGCTCCGTCGCCGGCAAGTTCATGGCCTACTATCCGGAGGTCCACGACTTCGACCGGCACGAGATCAACCTTGCCGTTTCGATCGCCCGCCAGCTCGGCTTCAGCCTCGAAAAGGCGCGCGCCGAGGAGGCCCGCCAGAGCGCGGTCGATGAACTGCGCGAGTCGGAGGAACGCTTCCGCCTGCTCTCCGAGCAGGCTCCGGTGATGATCTGGACGAGCGACGCCACCGGCCACTGCCTTCACCTCAACCGGATGCTGCGGACCTTCTGGGGCGTCTCGGAGGAGGACATCCCGACCTTTGACTGGGCGACGACGATCCATCCCGAGGATGCGCCCCGCATCGGCAAGGCGATGCTCGAAGCGACCCTCCGCCGCGAGCCGGTCGTCGTCGATGGCCGCTATCGCCGGATCGACGGCGAGCTGCGGATACTGCGGACCGATGCCCGTCCGCGTTTCGCCACCAACGGCGAGTTCCTCGGGATGATCGGCGTCAACGTCGACATCAGCGAGATGAAGCGGGCGGAGGCGCAGCGCGAATTGCTCGTCGCCGAACTCAATCATCGCGTCAAGAACACGCTGGCGGTCGTCCAGGGGATCGCGCACCAGACCTTCCGTGCCGACAATGCCACGCCGGAGGCGCGGCGCGCCTTCGAGGGCCGGCTCGTCGCCCTCGCCAATGCGCACAATCTCCTCACCCAGTCGAACTGGGAGAACGCCTCGCTCCAGAGGCTAGCCGCGGATGCGGTGCGCTCGCAAGGCGTCGCGGAAGGCAGGATTTCGATGGCCGGGCCGGACGTCAATCTGTCGGCCCGTCATGCGGTCGCGATTTCCATGGCGCTGCACGAATTGTGCACCAACGCGGTGAAGTACGGGTCGCTCTCCCGCGACGCCGGCCGCATTAGCCTCGACTGGCGCCGCGAGGGGGACGCGGAGCCGAAACTGTTCTTGACCTGGCGCGAGCTTGACGGGCCGCCGGTGGCGCCGCCTTCGCGCCGGGGCTTCGGCTCCCGCCTCATCGAGGATGCGCTGGCCCGCGATCTGGACGGCGAGGTGACGATGCAGTTCAATCCCGACGGGCTGGTCTGCGCCATTATCGCACCGCTCGCCACAACGACGGGTCTGCAATGAAAGAGCTTGCCGGAAAGCGCATCTTCGTCGTCGAGGACGAGGCCCTGGTAGCCGCGATGATCGAGGACATGCTCACCGATGCGGGGGCCGCCGTCATCGGTCCGGCGGCCACGATCGCCCGCAGTCTCGACCTTGCCGCCTGCGAGGCGATCGACGTCGCCATCCTCGACGTGAACGTGCGCGGCGAGCGCATCGACCCGGTGGTGGAGGTCCTCAGGGGCCGCGGCGTGCCGGTCGTCTTCGCGACCGGTTACGGCCAGGCCGCCGGCGCGGCCACCGCCGGTGCCCCGGTCCTCGACAAGCCCTACACGCCGGAACGCCTCATCGCCGCGCTTCGCCTCGCGCTTGCCACGGCTGCCTCGTAGGGACGCCGGGGCGACGCCGTCGGAGGGCTCTCGCTTGCGCCGTGAGAGCGCGTGATTATAGTGCCGGCCCTTCAGGAGAGGTGGCCGAGTGGCTGAAGGCGCACGCTTGGAAAGCGTGTTTACGGGAAACCGTAACGCGGGTTCGAATCCCGCTCTCTCCGCCAACATCGTTGAATAAACCGGAATCCGGCGTCCGCCACCGGCGAAATTCCTTTTGCTTTCCGAAGGTTTTGCAGAAGACCGTCCGAACCTCGAAGACGGTGATAGCGGCAAAATCCAGTCTCTGAAGCGCGTCCGTCTCTGTTTGCCCGAACCTGCTCGCTTCCGGTTCGATTCGAAACAGATTCGTGCTTTCAACGAGTTACACGATCAGATCGTCCGAACTGTTCGCCCGCGTCTTCTCGGTCGTGGAGATAGCACGCATACTGGCGGTGGGCGTAGTCGAGCGAAGCGCCGAATGCGCGAAGGAGTAGGCAAAAAAGGCGAACGGAAACGTTCGGACTAGACAGAGGGAAATGGTTACGGAAGCCGCGGCCTGAATCGCCGATCGAGCCGCTCGAATGGTATTATTGGCATCAGCGACAGTGATTCCGGCTGCCTAACCAGCTGATGAGAGAGCTTCTATGGCCAAGTTGAAGCGCTCGGAAATGCGGTTCATCGATGAAGTTTTCGATATGGGCAGCGGCTACGTCCTCGACTTCTCGAATCGGACGTTCGCTGAGTTCTTCGAGGATGAATTCGGCATCGACATCTTCCAGCAGAAATACCAGGGCCGCGGCACGTCTAAAGCCAACCACCTGCGCGGCTTCATCGAGACGGAAGACGGGTACACGGTGGGCAAGGTACTGCGGCGGCTCTGGGCTTACCGCAGCGAAACGATCGTCGTCGCCGACCCGCAACGCGCCTTCCCAGCTAGCGTCCAAGTAAGGTTCTTCGATCTGGTAAGCAGTATCGAGGCGGGCTTCGCACCGCCGGTCTTGGCTGCCTTGTCGGACACGGCCGGCGTCCTGAATCTCGACACGGTCTCGCGCGATCTCGACCGTGCGCTCGGCAACGCGCGGGAAGACCCCGAAGATGCTGTGACCGCCGCCTGCTCAACGGTCGAAAGCGTGTGCCGGTCCATCCTGATCGAGCTGGGGCAACCTTTGCCGAATAAGAAGGACATCAAGGACCTCTTTAATGCGGTTAAAAAGCCGCTCGGCCTATCGCCCGACCGCACCGACCTCGATACGCTGATCGCCGAAGACGTCCGCCGCATTCTCGGCGGGCTTGGCACCGTGGTCGAGGGTATCGGCGCGTTGCGGACCCACGGCGGCGACGCGCATGGGCGCGAGCGCGGATACGCCCGGATCGATCACCGCATCGCGAACCTTGCCATTCACGCCGCCAGCTCCGTGGCGCTGTTCCTGATCGAGACGTGGCAACGCAAATTTCCAAGCCGGGAATTGCCGCTGCATCCGCGCTTGGCCCGGCCGAAGCCGGTCCAAGCCGCGGGGCGGTGAAAAGGACGCGGCGGCAGGACTTGAACCTGCGGCCTCCCTGCCCATACTGTGCGATTGCGACATCTACACCGTATGCAGACAGCTGGGCGCTCTGTCCGGCTGAGCTACGCCGCGAAACCTCCTATCCGGCAGGGGCCTGTGCCGCCCTGCGCAGGCGTGCGCCGGGCCGGGCGACCTCGCGGCGGCTCTCTTTTGCCGCGTCCTCCGCTTTCCTGAACTCAGGTTCAAGCGCCTTGAGCTTCAAGACGAGGCCGGACAAGTCGTATTCGTTGCTGAGCTGGCCGCGGTATTTGTTGTGCCGCTTTACCCGGTGCACAAGGCCTGCTGTCTCAAGCTCGGCGATGATGGTCTGCACCCGGCGCGGTTTGAGGTTCATCCTCTCGCCGAGCGATTTCTTCGAAGGCCAGGGCTTGCGGTCCACGTCCCACCAGTAATCGGCAAGGTGCATCAGCACCGCGAGCTGCGAGGCATTAAGCCCAAGCCGGCGCTGCCCGCGCAGCAGCAGCGAGGGCACGATGCAGAAGCCGAGTTCGAGGACCTTCTTTCCCCATTTACGCTCCGAGGCGAGGCGGGCTTTCGTGGAATCGATGGGGATGACTTTCGCAGTCTCTTTCGCTTCAGTAGGATTGCTCATAAACCATCTCCGTGCTGCCGCTTCAGATACGCGCGGCCATCACGGGCTTCAAGATGATTGCCCCGGCAGAATCCGACCGGGAGCCCCGGCAGCGCAATGCCAGGCGGGGAGGGCGAATAGGCCCTCCGAATGAGTATCCGGCTATCCAACACGCCCTACGGTGCATACGAACGAGTATCCCGGAGCCCCTGGCAGGATCGTGCCGGGGGTGACATTCGGGGTCTTTATGCGGGCGGCCGGGTGGAAACAGCATTCACATCGCGATCGATGCGGGGCTCACTCCTCGAACACTATTTTTTCTTGCTTGTCCCAAGGAAGCTCGACAGCGGTGGTGAGATCCTTGATAGAAAGAGCAGATCGGCGGCGAAGGATGAGGAGCTTCTCCAGAACCGTTGGTGAGAGATACGCCAGCCGCAGCGTGCGGCTGATGAACCTGTCGGAGACTCTTTCGGCGACAGCGATATCCTGGATGGTCGTGACCTCGCCCCGCTCCAGCTGGCGTCGCCAATTCCAGGCGCGAGCAATAGCGCGCAGCAAGTGCGGTTCCTGGGCGTGAGGCTCAACGGCGTCGATGTTTTCCGGCGGCACGATCCATGGCCGGCCATTGCGGTGCTTCACCTTAAGCGGGATCACTACGCGGATGGTGGATGGCGCGGTGGTCATGCGATGGCCTCCTCACGCGTTGGGTTCAGCATCTCGCGCATCACGGTGCCGAGACCTTCCGTACGCAGATCGACGGCGAGCCCATCGGTGGTCACGGTCACCCTTTCCACCAGCAGCCGCACGATGCGCGCCTGCTCGGCCGGGAACAGCGCCGACCAGACATCGCCGAACTGGTTAATGGCGGTAACCACGTCTCGTTCGTTGACGGAGGGCGCTTCCCGCCGCGCGGCAGCGACGGCCTGCGCCACGATTTCGGGCGCGCGCACCAGCTGCTGGATCTCCCGCACCACAGCGGTTTCCACTGCGTCGGCGGGCAGGCGCAGCGGTACAGCGGTGCATGCCGTCGCGCGCCCCCGGAGCGCATCGGTCGAGACGTAGTACCGATAGAGCCGGCTACCCTTTCTGGTGTGGGTAGGCGTCATCGCCCGTCCGGCTTCAGTGAAGATGAGGCCCTTGAGCAGCGCCGGCGTTTCCCGCCGCGTCGCAGCCGCCCGTGCGCGTCCGTTGGAGGCAAGGATGGCGTGGACCTTATCAAAGGTGTGTCTGTCGACGATCGCCGCGTGCTCGCCGGGATAAGCCGTCCCCTTGTGGACCGCTTCGCCGAGGTAGATGCGATTGTTGAGGAGCTTGTAGACGATGCCTTTGTCGAAGAGCTTCCCACGCTTGTTGGTGAGGCCTTCTGCGTTGAGCTCGCGCACGAGATTGGTCATCGATCCCAGTTGAACAAAACGCTGGAAAATGCGCCGAACGAGCCCGGCCTCGACAGTATTGACGACCAGCTTGCGCTCGACCACGTCGTAGCCGAGGGGCGCCCAGCCGCCCATCCACATGCCTCGCTTACGCGATGCCGCGAACTTGTCTCGGATACGCTCGCCGATCACCTCGCGCTCGAACTGCGCGAAGGAGAGCAGGATGTTAAGCGTCAGCCGACCCATCGACGTCGTGGTGTTGAAGGACTGGGTCACCGAAACGAAGGTCACGCCCTTGCGATCGAACACCTCGACCAGCTTGGCAAAATCCATGAGCGAGCGGCTGAGGCGATCGATTTTGTAGACCACCACAACGTCGATAAGCCCCGCCTCGATGTCGGCGAGTAACTGCTTCAGCGCCGGGCGCTCCAGCGTGCCGCCGGAAAAGCCGCCGTCGTCATATCTGTCGCGAAGCAGCACCCAACCCTCCGCCTTCTGGCTGGCGGCGAAGGCTTCGCAGGCTTCGCGCTGGGCGTCGAGGGAGTTGAACTCCTGGTCCAGTCCTTCCTCGGACGATTTTCGGGTGTAGACCGCGCAGCGCAGCCGTCGCGGCGCAGCGGCGGAGGTCTGTGACCGCTTCATCGGACGCCCCCTGCGGCACGGAGACCAAAGAAGCGCCAGCCGTTCCAGCGGGTACCGGCGATGGCGCGGGCGATGGCCGAGAGCGACTTGTATTTGCGGCCCTCGAACTCGAAGCCGTCGCGCAGCACCGTGACGGTGTGCTCGACCCCGTTCCACTGCCGGACCAGCCGCGTACCGGCGACCGGCCGGCGCGGATCCACGATGCGCGTCTTGCGGTCCGGATTTCCGCGGAGCTCGTCAGCGAGAGCGTCAAGGAGCCGGACGGTCTCGCGCGAGGGGCCGCCGTAGGCCAGTTCCTGAATGCGGTAAGCGAGCCGGAGCTCGAGGAAGGACCGGCTGTTGTTGGGAGCATCCGCCCCGAAGAGGGCCCGCCACTCTGCTTTCAACCCCGCGACGCTCATGCGCTTCAGCGCCATCAGCCGCGTCAGGACCGTCGTATCGCGGCTCTCGTCCTCGCCAGGTCGCGCCGGCTCCGATGCGTTCGCTCTGGCCGACATTTGCGGCATGGTCACTCCCCCTTCACCTGCCGAAGCCGGTCGGCATGACCGCGGTGGTCGGGCGAGAAGTCGAGGCAACTTTCTCCGTGATCGGCAGATTTCGGGCTTGACTGTCGGGCGTGGAGCCGAACCAGCCCGCGGGCGACGATCATGGCAATCTCAGCCAGCCGCTCTTCGGCGGTCATCCGGGTCGGGTCGAGGCCAGAGCTCATCGAGGGATCGGGGTCAATTGACGGGGAACTCTCTCTCTGTAGCGGCTGAGGCGAGCGGTATTCCCAAGAGGTCGGAGAGCCTGCTAACCGCAGCCGTCGATCTGTTGCGCACATCCGCAACAAAAGACTCGACTCTCCCTCTGAGTTGTGGAACAAAAAGAGAACATCAGACGGGAGCGCGCATGTCGCCGATCAAGGTCACCTATCCCTGCAGTCCGGTCACGGGTGAGCCAAATCGGCTGACCGCTCGACAGGTCTGGGACGTGGCCCGCAATGTCCGCGCGCAGTTCACTGACCCACAGGAGCGGCGGCTCGACACTGTTCGCCTTGTCGAGACGGCGTCGTCCCTGCTGGTCAACGGTCTCGCATTCGAGGCGTACTGGGACCTCGACCATGAGGTTTGCGACGAGGCCGACCGGCCGGTCATGGGCGCCACCGAGTTCGACCCGGGGCAGCCCGATAGCGTCATGGTGTCCGTGAACGGTGTCCTTATCGGGGTTCGCGACGACCTCCTTCGGTCGACCGCCGCCCACGAGCTCGGGCACGTCGTGTTCGATGCCCCAGGCCTGATCCGTCGCGCGACCGACCTCAAGGTCGCCGGCTTCGACCAGCGCCCATCCGCGGACTGGGTCCGGATCATGTCGGACCGGCGTGGACCTCACCCGCCCAATTCGAGTGCCACCGTCGTCCAGGACTGGCGAGAGTTCCGCGCCAACGAGTTCATGGGTGCGCTGCTTGTCCCGCCGGGCTTGCTCCGCGTCGAGTTGCAGCGTTTCGCCAAGCGCCGCCGCCTTCCCCTCTCCGACGTCCCTTCTCGGGTCATCAGGGGAGCGCCGGCCTACGACGGATGGTCACTCGATCCGGAGGGCGCCATCGAGATGCTGTTCACCCTGGCGGAGCGGTTCCGGGTCTCGGAGGCCTTTGTCCGCGTCCGGCTCGACCGCTACGACCTCGTCCGCTCAGGGAGGCAGTGGCACCTTGGCTGATTCCGACTTTATTTGTGCCGATGCATCGCGCGTCGACGAAACACAAATCGTGGAACGATCCAATGATCAAGCGAGCGACCCTTACGGGAACAGCGTTCGGACCCTGGATCCGAGCCGAACGCGAGAAGGCGGGGATCGGCCTCAACGACTTCGCGCACGAGATCAACATCTCGCCGGCCTACTGGTCGCGGATCGAACGCGGGCACGAGAAGGCGCCGAAGGACGAGCTCATCATCGCGGCCTGCAAGCGGCTCGGCCTCGACACCGACCGGGCGTTCATCGAGGCGCGCCGTCTGCCACCCGACATGCAAATCGACATCGCGACCGCGGTGACGGTCTACCGACGCTTCAAGGAGCGCGGTCGTAAGTGACCTCCCGCAAACCTCCGCACCGGGACTGAACGCCGCGGATTATCCGCTCAACAATCGAGCTGTGCCAAGCAATTGCGTGTTTCGTCGATGCAAAATGAATCAACAGGAAGACGCCCGTGACCGAAACATTTCGATCCGCCCAAAGTGATGCGGCCGAACCGCCGCCGGCCACCGACGCGCGGGCCTTGCGCACGCTGATGGCGGCGGCCGCCTATCACGCGCGCCGGGTCGCGCGCACGATGCGGCTCGGCCCGGACGACCGCGAGGACGCGGAACAGGAGATCCTGCTAGCTCTTCTGGAGCGCCGGCGGTTCTTCGACCCGGCGCGCGGCGCCTGGAGCGCGTTCGCCGACCGGGTTGCCCGGCAGGCCGCGCAGACGGTGGCGGACGGGATCGGCGCCGAGCGGATGGTGCGCGGTCCGTCACTCGACCAGCCTGTCGACGGCAGCGCCGACGACGGTCCGACACTTGGAGGTCTGCTTGCTGAGAGGATCTCAGTCGACAGCTCTTCTGACGAGGGAGCGGCGCTCAGCGTGGCCCTGCGGCGCTTCCTCCGAAACCTGCCCGACGAGCTGCGGTTGGTCGCGGCCCTGGCGCTGGACGAGGACGGTGACCTTGCCGAAACGCAGCGGCGCTCGGGGCTGTCGACCAGCGAATTCTATCGCCGCCTCCGGGAGGTCCGGCTCCGGCTGGTGTGCACCGGCCTCGTCAGTTGGCGCCCGGCCAAGGGCGCTCCCGTTTAGACCTCTTGGGAAGATCACCCCATCCCGCCGCTACTAAGCACATCGAAAGCCGCCGACTGATCCGAACCGCCGGCGGCATTTCCGAGATGACCCTGAACCGAGCAGCCGAGGCGTGCCGCACCGGCTGTACCCGAGAGAGGTTTGCCCGATGCCGGTGCCGATCGTCGCTCCCACTCTCCCACGCTTCGCCGTCCCCATCGACGAGAACGGCTTCGTCGACTGGTTGGTCGATGCGGAGCCGGGCGACCGGATCGCCTACTACCGTGGCCACCTCGGCCACGACCGGGTCCCCAGCACCGCAGTTCTCAAGCGGGACGAGCGGGCGAACCTCAACGCCGTCGCCCATCGCGTGCTCGCCGCAGCTGAGCAAGGCTTGGTGCTCCCTGTGCAGAAGCGGATCGGGCCCGAGGACTGCCTCTACCTTGCGGTCAAGGCGATCGGCGGTCTCAAGCGCCGGCCGGCGCGGGCCGCGGCGCTTATGCCTGTCCCCGCCCTGCAGGCTGAAGCCGTTCCTGCCCTTGCCGCCGCCTGAGGAGTCTCATGCCAAAGCTCGCTATCCTGACCGAACATGTGCGCGACCTGCCGGCCGCCGCGATCGCCGCGCTCACTGCTCCTGAGCTCGCCTGTGTCCTCGATGACCTTGCCGAGCAGAAGGCCTCGCTCGGTCTGATCGAGGACAAGGTCCGCGACGCCCTTGACCTCAAATACGGTGCCCGCGCCCACCAACGCCGCGCCGAGGATGGCAAGGACACCGGCACGGTTCGCTTCGAGGACAACGGCTTCGTGGTCGTCGCCGAGCTGCCGAAGCGGGTGAAGTGGGACCAGGAGAAGCTGAAGCATGCCGTCGAGGTCATCCGCTCCGGCTGGGGCGACGACCCCGACGACTATGTGAAGGTGAAGCTCGAGATCTCCGAAGCCGCTTTCAACAACTGGCCGCGGCCGGTGCGCGAACTTTTCCTCCCCGCCCGCACCGTCGAGACCGGCCGCCCGGTCTACCGCGTCGAGACGCCGAAGGCGAGCGAGAGGGAGGCTGCCTGATGGCCCTAAGGATCATCACCGCCGACGAGCGGCTCTCCGCCGCCAATTCCAAGACCACGATCGCGGTCTTCGGTCCCTCGGGCGCCGGCAAGACATCCCTTGCTCGCACCCTCCCGCCCGACGAGACCATCGTGATCGACCTTGAGGCCGGTATGAAGTCGCTGCAGGGCTGGGGCGGCATCTCGGTTCCGGTCCGCAGTTTCGCGGAAGCCGCCGACATTGCCTGCCTCGTCGGCGGGGTCAGCCCGACGGCCGACCCGCAAGGCTTCTTCTCGCCGGCGCACCACGAGCACGTCACCCGAGAATACCCTGAACTCGGCGCGGCGCTCGCCGTCAAGCGGTACGTCTTCGTCGACTCGATCACTGACCTGACGCGCCTTGCCATGGCTTGGGCGAAGCTCCGCCCTGAGGCTTTCTCCGACCGCACCGGCAAGCCCGACACCCGCGGCGCCTATGGCCTGCTCGCCCGCGAGACGATCGGTATGCTCAAGCACCTCCAGCACACGCCCGGCAAGACGGTGATCTTCGTCGGCATCCTCGAACGGGTGGTTGATGATCTCGGCCGCGAGAGTTTTCAGCCACAGATGGAAGGCGGGCGCGCCTCGCGCGAGCTCCCCGGCATCGTCGACGAGGTCCTCACCCTTTCGCTCTTCGACTCGGACCAGGGTTCCGCAGGCGCCTGGCGCCATAACCCGGTCTCGGGCGGGGAGCGACGCATCGTGTGTCGGTCGGGCAACCCCTGGGGCCTGCCGGCCAAGGACCGCTCCGGCAGCCTCGACCTGACCGAGCCCGCCGACCTCGGCGCCATCATCGCCAAGGTCAACCGGCCGCGTCTTTCCAATCAGGCCTGATCCCCGAGGACATCCCATGTTCGACTTCAACGATGCCGAGCCGCTCCGTCCGTCCGAGGTCATCCCCGACGGCACCTTCGCCAAGGTGGCGATGACCATCCGCCCGGGCGGACATGATGGCGAGAGCCCGATTGATCGCGGTCTCCTCCAGCTCTCGCGTTCGCCGGGCTCCGACGTCGTCCAGCTCGACTGCGAGTTCGCAATTCTGGAGGGGCCGTATGCCCGCAGAAAATTCTGGCGGCGCTTCGTGGTCTTCGGCGGCAAGGTCGACGAGAGCGGCGTCTCGATTGGCTGGAAGATCACCAAGTCGAGCCTCCGGGCGATCATCGACTCCGCCCACGGGCTCGACCCGAAAGACGAGGGCCCCGAGGCTCAGGCCAAGCGCAGGCTGAACGGCTTCTCCAGTCTGCAGAACGTCGTGTTCATCGCCAAGATCGCGACCGACGAGGAGGGCCGCAGCGAACTCGACGCCGCCATCACCAAGGACCGGCCGGAATGGGCGAAGGTGATGGCGGGCGAGACCGTGCCCGCCAAGCCGGGCATGCGCCGCAAGTCCGGCGCCGCGAAGCATGCGAGCGCCGCCGAGGCTCCCGCCTGGCAACAGAGAGCCGCTGCCCAGCCGCAGTCCGGCCCGGCCTGGGGCCGCGGTGCCCCACACGCGGGCACACAGGCGAAGCCGGCGCCTGCCGCGCCTGCCACCCCGGCGCCGGCACCACTGCCGCGTGCGCCTGGGACGGGGGTAACAAACGGCCAAGCCGGCGCGACGCCGGCGCAACCTGCCTGGCGCCAGGGCGAAACGCCCCCGCAGCCCCGGCCGGGACCGGCCTGGCTCAACGAATGAGGCGGCCGCGCCCACGGGAGGGCCGGAAGCGCAGTCCGGATGATGCATGGGCGGACCGCGTGAGGGCCGAATGCGCTAAGGCCGTTGGCGCCTGGCTCGAAGGGTCGGTCCGCCTCGACCGGCCCATCCGGAGCTTGACCTTCATGGAGCTCGAGCACCTCGCCGAGGCGGCAACAACCCGCTGGATCGTGCTGGCCTCGGAGAAGCTGGCGCGGAGTCCCGACGAGCCCGGCTCGAAAGAGCTCGCGGCGCTCTTGCTCGGGTGAGGCCGTGCCGGATCTGCGGGCGAGCGAGCCGCGGCTTCCTCTTCACCTACCGGCTCCGGCCGGACCGGTACCCGACCTACGCTTTCTGCTCCGAGCGCTGCCAGCGCGCCGGGGCGGCCATCGCAACGAGGCTGAACGGCATGATCGACAAGACCGCAACCGAAGAGCAGGCAATCCGGGAGACCAGGCGGCCCTTCGCCGAAGTGATCCAGGAGTTAGGGCTGATGCCGGCGTTCGAGGGCAGAAGCGGCGCCGAGATCGACCGGATCATCGAGGTCTGCGTCGACGGTTTCCGCGACGCGATGGGCCGGCTCACGCTCAACGACGAGATCCCGTTCTGACGGTGAGTTCGTGGTTCTCGACCTCAACAGCGGCTCTCGCTTCGTCTACGGCCGACCAACGGGCGAGCCGACGCTCGGTGAGCGGATCGGCGGGCTCGTCGACGCCGCACTCCTCGCCGAACGCGAGGCGATGCCGCCGCGCAACTACCTCGGTGCCTCCCGTATCGGCGAGCCCTGTGCTCGGCGGCTCTGCTACGAGGTGATGCACCTGCCGCCCGACCCCGGGAAGGCGTTCACCGGGCGGCTCCTGCGCGTATTCGAGACCGGCCACCGCTTCGAGGGGATGACGATCAGGTGGCTCCGGCTCGCAGGCTTCGACCTCCGCACCTGTAAGCGCGACGGCTCGCAGTTCGGCTTCTCCGCGGCGGACGGGAGGTTCCAGGGCCACATCGACGGCGTCATCGTTGATGGTCCCGATGTTGGATTTCCGTACCCGGTCCTCTTCGAACATAAGGCCGTCAACGATGCGACCTGGTCGGAGATCGTCAAGCGCGGACTGCGGTCCGCGGCTCCGGTCTACTGGTCGCAGGTCCAAGTCTATATGGCCTATCTCGAAATCGAGCGAACGCTCGTCGTCGCGCTCGACAAGGACACCGAGGCGCTCACCTTCGATCTGATCGCCTTCGATCCCACCGCCGCGCAGGATCTCTCTGACAAGGCTGTCGCCGTGCTTTCCGCCGTTGACGCTGGCGAGCTTCTGCCCCGCATCGCGGCGCGCGAGGATTTCTATCTCTGCCGGATGTGTCCGTTTGCAGGCCGCTGCTGGCACGCTGAGCAGCCTCCGAAGTCTGTGCCAAGCCTTCCATCTTGGCGGAGGGCGGCGTGATCGACCTCAACGACGTCGCGCCAGCGCGCCCGGCCGAGCGCTTCGACCTCGACCGCCTGGTCGCGCAACTCCGCGCGACGGCGCGTTCCTGGGTGCCGGCGCACTTCCCGCGAGGTCGGCGCGAAGGGCACGAATGGCGGCTCGGCGGGATCGACGGTCGGCCGCCGCGGAAGCAGGGCTCATGCGTCGTCGCGCTCGACGGTCCGAACGCCGGCGATTGGATCGACTTCGACGGCTCGGGTTCCGGCGGTCCGCTCTCGGCGCTCGAACAGGCCACCGAACTCGCCGGATACGACCTCTTCGCCTACGCGGCGGGGCTCGTCGGCGGCGCTAGCTCCCTCGTCACAAAGTCGACTCGAAGCCGCGCAGCCGCCCCCATGGCGGCTGCCGGTCCCGCTAGGGGCGCGCACGAGGCTGCGGTCGAGACCGAGGTCCGGCACATCCTTGCCCGCGCCGCGCCGCTCGCCGGGACGCTCGCCGAGCGGTGGCTCGCAGCTCGCGGCGTCACCACACCTGCAACTGACGATCTTCGGTTCGTTGCCGACCTCACCCACTTCGAGACCAAGACCGGCTGGCCCGGCATGGTTGGGACCGTGCGCGGTCACGACGGCGCCGTGCTCGGGCTCCACCGCACCTACCTCGCGCTGGACGGAACCGCTAAGGCGCCGGTCCGTAACGCACGCATGTCGCTCGGCGAGGTCCATGGCGGCGCGGTGCGCCTTGCGAAAGCGGTCGATGGGCTGATCGGCCTCGCCGAGGGGATCGAGACCACGCTCGCGGTGATGACCGCCTGCCCCGACCTGCCGATGTGGGCGGCGCTCTCTGCGGGCAGCCTCGCCGACCAGCGCCTTCCGGAGTACATCCGGCGTGTCGTCGTCTGCGCTGACCATGACGCTGCCGGCGCTGGGCTCGATGCCGCGCGCCGACTGGCGGTGCGATTGGTCGACGAAGGCCGATCGGTGTTCATCGCGCTCCCGCCGCGCGCCGGCGATGACTTCAATGACGTCCTTCTCCGCGATCGCGCCGAGGAGGTGAGGCGCGTCGTCGAGGCGGCAGAGCCCTACGAGCCCAGTCCGCCTGGCGGTCCGGCACCCTCCAGTCGTTCGTCCTCCCGCGCTGCCCGCGGCCTGCCGCTCTTCTTCCCCGATCGGCCGAGCAACCGGCCGCTGGTCCGCGCCGATGACGGCGACCTCGCACGTCTTGCCGGGACGGCCTGGGAGCAGCTGATCGAGGCGAACAGCCCACCCTGGCTGTTCCGCACGGCCGCCCGCCTCGTCTGGGTGGAGCGCGATGACGAGGGCGCGCCGCTCGTCCGTTTCCTCGATGAGGATCGCATGGCGCATGCGCTTGCTCGCATCGCTGATTGGCGGCGGGCTAGCGCCAAGGGCGACCTCGTGCCGGTCAGCCCGCCGGCGCGCGTCGTCAAGGACGTGCTTGTCACCGCCGACCCGCTCGTGCCGGTGCTCGCCGGCATCGTCGCGGCGCCGATCTTCGGCCGCGACGGCGCAGTCGAGACGACGCCGGGCTATCTCGCCGGCTCCGCCGTGCTCTTCGAGGCCGAGCCGGGGTTCGCCGTCGGCGAGATCCCGGCGAAGCCCAGCGGAGACGAGGTCGCCGCAGCCAAAGCGCTGCTCCTCGACGAGCTTCTCGGCGACTTCCCGTTCACCAGCGACGCCGAACGCGCGCACGCCGTGGCACTCCTGCTCCTGCCCTTCGCCCGGGCGATGATCAACGGGCCGACACCCCTTCACCTCATCGAGAAGCCGACGCCGGGGACTGGCGCCACTCTGATGGTCGACGCCGTCGCCACCATCGTGACCGGCCGCCCGGCGAACATCATGACCGAAGGACGCGACGAGGACGAGTGGCGGAAGCGTCTCACCGCCAAACTCCGCTCGATGCCCGTCCTCCTGGTCATCGACAACGTCCGCGGCAAGCTCGACTCCTCGGCGCTGGCGGCAGCGCTCACGGCGCCGAGTTGGGAAGACCGCCTCCTCGGCCGCTCCGAGATGGTGCAATTCCCGATCCGCTGCTGTTGGATCGCGACCGGCAACAACCCCGAGCTCTCCAACGAGATCGCCCGTCGGATCGTCCGCATTCGGCTCGACGCCGGCGTCGACCAGCCTTGGCGACGCGAGACCTTCCGCCACCCGGAGCTTCTTGGCTGGCTCCACGAGAAGCGCGCGGCGCTCGTCCGCGCCTGCTTGCTCCTGGTGCAGAACTGGATCGCAGCCGGGCGGCCGCGCTCGCCGAAGCGGGTCGGCAGTTTTGAAGCCTGGTCCTCGATCATGGGCGGAATCCTGTCGACGGCCGGCATCCCCGGTTTCCTCGGCAACATCGACGAACTCTACGAGCGGTCAGACAGCGAAAGCGAGAGCTGGCGCTCCTTCGTGACCCGCTGGTGGAGCGAGTTCCGCACCGCGCCGGTACGCGTCGCCGAGATCCTGCCGCTCGCGCTCAGCGCCGAGCCACCGCTCCCGGTCTTCGCGGCGACCGAGCACGGCCAGCGTATCAAGCTCGGCTCGCTCCTCTCGCGCGTCCGCGACCGCGTGTTCGCGGTCGACCACTACCAGCTTCGCGTCGGCCAGAACGGACTTCACGAGGGCGTCATGCGGTGGCGCCTGGCGATCGAGGCCGGCGACGAGCGCACGACGTCGAGCAAGCCCGGTGGGTCTGAGCCGGCTCGGTGGGTCTTCGATTCCGAGACCCACCGAAAAAATGTCGAGGGGAATCAAGGCCGCGGTGGGTCAGGTGGACGAAGTGGGTCTCTTCTTAATGCGCGAGAGGATTCCTCTCTCACATATAGAGTCTCTGGAACCATCCCACCGAGACCCACCGACCCACCGGACCCGCAGTATTCCTGGGATTCCAGCTGGTGGGTCATCCATTACCCGTCCTGGCAGGACCCCACCGGACCCTATCGCCGATGGCTCGCGGCCTGGTCGCGTGGACCGCCGGTCCGGGAAGCCAGGCCCTCACCACAAACCCATGAGCGGGACGGCGGCCCTCCAGTCGCCAAACAGGTCGGACCGCCGCCCCGCGACCATCACGATACCCAAGAGGATTCGTCATGAGCGCGTCCATGGTCGCGCATTCGGAGCCGAATGCGAATCTCCCCCTCCGACCCGCGATTGCGAGCCGGGCCTTTTCACCCGGAGCGCTGCTCGCCCTCGACCTCGGCTCCTCCACCGGATGGGCGCTGAAGCCCAAGGCCGGCCCGATCGTCTCCGGCACCCTGACCCTCAAGCCCGGGCGCTTCGAGGGCGGCGGGATGGTCTTCCTCCGCTTCGGCCGCTGGCTCTCCGAAGTCCGGGCGAGCGCATCGATCGAGGGCATCTGGTTCGAGGAGGTGCGCGCCCATGCCGGGACACTTGCCGCACAAGTCTATGGCGGTTTTCTCGCCGCCCTCACCAGCTGGTCCGAGGAGCGCGGTATCCCCTACGAGGGCGTGCCCGTCGGCACGATCAAGCGCTTCGCGACCGGCAAAGGCAACGCCTCCAAGGACGAAGTGATCGCCGCTGTCCGGCGCCTCGGCTTCTCGCCGGCCGACCACAACGAGGCAGATGCCCTCGCTCTCCTCACCTGGGTGATCGCCAAGCGAGGGCAGGCATGAACGGGCCTTCCCTGCCGCGCTGCGCGTTTGCACGCCTCGTGCCTCTGCCGAGCACGTCAGAGGGCGATCTGTTCCTGATGCGACGACGCGCCTGGCGCGAACAGCGCATCGCCATCCTCCCCCTCGACCACATCACCGACGACTGGCTCCGCCAGGCCGTCACCAACGAAGCTACCCGCCTCTACGGCGACACCAATGGAAAAACACGATGAGCAGGAAGAGCACACGACGGGGGAAGCGGCCGGTCACGCTGGCCGGTGGCTTTGCTTCAGACAACGTCGTCACCCGCAAGGTGACCGAGCAGGATCCGGACGGTGTCACCGTCACCCATCACCGCACCGTTGACACGATCCGCCTCATGCTCGAGGCCGGCACCATCACCGAGGCGATGCATGATGCGGCACGCGACTTCCAGGCGGCGTTCACTATCGCCAACCTTGATCGCATGCCAGGCATCGACTGGGAGATGATGATCCGGCCGCTGCCTGGATCGAACCGACAAGCCGATCTGTCGGACACACAGGTCGGTGCCCGCGAACGCGTGTCTGGTGCACTCGAAGCCCTCGGCGGCTATGGCTCTCCGGCAGGCTCCTGCGTCTGGTTCGTCGTCGGGCTGCAGACCTCCATCCGCGAGTGGGCGATCCGGCAGGGCTGGGGCGGGCGTCCGGTCAGGCAGGAGAGTGCGCAAGGGATTCTCGTCGCTGCGCTCGGCGTGCTCGCGAAGCACTACGGGTATCGTGATCGAGGCCAGAGGCGATGTGCATGAGGAGGCTCGTGTCGAAGGAATCGAGATGCGTCGACATATCCATGCCGACCTGTCGATGCTGTCGACCCGTGCCCTCGGCCGGGGTCACGGAGGGCTGGTAGGCGTATCGCAGTACTGCTATAGGAATGGGTGGATGAAACCGCCGTCGAAGCCGCTCGTCTGGATCGCCTCGTCGCGTGACGATCTTCGGGAGTTCCCGGCGGACGTCCGGCGAGTGATGGGCCAGGCGCTCGACGATGCGCAGCGAGGTGGTGAGCATCCTCGGGCCAAGGCCCTTCAGGGATTTGGCGGGCGCGGCGTCTTGGAGATCGTGGACGACCATGACGGCGACACGTACCGCGCCGTCTACACCATCAAGTTCGCGGGCACTGTCTACGTGCTGCACGCGTTCCAGAAGAAGTCGAAGAAGGGCCGGAAGACGCCAGCGTCGGATATCAACCTCGTGAAGCAGCGTCTCAGGACTGCGGAAGCCCACTACCGCCAAACCATGGCAAGGAGAAGGGATCATGACTGACGGGATCATTCCGAGCAGCGGCAATGTGTTCGCCGACCTCGGCTTTGAGAACGCGGAGGAGGAACTCCTCAAGGCGCAGTTGGTCCGCACGATTCGTGCGCTGATCAAACGGCGACGCCTCACGCAGGCGAAGGCCGGCGCAGCGCTCGGGCTGGCCCAATCCGACGTGTCCGCGCTCATCAACGGCAAAGTGGCGCGCTTCTCCCTGGAACGGCTGCTGCGTTGCGTGCGCCGCCTTGACCGCGAGGTAGCGATCGTCGTGCGGCCGACACGCCGCAGCCGTCGCGAACGTGCGCGGACGGTCAGGAAGGCAGCCGCCTGAAGCGCCAGGATTGGCTCCAATCGTCGCTAATTCATAAACGAACACAGCGCCTTATCGACTTTCTTCGCCCGCATCCCCGTTTCGAATTGACGGCCGTCCGATGCAAAGCTTAGGGTCGCGCCATGGACCGGAGATGGGCGGCGGATAGATCTAAGCGGCGTTGATAGCCGGCTTCGCGGGTCCTTCCCGGCGAGAAACCTATGCGGGGGGCTTCGGCGCGATATTTCGCTAGCGCCAGTCGTCGCAGCTTGGTTCACACGACCTCGGTTCACATTCCTCGCGAACCTCCCAACAATCTCGCTCCTGCAAAGGTTTGACTGGCATAGCGCGGTGTGAACTGCGCGGCGCATGCCGCCGCGGTTCACAGTTCACATCTCAGCGGTTCACCCCGCCAACGCGAAGGTTCTCGGAGGCCGCCGATGGCCCGGCTCTCGGCGCGCCAATATGCGCAACGGATCGGAGTCTCGGGCTCCTATGTGAGCCGCCTCATCCGCGCCGGCAAGCTCCCTGCAGGCGCCGACGGCCGCATCGACCCGGTCGAGGCTGACAAGGTCCTCGCCGCGCTGCGCGAGCCGGCGCGGAAGGCGAACCGAACGCTGCCGGCACCGGCACCGGCGCATGCAGATCCGCAGCATCGGCCAACGACACCGACGGCGCGCGTCGGCCTGGCCTTTTCGGATGTGCCCGGCGGCGCCGCTACGGACCTCCCGACCCTCCTTCTCAAGGCGCGGACCAAGACCGAGGTCGAGAAGGGCAAGCTTCTTGAGCTCAAGGCCAAGGTCGAGGCCGGCAAGTTTGTCGACTCCGATGAGGTCAAGGTCGCCGCCTTCAACAAGGCCCGCATCGTACGCGACGCGCTCCTCAACCTTCCGGCCCGGCTCGCGCCAGTCCTCGCAGCGGAGGCGGACGAGCGCGCCTGCTTCGTGCTCCTCGACAAGGAAATCCGGCAGGCACTCGACGAGCTCGCCGGCCCGGCCTGATCTGTGGTGGGGAATGCGCTCTTCACTGGTTCGTCGAACCAGCGCGCTCGATCTCAAGGCGATTCAGCAAGTCAACGAGATCGTCGGCGTCGTCCACCACAAGACCATGCTGCGGCACGCCGTTCACCTCGGCGGTCTTGCCGGTCGACCGATCGAAGACCGTCCAGCCGTGCTCGTCCTGACGCATCTCGTAGCGCGATTCCATGCAGCGATCTAGCGCCATCAGAGAGCCTTGCACAACACGAGGGCCTGACAGGCGGCCAGCGCGAACCTGCCGACAAGGACCTTGTCGCGCGGCCGAGCGAATCGCGTCAGCCGCTGCTCCCGCCTGATTGTTCGGAGGTTGTCCATGAACGAAAGCGACAAGGGTGTCGCCTTCATCCGCCTGCATGAAGGGCTGGTGACCAGGGCCTATCGCGACCCGAAGGGCGTGGTCACGATCGGCGAAGGCTTCACGATGCGCTCGCGCGTCTTCGCCGCGCACTGGCGCCAGACCCGCGGGCACGACCTCCGCCTCGGCGACACGATCAGCAAGGAGGAGTGCGACACGCTCGTGCGCAAGCTGCTCGATGCAGAATACACGCCGAGCATTGCGACGAAGGCCAAGCCGACTGCTCAGCACCAGTTCGATGCCTGCGGCTCGGTCTCCTACAACTGCGGGCCGGGATCCCTCGATGCCGCCTGGGCAAAGAAGCTCGCCAAGGGCGACGGGAAGGGGGCGGCGGCGCTCCTGCGCAAGTACAAGCTCACCGGCGGCATCCTGAAGCGGCGCAGGGCCGATGAAGCCAGGCTCCTGGAGACGGGCGACTACGGCCCGATCGACCTCAGCGCGCACGGCACGGCGTCAGCGCAGTCGGTGTCGCAGACCGCGGACGAGGTGAAAGCCTACCAGCAACAGCTGGCGACGCTCGGCTTCTACAAGGGCGCGCTCGACGGAATCGCCGGACAGAAGACCAAGGTGGCTGTCCTCTCCTATCAGGCGAGCCACCCGGACCTCGTCGCCGACGGGATCGTGGGACCGGCAACGCGCGCAAGCCTCGCCCGCGACGCGGCGGCAAAGACCGCCACGCCGAAGAGCATTGCCGCCGGCATCGGGACGGCAGTCGTTGCGGTCGCGACAACCAGCGAGACCGGCGCTTCACATCCATGGCTGTCGGCGCTGGCGATCGGCGTCGCGGTTGCGGTCCTGATCGGCGGCTATCTCGCGATTCGCTACCGGGCCGAACTCGCGCGACGCGCCAAGCCAGCCGCTCCTCCAACCGAAGGACGTTCGGCATGACCGTTCTCATCTTCCTCGCCATCCTGCTCGCGATCGCGGGCGCAGCCTACAAGCTCGCACCGCAGGGCTGGCGGACTTACGCCTTTCACATCGCGACGCTGGTCATCGCCGGCGTCCCGGAGGCCCTCGACTACTTCCACACGCTCACCGCCGATGTCTGGCAGCAGGTCGGCCTCGACGCGCGGCAGGCGATGCTCGTTGTTCTCGGGGTCAACGTGGCCGGTCTCTTCTTCCGGAAGGTCACGACAACTCCGGCGGGCTCGCGGGACTAAAGACCAATGCTCGCCGTCATCCTCGCTTTCCTGCTCAAGCTGGTGCCGGGCCTCACGGCCTCGGTCGGGGAGAAAGTCGTCGACGCCTACAAGGCGAAGCTCGACGCAGCGACCAGTGACCGGAAGATCGCCGCGGACCTCGCCGCGAAGGAGATCGAGGCGACGATCGCCGCGCGGCAGAACGCCAAGGAGATACGGCTTGCCTCTGCCGGCTTCTGGGAGATGCGGCTGATCACGGCGCTGATCGCCGGATGCTTCACCCTGCATCTAGTCCTCGTGACGCTCGACACCTGCTTCGCCTTCAGCTGGGGCATCGCCAAGTTCCCGCCGCCGTTCGACCAGTGGGAGGGAGCGATCCTCTTGTCGTTCTTCGGCGTCAGCGTCGCCGAGAGGGGGATGGTGGCGATCGCCGCCGCGGTTTCAAAGCGGCGGTCGTGAGCGCCCTCAGTCAGGCTCCAGATATCGGGTCGCGGTATCGGCCCTCGGCTTGATTCCGAACCGCCTCTCAATCTCGGCGCGCAGGCGGTAGGCCAGCGCGCGCTCCTCGTCGAGCAGATCCATGTCGCGGCTGCGGCTATAGGCGACGTCCCATGCCTGATCGCCGTAGTGCGCGATCCAGGCATTGGCTGCCTCCTGGATCAGCTGCCGCAGTTCCCGTCTTTGCCGCAACCGTCCAAACATGGCGCGCGTCTCTGCCAGTCCACCTCCGACAGTACGCCGCCAAAACATCAGGACTGCAAGTGAGCCGGCTAGCGAACAGATTGACGGTCGTCTCCCGGCCGCTCCGCGAGCTCGTCCCTTATGCGCGCAACGCCCGGACGCATTCGGACGAGCAGGTCGCGCAGATCGCCGCCTCGATCGCCGAGTTCGGCTTCGTCAACCCTGTCCTTATCGACGAGAGCGGCCAGATCATCGCCGGGCACGGCCGAGTCCTTGCAGCGGAGAAAATCGGTTTATCAGAGGTGCCCGCGATCATCCTGGCTCACCTGACGGACGCGCAGAAGGTCGCCTTCCGCATCGCAGACAACCGGATCGCCGAGAACGCGGGGTGGGACGAGGAATTGCTTGCGGTCGAGCTCGCGAGCCTCCGCGACCTCGACTTCGACCTCGACCTCACGGGCTTCGACGCTAACGAGATCGAGCGCATCCTGGCGGGTGACGCCGACACCGAGACGGCAGGCCTGACCGACGACGACACGGTTCCCGAAGCAGAGCCTGAGGCAGTCACGAGGCCAGGCGACGTCTGGGTCCTCGGCGACCACCGGCTTCTCTGCGGCGACGCAACAGTCCTTGCCGATGTGGAAAGGTGTCTTGGCGGGTCGCTCGCCGACATGACTTTCACCGATCCGCCCTATCGCGTCGCTTACGAGGGGAAAGGCTCGACGGCGGGCAACCGCAAGAAGATCAGCAACGACGACTTGTCGTCGGCCGACTTCGCCCGCTTCCTGACCGTTGCTTGCACAAACATCGTCGCGGTGACCAAGGGCGCCGTCTACATCGCCATGTCGTCGTCGGAGCTGCATACGCTCCGAGCCGCTTTCGAAGCCGCCGGCGGTCACTGGTCAACGTTCATCATCTGGGCGAAGAACGTCTTTACCCTCGGCCGCTCCGACTACCAGCGCCAGTACGAGCCGGTCCTCTACGGCTGGAAGAAGGGCCACGACCGCTTCTGGTGCGGCGCGCGCGACCAGGGCGACGTCTGGTCGATGAAGAAGCCGCGATCGAACGACCTGCACCCGACCATGAAGCCGGTCGAGCTCGTTGAGCGGGCGATCCGCAACTCCTCGAAGTCGCGCGATATCGTTTTCGATCCGTTCGGCGGCTCGGGCACCGCGGCCATCGCCGCCGAGAAGCTCGGCCGCCAGGCCCGGATGATCGAAATCGACCCGGTCTTCTGCGACGTGATCGTTAAGCGCTGGCAGGATTTCACCGGCAAGGCCGCCACGCTCGAAGACGACGGTCGCAGCTTCGATGAATCCGTCACAGCCCGCGCAAGTTGATCGCAAATCACTCCTCAAATGTCTTCGATCCGGATCCTCGTCGGCGATGCCCGGGAGCGCCTGCGGGATCTCCCGGACCGCTCCGTCCATTGCGTAGTGACGAGCCCGCCGTACTGGGGTCTGCGCGACTATGGTGTCGACGGACAGCTCGGTCTCGAACCGACCCCCGCCGCCTATGTCGCTACCCTCATAGCCGTCTTTCGCGAAATCCGGCGTGTTCTGCGCGACGACGGGACGGTCTGGCTGGTGCTCGGCGACTGTTTCGCGACCGGTGCCGGGAAGGTCGGCGCTCACCCGGGCGGCGGAGCGCAGGGCGCACGCTGGACCGGCCACCGGGGCAGTCGCGGCGGCTCGCGGCTCCACGTCGTCGCGGCTGTTGGTCCGACGACGCAGCCGAACCGGCTGCCGCAGATGGGGCTTAAGCCGAAAGACCTGGTGGGCATGCCGTGGACCGTGGCGTTCGCGCTGCGCTCCGACGGCTGGTGGCTTCGCTCGGACGTCGTCTGGGCGAAGAAGAACCCAATGCCGGAGAGCGTCCGCGACCGGCCGACCCGAGCGCACGAGTTCATCTTCCTACTCGCCAAGTCGGAGCGGTATTTCTTCGACCAGGAAGGCGTCCGCGAGCCGTTCGCGGCGGCGACACTCCGCCGGATCGCCCAGGCGACTTTCGACCTGCAGACCGGCGGCGCCAAGGACGGCCTCAACCCCAACCGCAGCGCCCGGCGGGCGCTCGTCAACCTCAAAGGCCGCGCGCTGCCCGAGCAGATCGAGGATCGGCCGCACAAGGCGAAAGGCCGCAACATCCGATCCGTCTGGACGGTCGCGACGAAGCCGTTCAGCGGCGCCCACTTCGCGACCTTCCCGCCGGCGCTCGTCGAGCCCTGCATCAAGGCGGGCACGAGCGCGCGCGGGGCGTGTCCGCACTGCGGCGCCCCTTGGATGCGGGTCATCGATCGCAAGCGGAAGCGGAGTTTCCAGAAGGTCGGACAGAAGCACGACGGCACCTACTACCGCCCGAACCCGGGCGGCGGGGTCGCCGACGACGCGCGTGAGCCTCGGGAGCTGGGGTGGGCGCCCGCGTGCAGCTGTCCGCCGGCAGAACCGGTGTCGTGCACAGTGCTCGACCCATTCGGCGGCGCCGGGACGACCGCCGCCGTTGCCGCCCGGCTCGGTCGCGACGCCATCCTGGTCGAGCTCAACCCGGCCTATGCGGCGCTGTCGCTGGAACGGATCGCAGGGGAGGCTCCCGACACCGCGGTCTCGATCGAGCCCTCTCCTCAGGTTGATGGACGACGTGGTGCTAAGAGGGCATCGGCGTGAGCCTGCGCCCCAGCCAGAGCCGCACCTTGTCGCTCGCTGAAGCGATCGCAAACGTGATGATCGGCTATGCCGTCGCGGTCGCGACGCAGTTCATCGTGTTCCCATTGTTCGGGATCAGGACCTCGATTGGTCAGGACCTGCAGGTCGGCGGCGTCTTCACAGCGGTATCGGTCGTGCGGAGTTACGGTCTGCGGCGCCTGTTCGAGACGTTCCGCGTGCTCAAGGCCAAACGCGAAGCCGCCGCCCCTTTCGGAGCGGCGGCCGATCGCAGGTCCGAGGTGGACTGAGGCGGTCAGTTCGGCCGGCGGCCCTGGCAGGCGTTGAGGACGCGCAGCACGACGCCAACGCCGCTCTCGCCGGCGAAGCGATGGGAGTCGAGCCGCTCGTAGGTGTCGTCCTCTAGCGCCACCAGCCACGTGCCGTCCGGCTGCCGCTCGCCGGTCGAGCGGAATTCGAATTCCGCGGCAGCCGCGAGGGCCTGGTACGTGCTGTCCGTCAGGCGGATCGTCTTCATGGCGTCGCCCCGGCTTAGCCGGCGATCCGGTAGACGGTGCCGCGGCCTTCGAGCTTCTCGGCGTTGACCGCAAGGCCGTACTTCTTCTTGAGCGCGCCGGCGACCGCGCCGCGCACCGAGTGCTCCATCCAGTCGAGGGCCTTTGCAGCTTCCTTGATCGAAACCCCGTCGGGGCGGCGGAGCAGTTCGACCAGCCGGTCGAGCTTGGTGCCGGACCGAGGTTGCGTGAGCGCGTGTTCCGCGGCGCTGCTGGTCTGCTCCTCCCGGCGCGTGCGGCGCGCGGAGCGCGGCGCCTTCCGTTTCTCTTCTGAGGCGGGAGGTGCCGCTTCCTCTTTGGCCTGACCTGCCTCGGTCATCGATTCGGCGTCCGTGCCGAGCGCCTTCTCGGCGAGTTTGGTGAGCCGCAGGCCGCGCGGGCCCTCGGCCTCGTTGTCGGCATAGACCTTCTTCGGGTTCTCGCGCGCCGCCTTCCGCGAGAGCCGCACTTCCTCGGCGAGCTCCCTGGCGAGGAGCGCCCCGCAGACCTTGCCGGCCGCACCGCCCTTGAGCTTGGCGGGGAGCGGCAGGATCGAGCCGTCCTCGCGCGCAAGTGCGGCGGAGAGGACGACGAGCTGGGTGTCGGTGAGTTTCATGGGGGTTGCCTCCGTGGCTTTGGAGGACCGGCCGATCCGGTCCGTTCCACGGCGGCAAGGTCCGGAACCGCGCGGGCGCGGCCCGGACCGAACTACTTGCAGGAAGCGCCTCTCTACCGCGCTTGACGGTGCACCGCGCGAGCAGCGCCCTGGAGGGCGAGCGCATCGGCAAGCACCTGGTCGAGGTCGGCGATGGTGCCGATCGCGGCGTTCCGGTTGCCGCCTTCGATGTAGGTTATGGCCTCGCGTGTCTCGGCGAGCGCCC